>Ga0154020_10007046_pt1 | contig 13155 bp, 14 predicted proteins | sample Klosneuvirus_201_FD_109709 | JGI IMG/M metagenome (GOLD analysis project Ga0154020, IMG submission 109709) | Active sludge microbial communities from wastewater, Klosterneuburg, Austria - Klosneuvirus_20160825_MG | ecosystem: Engineered > WWTP > Aerobic digester > Activated sludge | place... | reverse complement strand
TCCCTCACCGCCGCCTGGAACTTCCAAAGCTCCACCCCCGCTCCGATCACCCAAACCCCCGAAGGCCTGGAAACCTCGATCCCCATCAAACTCAAAAACCAAAACCCCCGCCGCCTCATCATCAAACTCCGCTTCCAGCGCACCGGCCCCCTCGCCGGCTGCTGGCTCCTCGACGGCCTCTACTGCTTCCACCCGCCCCGCAACTCCAGCTAGCGGGCTTTCTTCCTGTACACTCTCCAAATGACCACCCAATCGCCACGGCCGCGATTCGCCCACTCATTCTGGATGCTCAACACCATCGAGATGTGGGAGCGCCTCGCGTACTACAACCTGCGCGTCATGGCCCCCATCTACATCATGCAGGCCGATGACCCCGGCGGACTGCATCTCACCGCCGGCCAGAAAGGCACGATCTACGCCTGGTGGGCCGCGTTCCAGAGCCTTCTTCCCATCGTCACGGGTGGCTTCGCCGATCGCTACGGCTACAAGCGAGTGCTCGGGCTCTCCATCTTCACGATGATGATCGGCTACCTGCTCATCGCCTTCGCACGCGACATCCCCGGCGTCAGCAACTTCGCGGCCCTGTTCACCGCCATCATGGTCCTGGCCACCGGCACCGCCTTCTTCAAGCCCAGCATCCAGGGATCCCTGGCCCAGAACCTGACCAAAGACAACTCATCCATGGGCTGGGGCATCTTCTACTGGGTCGTTAACGTTGGCGCCTTCGTCGGCCACTTCCTCCCGGGTCTGCTCCTCGGCCAGCACCACACCGTCGAATCCTGGCGCAACCTCTTCATCGCCTCAGCAGCCTTCACCGCCCTCAACCTGCTCATGCTCTTCACGTTTAAGGATGTGCCCAGCGGTGCCGACAAAAACGAATCCGTCCTGGGCGTCATCAAACGGACCTTCGTCAACATCGCCGAGCCCCGGTTGGTCATGTGGCTCCTCATCATGTCCGGCTTCTGGCTCATGATGTACCAACTCTGGGACCTCCAGCCCAACTTCATCAAGGACTGGGTCGACTCCACCTCCCTGGTTGAGTCCCTCCGCTGGCTCCCGGACTCCGCTTTCAAGGCCGTCACCGAAACCACACCCCGCGGCCTGCAAGTCCCCCAGCAAGTCCTCCTTTCCGTCAACTCCTTCTGCATCATCCTCGGCGTCGTGGGCATGGCCTACCTCACCCGCCGCATGCGCACCCTCACCGCCATGCTCGGCGGCATGGTCCTGGCCGTCGCCGGCATTCTGGTCGCCGGTTTCACCATGAACGTTTGGATCCTCATCGCCGGCATCGTCTGTTTCTCGCTAGGCGAAATGACCACCGGCCCCAAGAAGAGCGAATACCTCGCCCTCATCGCCCCACCCGGCAAGAAGGGCCTGTACCTGGGCTACGTCAATATCCCCGTCGGCGTCGGCGTCTTCATCGGCTCCAAAATCGCCGGCTACGTCTACGGCCACTACGGCGAAAAGGCCGTGCTCGCGCAGAAGTATCTGCTGCAACACACGGCGCTCGGCGAAGGCAAGACTTGGGATGGCAGCCCCACTTCGCTGGGCAAACTGCTGGATGTTCAACGCCCTGACGCCTTCGCGCGGCTGATGGATGTCACTAAGACGGATGCTCACGCTGCCACCCGCCTCCTCTGGGACACCTACCACCCCCACCTCTATGTGTGGCTGCCGTTTGCCGCGATCGGCGTGGTCTCGGCGATTGCGTTGTGGTGGTTCGGCCGCATGGCCCGCAAGTGGAGTGACATGAACGCATAGCGTTTGCCGGAGAAGTTTGTGAGACGACTATTCATCGCAGCGTGCCTCATGCCACTTACAAACTCGATCGCCCAGCTCCGGTTCGAGGTTTCTCTCCCGGTCAACGCCGCGCCCGTGGATGGCCGCATCCTGCTGTTGCTCTCGACGTCAGACGAAGATGAACCCCGCATGCTCATCCGCGAGGGCGTCAAGACCCAGCAGGTCTTCGGCATCGATGCGGACGCGATGAAGGGGCACATCACGATCGACCACACCGCCCTGGGCTATCCGCTGGAGTCCCTTGCATCGATCCCCGCCGGCGACTACTTCGTCCAAGCCCTCCTCCATCGCTACGAGACGTTCAAACGCAAAGATGGCCACACGCTCAAGCTCCCCATGGACCGCGGCGAAGGCCAGCACTGGAACATCGCCCCCGGCAACCTCTACTCCACCACCAAGAGACTCCACGTCGATCCCAAGTCCGCAACGCCCATCCGCATCACACTCGACCAGACCATCCCACCGATCCCGCCGCCTCAAGACACCAAGTACGTCAAGCACATCCGCATCCAGAGCACGCTCTTGACCGAGTTCTGGGGCCGCCCGATGCACCTGGGCGCGGCCATCCTACTTCCCGAGGGCTTCGATGAACATCCCGAGGCTCGCTACCCGCTGATGCTCAACCACGGTCACTTCGACCCCGGCTTCGACGAGTTCCGCGAAGAGCCGCCGGACCCACTTCTGGCTCCCGACTACAACGAACGCTTCCGCATGTCCGGCTATAACCGCGTGCAGCAGGAATGCGCCCACCAGTTCTTCAAGGAATGGACCGGTCCGGACTTCCCGCGCTTCGTGGTGGTGAAAGTCCAACACCCCAACCCGTTCTACGACGACTCCTACGCCGTCAACTCCGCCAACCTCGGTCCTTACGGCGATGCGATCATGACCGAGCTGCTGCCCGAGATCGAGAAGCAGTTCCGTTGCATCGGTAAGGGCTGGGCACGGTTCACGTATGGCGGGTCCACCGGGGGTTGGGAGGCCCTGGCCGTACAGATGTTCTACCCCGACGAGTTCAACGGCTGCTTTGCCGCGTGCCCCGATCCGATCGACTTTCGCGCCTACGGCGCTGTCAATATCTACGAAGACAAGAACGCCTACTTCGCCCAGGGCCCATGGAACAAAGTTCCACGCCCCGCACTGCGCGACTACCGCGGCCTCATGACCGCCTCATGTGAGGAGATCAACCGCCTCGAACTGGTCTTGGGCACGCACGGCCGCTCCGGCGGCCAATGGGACATCTGGGAAGCCGTCTTCGGTCCCGTCGGCCCAGATGGCTATCCCGCGCGAATCTATGACAAACGAACGGGCGAGATCGACCCGCAAGTTGCCGCGTACTGGCAAGAGCACTACGACCTGCGACACATCCTCGCGCGCGACTGGGCAAAGCTCGGCCCAAAGCTCACCGGCAAGGTCCATATCTACTGCGGCACGATGGACAACTACTTCCTGAACAACGCGGTCGTTCTGATGGAAGACTTCCTCAAGAAGACGACCAACCCCCACTACGGCGGCATCGTCGACTACGAATGCGGCTCCGAGCATTGCTGGAATGGCGACCACGCTCGTCCGAACGCGATCAGCCGGCTCCGCTACAACCAGATGTATGTGGACCAAGTCTTGAAGCGAATCGCCCAAACGGCACCGCCGGGCGCTGACTTGACCAGTTGGCGATACAAGTAGCTGGCCTCACTCCACGCCACGGAGCCCCTCCATCAGCGAGCCCAGATGGCGCTGGTACTTCTTCCACCGGCCGATGGAGGTGTCATACACCGGCCGCCGCACTTGTTCCACGCTTGCCGTCCCGATCGACCTGCGGTTCTCATAGAACTTCAGACACCGATCATCCCACGGCAGGCCCGCAAACTCAACGAGCCGGCGCGCCTGAGCCTGGGGGTCGTTCACCACTTCCTCGTAGTGCACTTCCAGCATCGGCACTCGCAGTGTGGCACGCCAATGGTCCATCAACCGAACGTATTGGCGATAGGTGGCGGCCAGATTCCCCTGGTCGTTCTTATACGCGTGCGACTCGTTGAAGGCTGTGGTGTAAATCGACACGCACGTATCCAGCGGGTTTCTCCGGCAATGAATGATTTTGGCGCCGGGAAACAGGATGTCGATCAGCCCGCAGTACACAAAGTTCCACGGCATCTTGTCGGTCGCCACCTTCGCGTCACCACTCTTGGCACGCAGTTTCTGAAGATAGCCGCTGCCTATGCGCTCGACGTCGCCGCGGGTCAGGCAGAGCACCCCGCCCGGGAAGCCGATGCCACCTCCCCCGGGCGGCTGCCTAAGCGCCGGCAGTTCGGCGCACATCCGGTTGAGATCTGGAAGCTCGCCGGCCCCGAACACGTCCGGGTGACTGGCGAGGATTTGCTCTACGAGGGAGGTACCCGAACGCGGCATGCCGACGATAAACAACGGCAGCGAGTCCATTGTCGTGGGCCGCGGAATCCGCCCCAGGTTTTCTCGACTGAACACGGTCATGATCGAGCTGAATGACTGGGCCGTACTGGCGGCGGAGATCGGGGGGCCGCTGTAGTCGTTGGCGGTTTGGTAGCACTCGAACGCCGCGTCGTGCTCACCGTCGGCATCCTTGAGCTTTCCCAGCGAGAAGAGCAGCGCGACGCGCTGGGAACGCCCCTGAATGAGGGTCAGCCGCCGCTCGAGAAACCGGCGGGCTTGGGCGCGTTGCTCGGGCGTCTTTGCGAGGCGTGCGTGCGTGATGACCAAAGAGTCGTCCAGTCCACCCTGGTTCAGGGCCGCGGCGAGCAGGAGGCGGGCCTCATCTTCGCGTTGCAACTCGATGAGCACCTCAGCCTTGCCGGAAATGGCGAGTTCAAGGCGCGGATCCGCCGCCAGCACTGCGTCTAGCTCTTGGAGAGCTTCTGCGTATCGCTTGACCATGTGCAGAGCCCACCCCAACTCTGCCCGCCACGTCAGCGCCGGTCGCACGCGAATCGCGGCCCGATAGTGGCCGATTGATTCTTCGGAGGACCCGATGGTGAAATACGCCTGGGCCAGCGCCGCGTTGAGGAACGGATCGGTCCCGTTGGTCGGAAGCAGAGTGCGGAGCTTGGCCGCGGCTTCGGCCGCCTGACGGCTCGCAACGGCACAGAGCGCCATTCCGACTTTCGCGGGCAGGGACGCTGGGTCACGCTGAAAGATTGACTCGAAGATCATGCGGGCTTCGGGAATCTGACCGATGCCCAAACTGCACCGGCCCATCAGGTTCCGGAGTTCGCCATCCAACGGTCGCGCCCGCGCGGCGATCGAGACTACTTCGTGCGCATCCTGGTTCCGGCGACGATCCAGCAGGGCTTCACCAAGCAGCCGCGCGGCCTGCGCCTGAGTCGGGTCCTTGGCGAGCACCGCCCGGCACATCCGCTCGGCCTCGGCGAGATCCCCGGCTTTCCACTTCGCCTTGGCGGCGGTTAGCAACCAAACCGTGTCCCTCATATCCAACGCGCACTCCGATGCAGACGACAGGAACCACTCACCGAAGCGCGACCAAACACGAAGCACTCCAGGGGATCCTCTAAGCTAGCTCCGATAAATCGGACCAAACTGACCTGAAGACGAGTGCACTTCCGCAGCGATACCCCTTGCGGTTCCGTGCCGGATGATTGCGACACTCAATCTACTTTCGTCCAACGACTTCAACGCCCGACCCCACCACCTTCACCACCCCATTCCCCACCTCAACCCGCGTCTCCGGCGAGCCGGGTGGGTGAAACACCTTTCCGCCCTGATGAAACAGATTCTGCGCGTTGCCATTCACCCTCTGAATCACAAGCCGTCCCTGGTTTTTGTTCACCTGGATCAGAATCCGCTGATCACTCCGCGGTCCGAATGAGTATTCCCCGACGCAAGCATCCCGCTCTTCTTGGGTGAGCGGCAGGTCCTTATAGGCGACGTCGGCATCTCCCAGCGCCGTCAGATACTCCGCCACCGCGGCGCTTTGGTCTCCACCCGCCAGCGCGTGCTTCAAGAGCGTGATCCCGTGCGGTCCTTTCACCCTTTGAATGCCCGGGTGGGCCGCGACCATGCCTTTGACTGCCTCCAGGTTGCCGAGCATCGCCAACGCGAAAATGTCGGCCCGCGCGCCGTGTTCCAGGAGGACCGCGGCGATGTTCCGGCGGCCTGTGTGCGAAGCCGCGCCCAGGGCGGTTTCCCAATCACCATACCCCCAGTCGTACACCGCATTGGCCAGGCGGGGGGCCTCCTTCAGCAGGGCCTTCACGCGATCGACATCCCGGTGGGAAGCCCCGACGATTTCCTTGACCATCTTGGGGTCTTGGAACGGGAAGAAGTCGGGCGAGCCATCGGGCTTAGGTGACGCCGCTTGTTCGGTCGGAGGCTGGGCCGCCAATCGGCCGGCCAGCAAGACAACAGGAGCAACAGAGGCGAGCACCTGACGACGGGACATGGATTCTGACATAGGGAGTCTCCGGGCTCAGTTTGATGGGGAATCAAACGCCACGGAAGCTAAGACGCCCGCGCGTGCCGTGTCTGCCAACGAATCTTGTGAAATCTGAATCGGCTCAGACGCCCGAGGACACCTTGGTCCGGCGGGTCGCTCTGGTCTTTGCGGCTTCCCCGCACAACCTGACCGCCGAAATCGCCGGCTGCTGTTCTTTCCAGGTGCGGTCCAGCAGCCGGGTGTGGTATCCCAGGTCCTGGAGCACCGACTCGGTGATCACGCACCGGTGCTTATCGCCACTCTCGGGGTCTTCGTAGTCATCCACGCCATCCGGGCAGCCGAGGACCACCGCGCCGTCGCACATAGCCTCCAGCCCCTTGAGCGTGGGGCCCAGCGCCGCCTGGTCCACGTGCTCGGGCCCATGCCACCAGATGATCACGTCGAACCGCTCCTGAGACGACCTGACGAACTCGGTCACATCCGCCTGCAGAGCGCGAATCCTGAACCGGGCGCGGGTCGGGTGCGGGTGTAGCTGCGCGACGTAGGACTCGCAGCCTTCGATGATCGTGTGCTTGGGGAGCATGCCCTTGGTCCGCCCGCGGATGTGGTTCAGGTACCAATCTCCGCCCCACTTTCCGAACGTGTGCGGATGCCAGCCGACGTAGAGGATCCGCTGCCAGCGATCAACCGGAAGCATCGTCTCGAGCCACTGCAGCGTGTCCAAGCCTTCATCAGCGTTCATGCCATCTCCCGCGCGGCACCGCCGCCGGAAGATGTATCGGCTGAATCGACTGCGAGGTTTGCACCGTCCCCGATAACTCTGGTCCGCCTGACAAGCCCCTGACAGCTACAGCTTTTTGGCCAGCAGTTCGCGGATCGCGTTGTCGCTGAACATGCCGTCGGTCCTCAGGGCGTAGGCACAGTGCATTTCCAGCACCCCGCCCTCAAACGTCATCTTCATCGAGGCCTTGTCCTTGACGTTTTTGAGCTTGATGGTCTTGAGTCCATCCCGCACCGCCTCCTTGCCCATGTCATCCTGGCAGATCACCCTCAGAGCCATGTTCAGCCGGTGGCACGAGAGGTTGTCGATGAAGTTCAGGCCCTCGGCATCATCGGCCAGGCTTTCCCAGTTCACCTCGTAGGGGATCGCCTTCCCGCAGATCTCTTCGATCTCTTTGACGCGTCCTGGAAAGGTCACATCCTGAAGTTCCTTGATCTTGCGGCGTTCGTTCAGTCCCATGCGGTTCTCCTCAAGTTTGGTGGCAGCCATTGTAACCGAACCGGTATCCGTACCGGTCTGGTATTCTCTTTCCATGAAAACGTCGGCACTGTGGATCGTCGCGGTCATCCTGTGCTCGTTGGGCTCGGCGGGCGCGCAGACCCCGTATCACGATGATGCCCTCCACTGGGGCCTGACGATCCCGCCGGGTTGGGCGTTGCGATCTGAGCAGGACATCAAAGCCTTGAATGAGGAGGTCCACCGCCGCGCACCCAATAAGAACTTTCACTTCGTGGCCGGGCTCCGCGTGGACCCCGAGGGGCCCGCCTTCCCGTACATCCTGGTTCAACGCAATGAGATCCCGCTCACGGGCGCAACGTACGAGGACATTGAAAGGGTGTTTGGCGCAACGGACTTCAACAAGATCGGGCGTGAGGCGGTCAAGTCCTCCGTCGACTTCATCAAGTCCGCCGACTTTGGCAAGCCACGCTTGGACCGCGCCACCAACCGCATCTTCCTGGACCACACCATGTCTGATGCCGAGGGTCACTCACTGCGCGGGGTCTCTATCATGCAGCTCACACCCGACGGTGCGATCCAGCTCAACTTCTACACCCTTGCTGAGAACTTTGACAAGGAGATCGCCAAGCTCGACCCGTTTCTGGCCAGCTTCAAGATCGACCCCGGCCACGAGTTCGTTTCCGGCCGCGGCTCGCGTGCGACGGCGATCGGCGTCAAGACCGGCGTTGGCGTTCTGGTCGGCCTCTTGGTCGCATTCGTGAGCATCATGAGGCGAAAGAACGCCAAGCCCGCTCAGGTTTGACTTATGCTCATCCGCCTGCTTACACCCGACGATGCATTGCCCTACACCGCTCTTCGACGCGAGATGCTCGACGATGCCCCGTGGGCGTTCACGGCCACCGCCGAAGAAGACATCGGCTGCGATCCAATCAAACTCGCGGCTCGCCTGAAGGAGCCGGGCCAGGCCCTCGTGGGCGCGTTCGACGCACACGGCCGCCTGGTCGGTGCCGCGGGCTTAGTGCGTAATCCAAAGAAGAAGCTCTCCCATCGAGCTTTGGTCTGGGGCGTTTACGTCACCCCCAGCGCGCGTGGCCTGGGTTTGGCCCGCGAAATCCTCACCCGCATTATTGAGGTCGCCCGCACCTGGCCGGGCGTCACCAGTCTGGCCCTCTCGGTCAGTGAGCGCGCCGAATCGGCCCAGCGCCTCTATCCGCGTCTGGGTTTCAAGATTTGGGGTATCGAGCCCGCTGCGCTGGAAACCCACGGGCACACCTACAGCGAGATCCACATGGTCGCCTTCCTTGACAACCTGTGACATTCCGAAATCGGCTCGCTGCAACCCAGCGAACACCTTGACATGATTCGCACCTACCTCTTCGTCAACGCCGCGCTCTACATTCTGTTTGCCCTCTGGTGCACCATCGCACCCACCAAGACCTCGGAGGTCGTCGGCCTGGCGTTCCGCTCCGGCTCCGGCAAGAGCGAGTACATCACCGTGTATGGGGGCCTGGAGTTCGGCGTTGCGATGTTCTTTCTCATCTCGGCCCTCCGACCCGAACTGAACCGCGCCGGGTTACTCTTCGGCCTGCTCTTCTACGCGTGCCTCATCCTCTGGCGCATCCCTGGGCTGCTCACCATTTCCGGCATCGCCAAGCCGACCTACTTATTCGCCGCCGCCGAGTTCGCGTTCGGGCTTTGGGGCCTTGCCGCCTGGCTCACTTCAAGGCCTTGACGGGTACACTTTCCCCATGCAGAGCAAAGCCACCACCGTCAAAGCCTACCTCGCAGAACTGCCTCCGGATCGCCGCGACGCGATCGAGGCCGTTCGCAAGGTCATCCTCATGAACCTCGACAAGGATTATCAGGAATCCATGTCCTACGGGATGATCGGCTATTGCGTCCCGCACAGCGTCTATCCGCCGGGGTACCACTGCGATCCCAAGCAGCCGCTCCCGTTCGCCGGCCTGGCGTCGCAGAAAAACCACATGTCCATTTATCTCATGTGCACCTACGGCGACTCTGACCACGCCGAGTGGTTCAAGAAAGCCTGGGCCAAAACCGGCAAAAAGCTCGACATGGGCAAGTCGTGCATCCGGTTCAAGAAGATCGAGGATGTCGCCCTCGACGTCATCGGCGAGTCCATCCGGCGCGTGCCCGCCAAAAAGTACATCGCCTTCTGCGAGGCGGCGCTGGCCACCAGCCGCGCATCCAAACCAACCAAGCCCGCCAAGGCCAGTAAGAAGGCGGCAACCAAGAAGTGACTCTTCTCAGCGTGAACCAACCTGCCATACTCTTGCCCGCCCGCTAAGCCGCAAAGGAAACCCATGACCACCCGCAATGTCGCCGTTATTGTCGGCAGCCTCCGAAAAGAATCCTTCAACAAGAGGATCGCTCAGGAACTCATCAAGGCCGCGCCGCCCTCCCTCAAGTTCACCTTCATCCCCATCGGCGACCTTCCCCTGTTCAACGAAGACCTCGAAGCCGCCCCCCCCGCCGCTTGGACCACCTTCCGCCAGCACATCAAGGCCGCGGATGCGGTTCTGTTCTTCACACCCGAATACAACCGATCCGTTCCCGCGGCCCTCAAAAACGCCCTCGACGTCGGTTCCCGCCCGTACGGCCAGAGCGTCTGGAACGGCAAGCCCGGCGCGATCGTCAGCGTCTCAGTCGGCGGCATTGCTGGGTTTGGCGCCAACCACCATCTCCGCCAATCTCTGGTCTTCCTGAACGTTCCCGCCATGCCTCAGCCGGAGGCATACATCGGCAACGCCTCGACATTGTTTGACGCCGCGGGCAACCTGACCAACGACACTACGAAGGGGCTGCTGGCGAAGTTTGCCAAGGCCTTTGCGGCATGGGTGGAGCAGAACGTCGCGAAGTGAGGCATCAGGCCTGCCCAGAACCCAGGGACTGCAGTCCCCAGGTTTGTTATAATCTATGTCATGTTCATCCGCCCACTACTCGCGGCTGTGCTGACGGTGCTGCTGTCCCTTGCCGGTTGCGACGCTCGCGCCGCCGACAAGGAAGAGATCTCCGCTATCTATGACCAGCTCGATCAATGCAACAACAACAAGGATGGCACCGGCGTTCTCACGGTGTTCACCAAAGCGTCCTTCCCCCGCTACGAACCCTTGATCAAGATCGCCCTGGATGGCACGCCGGAGCAGGTGCGGGCGCTCCCGCCCACCGACCGAACCGAAGTCCTCCGGATGAGGCTCCGGGCCACCCGCGCTGAGCTCGCCGGCCTGAATGGCATGGAATACACCCGCTTCGCCACCGGCCGCGGCTGGTACGTCTCGCCCGACGGCGGGCAAGTCCAAAGCACCCTCACTCGTTTCCGGTTCAACAAGACCGCCACCGAGGCGACCGCGGAGTTGGTCTCCGACGGTGAACGCTCCGGCATGCGTTTCCGCTTCATCAAGGAAGATGACTACTGGAAGTACGATGAGCCCTTCGCCATCGAGCTTTACGACCGAGATCTCCGCCGCGCGGCCCGGGATGAGGGCGTTTCCGAAGAGCAGTTCATCCTGGACCTTCTCGAAGAAGAGATCGGTAAGGAAGTTCCGGCGACGGTGTGGGAGCCGATGCCCTGAGGGCCAGAGCACCGCAGAGACTCTACACTGGATCCATGGTCCGTCGCCTGGTTGTTGTTCTCGTCCTGGGGACTCTTACCACCATCGCGGTTTGCTGGCTTCTAGCCTTCTTTTCGCCGCGGGCGCGGAACCCCATGAGCTTCGCGAATTTCGGCCGGAGCAGCGGTGGTCTCTGGTGCAGTGTCTCACGCAGCGACACCCTCGGCCGCTCCGCACTGGCCGCGGCGTTGACCGAGTTTGAGTTTGTCGCGCCGCCCGGCCAATCTGCCGAGCCAGGTGCGATCGTTCCAAGTTGGGCCAAACGCGAGCTGCTGGAGTGGACCGAATCCACAGCGCCCGCGCTCCCCATGAGCGCGGCACGAGGCCTCATCGCCACCGGCTGGCCGGCGCCGGCAATGTGGATGAGCTTTGACCAACAGCCAGGCGCCGGTTATTGGTGGTTCAAGGCCCGCAATGGCATCGTCCTGGCCGCGGCCCCGGCCACATCAGATTTTTCGGCCCTCTCGCCGCGCGAGCGCACGGTCCCCACCCGAATCGTCCTCTGGGGCTTTCTGATCTGCGTTGCGTTTTGGAGCGCGGTCTGGATTATCCCTCTTCGCTTGCTCCGTGCCACGCGAACGCACTTCCGTAAACGTGCTGGCCGCTGCATCCGGTGCGGGTATGACCTCAAGGGTCTGGCTCTCGGATCAACGTGTCCCGAATGCGGCACTGACTGCTTCGGAAAGGGACAAGAGTGACAAGCCCACACCGTGAATACCTGGGTGCCACCAATGTCCTCAGTGGGACAGTGCCACCCAAGCTCTTTCTTCGTCACCCCCCCCTCAACCCCACCAACTCCTCCACACCCCTCTCCAAAACCCCCTCCTCAACCGCATAGCTCAACCGAAAGTGCGTATCCCGCGACGAAAACGCCCGCCCCGGAACGACCAGGACTTTCCGAGCCTTCGCCGCATCCTTGAACTCTGACGCCGTCATCCCCATCCGTTCCGGCACCTTCGCAAACGCGTAAAACGCGCCACCCGGATGCGGCACTTCCGTCACCTTCGACAGCCGCTCCACCACCATGTCCCGTCGCTTCTGATACTTCAGAATCTGCGCCGACATATCCAGGTCCAGCGCCTCAACCGCCCCCGCCTGCAGCGGTGTGGGTGCACAAATGTAGATGTGCTGTTGGAGCTTGATCATCGTATCGATCAAGGCCGGCGGGCCCGACGCGTATCCCATCCGCCACCCCGTGAACCCATACGTCTTCCCAAACCCCCGGATCAGCAGACAGTTCTCCTGAGCTCCCGGCAACCGGCAAGGGCTGGGGCACACCTTCGCGCGGCCGTCCGCGCTCTTGCTGGTCCTCGCCTCCGAATACGTGAACTCGTCATAAATCTCATCGCTGATCAGCAGCACACCCTTGCGTGTACACAGTTCCAGCAGGTCAGCACATTCCTTCTCTGTCGAAACCACCCCGCACGGATTGCTCGGGCTGTTCAGCACCACCGCCTTGGTCTTGGACGTAATCAACTTCTCCACCCGCGCCGCCGTCATTCGGAAGTCCGGATACGTATCGCACGTGACGGCCCGGGCCCCGCACAACTCTCCCAGCCGCGGATACAGCACAAAGTACGGGTCCGGGATGATGATCTCATCCCCCGCATCCAGGAGCGCCAGCGCCGCCAAGATCAGTCCGCCCGAAGTTCCGCCTGTCACCATCAACCCGCTCTGCCCCGGCCCGCACTTGGCCGTCGCGGAAACATCCCACCCAATTTCCGCATTCAACTTCGCCGCGAGCTTCTTCAGCAGCGGGTCAATCCCGCGGTTCGACGAGTACCCGTTCTGGTTCTCCTGGATCGCCTTGATCGCCGCCCGTTTCACAACATCCGGCACGGGAAAGTCCGGCTGCCCGAGTGTCAAGTTGATCGGATCCACCACATCCCGGGCCTCTTCAAAGACCTTGCGGATGACGGATTCCTGCACCGCGCTCGAACGCGCACTCAAGTGTCGAAGATTCATGTCCGGGAGTCTATGGGCCAGCGCTCAAGCAAAAACAAAACCAGCGCGGGCCAATGCCCACGCCGGTGGAATAGCAATAGTGCCAACCCCCGATCAGG
>Ga0154020_10007045_pt1 | contig 13156 bp, 11 predicted proteins | sample Klosneuvirus_201_FD_109709 | JGI IMG/M metagenome (GOLD analysis project Ga0154020, IMG submission 109709) | Active sludge microbial communities from wastewater, Klosterneuburg, Austria - Klosneuvirus_20160825_MG | ecosystem: Engineered > WWTP > Aerobic digester > Activated sludge | place... | reverse complement strand
TTCCGCAAGGCCAACCTGAAGCTGGAAGTCACCCCGCAGATCACGCCCGAGGGGGCCATCATCCTTGATGTGGACATCAACAAGGACAGCGTGGGCCAGCAGACCTCCGCGGGCTACGCCATCAACACCAAACACGTCAAGACCCAGGTGCTGGTGGAAAACGGCGGCACGGTGGAGATCGGCGGCATCTTCGAGACCACCGAAACCGAATCGGTCAACAAGGTGCCGCTGCTGGGGGACATTCCCTTCCTCGGCGCCCTGTTCCGCAACAAGACACGCACGGCCAACAAGACGGAACTGCTGGTGTTCCTGACGCCGAAGGTGATCACCGACCGCAATGCGGTGACGCGCTGATCCGCTCGAACGAACAAGCCCGAGAGGGAGATTGCAATGGGAATGGTGAAGTTTTGGGTCGGCCTCGTGATGGCCTTGCTGCTGGCGGCCTGCGGGGGCGGGGGTGGAAGCGCTGGGGACTCCATGTACGGTGGCGGGTCCGGTGGCGACAGCGACGGCAGTACTGCAACGCCGACGGTCAGCCTGTCTCTGTCGGGTACAACGACCAGCACTGCGTCGCCGCTGGTCGGTATTGCAACCGTTCTGGACGCGAAAGGGGCGCCCGTAGCTGGTGCCCTCGTGACGTTCTCAACTGGAACGTCTGCGTCGCTGTCGCAAACGACCTCTGCCACCAATTCGCTCGGGCAGGCATCTGTAACGGTGTATCCGGCGATTGGGGTTTCGGTCGGCGCGGATGCGCTGACGGCAAAGGCCACAGTTACTTCTGCTGAATACAGTTCAACAAAGGCTTTTTCGATCACGACATCTGCAACTCAAGCAGGGATAGCGCTGGTGCTGTCTTCGGACACAGTCAGTACCTCTCCTGCTGCAACGGTGACTGCAACTGTCCGGAATGTCCTGGGCGTGGCCTTGAGTGGCCAAGTGGTCAGTTTCAGTACCAATGGCACCATTGGTTCTCTCAGCGCCGCTACAGCGCTGACGGACAGCAATGGCGTGGCTACGGTGAGTCTGTCGGCTGCAGATGGCGCCAGTGCAGGTGCCAGCTATGTGACTGCTTCCACCAGCATTTCAGGTGTTTCCTACGAATCAAGCCGGGCTTACCAAGTTGCTGCCAGCGGAACGGTGGGCACCAGTCTTGAGATCGCAGTGTCGCGGACGACCGTGAGCCTTGCGTCTCCGGCCATTGTTTCGGCAACCGTCACGAGCACCACCGGAGGAGTGGCGAATCAGTTGGTTCGATTCACTACGACCGATGGAGCGGGCTCTGTCAGTTCAGCTACGGCTCTGACAAGCAGCTCAGGCGTGGCGACTGTAACCCTTACGCCAGCGACGGGAGTTTCGACGGGTACGGCAGACTATGTCGTCGCGACGACGACACTCAATAGTCAGACCTACCGTGCACAAGCTCCGTTCCAAGTTCAAAGCACTTCGGTGACCGGCACTCTGACGGTTAATTTGTCGAGTTCGACGGTGTCCTCCATTTCTCCTGGGACGGTGACAGCGTCCTTGAAGGATGCGTCCTCCAATCCGATTCAAGGGCAGGTGGTTACCTTCGCGACGGACGGCGGATTGGGTTCTCTCAGTGCTGCATCAGCCCTGACAGATGCCAACGGCAATGCGCGAGTCTTGTTGTCTCCAAAGGCCGGACTGACCACGGGTGCGGACTATGTGTCTGCCGCTGCGACGGTGTCTGGTGCCCCTCTGAAGGAGAAGGTCGGATTTCAGATTGGCGGGGATGGAGTCAGCATCGCGTCGTTGGTCAGTGGGTTGACAACCGGAACAAGCCTGAGCGCCTATGGGCAGACGAATGTGACGGTCACGCTGGGTGGCGTCGCTGCAGGCACACCGGTGACCATGGCGGTGGGTTCTTCCTGTGTGGACAAGGGCAAAGCCACTTTTCTGCCGGCCAGCACCACGACTACCAGTGGAACTGCAACTTTCACTTTCCGGGACATTGGCTGCGGTGCAACGGCCGCCTCGGACAACCTGAAGGTGACGCTATCGGGTACCTCCGTATCTCAATCGTTGGTCATTCCGCTCAGTGCTCCCGAGGCAGCGAATATCCAGTTCGCGTCTGCGACGCCGGAAACCGTGTACATCAAGGGGTCGGGCTTTGCTGAGACATCTACCGTGGTGTTCAAGGTGACCGACCTGTCAGGCAATGCGCTCCCCGAACAGCAGGTCGAGATGTGTCTGAGTACGTTGGTCGGTGGGTTGACCCTGGATGGATCGACTGGAATTGATTGTTCGGTAAGCGGGTCCACCAAGAAGGTCCTGACCCGGACGAGCAACTCGAATGGTGAAGTCTCGGTCATGGTGAATTCAGGCACCGTGCCGACTCCTGTACGAGTCATTGCGACCCTGGTTGGAAAGTCCATCACTACGGTGTCGAGCAACTTGGCTGTGGCTGTCGGCTTGCCTTCTCAATTGAACTTCTCTCTGTCGCAGGGCACGCGAAACATCGAGGGGATGAACATCGACGGTACGACAAACACCTACTCGATCATCGCGTCCGACCGGATGGGAAACCCGGTTCCAGTGGGGACGACCATCAGTTTTGTGTCTGAAGGAGGTCAGGTCGAAGCCTCCAAGCAGATCACTCTGTCTAGTGGCTTGTCCCGTGCGTCTGTGAACTTTGTGTCCGCTGAGCCACGTCCGCGAGATGGTCGCATCACTGTTCTGGCATATGCCTTGGGTGAAGAGTCGTTCCTGGATCTCAACGGGAATAACATCTATGACAACAGTGAAGACTTCTTTGATCTGGGTGATCTGTTTGTGGATCGAGCCTTCAACGGTCAATGGGATCCTGCTGAGGATCAGTATGTCTCACTGTCGTTGACAGGAACCAGCGCATGTCGTGCTGCGACCAACTCAATTCTCCTCGGGGGCCAGAATGAAGCATGGGTTCCTTCGCGAACTGGTACGTGCAACGGAGTTTGGGGTAGAGCTTACGTTCGTCGTGCCATCGAGACGGTCTTCTCGACCTCATCGGCCCGTCCAGTCTGGAGTTCTCAGCCTGCAAACAGTGTGACGTCGGCACCGATCGTGCTCCAAAACGCACCGATCCCTTACCCGACCAGTTCGTCCGCGATTCCAAGCGCCTCCTTCTTCCCCGTAGCGGGTGCGTCTCTGTCGTGCGTTGGCAAGTCTGGGACTGTTTCGTTCCTCGCCGCGGACGCCAACACATTCACAGGAACAGCATCTGTGGTGGGTCGACTGAATCCGCTTGCTGCAGGGACCAAAATAGAGGCTTCTACGCCCAGCGAAGACCTGACGGTCTCCGTGATTGGCGGGTCACCTGTTCCAAGCACGACAGAGGCGACCGCGGCAGCTTTCTCTTACACGTTTGGAGACACTGGCACCAGCGGGACCGTCGTGTTGAAGTTCAGTTCGCCCTCCGGTCTGGTGACCTCGGTGACTCTGTCGATCAATCGAGCTGGGTGCCCTCCGTAACGCATGTAGTGCCAAGCTGATTGAAGACCATCTCCCTCATCGCCATGCCCGGCGCCGGCAAGTCCACCGCCGGGCGGCAGTTGGCGCATGTGCTTGGGCGGCCGTTCATGGATGCCGATCATGAGCTGGAGCGGCGCATTGGCGGCAGCATCCGTTCGTTTTTCGAGGCCGAAGGCGAGGCCGCTTTCCGGGACCTGGAAGAGCAGGTCATCGGCGAGCTGGCACAGCAGCCCGGGCTGGTGCTGGCCACCGGTGGGGGCGCGGTGCTGCGGCCGGCCAACCGGCAGGCGCTGCGGCAGCACAGCACGGTGATCTACCTGCGCGCCACGCCGGAGGAGCTGTTCCGCCGCCTGCGGCACGACACCCAGCGGCCACTGCTGCAGGTGGCCGACCCGCTCAGGAGGCTGCGCGAGCTCTACCGCGACCGCGATCCGCTGTACCGCGAGACGGCGCAGTTCATCATCGAGACCGGCCGCCCCTCCGTGGCCACGATGGTCAACATGATCCTGATGCAGCTGGAGCTCGCCGGCCTGGTGGACCCGGCGCAGGTGCCGGCCACCGTGGGTGTGCGACTGCCTCGCTAAACTCGGTGGATGACCACCGCCTCCACCGCTCCGAGCAGCTCCTCATCCGTCATCAACGACCGCGCCAGCGACCGGGAGACGTTGAACCGCCTGGTCCGTGTCGAGCTGGCAGAACGCAGCTACGACATCCGCATCGGCACCGGTCTGCTGGACGCCGCCGAGACCTGGCAGGGCCTGCCCACCTCGACCTCCGCGTTGATCGTCAGCAACGTGACCGTGGCGCCGCTCTACGCCGAGCGCCTGAGCCGGGCCCTGGCTCCCCTGCACCGCAAGGTGCACCTGCTGGCCCTGCCCGACGGTGAGGAATACAAGACCGCCGAGACGCTGAACCTCGTCTACGACCGCCTGCTGGGCGAAGCCAGCGACCGCAAGACCGTGCTCTATGCGCTGGGCGGTGGGGTGGTGGGGGACATGACCGGTTTTGCCGCAGCCTGCTACATGCGGGGTGTGCCCTTCGTGCAGGTGCCGACCACGCTGCTGGCCCAGGTGGATTCGTCGGTGGGTGGCAAAACCGCCATCAACCACCCGCTGGGCAAGAACATGATCGGCGCGTTCTACCAGCCGGTGCGGGTGGTGTGTGACCTGGACACCCTCGACAGCCTGCCGGCACGTGAACTCAGCGCCGGGCTGGCGGAGGTGATCAAGTACGGGCCGATCGCCGATGCGGCTTTCCTGGACTGGATCGAGGCGAACCTGGACGCCCTGATGGCGCGCGACAAGGCGGCGCTGGCCTGGGCGGTGCAGCGCTCCTGCGAAATCAAGGCCCAGGTGGTGGGCAGCGACGAACGCGAAAGCGGCCTGCGTGCCATCCTCAACTTCGGTCACACCTTCGGCCATGCCATCGAAGCGGGGCTGGGCTACGGCGAGTGGCTGCATGGCGAGGCGGTGGGTTGCGGCATGGTGATGGCGGCCGACCTGTCTGCCCGCCTGGGCCTGATGCCGGAGGCCTTTGTCGCACGCATCCGGCGGGTCTGCGAGCGTGCCGGTCTGCCGGTGCGTGCCCCCGCATTGGGCGCCGACCGCTGGCTGGCGCTGATGGGCCTGGACAAAAAGACCGAGGCCGGGCAGATCCGCTTCGTGGTGATTGACCGCCTGGGCAGCGCGCGCACGCAGTCGGCCCCAGAAGCCCTGGTGCGCGAGGTGATTGCCGCTCACGGCGGGGCCTGATGGCCACCCTCAGCAAGGCGAGCCCCCGGGTGCGTCAGCCCAGTGCCATCGGCCCGGTGCTCGCAGCCTGGGCCAGCGATCCACGCGACAGCCGCGGCCGCCGTCACCCGGAGCCTCCGGCGCCGACGCGCAACGCCTTCCAGCGCGACCGCGACCGCATCGTGCACAGCACGGCGTTCCGGCGGCTGGTCTACAAGACGCAGGTCTTCCTCAACCACGAGGGCGATCTGTTCCGCACCCGGCTGACCCACACGCTGGAGGTGGCCCAACTCGGCCGCTCCATCGCCCGTTCGCTGGGCCTGCATGAGGACCTGGTGGAGGCGGTGGCGCTGGCGCACGACCTGGGCCACACCCCTTTCGGCCATGCGGGTCAGGACGTGCTGCAGGAATGCATGAAGGCGCACGGTGGCTTCGAGCACAACCTGCAGAGCCTGCGGGTGGTGGACGTGCTGGAACAGCGCTACCCCGATTTCGACGGCCTCAACCTCAGCTTCGAGACCCGCGAGGGCATCCTCAAGCACTGCCCCCGGCGTGTGGCACGCTGGATGGAAACGGTCGAACCCGGTGGCATCGGCGCGCGTTTCCTGAACGGTGCACAGCCCAGCCTGGAGGCTCAGCTGGCCAACCTGGCCGATGAAATCGCCTACAACGCCCACGACGTGGACGACGGCGTGCGCTCCGGGCTGATCACGCTGGAGCAGCTCGGTGAGCTGCCGCTGATCGCGAGGTTCCGCGATGCCGCGCTGGCCGAACATCCGGCGCTGGCGCGGGGGCCACAACGCCGCCTGCTGTTCGAGACCTTGCGGCGCATGTTGTCAGCACAGGTGTACGACGTGATCGACGCCACCCAGGCCGCGCTGCAGCAGCACCAACCTGCGACCGCAGAGGACGTCCGCGCCTCACCGGCGCTGGTGCAGTTCAGCCCGGAGATGCGCCGACAGAGCTCCCAGCTCAAACGGTTCCTGTTCCAGCGCCTGTACCGGCATCCGGAGGTGATGCACACCACGGAGAGGGCCAAGCAGCTGCTGCGCGAGCTGTTTGCCCTCTACGTGGAGCGGCCGCAGGAAATGCCGGCCGACTTCGCCGGCTCGCCGCTGCGTGAGCGCGCGGTGGCCGACTATGTGTCCGGCATGACCGACCGGTTCGCGATCCGGGAGCATGTCCGCCTGACGGGACTTCGTGTCTTCGATCCGGGAATGTGAAGAAGCTGGATTCTGCCTCGCATAGGTTCAGGCTGGCTCGGGCCTAAACCCAGTTCTCCGTCAGCAAACCCGGTACACGTTCGAACTCGCGCAGGTTGTTGCTCACGAGGGTGAGGCCCAGGCTGCGGGCGTGACCGGCGATCATTTGATCGTAGTGACCGATCGGTGTGCCGGCGCGTGCAAGGGCTGCTCTGATCCGACCGGTGTGCAGGGCCGCGCCTGGATCGAAGGCCAGAACTTCCAGGCGTGCGGCCAAACCCTCCACATCACGCAGGTTGCGCTCGGGGTCGGCTGACTTTTCGGCGCCATAGATCAACTCCATCAGGCTCACCGAAGACATAGCCATCTGCCCTTGAAGGCGAGAAAAGCGCTCCCGCGCCGAGCTTGGCCGGTTCTTGATCACGTAGATCAGGATGTTGGTGTCGAGCAGGTACCGGAGCATGGTGAGCCGCAAGCCCTCAATCCTCTTACAGCGATTCGCGATCCTGCTCGCCGGATTGATCGCGTTCGACCATGAAGTCGGGCGTGGTTCCTTCACCATCGAACCAGCTGTCCCAGACCTCACCGGCCGGAACGATCAGGCGGGCCCGGCCGAGTGCAATGACCTCGACCCGCTTCACCCCTTCCGGGAAGCGCAGATCTGCGGGCAGTCGCACGGCCTGGGTGCGGTTGTTGGTGAAGACGGTGCTGATGGACATTCATTGGCCTCGATGCACTATACGCGCACTATATACGTTCGGACCTCTGAAGTGCACCGGCAGCCGCGTCGCTCAACTCAACCCTCGGTGGGCAGGAAGCCCTCGATCGACAGGTAACGCTCGCCGGTGTCGTAGTTGAAGCCGAGCACCCGGGCGCCGGCTGGCAGTTCCGGCAGCTTCTGGGCGATGGCGGCCAGGGTTGCGCCGCTGGAGATGCCCACCAGCAGACCTTCCTCGCGGGCGCAGCGGCGGGCCATCTCGCGGGCGGCTTCGGCATCGACCAGGATCACGCCGTCCAGCAGCTCGGTCTTGAGGTTCTTGGGGACGAAGCCCGCACCGATGCCCTGGATCGGGTGCGGGGCGGGTTTGCCGCCGCTGATCACCGGGGAGGCGGCCGGCTCGACCGCGAAGACCTTCAGATTTGGCCAGGCCGCCTTGAGCACCTGGGCGCAGCCGGAGAGGTGGCCGCCGGTGCCCACGCCGGTGACCAGCGCGTCCAGACCTTCGGGGAAATCGGCCAGGATCTCCTGTGCCGTGGTGCGCACATGCACCGCGATGTTGGCCTCGTTCTCGAACTGCTGCGGCATCCAGGCGCCGGTCGTGGAGGCCACCAGCTCCTGCGCCTTCTCGATGGCGCCCTTCATGCCCTTCTCGCGCGGGGTGAGCACGAACTTGGCGCCGTAGGCCAGCATCAGGCGGCGGCGCTCGACCGACATGCTGTCGGGCATCACCAGCACCAGGGTGTAACCCTTCACCGCTGCCACGATCGCCAGGCCGATGCCGGTGTTGCCGGAGGTCGGCTCGATGATCGTGCCGCCGGCCTGCAGCAGGCCACGGGCTTCGGCGTCCTCCACCATCGACAGGGCGATGCGGTCCTTGATCGAGCCACCGGGGTTGCTGCGCTCCGACTTGACCCAGACCTCCGTGCCACTGCCGAACAGGCGGTTGACGCGGATGTGCGGGGTGCCACCGATGGTGGCGAGGACGTTGGCGGCTTTCATGGTGTTCCTTCCAATTGGGGATTGAGGCGCCCCGCTGCCACGGATCCCGTGCTGCCGGCGGCTCGACCTGCGTGGGGGCGATGACGGCATTCTGGCGCAAGCCGAGCCACTCGACCCTTCGCAGCAGCCCGGATGGACGGGGTCTCCACCCCCTTCAAGACGCAGGTCGGGGGACGACTGTGCGGCCGTTCAGCGCAAAGCTGGCGGTGCCGGCGGCTCAGCCGCTGCCGTCGAGCCGGTCCGGCGCCGCTCGGGCAAACACGGATTCGGTGCCGGCGCTCGCACCGCCTTGTCGGTGACCCAGACTTCGACGCGCCGGTTGCGTTGCCGGCCGGCTTCGTTGTCGTTGGCGGCCACGGGTGCCGCGGCACCAAAACCGTGGGTCACCGCGATGGGAATGCCGTAAGTCGCCAGTTCGCGGGTGACCGCATCGGCGCGCTCGCGCGACAGGCGCTGGTTGCCGCAGGAGTCGCCGCCCTGGTTGTCGGCAAAGCCGAGCAGCAGCACCTGGCCCTGCTTTCGTGCCACCCGGGTCTCCAGTCGGGCGACGATGCGCTTCAAGTCCTGTTTGCCTTTGTTGTCCAGTTCCATCGAGCCGGGGCGGAAGCGCAGGTTCACCGACAGCCGGCGCGCGCCATCGGTCAGGCTCCGATAGTCGGCTGGCACATCGGAGCCGGGTTCCACACCCACCGCTTCGGGCAATTGACCGACGAATCCGATCTTCTCGGCGATCTGCTGGCCGGCGTCCGAAACGGCAAAGTCCGCAAATCGCCGTGCCAGTGCCGAGGCCTGCTGCGGGACGTACAGAAACAGCCGGCGAGCCAGGGCGTAGTCTTCGGTGGCGATGGTCAGGCGGGTGGGCCGCAGGGCGCCGGCACCTCCGTCGGCCACCGCGACGGCCTTGGCCTGACGCACGTAGGGCAGTCCGATGAAGCCGATGGCCTGCGGGTCGGCCGCCACCGCGTCGGACAGCGCGGCGCTGTCTTCGAAGCGGCGGGTGCCTTCGGCCAGCTTCAGTTTGCCCATGACCAGCGACTGGAACGTGTCGAAGGTGCCGGACTTGTCGTCACGCGCCAGCCGGCGCACCGGGCCGGTGGGGCCACCCACCTCCTTCCAGTCATTGATCTGACCGGCAAACAGGGCGCGAATTTGTGTACTGTCGAGCTGACGGATCGGGTTGGTCGGGTGCACGATGACGGCCACACCGTCCAGCGCCACCACGTACTCGCTGCCTTCTGCAGCCAGGTCGCCCAGTGGGCTGAGGGCCTGGGCTTCATCCGGCTTGACGGGGCGTGAGGACAGCCCGATGTCGGCCTTGCCGCTGCCCAGACTGCTGAAGGCGGTGGCGCTGCCGTGGGCATGCAGCTCCACCTGCAGAGCATCGCCGCCTTGGCTGCGGCGGGCCACAAGACGGCTTTCTTCAGGTGCACCGCCGGCCACACGTTCGACACGGTCGTAGCCCTCCGCGGCCAGGAAGGCTTCCAGCAGGGCCGGTGCCAGTGCAGCGCCGATGGTGTTGGAGCCGTGCAGTCGCAGCAGGCCGGACTGGGCGCCTCCCGCAGGGGGAGTTGGTGACGCCAGGGTGCGCGACGCTGCCGGCTGAACCTTCGTGGCGGCTGCGATCTGCACGGCCGGGTCCGCTGCAGCGGCCTGGCGCTGCTGCCAGCTGCGCCAACCCAGCCAGGCAGCTGCCAGCGCCAGCAGGGCCACCCCGACCAGGATCCACAGGTTGCGTCGCATCGACGCAGCGGTGTTGCCCGCAGAGCTGCCGGGCAGGCTGCTGCGCAGCAGCGCGGCGCCGCACTCCGGGCAGCGGGCGTTGTCGTGGTCGGCCGGCAGCGCAGCACGCTGGGCGGCCTTGCTGCACTTGCTGGGCAGGTTGGTGCACACACCGGTGGTCATAGGGGGGCTTCCTTGCGGGCAAATCGCATGACGGCGCGGGCGGCTTCGCTCCACGCCAGGGAAAGGGCATCCATCTGGGCGGGCGCAGCGGCGGCGCGCAGGGACTCGAGCTGCTCGCGCAGCGTGTCGCGCAACGGGGTGTGGCGTGCAGGGTCGTGCAGCAGGTGCTCCAGGTCCAGCTCTGCGATGGCGGCACGCAGCCGGGCCATGGTCTCGGGCGTCAGATCGCCGGCCACCCCGTCCAGATCCCGGCCGAGCACGCTGCGCTCCACGTCGAAGCCGTCGCTGTCGCGGCGCAGCAGCAGCCACTCGCGGCCGCCGTCCTGCGGCGACGCACGCTCCTGCACCACCGAGAGCGCTGCCGCCAGCAGCAACAGCCGTCGGGCAGCGGCGGCAGGCTGCAGGTCCTGCGGTCGGACGTCATTCGGTCCAGGCAGCGCATCGGTCGGGGTCACGTCGGCAGGTCGGGCAGGGGCCATCGAGTCGGCTGCGGTCTGTGCGGCCCGCCGATGTCGTGCCGACTGAGTGCATCCGCTGCACCAAGATGCAGTTGTGCGGACAGTGCCTGCTGCAGGGACTCGGCCCAGGCCAGGTCGGCAGCTTCCGCTGCGGCGTCGGCGGCTTCCCCCTCCGGCAGCATCAGGCATGCCTGCATGGGGCCTGGGGTCGCGGCGGGCCATCCCTGCCGCGCATCGGCGGCCCACTGTGACAGCGCCGGTTGGTGCTGCGCCGGTGATGCCTGCCAGCGCAGCGACAGGTCCTGCCGGAGGTCGGGTGCCATCTGCTCCAGATGATGCTGCGCCGCGGCCGCGCAATACCGCAGCAGGGGGTGGCGCATGTGGTCTTCGGCCAGTTCCAGTGCAAAGGTTCGGAAGTTGGCCCGCTTGCCCAGAAGGTCGAACCACAGCGCACGGGTGCGCCGGGCGTGCTCCAGTTGACTCGACTCGTCGCTGAGCCACTGCTGCCGCAGGTGGTCCAGGATCTGTCGTGGGTCATCTGCGGCGTCACCAAGCCGGGGCGGCAGCGCGGCAAGGGCGGCCTGTTCAAACTCGCCGGCGAGGCTGCCCAATGCGAGTTCGACCGCATCAATCAACCCGATCAGGTCGCTCAGCCTGGAGCCCAGCGCCCGCGCATACCGTGCCGCGAAGGCCAGCGCGGCAGCGCGGGTCAGTGCCACAGCCCGTTCACGCAGTGCGATGCCTGCCTGCCTCAGGTCGGTGTCGAACTGCAGCTGCGCGGCGCTGGTGCGGCGTCCCATCCAGCCGGACAGGCCGCCCAGCCCCGCGGTCGGTTGTGTCAACCGACCCTGAAGATCCGCGAGTTGCCGGTCGCATTGCGCCGACTGGCTCCGCTGCCGCTCGGCCAGCATGTCCGCTTCTTCACCGCAGCCGGCGATCTGCTCCATCAACCGGGCGACAAAGGCGCCGCAGGCGTGGATGCTGCGCCGCCCGGCCTGCCAGTCCTGCAGCAGATCGGCCTCCACCTCCTGGGCCTTCAGGTCGGCCCATCGGAACAGGTCGTCGTCCAGGCGCATGTAGTGGTTTTCCACCCCCACACCGTTCCAGCCGCCCTGCCAGGCCGCGTCGAACAGTTCGCGCCAGCGCGACAGGCGTTGTCCTGCCGGTGCGGCTTCCACCAGGGGACGAAAGTGTGCTTCGTACTCCAGCCACTGAGCCTCGACCACGGCGGAGGCGGCGCCGGCGCCGGTGTTCAGGCCGGAGCGCCGCCCCGGCAACATCCAGAGGTCGTCGGCGTGCAGCTGCCAGCGCTCCAGCTGCTGGGCCTCGATCGCTTCGCCCGATGGGGCGGTCGGCGCATGGTCCACAAAACCCAGGTGCGCTCGCCAATGGTCATGGCGCAGATGCCACAACATGCGCTGCGCCATCTCATGGGTGAGATGCTCCAGCTGGCCCGGCGGGCCGCTGCGCATCGGGCTCAGCCCGACCGCAACCACAGCCGCCTCGGCGGCCAGGCTGCAGCGGCAGGCAACCGGTGCTGTGGCGGCACCCACCTGCAGGGCCACCCACCAAGCCAGTCGGGTTTCGGCATCCGCCGCGTCGTTCACGAAGGCCCGGCTCCAGAGCGCGCCAGCGCCCTGCGCAGCCTGCGGCGAGCCGCTCAGAGCAGGGGCGTTCGGTTGCCCCTCGGATCCGGAGTGGCCGCCTGAATCGGGGCCGATCGATGCGCCCAGGAGGGCCTCGGCCCGCAAGCGTGCCTGAGTTTGCAGGGTGCGAGACGGCAGTACCCCGTGCAGCCACACCGGCCACCGGGCGGCTGTCCCCAACTGCTGCAGCACCTGCTGCAGTTGCATCAGAGCCTGCTCGACCCGTTCGTCGCCCAGGCGGCAGAGCAGGTGGATCGTGCGCGGCCGATCCTCGCGTTGAAGCTGCTCCAGCCAGTCCCGCAGGGGTCACCCGGCTGCTGTTGCGGCTGGCGCATCGTTGACCTCGCGCGAGGGCGCCGGGAAGGCGGTGATGCGGCTCGCCCGCGGCAGCTGCAGGTCGTGCCCGAGCAGGGCATCCGCGCCCAGATCTCCGCGTCGTGAGAGGGCCTCCGTGCCGTCCAGGGCGAGCCAGTCGAGCTGCGTCAAGGCGGTGGGCTGCAGGCCGGCTTCCAGGAACAGCTGCCGTCGAACCTGGTCCAGCATGCGCAGGCCACTCTCGCCCAGGCCGATGACAACCGCTCTCGGCGGGAAAGCGTCCGGAAGGTTCAAGGTCTGACTCCAAGTCCGTCGGCATTCGCAGGGAAATGCGCGACTTGAGAAAAATCAACAGAACCCGCGACTCTCCCCTGGAAAGATGACAGTTCTGCGACAGCGCCCCCTTCACTTGGGTGGGGGCCTGCACGCTGCACGAGGGAAGGGCCGGTTGAGCGCTGCCAGCGCTTGATCGTGTCGGCTCCATCTGGCCGGTGGAGAATCCGCGCATGGCCCGCCTGCCTCGTCTTTGCCTACCGGGTTTGCCGCACCTGATGCGCCAGCGTGGCCACAGCGATGCTGCCGTGTTCCTGGACGATGCCGATCGCCAGACCTACCACGCCGCATTGCGGGAAGCCGCGGCCCTGCAGCGCCTGCCGGTGCATGCCTATGCCCTGCTGCGCAGCGAGGTGCGGCTGTTGATCACCCCGGACCAGCC
>Ga0154020_10007044_pt1 | contig 13157 bp, 7 predicted proteins | sample Klosneuvirus_201_FD_109709 | JGI IMG/M metagenome (GOLD analysis project Ga0154020, IMG submission 109709) | Active sludge microbial communities from wastewater, Klosterneuburg, Austria - Klosneuvirus_20160825_MG | ecosystem: Engineered > WWTP > Aerobic digester > Activated sludge | place... | reverse complement strand
GAACGTCAGCGAATCCACGCGCACCTGCACGTCGAAATCTCCCGCCTTCTGCCCATACGCATACGTAAACTCATCACTCATGTCCCAAATGTCGTTGCCCCCACCCACAATCGTGATCGCACCACCGTCACCCTCGGTGACAGTTCCGATCGCATTGCCGCCGACATTAACTGCTGTGAGGCCGCTACCGGTCGGCACGACCACCGCGCCGTACATGTTCTGGCCGGCATTATCAGCCTGCTTCAAACGAAAGGTGCCCGCAGGATATTCCTTGGAGTAGACGGAGTACCATTGATTGATGGTGCCGTCCGCACCCTCGTCGATGCCGACTTCGTCGGCCACGGAGGCGTTCCCGAGTCGATTCGCTCCCGTCATCACCGGTGTCCATCCTTCATCAACGATCCACTGCATCTTATCAGCCCCAAATGTCGGAGGAGTTGTTCCATCCGCGTCCGAGAGGCGATTGTCGATGAGCATGTAGACCTTCACCGCCTTCGCGACGGAGACGTCCAGCGTGTAGGTGGCGTTGTCACGATTGTCGTTTCCCGACATGATATACTCGCCGCCAATCAGGTAGGAAGGAATGGTGACCGTATCCGAGGCGTTGGTGAAGCGATGGCTGCGGTCAACAAACGCGGGCGCATGATTTCCAAAAAGGCCCACAGTGTAGGGTTGGCCAGTCGTCAAACCGATGATCGGTTCATTGTTGGCGTGGTCGCTCCACGTCTGGCCGGTCCACTTCGCGAATACCGTGTCGTTGGCATCATTGTCACCACCGGTTTCCACTACATCCGTAATCACCGGGAACGCGCTCGATACTGACGCACCGAGCGCTAGCGCGGCCGCGCTGAAGGCGAATAACTTCGCCTGCAGCCGCCGGATTGAGGTTTTCTTCGTCATAATGTGTCTGGTTGGTTGTTCTACTGAGGATTCTGAACGCCCGATGCTCTCGACAAAACAGGGCTAAAACCCGTCTCGGCGCGAATAGACGCGATCACAGGAAGCTCTGGGCACAGCTGGACAGTCTGGCACTTCATCGATTGTCTGGGCGTCCCGGCAGCCATTGGCATTGGGTAACCAACGCCAATCGAATGAAGACAATCGTCTGGCGTTGGGGCAATCAGCTGTGGAACGACGCAAAAGAAACATAAATGACACTCAATAGCAACTGGAATGTTGCTATTTAGCCCTTGAAAGCGGGGTATCACGGCCCGATGAGACCGCACTTTTGCGTAGGCGCCGCCCATCCTGCACCACTTCACCCACGGAACGTGAAGTCCGCGGCCGCAGTTGACGTCGATACATTTCGACAATCATGATTCAAACCGTGCAAGCCCTGACCTCTCTCCTGTTTGGCGGAGCCTTCGCCCGCGTTGCTCCCGCGGTTGCGTCGTTGCTTCTACTCGGCAACAGCTGCCTTCAACTCTCCCAAAGTGCTGCTGCCGAAATCGACCTCTCCAAACTCCCACCCGCCGCCACGCGTCCGGTGGATTTCGCGAAGGACATCGAACCGCTGTTCGCCAACAACTGTTACTCCTGCCACGGACCGAAGAAGCAGGAGGCCGGGTTGCGTCTCGATTCAAAGGCGGACGCGCTCAAGGGCGGCGAGGAGTTCGGCGCGAAGGTGCTTCAGCCGGGCAAGAGTGCAGAGAGTGTGTTGGTCCACGCTGTCGCGCATGCGAATCCAGACCTGAAGATGCCGAAGAAAGGTGACCGGCTGACAGCGGAACAGGTCGGGCTGTTGCGCGCGTGGATTGATCAAGGTGCAGTGTGGCCCGAGAGCGCGGTCGCGAAGGACAGGAAGGATCCCAAGGAACACTGGGCGTTCAAGACGCCAACGCGTCCGAAGGTTCCTGCTGCTTCCGACAAGAAATGGGTTCGCACACCCGTTGATAATTTCATCCTCGCGAAGCTCGACGCCGAGAAGCTCAAGCCCTCCGCCGAAGCCGACCGCGTCACCCTGCTACGCCGGCTGCATCTCGATCTCACCGGACTGCTGCCGTCCATCGCTGAAGTGGACGCCTTCCTGGCCGACAAATCCCGCGACGCCTACGAGAAGGTCGTCGAGAAATTGTTGGCCTCGCCGCACTACGGCGAACGTTGGGGCCGTCACTGGCTCGACGCCGCGCGCTACGCGGACAGCGATGGTTATGAGAAGGACATGTCGCGCGAGATGTGGCCGTATCGCGATTACGTCGTCAATGCCTTCAACAAGGACCTGCCCTACGACCAGTTCATCATCGAACAATTCGCCGGCGACATGCTGCCGAACGCGACGCAGGATCAAATCGTCGCCACCGGTTACCTGCGCAATTCCATGGTCAACATGGAAGGCGCCATCGACCCTGAGCAATTTCGCATGGAGGCGATGTTCGACCGCATGGACGCGCTCGGCAAAGGCGTGCTCGGTCTCACGATTCAGTGCGCGCAGTGCCACACGCACAAATACGATCCGATGACGCAGGAGGAGTATTACAAGCTCTTCGCCTTCCTGAACAACGACCACGAGGCGCGCCCGGTCGTTTACTCGCCCGACCAGCAGATGAAAGTCGCCGACCTCCGCCGCCAGCTCGATGAAATCGAGAAGGACCTCCAGCATCGCGTGCCGGACTGGGAGAAGCGCATGGCCGCATGGGAGGAATCCGTGAAGAACGATCAGCCCGAATGGATCGTCCTGAACAATCTCGATCAGGAAGGCGACAAATCGCAGCGCTACGAAATGTTCCCGGACGGCTCGCTGCTCGCCTGCGGTTACGCGCCGACGCTCTTCACGCAATGGTTCCGCGTGACGAACGATTTGAGCGGCGTAACCGCGTTCCGGCTCGAACTCCTGAACGACCCCAGCCTGCCTTACGGCGGTCCCGGCCGCGCCTTCAACGGCACCTGCGCCCTCAGCGAATTTCACGTCGAGACCACCGACCTCAGCGCGCCGACCAACAAGCTGAAAGCCAAGTGGGCTTCCGCCACTGCCGACGTCGTTCAACCCGAACGCAAACTCGAAATCAACTTCGACGATCGCACGACCAACAGCCGCACGACTGGTCCGATTCAATTCGCCATCGACGGCAACTCGAAAACCGCGTGGGGCATCAACGTCGGTCCCGTGCGCCGCAATCAGGAACGCAAAGCCGTCTTCAACGCCGAGAAACCGCTGGGCTTCGCGAGCGGCAAGACCCAATGGCGCATCGGGCTCAACCAAAGTCACGGCGGCTGGAACAGCGACGATCACATGAACAACAACCTCGGCCGCTTCCGCATCAGCGTCACCAAGACGAAGGACGCGAAGGCTGATCCGCTCCCGAAGAAAGTTCGCGACATCCTCACCAGCGTGCCCGCCGACAAACGCACGCGCGCGCAGCAAGCCACCGTCTTTGCCCACTGGCGCACCACCGTTCCCGAATGGAAGGAAGCCAACGCGAAGATCGACAAGCTCTGGGAACAATGGCCCGACGGTGCCACGAGCATGACGCTGCTCGCGGGCAAGGATCGTCCCACGTCCGTGCTCAAACGAGGTGACTGGCTGAAGCCGACCAAGACCGTCACTGGCGAAGTACCAGCCTTCCTCAACCCACTGCCAAAGAATGCGGACGCCTCCCGCCTCACCTTCGCGAAGTGGCTCGCGGACCGGAAATCGCCGACCACCGCGCGCGTGTTCGTGAACCGCGTCTGGCAGGCTTACTTCGGCATGGGCATCGTCAGCACACCGGAAGACTTCGGCGTGCAAGCCGATACACCTAGCCATCCCGAGTTGCTCGACTGGCTAGCGGTCGAGTTCATGGAGCCGAAGGTCAACGACGCCGGCAAAGGCAAGTTGAAGCCCTGGTCCGTGAAACACATCCACCGCCTCATCGTGAACAGCGCGACCTATCGCCAGAACAGCAAGGTGACGCCGGAGCTCTATGCGAAGGATCCTTACAACCGCCTGCTCGCGCGCGGACCGCGCTTCCGCGTCGAAGGCGAAATCGTCCGCGACATCGCCCTCGCCGCGAGTGGCTTGCTCAATCCGAAGATTGGTGGACGCGCCGTGATGCCGACCGCGCCGGAGTATCTCTTCCAGCCGCCCGCCAGCTACGCGCCGTTCCCGTGGAAGAATGAAATTGGCAACGAGAACTATCGTCGCGCGCTCTACACCTTCCGCCGTCGCTCCACGCCCTACCCCGCGCTGCAAACCTTCGACGTACCGAACGCCGACTTCTCCTGCGTGAAACGTCAACGCAGCAACTCACCGCTCCAGGCGCTCGTCTCGCTCAACGAACCGATCTTCGTCGAGTGCGCGCAGAACCTCGCACGCCTCACGCTCGCCGAAGGCGGCACGACCGATGACGCGCGCCTCACCTACGCCTTCCGCCGCGTGCTCTCGCGCCCGCCGGACGCCGAGGAAAAGCGCGAACTGCTCGCGCTCCTCGACAAACAAAAGCAGCGCCTCGCCGACGGCTGGTTGAACCCCAACGAAGTCGCCACCGGCAAACCCGAGCTGGCAAAGAACCTCCCGAAAGGCGCGTCGCCCACGCAGCTCGCCGCCTACACCGTCGTCTCCCGCGTGCTGCTGAACCTCGACGAAACGATCACGAAGGAATAGCCATGAACTGCCAATCTCATCTCTATCGCGGCCAGAATCCCCAGGACGTCACCCGCCGCTGGTTCCTCCAGCAATGCGCCGTCGGCCTCGGCGGTCTCGCGCTCGGCAACTTGATCGGCGGCAACGCTTCCGCCGCCATCGCCGGCAACAATCCACTCGCGCCGCGCAAGCCGCACTTCGCCGCCAAGGCCAAGCGCGTCATCTATCTCTTCCAGGCCGGCGGACCGAGTCACCTGGAGATGTTCGACAACAAGCCCGAGCTCGCGAAGTGGGACGGCAAGCTGCCGCCGCCGGAGTTGATCAAGGGTTACCGTTCCGCATTCATCACGCCGAACTCCACCTTGCTCGGACCGAAGTTCAAATTCGCGCGCCACGGCAAAAGCGGCGCGGAACTCAGCGAGATCGTGCCGCATCTCGCAAAGGTCGCGGACGACATCGCCATCGTGAAGTCGATGCACACGGACGCCTTCAATCACGCGCCCGCGCAGATCATGATGAACACCGGCTCGCAGATGTTCGGCCGGCCGAGCTTCGGCTCGTGGACGACTTACGGCCTCGGCAGCGAGACGGATAATCTGCCTGCATTCGTCGTGTTCAGCACCGGCGGCAAAGGCACGAGCGGCGGCGCGTCGAACTGGGGCAGCGGCTTTCTGCCGTCCGTTTACAACGGCACGCTCTTCCGCAACACCGGCGATCCCGTGCTCTATCTTTCCAATCCCAAGGGCATGGACAACGAGGTGCAGCGCGATTCGCTCGACGCCATCCGCAAGCTCAACCAACGCAAGCTCGACTCCGTCGGTGATCCAGAGATCGCTACGCGCATCAACTCGTTCGAGATGGCGTACAAGATGCAATCGAGCGCGCCGGACCTGATGGATCTCTCGAAGGAGCCGAAGCACATCCTCGATCTCTACGGCGTGGAGCCAGGCAAGGCGAATTACGCGAGCGCGTGCCTGCTCTCGCGGCGGCTCATCGAACGCGGCGTGCGTTTCGTACAAATTTTCCACGAGAGCTGGGACCAGCACGGCGGTCTCGTCGGCGACTTGAAGAAGAACTGCAAGAACACCGACCAGGCCAGCGCGGCGCTCGTCGCGGACCTCAAGCAGCGCGGCCTCCTCGAAGACACGCTCGTCATCTGGGGCGGTGAATTCGGTCGCACGCCGATGGTGCAAGGCGGCAACGACGGGCGCGATCATCATCCGAATTGTTTCTCGATGTGGATGGCCGGCGGCGGCATCAAGCCCGGCATCACGCTCGGCGAGTCGGACGAGTTCGGCTTCAACGCCACGAAGGACAAAGTCCACGTCCACGACCTGCACGCGACGCTGCTGCACCTGCTCGGCTTCGATCACACGAAGCTGACGTATCGCTTCCAGGGCCGCGACTTCCGCCTGACCGATGTGCATGGCGAAGTCGTGGAAAAGCTGCTGGCGTAAACGGAACGGAGCGCCGGTCTCCGACCCGGCACGTTTCAATTCCAGGTAGGAGTCGACGTGAGGAGACTCAAATTAAATTCCAGTTTCCGACCGAACCGACCAGAGTCTCGTCACTTCGACTCCTACTTTCTTTAACCATGAACCTCCAAAACAAAATCGCTCTCGTCACTGGCGGCACCAAGGGCATCGGTGCGGCCGCGGCCATCGCGTTTGCCAAGGCCGGCGCGGATGTCGCCATCAACGGACGTTTCGATGACGCCGACGCACAGGCCACGCGACAGGAAATCCAGAAGCTCGGCCGCCGCTGCGAAATCATCGTGGCCGACTGCGCCAAGCAGGACGACGCGAAGCGTTGTGTCGAGGAGACGGTGCAGAAACTCGGCGCGCTCGATGTGCTCGTGCATTCCGCCGGTGGACCGGTGAACGGCAAGCTCTTCGAGATCACGCCCGACGACTGGTATGGCGCCTTCGACATCCACGTCCACGCCATCTTCCACCTCTGCCGCGCCGCGTTGCCGCACATGAAGCCGCGCAAGGAAGGCGCCATCATCCTCGTCTCGTCTACCGCCGGCCTGCGCGCCGTGCATACGAACATCGCGTATCAGGTTGTGAAAGGTGCGATACCTCATTTCACCCGCGCCCTCGCGCGCGAGTTCGCCGATGACAACATCCGCGTGAACTGCGTCGCGCCCGGCGTCGTCCGCACGCGGTTCCACGCGAACATGAGCGACGCGCAGAAGAAGCTGAACCTCGAACAGCGCATTCCGCTGCACCGCGAAGGAACGCCCGCGCAGGTCGCCAGCCTCATCACCGAGCTCGTGACCAACGACTACATCACGGGCGAGACGTTCACCATCGACGGCGGCCTGACGATGCGGATTGCTTGAGGCGTGACCGCAGAGGGTGAAACAACTTATGCCAATCGGCCGCCGTGAGATTGGGCAGACCTGAGCTTCCAACATTTCTTCTGAGAGGGCGGACAAATGGCATAGAGACAGAGGAATGGAATACGGCTTACGGTGATCTATGAGCAACGAAGAATTACTCGCGTGCAAACGAGTCATACAGTTTTTGAGAAAACAGATTGGGGATGATTTTTACAAAGCATGGTTGCGGTGTGGTATTGATCCGGGCTCTCTCGCCGTGCGGGTTAGGTTTCAACCTTCGAAGGCTGTTCCAACGTTTCGCTCTGGTGGAATCAAGAAGGATGATTGGGCCGAACTAGGCGTGTTATTGAGGGATTTGAAGACGCTGCATGACTCCGGTAACTCCGAACTGTGGAACGCCATTACCTTTACTGTCGATGATCGAGATGAATTCACAGCCGACTTTTCTTTCGACGATATTGAAAAACTTGGGCTTGGGGCTGTATTTGCCGCATGGGACAAAAAGTACCTTTCGGGGCTTCAGCCGATACCCGAGAAGATGCCTCCCCGATAGCAGTTCCTGAAGACTGATTTATGCCCAACGAAGCTGCCAGTGATGCCATGGATTCACTCATGGACTGTCTCCTTGAGTTGATTCCAGAGGAATACGTCGCCTTCTGGGTCCGCTGTGTCGTTGTCGATGGGCGCTTCCGTATCAACGTCTACTGCGAGGCGGACGGCGCGAAGGACGAAATTGAAAAGTTCCCACTCGACCCTGAGTCGGAGCAGGCCGTGATCGAGAGGTTTCGCGAATGCCAAGAAGCGACGAAGGTGCCCGACGGGCACCCGTGGCAGGTGGCTTCACTCGTGGCGACGATCGACTCCGAAGGCGGTGTCGGCATCAAGATGAACACCGACTACGAGACGGTCGCCGATGCCGACTGGGGAAAGTTCACCGCGCTATGGGAGGAGAAATATCTGGCCGGGCGGCGAATTGTTCCCGCGCCTTCACCCAGCGCGAGTGGCGCCACGCCTCCGCCGCTTCCAGTGACGCAACCGTTTATGAGGTTCGACCTCACGGAGTTATTGGAGGAGGCGTTTTCGGAACTCAAAGTCAGGAATGAGGCGGCGGACCAGGTGTTCAACCTGCGTCAGTCGAGTTGGTCGCTGGACCAAACGACATGCGCCATCCGGTTTCACAATCCGAACGGCACGGTGGCCTCGGCCCCGTTCCAGACCATTGGCACCCTGAATCGGAATGACGGCACCTGGCTGTGGGCGTGGGACAATCCATCCATCGTCGACGCCATTCGCCAGCACGCACTGACCGTGCGGGCCTACGGCGAAGAACACGGTCACGAACTGCTGACGCAGCGAAAGTTCCCCTGTGACGAGGATCTGGCGTGGCGGCTCACGGCACTCGCCGCGAAGCTGGGCAACGCCGAAGGCGCCTATCGCGCTCCCGCCGGCCCCACCCTGCTCTTCCTCACGTTTGGGAAACTGACCTTGTCGGGTAAGTGACGGCGAGAGCTCACAGCGACTCCAGAGGCAGATCCTGAAATCCACCGAGCAGACGGCGGTATGGACTGCGGAAACATGTTTCCGCTTTGGCTGCACGGTGAGTAAATCCAAGCGCGCCCGACAGACGGAAGATGTAGCCAAAGCGGAGTCTTGCCTCCGCAGTCCACACCCTTCACCTCCCCGTCCACCTGCAGAACGCATCGGACCAGCTTCCTAAGTTTGCTTTGTCGGCTGCACTCACGTAGCCTCGCGGCCCGTGGACCACAGCCTGGTCAATGAAATCGCGAAGTGCATCATCGCCGCCTGGGCGGTGGCGGTGCTCGCGCAACTAGGCCGGCAACCTCTCATCCTCGCCTACCTCGCCGCAGGATTCGCCTGCGGCCCGCGCGGCCTCGGCCTCGTCAAGACCGACGAGCACATCTCCGTCATCGCCGAGATCGGACTAAGCCTGCTGCTCTTCATGATCGGGCTGGAGATCGATCTCAAGAAGATGCTCCGCGCCGGCCGGGTCATCACGCTCACCGCCGCCGCGCAGATTCTCGGCGGCTGCGTGCTCGGGTTGGGATTCTTTCTTGCGTGCGGATTCAGCATCACTGGCGGCAAGCTCGATGCGTTGTATCTCGCCGTCGCCACCGCGCTCAGCAGCACCGTCATCATCGTCAAAATCCTCTACGACAAACGGGAGCTCGACACCCTGCCCGGCCGCCTGACGCTCGGCGTGCTCGTGCTGCAGGATTTGTTCGCGATCCTCTTCCTCGCGCTGCAGCCGAATCTTCAGAATCCATCTCTCACCATTCTCGCGCAGTCGCTCGGCAAGGTGCTCGTGCTCGTCGCGTTCGCGTTTGTCGTCAGCAAGTATTGCCTGCCGCGGTTGTTCAAGGCCATGGCGCGCGCGCCGGAGCTCGTGCTGGTCGGCGCGCTGGCGTGGTGTTTCATCCTGGCCGGACTCGCGCATCTGCTCGATCTCTCGCGCGAGATGGGCGCGTTGATCGCAGGGGTGGCCTTGTCGACCTTTCCCTACACACTGGACGTCGCCGCGAAGGTCACGAGCCTGCGCGATTTCTTCGTCACGCTCTTCTTCGTCGCGCTGGGCATGCGCATCCCGGCGCCCACGCTCGACCTGATTCTCTGGGCGCTGGCAATCAGCGCGTTCCTCATTGTGAGCCGGTTCGTCACCGTGTTCCCCGTGCTGCACAAGCTGCGGCAAGGCCATCGCGTTAGTCTCCTGCCCGCCATCAACCTCAGCCAGATCAGCGAGTTCTCCCTCGTCATTCTCGTCATCGGCCAGCAGTCGAAACACATCTCGCAACACTCGCTCGACATCGTGGCGTATGCGTTCGTCATCCTTGCCGTCGCTTCGTCCTACGGCATCGCGGCGTCCGACCCGCTCACGCGAAAGCTCAGCGCACTTTTGAAGCGAACGGGCGTACCGGATCTCGACGAGGGCCCGAAGGAAGCCGCGGACAAGGAACACCCGCCGCGCATCATGCTGCTCGGCTTCTTCACCACCGCGAGCTCGCTCATCGCGGAGCTGGAACGCAATCAGCCCGAGCTGTTGAAGGAGATGGGAGTGATTGATTTCAACCCGGTGGTGAACCAGAAGCTGCGCGAGCGCGGCATCAAGGTTATCTACGGCGACATCAGCAACCGCGAAACGCTGCATCACGCCGGCGTGTGTCATGCCGAGGTGCTGCTCTGCACGCTGCCGAATTCCATCCTGAAAGGGACGACGAACTTGATTCACGTCCGCCAGCTCCGTGAACTCAATCCGACCGCCCGCATCATCGTCACCAGCGATTCCTTTGCGGAGATTGCCGACCTCTACAAAGCCGGCGCCGATTACGTCGCCGCACCGCGCGTGACGGAAGCGAGCGAACTCAGCGCCGTGCTGGCCAGCGCGCTAGCCGACGGACTTGCCGCCAAGCGCACCGAGATGGAGACGCGATTGAAAGGGCGGAACGAGGTGTTGGCGTAGCGATCGCTCCAGTTCCGCAGCCCTCAGCTCCCTTTTTAAGTCCCACCTGCCATCAGAAATCGGTTCAGGATGTAGAACCCCGAACCGATGAGCTCCTCGGTAAGCGACATCAAAGCAACCGCAGATCGCGCTTGGGGACACTTGGGCGAGGCGGCTTCCATCATGATGTGGCTTCTGAATGGAAAGGCTGACTGTGGATGCATCGCTGTTTTTGAACATGAGTTTCCCGCGGGAGTATATGCGGGCCGCCCTGCTCGTCTCTCTGCTGAGCATCTGGGTGCTCGTGTTCCTCTTCTACTATTTGAACCGCTACACCAAGCGGCCGTACTTCACCACCTGGACCGCCGCCTGGCTCTTCTATGCGTTGTGGCTGACGCTGGGGTTGTCCGCACCGAATCCCGATCCCACGTCGCTCCGGATGATCGCGCGACAATGGTGTGTAGGCATCTCCGCCGTATTCCTCCTCTGGGGCAGCCTCGACTTTCTGGAAATCAAAGTGCGCCAGCGGTTGTTCGGACTGTTCATGGGGTTCCTTCTGACTTGGAGCACCATCAGCCCCCAGGTCACCGCCGACCCGATCTTGATTCAAACCCCGCTCTTCCTGCTCATCGGCATGTCCAGCATCTTCGCCGGGGTCAGCTTCTACCGGCTGCGCAAGCGGCGGCAATTCGTCGGCGTGGGCCTGCTCTTCTTCGGATTCTTTCTCTGGGGCGTCTATCTCGCGACCTACCCGCTGACCTTGAAACACGAAAACCTGTTCAGCGCCGGCTTCCTCGTTTCCGCCGTCCTGCAACTCTTCATCGCTGTCAGCATGATCGTGCTCGTGCTCGAAGAGGCCCGGCATATCAACGAACAAACTCAGAAGCTCGTAGCGGACGTCAATTCCGAGAAGGAAGCACTGCAGATTCGCATCCTCAATGTGGAGGAAAAGTATCGGAGCCTGTTCGACCAGACCCGCAGCAGTGACGATCTCCAGAAGGCATACAACGATCTCCGGCAAACCCAGCAGTCTGTCGTCCAGCAGGAACGCCTTCGTGCCCTGGGACAAATGGCCAGCGGCATTGCCCACGACATCAACAACGCGCTCTCGCCCGTTCTGGCCTACGCCGATCTCGTGCTCAAGAAAGAGCCCGGCATTAGCGCCGGCTCTCGTAAACATCTCGAGCACGTGAAAACCGCCGCCGAAGACATCGCACACATCGTGGAGCGCATGAGCGAATTCTACCGGCGGCGGGAACACAACACCCACCTGCGACTCGTGAACCTCAACCGCGTCGTGGAACAGGTGCTGGATCTCACCCGCCCACGCTGGCACGACATGGCCCAAAGTCAGGGGATCGCCATCAAAGTCGAAACGGTCCTCGTCGAGTCGTTACCTGAACTGTACGCGAACGAAAGCGAGCTCCGCGAAACGTTGACCAACCTCGTCCTCAACTCCGTCGATGCCATGCCCAAAGGCGGCGTCATCACTCTCGCGCTGCGCAGCCATTCGCTGACCACCGAGTTCTTCTCCGAATCCGCACCGAGCCACATCATCGTCGAGGTTCAGGACACAGGCATCGGCATGGACGAGAAGACGAGGCAACGTTGTCTCGAACCATTCTTCTCCACCAAGCGGGATCGTGGCGGCAGCGGCCTCGGTCTGGCGATGGTCTACGGCATGATGGAACGCCACGAAGGAACGATCGAAATCGACAGCACTCCCGGCAAAGGCACCACGATGCGGCTCGTGTTCCCCGTTCGACAACCTCCCGCGCAAACGAATCCCGCTCCGGCGGCCGTTCCCGATGCCGAACGTCCACTGCGCGTGCTCTGCGTCGACGACGAACCGTTGCTCCGCGAGCTGCTCAAGGAACTGCTCGAATTCCACAACCACAAGGTCACCACGGCAGACGGCGGCCAGGCCGGGCTCGACGCGTTTCAAGCCGCGCGAAATCGCGGTGAACCGTTCGACGCGGTGGTCACAGACCTCGGCATGCCGATCGTCGATGGTCGCAAGGTCGCGCTGACCATCAAGACCACCTCGCCTTCGACACCCGTGGTGATGCTCACCGGATGGGGAACGATGCTGAACGAAAAAGGCGACCTCCCGATCAACGTGGATGCGATTCTCAGCAAGCCACCTCGCCCAGCAGAACTGCACGAGACGATCCTGAAGGCAGTAAACGCTTCGTCGAAGAAACAGGCAGCTTAAGTCGCCACCGATTCGACCGCTTCCACGCACCGCCCGCACAAGGTCGGGTGCTTCGCGTTCGCGCCGACGTCTTCTTCCCAATGCCAGCAGCGCTCGCATTTCTGCCCGAGTGCCTTACCCACCACGATGTCGAGGGTTGGTTCGCCGTTGGCGGGCGCGACGTGAACTTCGAGTTGCGAAACGTTCAGCAATTCGCGGAGTGCGGCGAGATGCGTCTTTGCGTCGGTGAGCAGCGGGTTCGAGCCGGTCAACGTCACCTTCGCTTCGAGCGATTTGCCGATGGTCTTCGCCTGACGTTCCTTCTCGAGGCTCGGCAGGACGAGCTCGCGCAGCTTGAACAAACCTTCCCACGCGCCGCGTTCAGCATCGGAACGTTGCAGCACGCCGGGCTTCCATGTCGCGAGATGCACGAACGGCAGACCCGCCTGGCCGGGAATGAACTCCCACGCTTCGTCCGCCGTGAAGGCGAGAATCGGTGAGAGCAGTTCGCACAGGCCGGTGACGAGGCGATAGAGCGCGGTTTGCGTCGAGCGGCGGCGCGGTGAATTCGCGGCGTCGGTGTAGCAGCGGTCCTTGATGATGTCGT
>Ga0154020_10007042_pt1 | contig 13160 bp, 9 predicted proteins | sample Klosneuvirus_201_FD_109709 | JGI IMG/M metagenome (GOLD analysis project Ga0154020, IMG submission 109709) | Active sludge microbial communities from wastewater, Klosterneuburg, Austria - Klosneuvirus_20160825_MG | ecosystem: Engineered > WWTP > Aerobic digester > Activated sludge | place... | reverse complement strand
TGGGAGTGGGCACGCCGATCGACATCCTGGAGGCGGTGCATCGCGGCGTCGACATGTTCGATTGCATCATCCCATCGCAGCTGGCGCAGCGCGGAACCGCGTTCACCTCCCACGGCAAGGTGCATTGCCGCCGCACCGTTTACGCGCTGGCCGAAGAGCCGCTTGATGCGGCCTGTGACTGCCAGACCTGCCGGGAGTACAGTCGCGCCTATCTCAATCATTTGGTGAGGGCTGACGAGACCTTGGGGGCGCACCTGCTGACGATTCACAACCTGGCCTATTACCACCGGCTGATGCGGGAGATGCGGGAGAGCATCCTGCGCGATGACTTTCCGGAGTTCTACGAAAAGAAACGCCACGAGCTGGCGCGTCCGGATGAAGACAACCCCGGGGTGCATCCGACGAAGAAGCGAATTCAGGCTCCGCCCCGGCGCGGTGACTATGAAATCGTCAAGGGACCGCAGGGCTTCTTCAGTATCCGGCAGATCAGTTCAGGCGAGGTCATGCACTCGGTCAACCGGCCGAGTGACGAGGCGAACGCGCTGTACATCGAGCAGTCCAACCTGGCGGAGCGACTCAAGTGGCCGACAGATTCGGGCGGGAAAATCGAGCCCGCGGTGGAGCGAGACGGGCCTGAGCTGGTGATTTGGGATGTGGGACTCGGCGCGGGCTCGAACGCAATGGCCGCGATCGCCTGCTTCGAGCAGGTTTTGGAATCGCGGGGAGCGGCTGGACTGCGTCCGGTGCGCCTGATCAGTTACGAGAGAGATCTTGATCCGTTGATTCTCGCGACCAAGAAGTCGGCCCGTTTCCCGCATTTGCAGCATGCCGCGCCGCACGGACTGTTGGAAAAGGGCCGCTGGATCCACGCTTCAAACTTGCTGACGTGGGAACTGGTCAAGGGCGATTTCCTCGAGCTGTTTTCCTCGTCACCACCGCCCGACCTGGTCTTTTACGATCCATTTTCTGCGAAGACGGACACGGGACTTTGGACGCCGGCGGTTTTTGCACGGATTTTTGCCCATGGCAGGTCTAAGCCGATGGAATTGTACACCTACTCCGCAGCGACCGCGGTGCGGGTGGCCCTACTGACGGCGGGATTTTATGTGGCTGAGGGGGTCGGCACGGGTCCGAAGTCCTCGACCACGATTGCGTTCACGCCGGCTGGCGGGGCGATTTCTCCGGGGCTGTCTTCCCGGCTCCTGGGACCTGCATGGCTCGCGCGCTGGCGGCGGAGCCATTCCCAGTTTCCTCCGGATCTGGCCGACGCGGAGAAGACGGCGTTTGCGCAACGGATTGAATCGCATCCTCAGTTTGCCGAACGACCGCACGTTCGCTGAGGTCGCGGGGGGGCGCGTGGCGGATCCCCGCGGGGGCGGCGAGGCCACATGCAACGAGCGTGTTACTAGAGTCGGCCGATGTAGCTGGCTCAAGGAGGCCGGGGGTTGGGGTTACGCGTTGCCAAACCCTGCGGGGTCGGCGACCCCACCTACAACGAGCGCCTAGCCTACTTGCTGCCGCGCAATCCGCCCATCAGATAAATGATCAGAAGAATCAACAAAACGAGGCCGATACCGCCACCACCGATTGCCGGACCACCGAAGTAAAAGCCGCCGCCGCCGAACACGAGGAGGAGAATGACGATAAGCAGGATTGGATTCATGACACTGAAGATACCAGAGCACACCATGCGTCCGCCATGGGGCATACCCCTACCCTTCAGCTGGGCTTTTGCCGTTGCGGGTCGCGGCCAGGATGCGGTGGGGAAACGCGTTTGCGGCGGGCGTTCTGCCGACCGCTGGAACGGTCTTCACGGGACCTCGTAGATTTCGACCAAAGCCACGCCGGAGCTGCCGGCAGCTCCGCGGACTTGGATGGTGTGGCCGCCGGGACCGAGGGTGGCGAGCAAGGCGCTGTCGGCGCTGCCTTCGGCGAGGGCGAAGGCGCCGACCTGACTGGCGGCTGAGCGGATGGCCGCAGCGTTGGGAGCGGTGTTCCAGCGGGTGTTTTCCGCGATGCGGGTATTGCCGAGGTAGAGCTCGATCGCCGGATCGGGCAGCGCGCCAGTGACGCCGAAGGCGCTGAGGCCGGGCCCGACGGCACGCACGAGGACCGTTCGGGGTGCGCCCGTTCCCACCACCAACCCGGGAATCAGCAGATTGTCGCCGCTGCCGACGACGGCGCGGATGGAGGCGTTGACGAGTTTGGGGGTGATCACGGTGGCGAGGCTGAACGGATCGAGATCGTACACCTCCACGAGGCCAACACCGGTGGCTGAATTGACCCCGGTCACATGCGCGGTGTAGGCGCCCGCGGGCAGGGTGGCGAGGAGCGCGCAGTCGGCGCTTTCCTCCGTCAAAGGAAAGGCGCCCGCGGTCGCGGCCGCCGAGCGGATCGAAGCCACGTTGGGAGCGGTATTCCAACGGGTGTTGCGGGCGACCACGCGTGAGCCCTCGAGCAGCGTCAGGGTGGGTTGGGTCAGCGGATTGTTGACCCCAAAGGTGGCCAGACCTGGCCCGACGGCGCGGACGAGCACGGATTTGAAACCGGACCCCGCGACGACAAATCCGGAAATGAGCACGTCGCTTCCCGTGCCCACGGGGGCCCGCGCGGAGAGATTGATCAACGGGGCGGGCAGGCCGGGAGCAGCCAGTGCCAGGATCCAACTGGAAAGCAGTTGCTCGCCGGCGAGGTCCCGCTCACGGGTTCCCACGGCGGGCATGCGCTCCACGCCGGTGGCGGATAGACGTTGCAGGAGACGGGAGTGGGCCGGGTCGCCTGGAACGAGGACACGAACGGCCGGATCGGCAGTGTCGCGCACGGGGCCGTTGAGGATGCCGGCCTGGGCGAGCGGCGTCGCGGCGCGGGCGTCCCAGAAACCGAGGGCGGGACCGCCGGGCTGGTGGCATTGGGCACAATTGGCGTCGAGATAGGAACGGGCGCGCAGCTCGATCGGCGCGGTCGTCTCGTCGGCGGATGCGAGCCTAGGCAGGGAGGAGGGATCGGGCAGGGTCGTGGTGTCGAAGTACCCGGCTTGGGCCATGGCGGCGAGGAAAGGGGTCGGTGCGCCCGGGGGGGAGGGCCCGCGGTTGAGCTGGCGGGTATTGAAACTGAGTGCGTGGCCCCCGACGGGGGTGTGGCAGGCGAGACACTCGGCGCGGCTGGGGAAGCGCCAGGTTTGGGTGCGAACGAGACCGTTTTCGGTAACGGCGAAGGCTTGGTCCTCCCCCTCATCGCCGACGAGCGAGGCATCGGTCTGGGCTTCGTTCCACCGATAGGAAAGCCCGTAGGAACCGGTATCGGTTTTGACGAGGAAACGCGTTTCGATCCGCCTCGTGGTGGTGGGGTCGCCGCGCTTGAGCTCGAGATCGAAGTGTTTCACCCAGACGGCGCCGGTGGGCAGGGTCCAATTGCCATCGCTGGAGAAACCGAAACGGCTGGTGGTGTCGCGCAGACCGAACCAGCGGCGCTTTTTGGCGTGATCCGACCAGAAGGAGACATTCGGTTCGTAAGGCACCAGGCCGGGCGCTGGGGAAAGGGTGGCGACGGAAGTGAACGCCCCGGTGGCCGAGAGCGTGGCGGGAAACGTGGCTCCGCCTTGGGTAGGGGAGGCGACGAGGCGCCGGACGGAACCCTCGTTGAGACTGGCGAGAAGGACCTCGCCCGTGGCCGGGTCGACGCCGAAGGAGCTGATACCGAAGCTGGTGGCGAGCAGTCGGACCCGATCGGAGCTGACGGGACGGGCTTCGTCGGGACGCAGGCTCCAGATTCGGCCGCTGGCGAAGTCGGCAAAAAGGTAGTGGCCGTACAACGACGCATCACGGGGACCGCGGGCAACGATGCCTCCGGTGATCGATTGTCCGACGGAGTGGGAGTAGTCCCAGATCGGGGCAATGAATGAAGCGGTGGGAGGAGGGTTGGCTCGGGGGCCGGCAAGGGTGCCCTCGCGGTAGTTCCAGCCGTAGTTGCCTCCACGAACGATCAGATTGACTTCTTCGCGGGACCCCTGCCCGACATCGGCGCACCACAGCTGGCCGTTGGCGGGATCAAAGGCCATGCGCCACGGGTTGCGCAGGCCGGTGGCCCAGAATTCGGTGCGGACGGCGGCCGGATTGACCGCGGCGCCGTTGAAGCTGGTGGCGCCGACGAATGGGTTGTCGGGCGGGACCGCATACGTGCCGGGGTGGACGGACGGATGGGCTGGCGGCGCGAGTGAACCCGGGCGTTGGTCGACATCGAGGCGGACGATGCCGGCGAAGAAATCGCGGTCCAGGCGCTGGCTGTTCTGGAAGCTGTCGTTGGCGGCACCTTCGTCGCCCAACGACAGGTAAAGGTAACCGTCGGGCCCAAAGAGAATTTGCCCGCCGTTGTGATTGCTGGCTTCGTCACGCTGGCTGATCATCGGCACCTCGGAGGAGGCGTCACCGCGAGTCGGGTCGGCGGAAAAGACGGAAAAACGGGCGAGACGATTGTGCAACCCGGTGCCGGCTCCGGTGGTGGTGGTGACGGTGTACCAAAGGTAAAAGAAACCGTTGCGGGCAAAGTCGGGGTGGAAGGCAAGAGCGAGCAGGCCTCGTTCGTCGCTCAGGCTGGTGGAGACGGTGACCCGGTTCGTCAGGTCGAGAAACAGGCTCCGGGTCGGGGTGGTGGCGGTGACATCCGGGATGACCCAGATGCGGCCTGGTTTTTCGACGACGAAGAGACGCCGTTGATCGCCGGGCGGGCTGACGAGGGCGACGGGTTGACTGAAGGCCAGACCAGGAAAGGCGGGGACGGTGGAGTAGGACGTGGCGGGAGGTGCGGCCGGCAGCGTCAGCGTGGTCGCTGCGAGGCGGGTCAACGGCGTTTGCGCGGTGAGAAAAGCCGGCCCGGCCGTCAGCGTGAGCAGGACCAAAAGGAAAAGGAGCGCGCGCATGAGCGTGCTTTGATCGTACGAGGCGGACGAGGTTCCGCAACGTTGGGCGATGGGGAGCGACCTGCGGAGGGGTGTGATCGTGGCAGAGAGGACCGCGGTTTTTTTGGCGTGGTTCGTCGCAAAAGGTTTTACCCGGCGGGGTTAGCGGCGTGAGTTGGAAAGGTTGACAGCTTCGCAACCGACAACTCCTCACCAACATGGAAATGGTCAAAAATGCGGTGAACTGGATCGAAATTCCGGTAACCGACTTCGCACGCGCCAAGGCTTTTTACAGCAAGATCTTCGATTATGAGATGCCCGAGTGGCCGATGGGTCCGATTCGCATGGGCATGTTCCTCAGCATGCAGGAACCGGACTGCGTGGGCGGGGCTATTTGCCAAGGGCCGGGATACATCCCGTCGCAGCAGGGCTCGACCGTCTATCTCAACGGCGGCGCGGATCTGGCGGTGGTGCTCGGCCGGGTGGAAGGGGCTGGGGGGAAAGTGACGACACCGAAATTCCTCATCACTCCCGAGATCGGATACTGCGCATTTTTTCAGGACAGTGAAGGCAACCGCGTTGGCCTGCACTCGCGCGGCTGATTCGGAGACCCGGGTGTGATGCCGGGGAGGAACGCTTCGCCCTCAAACGTGCGCTCGGTGTTTCCGGTAGAAAAACGGGTTGCTCATCGCGCCGACGGCGGCCCAAGTCATCGGCGATGGCGAATTCGACCCTGTCCTCTCGCGCCCGCGCGCCGGGCCCCCGTCGCGCGGCTCCGTCTCCATGGATCATTGCGGCAGAGTCCTCGATCCACGGGAGGGGTGTTTATGCGCGGGTGCCGATCCCGGCAGGCACGCGGGTGATCGAGTACACCGGGGAACGCATCACGAAGGCGGAGTCGGATCGCCGCGAAAAGTTACGGGCGGCCCGGGAACGGCGCGGGGGCGATGGGTGCGTCTATATTTTTGAGCTCAATCGGCGATACGACCTCGATGGCCGCATGCGAAGCAATCTGGCCCGCTTGCTGAACCACTCCTGCGCGCCCAACTGTCGCTCCGACATTATTCGCGGGCGTATCTGGATTTTGGCGAAGGAGGAGATCCCGGCGGGAGCGGAACTGACGTTCGACTACGGCTACACCTACCGGGAGAGCTTCCAGCACCCCTGTCGGTGCGGGGCGGACAGCTGCGTAGGATTTATCGTCGACGCGAATCATCGCTGGCGCGTGCGGCGACGGCTGGCTTTGCGCAGCGGGAAGGGCGCGGCTTCCGCCCATGCCGGACGGTGATTGCCGGGTCGACTGGGTGGACAGGCGACCCCCTGGCAGCGTCCGGACGCGCGAACCTTTGATCACGGCCCGGTTCGACCGGCGTTTCCCCGCATGACCTGGATCGTGGCGAGCCTGATTGCGGCGGCGTTCCTCGGACTTTACGAGCTGTGCAACAAGCATGCCGTGGTGAACAACGCGGTATTCCCGGTGATTTTTTTCGGGACGCTCTGCTCGGCAACCGTTTGGGCGGGGTTGATCGGTTGGGACTGGGTGGCGCCGGGGACGTTGGCTCACGGCCTGACGGTGGACCCGCTCACCCTCCGGCAGCACGGACAGATCCTGATCAAGTCGACGATTGTCTCGATCTCGTGGGTTTTCACCTATTTCGCGGTCAAACACCTGCCGGTTTCGGTCGCGGGGCCCGTGCGGTCGACGGGACCCTTCTGGACGTTCTTTGGCGCACTTTTGCTCTTTGGGGAGCGGCCGCACCTGTGGCAGACGCTGGGCGTGGTGGTGACGCTACTCTCGTTTTGGGCACTCTCGGTGGCGGGGCGGGCGGAGGGTATTCGGTTTCACCGCGACAAGTGGATCGGGTTTCTCGCGATCGGCACGCTGCTTGGGGCGGTGAGCGGACTCTACGACAAACACCTGATGGGCACGCTGCAATTTCGCGCCTCGACGGTGCAGGCGTGGTTTCAGTTCTATTTGGTGCTGCTGTTTTTGCCGCTGGTCGTGGGATGGAAGCGCCGCTGGTGGCGACGCGGGGAGTTTCAGTGGCGTTGGACGATCCCGTTTATCGGGTTGTCGCTGCTCGTTTCGGATTACCTCTATTTTTGGGCGCTGCGTGATCCGGAAGCGTTGGTATCAATTGTCACCGCGATCCGCCGAACGAGCGTGATCGTTGGCTTTGTCGGAGGACTGCTCTGGTTGGGCGAGCGCAATGGCTGGAGAAAACTTCCGGCGGTGATCGGCCTGCTGACGGGCGTGGCGATGATCGTGGTCGGATGAGTCGCGTATCGTCGCGGCCGCTCGCGGGTTCTTTGAGCCGATCTGGGTCACGGGCAACGGATTCCGGTGATCGCGCGGCGCAGTTGCGCGCGGAATTGCGGAGGGAGTTGCGCCATGGCGTGGCGGGCTGCACCTTCGCGGTTTTCCTGTGCGGAAACATCGCCCATTCCTGCCCTGGTTCCTGCTCCTCGCCCTGCTTTGGGTGGGGGTGACGGGTTGTGGGCGGCGTGCGGCACCGGAAGGGGCGCCCGGCTCAGCGTCGCAGGATGTGATCGTGCCGCTGGAACCCCTGGAGTTGCCGATGCGGGTGGATCTGACGTTTCCCGTGATGTTGGGCATCGACACGCTGGAAGCGGAGGGGTTTGCCGCGGTGCGAGGCAAACGCCTTGGGCTGCTGACGCATCCGGCCGGCCGGAATCGACGGGGTGAAAGCACGATCGCGGTCCTGCAGCGGGCGCCGTCGACCACGCTGGTCAGCCTCTTTGCCCCGGAGCACGGGCTCTACGGGATGGAGAAAGCGAGTGCGCAGGTGGAGGACTCGACCGACCTCCGGACGGGCCTGCCGGTGTTTTCCCTGCACGGGCGGAACCGCAAGCCGACTGAGGCACAACTGAAGGGATTGGATGCGCTGGTGATCGACCTGCAGGACATCGGCGTGCGGAGCTACACCTACTCGGTGGTGATGCGTTACGCGATGGACGCCTGCTTTCGCCATGGGGTGGAAGTGATCGTACTGGACCGCCCGAACCCCCTGGGTGGACTCAAAGTTGACGGGCCGATGCTTGACCGCGCGCATTTCAGCGGTGTCGGGGCGTTTCCGATGCCCTACGTTCACGGGCTGACGATGGGGGAACTGGCGCGTTGGGCGGCGGATACGCCCGGGATTGTGGATGTGCCGGAGGAGAAGCGTCAGGCCGGTCGACTGACCGTGATCCCGATGCGCGGCTGGCGACGAGCGATGCGCTGGCCGGACACGGGTCTGACCTTTGTTCCCACCTCCCAGAATGTGCCCGATTTTGCGGCCGTGGTGGGTTATGCGGCGATTGGATTGGGCTGCGAGTCCAGTGGTTTCACCCATGGCCTCGGTTCCCCGTACCCGTTTCGCAGCCTGGCCTTCAAGGGCAAGACATCGGCACAGTTGGAAAAAGACCTGACGGCCCTGAAACTGCCGGGAGTGCGATTTCGCACCATCGCGGGAGCGGGCACGCCGGTGGCAGCCGCGCGAATCGATGGAAAGCCCCCAACGCGCGTGTGGGTGGAGGTATCCGACTGGGAAGCATGGAACCCCACGGAGCTGAGTTTCCACCTGCAACGCCTGGCCTGCCGGTACCACCGATCGAATCCCTTTGCCAAGCTGACCCCCCTGCAGGCGCGAACCTTCAATATCCATGTGGGATCGACTGCCTGGTGGCAGGCGCTCACCCGGGATGGGGAACGGGTGAAACTGGACTGGTTCTTCAGTGAGTGGCGGGCGGAGGCGAAACGATTTCGGGAAGAGACGCGGCGCTATCACCTTTACGAATAAGTGGATCGCGTACGAAAAGAGCCGGTTTTTGATCCCTGATTCCTCCTGTCCCTGTTTCGACGCCCCGGGAGCACATCGCGATTGGTGTTGTAGCGGGAAGGTTGCGCTCGACCGGGAGTGCGTCACGGTGTGCCCGTGGTTTCACCGGATATCTCGACCTCCACCCGATTGACCTACGCGCAAGGTTACCTGACGCTGGGACTGTTCAAGGAGGCCCAGCGAGAACTGGCAGCGATCGAGGCCGTGGACCGGCGGACCCTGCCGGTGCGGAAGATTCGGGTGGAATGCTGCATGGCCGCGAAAGCCTGGAAGCAGGTGATTGCGTGGGCGAAACCGGTGACGGAGGCGGATCCCGCGTATGAGCCGGCCTGGATTGCCCTCGCGTATGCGCTGCGCGAGTTGAACCGGGTGGCGGAGGCGAAGGCGGCGCTCTTGGCGGCGATGCCTCACCATCAGCGCACCTCGGGGGTCTTGCATTACAACCTGGCCTGTTACGAGTGACTGCTAGGCAATCTGGCGGATGCGAAGCGACGGCTCGCGCGGGCCTGCAAGATCGAAGCCTCGTGGCAGGAAGCGGCGAAGAGTGATCCGGACTTGAAGGGGCTGTTCGCGGCTCCGAGTGGGTCGATGGAGCGCTGAAGTTCCTGCCGGCAGCGACGCCCGGGAGCGGACGCGTGACCAGGTGGGAGCTTTGGTATCGGACTTGGCAATCTTCGCTCGGTCGTATGACTTCGGCGGGTATGTTGGCCTGCTTCCGTCCCTCTGCTCCTCGCCGTCCGTCGGGGTGGCGGGCGGTGGCGTGGCTGCGGATGGCGCTGATGTCATCCCTCGCGGGCGCGCTCCTTTGCGGGAAAACGTCCGACCCTGCGTCGGAGCCAGCGAACGCGACGGTTTACTTTCGAGTGCCCCCTTGGCCAGATCGCTCCCGGGAGGGGGTGGGTGAGCTGGGTGTGACGACACCGGTCAGCTGGCTCGAAGCGCAGATCGCGCTGGCGCGGATCGGTTTTTCCGGGGGATCGATCGATGGCGTTCCGGGTGCGCAAAGCCGGGCGGCACTTCGGGCTTTTCAGGAAAATGAGGGCCTGGAGCCGAGCGGAGCGCTCGATGAGGTTACCCGCAGTCGGCTGGTGCTGATCGGCCCGGCGTTGAAGGAGCACGTGTTGACGGACGATGACTTTGCCGACTTGCAGCCGGTGGGTCAGACGTGGCTGGAAAAATCGCAGCAGGTCACCCTGGCGCATGCGACGGTGCTCGAACGCCTGGCCGAGCGGGCACATGCCCATCCGAACCTGCTGCGCCGACTCAATTCCGGAATCGATTGGATGCGGGTTGGGCCGGGCGCCCGCGTGATCGCGCCCGCGATCGGCCAAGTGGAGCCGGTGACCCCGATTGCCCACCTGCATATCCGACTGGGTGATAGAGTTTTACAGGCGCGTGATGTCTCTGGGCGGTTGGTGGTGCACTTCCCGGTGAGCATCGCTCGCGACGTTGCCAAACGGCCGGTGGGTGAACTTCGCATCACGGTGGTTATTCCCAACCCTGACTATACCTTTAACCCTGAGGTGTTTCCCGAATCCGAAGAGGCCCGGCGCTTGGGTCGGAGGCTGATGCTTTCGCCTGGACCGAATAACCCGGTGGGGATCGCCTGGATCGGGCTGGATCGACCTGGATATGGGATTCACGGCACTCCCCAGCCGGAGCAGGTGGGGAGGACGGAGTCACACGGGTGCTTCCGTTTGGCCAACTGGGATGCAGCGACGCTGCTTCGGCTGGTCTGGGTGGGGCTGCCAGTGATGATCGAACCCTGACGCGAGCCGTTTACTCCTGCCGGAGCCGCAGTTAACGCGGGCTCAATCGGGCGCGCCGCTTGGGCATGCGCAGGGCCCAGGCGGGCACGGTCAACCAGTCATCCCGTTTGCCGCTGAACGGTGGGTAACTGATGCGCATCAACGTGATCTGGCAGACGGTCTCAAATGCCGCCGGCTTTAGCGCCGCGAGCACGGGGTGATCGCGCAACGCCTGGCTGATGTGAATCGGGAAATATTTGGGAGCGAGGCCGGATTTTTGCAGCTCGGTGACGATTTCCTGAATGGTTTCAAGGCACTCGTGGGGGACCGGGCAGAACGTCTCGAGCAACTGTTCGGTATCGTGAAAATACCAGCCATTCGTGAGCAGAAATCCGCAGGCGAAGGCAAATGGGGTCCACGGCGGACCGAGCAATTCGGCGCAGGTTTGCGCATCCTTTTGCGCGGTAAACAAAGCCAGAGCAGGATGATAGGTCGACGCCGGAAGGGAAACCGAGACGCAACGAGGCAGACTGACACTGCGCACGCGAGTGACCGGATCTCCGGTGCCTGAGGCGTTGGGTGTGCGCTGAGAGGGCGTTGGCATCAGGATTTGTGAGAAGATCGCATCCGCGGCGGACGGGGCGCGTGAGCGGAGTAACGGAACGAAACTCCCGCCAGACGAGGGGAATTTTCCTCCCCTGAAGGGTTGTTTTGGGCAATTTGAGGGGACGGCCCTAGGGCCGAAAGGTCTTTGACCAAAAATTTGCGGGGTGCCGGGCCGCGGTGATGGGAACCAACAACCCAGTGGTTCATGGGTGGCGGTAGCCAGGGCGGAGATGACCTCGCGGTGGACGCAGGTCGGTTGGGCGGACGCCTACTTTTTCGGGGCGAGGGCGGGAGCGGGCGCGAGGAGCTGGGCTTTTTGGTCCGCGGGGAGGGTGGTGCCGGCGAGCCAGGCTTCAGCAGCGGGTCGGTCGGTAGTGAGCCACTGACGGGCGGTCGCCTGGATGGCAGCGTTGCGCTGGGAAGGGTTGGAGAACAGGGCGATCGCGGCGGCGGCTTTGGACGGGTTGTCTTGGGCGAGCTTGCCGACGTAGGCTTGAGCGGCGCGGTCGCGGGTCGCCCCGGAGGGAAGCGTGGCCAGCCACGAGCCGGCGGCCGCCGGGTCGTAGCTCATCCAGTCCCCGACGATTCGCTCGGCGGCGTGCTCGCGCACGTTTCCTTCCGGGATCGTGGCAACCCAAGCTGCGGCGCTGGCCGGATCGGCGGTCGACCAGCGCCAGGCGACGTTGCGCAAGGCATCATCGCGCGCTTGGGGATCGGTGATCTGGGTGGCGTAGGCCGCAGCCTCGCGTGGGGACTGCTGGGCCAGGCTGCTGGCGACGCCTGATTGAAGTTGAGAACGTTGATCGCCGGGGGGGAGCCGATCAACCCAAGCGATGGCGCCCGCTGCATCCTGCGAAGCCCAAGTTGAGGCGAGGCCGGCCAGCGAACGGGTGCTCCCGCTGCCGAATTGCGTGGCGAAAGAAATGGCGGCGGCCGGATCGGATTGCACCCACTGTTGAGCGATTTGCTGCAGAGCATTCTGCCGCGCGCGCCCCTCCGGGAGCTGCTGGGCCCATGTGCGGGCGCCCTCCAGATCGTTCTGGGCCCACCGGTTGGCGAGCGTGCCGTAGGCGTTTTCGCGAACGTTGCCGGCCGGAAAGGAGTCGAGGGCCCTTGCGGCGGCCGTCGGGTCGGACTCGCTTAGTTGGAAAATGGTCTGCTGCAGTGCGTTGCGCTTTGCTGGACCGTCGGGAAGGGTGTTGACCCAAGCGAGTGCCTCCTGAGGGTTTTGGTGGCTGAAGGCGTTGGCGACATTGGCGATGGCGCTGCTCTGCGCCTGGCCTGGGGGCAACGCGGAGGCGAAGAGGGCGGCCATGGAAGGGTCCTCGTAAGAGATCGCGCCGACAATGCCTTGGATGACACGGTCTCGCTCGAGGGAGGTGGGCAGGGTTTTGACGAAATCGAGTGCGGCTTCCGGATCTTGGCGGGCCAGTTGGCCGGCGAGATTGCCCAAGTTCTGAATCTTCTGGGCGCCGGTGCCGCCGGTGAGCTGGCTGGCTTGGGCGAGGGCGGACTTGGGATCGATCTGGGCCCATTGGGCGAGCACCTGGCCGACGGCATCGTTCTGCAGGCGCCCGGGTGGCAGGGTTCGGGCTTGGTTGAGCGCGGCAGCTGGATCGGCGTTTGCCATTTGGGAGATGACCGAGCGGAGCGCTTGATCCCGGGAGCGGCCCGCAGGGAGTTGCAACATCTGGGTGAGGGCGGATTGCGGGTCCGCTTGCGCCAACTGGTACGCAAGGCTTTGGGTGGCTTGGGCTTTGGCCGAACCCTCGGGTAATTGTTGAACCCAGGCGAAGGCAGCATTCGGGTCTGCGGACGACCAACGCGACGCAATGGCTTGGATCGCAGTGTTGCGCAAGGCGCCGGCGGGCAGTTGGAGCGCATAGGCGGCGGCTGCGGGACCCTGGCTTTCAGCCCACGCGCCGAGGACCGCGGTGAGCGCCGCGCGTTTTTCGTTACCCTCGAGCAAGGATTGGGACCAGGCGAGGGCGGCCTTGGCGTCCGTTGCGGCCCAACTGCCCGCCACCGCTTGGATCGCCTGCTGGCGGGAATTGCCGGGGGGCAGGCTGG
>Ga0154020_10007041_pt1 | contig 13161 bp, 7 predicted proteins | sample Klosneuvirus_201_FD_109709 | JGI IMG/M metagenome (GOLD analysis project Ga0154020, IMG submission 109709) | Active sludge microbial communities from wastewater, Klosterneuburg, Austria - Klosneuvirus_20160825_MG | ecosystem: Engineered > WWTP > Aerobic digester > Activated sludge | place... | reverse complement strand
TGCGACCGCGCCAGGACTGACGCCGAAGAACTGAATCCGCTGATTGACATTGGTGTAGCCACGGCTTCGCAAGGCGGCCGCGACTCGCTTCACCGCAGCGTCCAATTCAGCGTGCGTTGCGGCATCGAGCGGCTCGACCCGCTCGGTCTGCCGACAGACCACATGGTACAACGACGCCTCGGACTCGATCAGCTGGAAGAGACTCGTTCCACTTGGGAGAAACGATCGCCGGACGAGACCGAGCTCCTCGAACACGGCCACACAGCGGTACACCGTGACCAAGTCGTAGAACCCATCCGTCTTCAGATCTCCCGCAATTTGTTCGATCGTTGCCGGCTCGACCCGCTTCAAGAGGACGTTGAGGATGAGAATTCGGGGTTGCGTCACCCTGAGCCCTGCGGCCCGCAATTTTACAATGGCCGCGTCAAAAGGGGTGCTGCTGCTTTGGGGTGAGGGCGAATTCATGAGTAGACGAGCCGAGTCAAGGACAGCCGCCGAGATATGAGCAATTAGAAATTGTGGGTTCGATTCTTCATCCCGGGAAGTGGAGTTCGGGCCTTTGCCGCACTTTTTCAATAACACCGATCTCCGATGGCGACCTGAGCCACGGCAACCTGCACGATTTTCTCCCACCGCAAATTGCTTCCGTTATTCGCAGACGGGATGAGAAGCGTCGTGAGCAGGATGCTTGTGCACGCCCGGCGACGTCGCGGGGCGATTCGGTCGGAAGCCCCCCCTCGCGAAAGGTTCCGACGCATTTCTTCATTGGCCTAAAAGGACCGCCGGAGGATAAGGGTGCAACAGACATGACCTCCTCACTCCCTCGCGAAATGCTCTACGGCGGTGATTACAATCCGGAGCAGTGGCCGGAGTCCGTCTGGCAAGAGGACGTCCAACTCATGCGCGAAGCCGGGGTCAATCTGGTCAGTGTCGGCATTTTTAGCTGGGCGAAGCTGCAACCGACGGAAAAGCGCTTTGACTTCGGGTGGCTCGACCGGGTGCTGGACCTGCTGGCAAAGAACAATATCGGCGCCTGCCTCGCGACCGCCACTGCATCCCCTCCGCCGTGGATGACGCTCAAACACCCGGAAGTGATGCCCGTCACCGCCGAGGGCGTGCCGTTGCAGGTAGGCTCTCGCCAACAGTACTCCCACAGCAGCCGGAACTACCGACGATACGCCGCTGCGCTCGTGCGTCGAATCGCCCAGCGCTACCGCCAGCATCCGGCCTTGGTGTCTTGGCACATCAACAACGAGTACGCGTGCCACGTGCCCGAGTGCCATGGACCGGAGAGCACGCAGGCCTTCCGGAAATGGCTGAAAACCAAATATGGTACACTCGCGACACTGAACACGGCGTGGGGCACGGCTTTTTGGAGCCAAGCTTACGGTGAGTGGGACGAAATTTTCACGCCGCGCCGTGCACCTTACCACTGCAATCCCACCCAGTGCCTCGACTTCAAGCGGTTCACCAACGACGCGTACCTTTCCCTGCATCGGATGGAGCTGGCCATTCTGCGAAAGGCGACCCCGCAGGTGCCAATCACGACCAACTTTATGGGCTTCTTCAAGCCCCTCGACTACCGGAGCTGGGCGACCGAGGTCGATTACGTATCGTGGGACAACTATGCCGATCCCGTGGACGAAGCCGCCGGCCGCCAACTCGCCGCGGCCGGACACGATCTGATCCGCTCGCTCAAGCCGGACCGTCCCTTCATCCTCATGGAGCAGGCGACATCCGCGGTGAACTGGCGTCAGGTCAATCTGCCCAAACGTCCGGGATTGATGCGCCTGTGGAGCCTGCAAACCATCGCCCGCGGAGGTGACGGGGTGCTTTTTTTCCAATGGCGAGCCTCGAAGGCCGGCGCGGAGAAATTTCACAGCGGGCTTCTTCAGCACGTCCCCGCCGCCCAAAGCCGCGTCTTCGCCGAGGTTAAGCGACTGGGGGCGGAACTGAAGGCTCTCAAACCGGTGGCCGGCTCCCTCGTCCGGAATCGGGTCGCGATCGCGTTTGACTGGCACGCCTGGTGGGCGGTCGAACTCGAGTCCAAACCCTCACGGATCGACTACGCCGGTTGGGCCCAGACGCTGCACCGTTGGTTCTACACGCACAACCATGGCGTGGACTTTGTTCATCCGGGTGCTGACCTCAGCGGCTACCAACTTGTCATCGCCCCGGCCCTTTATCTCCTTTCCGCGGCCGACGCCGCGAATCTTGACCGCTTCGTCAGAGACGGTGGAACGCTGCTCGCGACCTACTTCTCCGGCATTGTTGACGAGAACGAACACGTTGTACTCGGAGGCTATCCAGCGTTCCTCAGGCAGACCCTCGGACTTTGGGTCGAGGAGTGGGCACCGTATCCAGAGGGTAGAACAAACCGGGTTCGCTACGGCGAGTCTCGGACCGAGCACTCCTGCGATCATTGGTGCGATCTCCTGCACCTCGAAGGTGCGCAATCCCTGGCGACCTACACCGGGGATTTCTTCGCCGGCCGGCCGGCGGTCACGCGTCACTCCCATGGTCAAGGCGGTGCGTATTACCTCGGCACCCGCCTGGATGCCACGGGGCTGGACGCTTTGCTCCAACGCGTGGCCAAAGAAGCGCGGCTCGCCGCGCCGTTGAGCGTGCCGGCCGGGGTGGAGGTGACGCGACGAGAGTCGCCTGATCACACGTTCCTCTTTCTGCTTAACCACACGGATCGGGCCGCACGCTGTGCCCTCGGATCCTGCCGGGGGCTCAACCTGATCACAGGCAAATCGACCGGGGCGACCCTGACGCTGGCACCGCTCGATACGGCGGTCATTCAGCTGGGAGCTGAATCGCGCTGAAAACCCTGCTTGCCCTTCGCGAAGGCAACGTTTCCTATCGGATTTGGAAATGCTGACCCCAAGCCCATTTCTTCGATTCGTTTTGACCGGCTTGAGCCTCGCCTGCCTTTGCTCTCCTGCCACCCGCACGCACGGCGCCCTTCCCGAGGGCAGTGGCACCTCCACGCCGCAACTTTGGCCCGCCAATGGCGCCGACACGTGGTCGGCCAGCGATGCCCTCGGGCGTCGGATCCTTGAAGCCGGCGTTGCTCCACAGCCGCGGCCCGGCCGCTACGTGGGTATCTTCTATTTCATCTGGCTCGGGGCTCACGGCTACGATCGTAACAAGGCCTCACCCGACGAAAGCGTGCACCCGCCGACTCCGGCAGATACCGTCAGCCCGTACGACATCACCCAACTTCTCGCGGCCAATCCCTCAAATCCCCGGTACGGTCCGCCGGGAGCGTTTCATCACTGGGGTGAGCCCTATTTCGGATACTACGTTTCCAATGATCGCTGGGTGATCCGTCGCCACGCCCAGATGCTCGCCGATGCAGCCGTGGACGTCGTCTTCTTCGACGTCACCAACGGGCGCGCCTACCTGCCCACCGTGCTGATCATTGCCGAGGAATTCGCCGCCCTGCGCGCGCAGGGTCGCTCCACGCCTTCGATCTCGTTTCTCCTGCACTCGGCCACACCCAAGGTCGCGGGCAGGCTCTTCACCGACTTTTTCGCGAAGCACCTTCATCGCGATCTGTGGTTCCGCTGGAAAGGCAAACCCCTGATCCTCGCCAACCCCGCCGAACTCACGCCCGAACAGCGGGACTTCTTCTCCGTGCGTGAATCATGGGCTTGGAGCCGGGAAAAACGGGGCAGCTGGTTTGCCGATGGCAAGGACAAGTGGCCGTGGATCGATACCACACCGCAATCCTTTGGCTGGCACGAGTCCCCCACCCGTCCGGAACAAATCGCCGTCGCCGTCGCCTCGCATCCCATCGCCAACCTTGGACGCAGCCACCAGGCCGGAAAACAACCCCCACCCGACGAACAACGCCCCGAACTCGGCCTTTACTTCACCGAACAATGGGAACGCGCCCACGCGGTCGATCCCGAGTTCGTTTTCGTCACCGGTTGGAACGAGTGGGTGGCCCAGCGTTTCATCGACGGTCGCGCCAAGAATATGCTCGGGAAGCCGATTCAGAAAGGGGACACCTTCTTCGTCGACGCCTATGACGCGGAATTCAGCCGCGACATCGAACCGATGCGGGGCGGTTTCGCCGACAACTACTACCTGCAATTGGTGTCGGAGATCCGCCGATACAAAGGGGCGCGCGCCGCACCCGTCTCCCAGTTCTTCGCCTCCATCCGACTCGATGGCCGCTTTGGCGACTGGGACACAGTCGGAACCACCTACATCGACGACGTCGGCGACACCGGTCCGCGCGATCATCATGGCTGGGGACGGATCGCGCGGTACCAAGATCGTTCCGGTCGGTACGACCTGAAAGTCGCCCGCGCTGCGTGCGACTCGGGAAGTCTCTTCTTCTATCTTGAGACCAAAGAGCCGCTCTCCGGCCGTGGCCTGCCTGCCGGATTGACACTTTGGGTACGGACGCCGACCCGACTTTTTGCGGTCAATCGTACCGGCACGGATGCGCGGCTCGAAGGACAAACACTCGCAGGAGGCTGGGAGCCGCTCGGCTCGATCAAGTTCCGGATCAAGGACAACCGTCTGGAGCTCGCGCTGCCGCGTCAGGCTCTCGGTCTGGGCACCCCGGCAATCGACCTCGAGTTCAAATGGACCGATCAGTGTGACATCGCCGCCGATCCCATGAACGCCTACGATCAAGGCGACACGGCACCGAACTCACGCTTCTATTATCGTTTCCGGCACCAGCCCTGAACTTCGGGCGATCCGTCGGGACGCTCACCGAGGACTCGAACCCGTTTTGAAAGGATCGGTCCACCCCCCGCGGGAGGCGAACGCATCCCCGCCACTCATGAACGCGTTCACGTCCGCGAGGGCTTCGCCGTGCTTTCGCGAACGATCAGCTCGGTCGGAAAAATTGTCTGCGAAGGACGGGCGGAAGCTTTTCCCTCGATGCGCTGGATCAGCAGGGTGGCCGTGCGCGCCACCATTTCCTTGATGGGCTGGGCGATTGTGGTGAGGGCCACCGGCAGGTATTCACCCAATGGGATGTTATCCACGCCGATCACGGACAGATCCTGCGGAATGCGCACCTTCGCATCCACCGCCGCGCGCATCGCGCCCATCGCCGAAAGATCGTTGAGAGCGATCAGCGCCGTGGGTCGTTTGGACTTGGGCTGACGCAAAAGGTCGCGAAACGCGTCCCGCGCGCTCGCGATGTGATGCTCACACCGCACAAACGAAATCGCCTCGGGAGAAATTCCCTTGGCGCCGAGGATGCTGCGAAACAGTGCCGGACGGTTGCCGTCGTCCTGTCCCTTGGCCAGCGCAGAGAGAAAAGCGAAGCGCTTGTGACCGAGCCCCACCAGATGCTCGATCGCCTGAGCCACTCCTTGGGAGAAATCGCTGACCACGGAATCCACCGGCAGGGCCACCGCTGGCCGCGCTGCCATCGCGACCGCGGGAGTGCCACTCGCGGCCAGACCCGCGAGGAACGAACGGTGAATCTCGGTATCACTGATGATCAGCGCCACGCCATCCACCTGCCGATCCAGAATCGACTGGAAGCAGTGCTGCTCGGAAGCGAGGTCGTTGCGGGTGTGTTCCAGGATCAAGTCGTAACCATGGACCGCGACCGCCTGATCGAGGTAGTCCGCCAGCACCGGATAGAAGGGATTGTGCAGGTCGGGCACCACAAAGCCGATCGTATTGAAACGCCCCGTACGCACCCCCAGCGCCGCCTTGCTGGGACGGTAATTCAGCTCCTTCGCCGCCAGCAGGACGCGTTCCCGCGTTTCCTTCGAGGCCCAGGAGTCCGGACGGTTGTTGAGAATGGTCGAAGCCGTGTTGGGGGCGACCCCGGCGCGGGCGGCGACGTCGATCAGTCGGGCTCTCATAGGTGGATTTGCATCAAGGGCTAATCCAATGGATCCTTAGGCGGTCGCCGAGCCTGGAGCAACGACTGAATCTCCAGAAGGCGCAATCGGGAAAGGGGATAGAAAGCGATGCTGGCGGCCGCCAGTCCAATTCCAACCACCGGCGTGACAATCAGTGTCGTTCTCAACTCCAGCAGGGTCGTTTCAGTCGGAATCTGACTCGTAACGTAACCGCATCGACTCACGAGGTAACCACCCAGCACCGCAGCGACCGCGAAGGCTACTTTCTGCTCCAATGCAAAGACCGCACCGTAGAGTCCCTCCCGTCGATGCCCCGTCTCGAGTTCGTCGCTGTCACACACGTCCGCATTCATCGTCGCAGACATCAGCCATACGCCCTGCATTCCCCAACCGATGAGGAAACCGGAGGCCAGGGACCAGTAGGGGTGGGACGGGAGCAGGGTCCACCAAAGGGAGAGAAATCCAACGGCGCCAACCCCGAGCGAGAGCAGCGCGGACAAACGTTTCCCAACACGCACCGAGACCGCGGTATTGACCGGGACTCCGGCCAGCGAACCTGCCATCTGGACCATTCCCATGGCACCGGCCAAGTTCGCCGCGGAGTTCTGGTCGCCTTGGAAGAGATAGTAGATACCCACCAACAAGGATACCGTGACGGGAGAGAACATGCCGACCGTGGCACAAAAATTCATTCCGAGCATGTGGAGAAACGGCCGGTTCCGCACCGTCATCGTGATCGCCCGAAAGATTCCCAGTTTCCCTGGCGCTGTCCGCACGCGGGTTTCACGGCACCCGATGGCCGGCACCAGGCATGTCAGGAGAATGAGCAACCCCACGCCTCCCCCGACCCACCGCGCACCCGCGAGGATCGCATCGGACGTGGCGGCCGCATCCGTGCCGACGCCAATGCCACCCCCCAGCACCAGCGTGAGCTTATACAACCACGGGAGCCCGAGGCCGCCCACCAGACCCACAATCATCCCCCAGCCCTGCAGCCGTGTCCGTTCATGGTAGTCACTGGTCAGTTCGAGACCGAGCGCGCGATAGGGTACAAGGAAGATGCTGTAGGCCGCATAAAAGAGCATCGTCGTGACCAGGAAATACGCCGCGAGCGCCAGATGGCTCCAACCACGGTCGGACGGTGGCAACCACAGCATCGCCATCGTCAGGCCAAGACCGATGGCTCCCACGAAAATGAAGGGACGGCGACGTCCCCACCGCCCGCGCCAATTGTCGGACCAAAATCCCACGACCGGATCGAAAAAAGCATCGAGCAACCGCGGAACGGAGAGCGCCCACCCCACCAATTCCGGAGATACGCCGAGGGCAACCGTGTAGACCGGATCCTTGAGTTGGGTGATCGTATTGCCGGCGTAGTTGTCCCCGAGAGAACCAAGCGCCCAGGTGATTTTGGTCCGAAGCGGAAGACGGGGTTTCACGTCGGCGACCGAGGTGTCTTGGGAGTTTGGAGTAGGCACGCGAATCGTCAGAGTTACCTGATCCGAAACGCTCCACTCACAATTTCCAACCATCAAATCCGGAACGGATCCGCTGACGAACAGGCTTGTGCCGGGTTCGACGGAGCGCCAATCGTTCTCCGCGTGGATTCGCTCCCCCAGTCCGACAAGGCCCGCTGGTTTACTGAGGAGGTCAAGCCCCATGAGGCCGGACTCCGAGCCTACCTACGCAACACCTTTCCCTCCATCCGAGATGTCGATGACGTGGTCCAGGAGTCCTACCTACGCACGTGGCGCACCTCGGCCTCGCAACCCATCCGCTCAGCCCGGGCGTTTCTCTTCACCGTCGCCCGGCGGCTCGCGCTCGATTGGGTGCGCCACGAACGGAACTCCCCGGTAGTCGACGCGGACCAGGTATCGACATTGGGTTTCGTGGACGATCGGCCCGGAGTGGTGGACCTCGTCAGCGAACACGAAAAAATTGAACTGCTCGCTGAAGCGCTGATCGCCCTGCCCCCGCGGTGTCGCGACGTCGTCATGCTCTATCGGCTGCGAGGTGTTTCCCGGGCCGAAGTGGCCCTCCAACTTGGCATCGCCGAAAAGACGGTCGATGAACACACCGCCCGCGGGGTCACGCGGCTCGAGCAGTTTTTCCGCGCTCGCGGCTACGAAAGCTTTTTCAAATCATGAATCCTCGTCGACCAACCTCTCCCCGGCGGGAACCGACGGATGCGCCTCCCTCCCCACTCACCGGCGCTTCGGCCGCGCTCGACTGGGCCGTCTCACACTCAGCCGTCGATGAAGTTTTTTCGCGCGTGCAGGCCAAGTTGAGCCGGCGCCGCCGCCAGCGACTGGCCCTGGCCACGGGCGTGCTCGGCGTCGTCGGCCTGGGCTTCTTCTGGTCGCAACCGCAGATCGCAGACAGTGAACGAGAGACGCTCGCGTTCGTCGCGGTACCAACACGCTCTGACGCGCCGCGCGAACAGGTGCTCTCCGATGGCACAGTCGTGGAGCTGCGCCGGGGCGCTCGGCTCGGCGTGAACTTTACGGAAACGACGCGACGAGTAACGCTTGAACAAGGCGAGGCGCATTTTCAGGTGGCGAAGAACCCGCAACGCCCCTTCGTGGTCTCGGCGGGCGGAGTGGATATTCGCGCAGTTGGCACCGCCTTCGCCGTGCAGCTGGGAGCTCAGGCCGTGGACGTTATTGTCACCGAAGGCCACGTCGCGGTGGAAAAAACCACGGAAGAGGGGGAAACCTCCACGACTTCTCCGCAGGCCTACGCAAGCGTCGCCGCCGGCCATCGGGTGACGGTTGAACTCGCCCGTCCGCCGGCCCCCGTGCCCGTCGTAGAGCTTTCGCCCGCTGAAGTGGCGACGCAGCTCGCCTGGCGCGTGCCCCGCCTCGAACTGGCCGCCACGTCGCTTGAGCAGGCTCTTGTGCTTTTCAACCGGTATACCTCCGTTCAGCTTCGACTAGCGGAACCCGAACTCGGCAAGCTGGAACTTAGCGGCTTCATCCGGGCCGACAATGCCGACGCCCTGCTCCGGTTGTTGCGCGCAGAATTTGGCATCGAGGCGGACCACCAAGGCAACGAGATCGTGCTGCGTCGCGGCCGCTGATTGCCCTGAAAAGACAGAAAAAACGCCGGCTATGTAGGGAAACGACGCCGCCCAGGCGTCGTTTCTGTTATGACCCCAACGTCTCGAGGCCGCCCGCCCTCCTTCCGTCTGATCGCGATCGTCCTCTTTTGCGCCCTATTTGGCCTTAACGCTGACGCGGCCGAGCCCGACACGAAGCCGTTCGACTTGCCGGCCGCCCCGGCCGAAAATTCATTGCGCCAGTTCGCGGTGCAGTCCGGAGCGGAGGTGCTCTTCGCTACCCGCACTGTGGGTCAAACCCGAACCAACGACGTGCGGGGCGACCTGACGCCGCGCGAGGCAATATCCCGTTTGCTCGCCGGCACCGGGCTGCTCGCCGAGCAGGACGCCCGCAGCGGGGCTTGGACCATCTCGTCCGACCCAAAAGGCCAACGGGCGGCGCCAAACGTGGCGAGCGACCGCCCGGCAAAAGCCCTAAGTCCTGAGCCCGACGAAGTCGTCACCCTCTCACCTTTTACGGTCAGTACCGAAAAGGACACCGGCTACACCGCGACCAACACCCTTGCCGGCACGCGGCTCAATACGCCCATCAGGGACCTCGGTGCATCCATTTCAGTCTATACAAGAGAATTTCTGGACGACATCGGTGCCACCAACGCTAACGAACTTCTCCTGTATGCCACCGGCATGGAAGCTGCCGGTCCGGGCGGCAATTATTCCGGTGCGGCGGACAGCACCACCACCGCCGAAGTGGTCGGCGATTCTCAGCGCGTCAACCCCCAGGGGGCCACTCGCACGCGTGGTCTAAGCTCACCCAACTTTTCCCGCGGGCTTTTTGCCACCGACATCGCAGGCGATTCCTACAACACAGAAAGGACCACCGTGATCCGCGGCCCGAACTCCATCCTCTTCGGTGCCGGGAGCCCGGCCGGCGTCGTCGACACTGGGCTCATCAGCCCTAACCTGCGTCGCGATGCGAACAGGGCCGAAACCCGCTTCGGCAACAATGGTGGCATCCGGCTCACCGCCGATTTCAATCGCGTCCTCGTCCGGGACAAACTCGCTGTGCGCCTCGCCGCCCTGCATGATAGAGAGGAGTACAACCAGCGCCCCGCCTTCGAAGAAAAGCGCCGTATTTTCGGTGCGGTCACCTACCAGCCCTTCAGCGCCACCTCGCTCCGGGCCAATTTCGAAACGGGAAACACCCGGGCAAACCGCCCGATCAATGTGTTACCGTTCGATAGTGCTTCGAGTTACTGGCACGCGGCCGGCCGCCCCGGCTTCGATTGGACCTTTTACGACGATCCCTCGCGTAACCCTGCCGCCCGCACGCAAAACGCTGCCGCCTTCATCAACCCGCTCATGGGTCAGGGTGGGCTTCAAGACTCGGTTGCCTACTTCTATTCTCAGGCGAATGCCACGCAGCCCGATATGATCTTTCGGCCGATTCTACCCGGATCTCCGTCCTTCGCGGCGAACGCAGTGGCGCACACCCTGCTCCAGCCACTCGTTAACCGGGATGCCGCCGCCGACACCGTCCAGTTCTTGGCCACGCGCAACGTTAACCGATTGCCGGCCGCCTTTTGGACCGGAGCGAATGTCTTGCCCGGCCAGCAAACCGGACAAGAGCCCGCCGGAATCAAAGCCCAAGGCTTCACCGATTTCAGTGCCTTTGACTTCAAGAATCGCATGATCGACGAGTCGTCCACCCAAGGTGATTCATTCCACGCCTTTAACGTCTCACTTGAGCAGCGCGCGCTCCGCGACCATGTCGGCATCGAGGTGGCCTACGATACGCAGCGCGTCGCCCGCCGTTCCAGAAACTCGTTCTTCTCCTCCGCGAACTCCAACCACGTATATATTGACACCAACGCGGTGCTCTCCACCGGCCAGCCCAATCCCAATTACGGCCGCCCATTCGCCCTCTTTGGCCAGTCTAACTGGAGCAACAACTTAAGCGAACGGGAAACCTGGCGCGCCACCGCGTTTGCGCGTTATGATTTCAAAGACGCCGGCCGGCCTTGGATGAAATGGCTCGGCCGACATGTCCTGACCGGCCTTGTCGAGGAAAATGCGGTGGACACCATCAACTACCAATCCCGTCTCGCCACCTCCGGCGAAGTGGCGGAAGCCATCAACCCCAACATCATCGTATTCGGCCGCCGTCCGGCCATTGCCGTCTACATGGGGCCCTCGCTCATCGGCAACACAAACCCTCTGACGCTTTCAGCGATCCAAGTGCCGCGACTTGTCGCGGGCTCCACGGCCCCCGCCACCTACTTCGTGCGCGCCGCCAACAGAACCGATCCAGGGGACTTCGGCACCGGATCAGCCAGCCTCGTCGACATCGCACAGGGCGGTTCCGCCCAGCGTGAAGTGCTCAGGTCCGCGGCGACTGCGTTTCAAAGCTATTGGCTCCAGGATCACCTTGTGACCGTTATCGGCTGGCGGCGCGATGAGGACTACTACGTGCGCCGCGTGATTACCGCCGGTTCTCCCTATTTTGACGACCCGCGGGTCGACATCACGGACCCTGGCAAAGCGGAGTACGGTTTCAAAGATCTTCCGTTCTCGGGGACACCTCCGCCCAATGTGGCAAAGAATGTTGTAAGCTACAGTGCGGTGCTGAAGTGGCCGCAGAAGCTCCTGCGTCTGCCCGCCGGCACCGACTTCAGCGTTTTCTACAACGAGTCTGAAAACTTTACGCCCATCGGCGGGCGGACGGACTCTTACCTCCAGCCGATCCCTTCACCCGAAGGCAAAACAAACGAGTATGGCTTCAATCTCTACCTTTTCGATGGCAAATTCAGCCTGCGCTATAACCGATTCGAAACCAGTAACACCGGCCAGAGTTCGACCCCCGCGGTCTACGACCAGGCGACCCGAGCCTTCACCGTCCAACTTGCTTCGTATTGGCTGGAAGAGGGCAACCGCAACCCAGAAAACGTTCCCTTCATGAACGCAGCGATCGAGCGACTCTTCAGTACCCTGCCGGCGAACTACCGCGCGGAGCGAAATCTCATCGTATCCGGCACTGCGCCGAACCTCTCCTCCTCCTTTAGCAATCCCGGTGGCGGAAGTGACACAGTCGATTTCACCGCCACGGGCGATGAGCTCGAACTCGTCTACAATCCGACCAGCAAATGGCGTATCCTCGCCAACGTTTCCCACCAAGAGACGGTGCAGAACAACTCCTATCCTGTCTTGAGGGAGTTTCTCGACCGCATGATCCCCGTCTGGAATTCCAGCGTCACTGATCCGGTGTCTGGAAAGGTCGTCAGAATCGCCGACATCCCGCAATTCGGATACGCCACCGGCACTGGGCCGGCCACCGGAGCGTCTCCGGCAGCCGTGCTCACCGGAACCGCGCTTAGCGCAAATGTCTACGTGCCTTGGGCCACCGCGCAAGCGCAGGACGGCACCGCCAGCGCCGAGCAGCGCAAGTGGCGCCTCCACCTCGTGACCAACTACCGGTTCGGCCGCGACTCGATCTTCGGCGAAAAACTTCTCGGATGGAGCATCGGCGGAACGGTGCGCTGGGAGGACAAACTGGGTATAGGATACCCCACTACTCGAAATTCCGACAGCAGCGTCAGTATCGACCTCAAGAACCCCTACTACGCTCCCGCCCAGACCAATGTCGACGTGATGCTGGGTTACACCCGCAAGATCTTCCGCAACCGCCTCGATTGGCGCCTACAGTTTAATGTGCGAAATCTCATATCCGGCGACGCACTGGTTCCGATCACCGTGCAGCCGTGGGGCGAAACCGCCTCCGCCCGGCTTGGCCCCGAACGCCGCTGGTATGTGACCAACTCGTTCGGCTTCTGAGCCACCGCACGAAACGAAGATTGCATTCGGACACACAGCCACCCAACCGCGAGTCCAGCACATCCTTGTGCCTCCATCCGTAAATCAGCAGCCGCTACACCCTCCTTAGAAGCGTGCGGTTGGGCGGCTTGAATACGACTCACTTCCCGTCCCAACTGGGCGTCGACGCCGATGATGACCCTCAGCGATCTCATGATATTCAAGTCCCTCCGCTCGCAGCTCAACACCGCCATCATCGCCTTGGCGATGGTTGTTTCCGGGGCCCAAGCCGCAGATGCCGGCGGGCCGGCGGGCCAACGGGTTTTCGTCTGCGCCCACAGCTTCATGCTCTTCACCGCCAAGCTTCTGCCACCCATGGCCGAAGCCGCGGGCATTGCCCACATCAACGCCGGCCAGCAGATGATCGGAGGCTCCCGAGTC
>Ga0154020_10007040_pt1 | contig 13162 bp, 8 predicted proteins | sample Klosneuvirus_201_FD_109709 | JGI IMG/M metagenome (GOLD analysis project Ga0154020, IMG submission 109709) | Active sludge microbial communities from wastewater, Klosterneuburg, Austria - Klosneuvirus_20160825_MG | ecosystem: Engineered > WWTP > Aerobic digester > Activated sludge | place... | reverse complement strand
GTGCGTGGCGATGTCATCGACGATGGCTCGTTCGCGAACGTGCGTGGCGATGTCATCGACGATGGCTCGTTCGCGAACGTGCGTGGCGATGTCATCGACGATGGCTCGTTCGCGAACGACGACGGCTCGTTCGCGAACATCGGCGGCGGTGGTGGCATCGTGGAGATCGCGCGGGCGAACGCGCCGGGCCCCGGTGGGGTCGCCATCGGGATGCGGCGCGGCGGAGGCGGCAACCGTGGCCGGGACGGCATCGTCCGCATCGGTTCCGACGACGGCATCGTCCGCATCGGTTCCGGCGACGGCATCGTCCGCATCGGTTCCGGCGACGGCATCGTCCGCATCGGTTCCGGCGACGGCATCGTCCGCATCGGTTGCAGTGGCACAGGCGGCGGCACCGCGCGGGACCGCGGCACTCCGTGCGATGGCGTCGGCACCGCGCGGGACCGCGGCACTCCGTGCGATGGCGTCGGCACACACCACGCGATCTCGGCGGTTGTTACCGCGCCATGTCGAGGTTTCCTTGCTGCCACCACGCGCCCGACGAACTGCGACCGTCGTGCCACGAGAAAATCAGCGACAAACCGCCCACGATCCCCTGGATTCCTCTCGAATCCGCGCGAGTCGTGCATCGCGCTGCACGACACGAGGAGCAATTTCATGCGATTCGCTGCCACACGTCGTGGGCGCGTGGGGCTCGCTTCATCGGCGCCTGTCCCCCCACTGTCGGGAGGAGCCTGCACATCGTGCGCGCGTCGATGTCAGCGATGCATGCCCGGCTACAACTCCGATCGTCGTCGATCACGATGCGTGGGCGGCAACTCGATCCGCCACCGCAACTGGGTCCGTCCCCAGTTTGGCCGCCTCCAGTTATCGTTGCGTCGTCCGCTCGTCGGACGCCGAAAACTGGGGTCGGACCCCAGTTTTTCTTGTCCGCTCGTCGGACGGCGAAAATTGGGCGGTCCCCAGTTTAGGTCGTCATCGACGTCGGGAGCACGGCGACCAAGATCGTGCCGACGAGCGCGGCCATGCCGAGCCCGCGGGCGAGCGGGCCGGGCGGCGTGCCGTCATCGCGCGAGACATAGTCCTCGCGCGCGACCGAGAGCGACCACCCGCAGATGCCGAGCACCGCGACGCCGATCCAGTACATCTCGCCGCCCGGCTTGATCGCGACGAGCAAGTTCATGATCGCGGTGCACAGCGCTGCTCCTTGCATCCATCGGCGCGCCCACTCGCGATGGCGGAATAGTTGGATCACGATCAGCAGCACGCCCGCGGTGAACAACGAGTTCCACACCGGGATCAGCGCGTTGATGAACCCTTGCGCCTGGAGATCCCAGACGACGTAGCACATGTAACCGAGCCACCCGATCGCAGCGAGCGCGAGCACCTTCGAGGCGACGAACGCGGAGCCAGGCTTGTCGGTGGAATCGCTCATGGAGTCTCCTCGTCCGGACGGTCGTCATCGATGACCAGTCGCAGACCTGCCGGCAGCGTATCACCGAGCGCCACGCGCTCTTCGCGCGCTTCGAGGGCCACGACCTGCTCGACGAGGATCGCGGCACGATCGCCGCCGGGGAGGGCGCGGACGAAATCGGCGAGGGTGGTGCGCGTGGCGTCGTCGAGGTCGCGCGAGCGATCGCCCGTGCGGCGCGCGAGCTGTGCGAGCGGGAACGCGACCTTGTCGGGCTCGGGCCAATCCCACTTGACGAGTTGGTTGACCCACTCCTTCACCTTCGACGCGGGCACGACCAGGTTCAACGGACCGTAGAGCGGCGTGCGCGCGCCGACGCGAGACAGCGCCCACAGGTGCACGTTGTCTTCGCGCCCCTTGCGCGTCTCCATGCGGCGCATGAGCTCGTCGCCGAGCTTGAGCTTGTGCTGCACCGCGAGGCGCTCGAGCGATGCGATCACGCGCCAGATCTCGGCGAGCTCTTGCTTGCTCGCTTTGGAGTCGGCGAGCTTCTTCGCCTGCAGCGGATTCGGCAGGAGCAGCTTCGCGAAGCGATCGTAGAACTGATCCTGCTGGCCCTTCGCGAGACCACCCGCGATGCGGCGCCACAGGATCCACCACGCGAGCTTGCCGGGCTCGCTCTTGGGATGCGCGAGGCCTTCGTTGAACACGCCCCACATCACGCGCGCGCGCCAGGTATCGAGCGGTGCACCGGTGCCCGGGCGCAGCAGGAAGCCCGCGAGGTTCAGCCAGCGCTGCTCGTGATCCGCGGTCTTCTTGCGCTCGGACGCTACCTCGACGAGCGTGTCGAACAACGCGCGCGTGGTCTGCATCGACCAATCGTCGCGTCGCGACTCGAACAGCGTCTCCAGATCGCGCGTCAGCGTGGCCATGCCATCGCCGGTCTGGAACGCTTTCGCGACACGCGCTTTCGCGACATCGATCGCGGGATGCGGCCCTGCATCGTCGTCATCCTCGACGGTGGGCGCGGTGCCACCGGAGCGCATGTCGAACGCGAGCTTCCACTCTTCGTTCGGTGGCTCGCGATCGACCGCGTGGATCTCGAGCGCGCCGAGCTCGGTGATGTGGATCCCGAGACGCACGGTGACCTCGCCGCGTCCGCGCGCACGAAGCACGGTGACGATCGGCGGAAGCTCGAGGAGATCCGAGCCGTCGTCGGTGGTGTCCGCGCGGCCATCGCCGATCGGAACGAGCGCACCGGGCTGATCGTCGCGCGTGCTCGACGAGTACAGCCGGAAGCTGACCGGGCGATTCGTGACGAGCTTGAAGTCGCGATCGAGCTGCACGCGCGCACCGTCATCGAGGCCCGGTGGTGCGAGGCACACCGCGAACCGCGCGGGCTCTTGTGTCACGCCCGAGGCTTCGGTGGTCGGCACGCGGCGCCGCATGCCCGACGCGTCGACGCCGATGTAGAACGCACGCGCCGTACCGCCCTTGATGCGCGTCGCGAGCCCGCGGCGCACGAGGCCGTAGTACGCGGCACCTTGCGCGACCGCCATCTCTGGCATCTGCGACGGCAGCTCGCGCGGCGGATGGTCTTGCCATTGGCCGATCTGATCGAGCACGCGCTGGCGTAGCGACGCGGGTGTCATCGCGCCGCCGTTGAACAGCACGGCGTCGACGCGCTGTGCATCGTGGCGCTGGAGGAACGCGGACAGATGGCGCGTGACCGCCGGATCGCTCGCGTACGGCAAGCCGAACTCTTGCAGACCACCGCGTGCACGCGACAGCGGCGCGCCCTTCTTCACGAGCGGGAAGAAGCCGTCGAACAGCACCGCGTGTAGCTCGTCGTGCGAGACATCGTCGCGCAGCGTGCCGCCGATCAACTTCGCGCCGCGCGACTGCACGACGATCGGCGCCGTCGCGGGCGCGTTATCGCCGAGCAGCGTCTCTTTGGCGAGCCGGCACGCGTGAACGAGACCGTGCCACTGCAGTGCATCGAGCTTCTTGCTCGATTTCGCGACGACGCGTTGCTCGACGATCTTCGCGAGCGTGAGATCGAGGTTGTCACCGCCGAGCAGCAGGTGATCGCCGACGGCGGTGCGCGTGAAGCCATCGCCGTTCGCGTCGACTTCGATCAGCGTGAAGTCCGTCGTGCCGCCACCGACATCGAACACGAGCACGCGCTCGCCAGCGGACAGGCCCTTGTTGCCCTTGTGCTGATCGATCCACGCGTAGAACGCAGCCTGCGGTTCCTCGAGGAGAACCACCGGCGGGAATCCGGCCTTCTGCGCTGCTTGTAACGTGAGCTCGCGCGCGGCTTCGTCGAACGATGCGGGCACGGTGACCAGCACCTCTTGGTCCGCGAACGGCGCACCGGGATTCGCGTGGTCCCATGCCTCGCGCACGTGACCGAGGACGAGCGCCTGCGCAGCGACGGGAGACAGCTTCGGTCCATCGCTATCGCCCCACGGCAGGATCGCGGCCTGGCGATCGACGCCCGGATGACACAGCCACGACTTCGCCGACGCGATCATGCGCGAGGCCATGCGCGCGCCTTGGCTACGCGCGAGCTCGCCGACCACGGGGCGCAGTTCCCCCGACGTGACCGCTTGCGGGTCGCGGACCTGCGCGGCCACTTGCCGCCAGGGCAGGGACGTCTCGTGCGGCGCGAGATCGATCTCGCCCGCGAGGTAGACGAACGAGGGTAGCTGCCGGCGCGGTGCGACCTCGCCGGGTGCAACAAGTTGCGGCACCTCGAACACGCGAACGCGCGGATCGGCCGCCGCGGTATCGACGTACGCGACGGCGGAGTTGGTCGTTCCGAGGTCGATGCCGATCAGGTAGCGGGCGGGCACGGGTCGCAGCGTTCGTACCTCATCACCGAGGGCGTGAACAGGCTATCCTCGACGCGTGGTGAGGGTTTTGGTGCTCGGTTTCCTCGGTGGCTGTTTGATCTCGCCGGTGATGACCTTTGGCAGCGGCAAGACCGCGAAGGAGGCGCAGCGGGACACCATGGGCGACCTCATGCCGGCGCAGCTCGAGGTCGACGGCGCGTGGAAGGGCCAGGTCAAGACGGCGAAGATCCGCGTCTGGGCCGACGACACGTACCGCGCACAGAACGTCCACTGGCAGCGCACGTTCGAGGAGCAACTCGCGTACGCGAACGCGGTCCTCGCGCCGATGTACGGCGTGCAATTGCACGCGGACTATCGCGAGTGGAAGCGTCATCCGGGTGCGGGACGCCTCACCGAGGATCTCGCCGCGGTCATCGCGCAGGATCCGGGGACCGACGTGTTCGGTGTCGTCGGCCTCACGTCGGCGCTCGGTCTCGTCTCGGCCACGTTCGACGAGCTCGGTATGGCCGAGGTCGGTGGGCGCCACCTCGTGATGCGGGGCTACGCGGATCTCGAGGAGCGGACGGCGTTCGACCGCGCGTTTCCCGATCTCGAGAAGTCAGAGCGCGAGTCGGTGTTGATCGCGCGCCGCGCGCACAAGCTCGCGACGGTGTTGCTCCACGAGCTCGGTCACAACCTCGGCTGCGAGCACGATCCGCATCGCGACACGATCATGGCGCAGTACTACTCGCATCGCGCGACCACGTTCACTGCAGACAATCGCGCGACGATCCTCGCCGAAGTCGATCGCCGCGTCGGTCGCGCGGTGGCTGCGTCCGATGTTCAGGTGGTGCAAGCGCCCGTGAAGGCACGTCCGGTTACCGTCTTCGTCACGGACACGGGCGAGTGGATCGTCGACGGGACGTTCGTCGATTCCGCGGGCCTCGACGCCGCGCTCGCCGATGCGGCCGCGAAGGATCGCAACGCCGAGATCATCATCAAGCGCGGAAAGCAGACACCGGCCGACAAGCTCGTCGACGTGATCGACCGCGCGAAGAAAGTGGGGCTCGGCAACTTCACGCTCGGGATGTGATCCGATCGTGGAATAAACGCGCGCCGGTCGAACATCCGCGCACGACCCGAAGGTGCTCGTCGACTGCGGTAGGTTCGCCTCGTGCGAATTCTTCCTCTTCTACTTCTCGTCGCGTGCGGCAGCTCGCCGCCACCCGCTACCACGCCGCCGCCCGAACCGGCGCCGGCACCGACAGCGCCGACACCAGAGCCGGCGCCCGTCGCCGAGGCCGAGCCTCCACCCGCCGCGGCGCCAGAACCGGCCCCGCCCGCGCCGAAGGTTCCGCTCTTCGAGCGCCTGCGCGACGACGGCGAGGTCGCCGGCCTCGATGGCTGGAAGACGCAGCGCAAGGCCGACGCGACGTACTGCGGTGGCTTCAAGATCGTGACCACGCGCGGCAAGAAGAAGGTCGCCGCCGACGACCAGCCGCTCGTCGATGTCTACGCGCTCGCGTTTCCGACGAACCTGAACTTCGATCCGGACCCGAAGAACAAGAAGGCAAAGGAAGCCTCGCTGAAGAAGTTCAACGACTTCACCGAGACGATGCAGAAGGTCGGCGGCACTGCGACGAAGTTCTACGAGGGATGGTTCACCGACAGCGCGCGCGATATCTCGGCGAAGATCCAGGCGGCCGCGCGCATCGCGCAGATCAACACGCGACTCGCGTCGATCCTCGCCCGCGCCGAGATCCCGAAGGACGTGCGCACGGGCGAGTTCGCCGACGACAAGAAGGCCGCGTTCTGCGACAAGTTGCTGGAGGTGGCCGAACCGCTCGCTTCCCGCGCCCAAGACGCGACCAACGTCTGCGCGACGAAGCTCGAGAAAGCGCCGTCGACCGGCTGGTGGACCTCGGTCTGCGTCAAGACGCCGTGACGTTCACGCCGGCGTGAACGGATGGTCACGTCCGCGCGCAGACATGGAACGGACGCGGTGATCGCGACGGCGCGGCGCTTGCTGAGGGCGAGCGCGTGCGTTGGGCCGTTCTCTGGTTGCTAGTGGCGTGCGAGCCGATCGAGTACGTCGACTGCACGCCCCTGCCACCCTACGGTGTCTCTTGCGAGACCCATCCCGAGCTCTGCAACCTGACATCGACGACGGTTGCCACGGCGCAGAACCCTCGCGCGTATCACCTCGTGTTCTTGCCAGAGGGCTACACCGAGGCCGAGCTGCCAGCATTTCACGAGCACGTTCGCGACCTCGTCGCCGATCTGTGGAGGGACGAAGGTGGCATCGTGCAGATGGCGCGCGACATGTTCGACGTGCATGTCGTCGACGTCCCGTCGCGAACATCGCTGATCACCGACGGCGAGCGCTACAACACGGCGCTCGGTGGCTGTCTCGCCGAGGATCTGCTGCGCGCCGATCCCGACGGGCGCGTCGACGCGTCACGCGCTCGACTCGCGGCGAGTAACGCACCCGGCGCGGACGCGGTGATCGTGATCTTCGCGAACGGTCAACCACACGCGAACGTGTTCGACGGGGTGGTCGTGCTGTCCACGAACGACAACGCGAAGACGCTGACGCACGAGCTCGGCCACGCGCTGTACGGCCTCGGCGACGAGTACACCGAAACGTCCGCTTGCTATTACGAGGAGCGATTCTCGTACGAGACGGGGCCGTCCGACATGCTCGGCGTCGCGAACCTCACGCTCGATCCGTACGGGCGAAAGTGGTGGAGTGTCCACTTCGGTGCGATCGAAGGGGGCCGCCGCTACGGCGACTGCATCTACCACCCGACCGACAGCTGCCGCATGCTCGACTCGCAGAGCGACGACTTCTGTCACGTGTGCCGCGCGGAGATCGACAAGCGCATCGCGATGCGACGAGACCCGAACCTCGACGACGGTCCACCGCTCTGCGAGATCGCGAGTAAGGTCGATCCGCTCGACCTCAAGGGCGAGTGGACGTTCGAGATGCGGATGTTCGATCGCACACCGCCGCTGCGGGTGTGGGTCGCGATCGACAACGTGATGGTCTGGCCAGCGCGAGGCGTCCCGCCGCGATTCTCGAGCGAGGTCGAGCGCCTGCAGATGACGGTGCCCGTGCGGCCGGGCAAGCACGTCGTCACGGCGGAGTGCACCGATCGATTCGGCTCTGTATCTCGCGCGCGAATGGAGACGTTCGCGAACTGATCAGCGAGCGAACGATCCGTGGAAGGTGATCGGCACGTGATGATCGATCCAGATCTTCGCGACCGGCCCGTCGGGGATGCGCGCGGGGTCGTAGACGCCGACATACGCGCGATCCTTCAGGTGGCACAGCGACAAGAGATAACCCTCGGCCCACACGGGCTCGGTGCCGCGCACGCCGGCAGGCAACGCATGCGAGCGAATGGTGCCCTTGGTGTCGATCGATCCGATCGCGCCGAGGTTGTCGAACGCGACGTACGCGATCGAGTGCTCGCGGCCCTCGAAGCCGCTCGCGACGGTGGGGAACTCGCAGCTACGCTCGGCGATCTGCTCGCTGCGGATCGTCTTCGCGGTGAGATCGATCGTGGCGCGATGGAGCTGCCCGCTCTCGAGGGCGCTGTCGCCTCTGCCGCCGTTCGCGAGCGCGCCGATGTCGTAGAACGAATCGAAGTTCGGATAGCGCACGTAGTCGACGACGAGCTCGTTGCCGCGCGAGAACGCGTTCGCGAAGTGCCACTGATAGAACGCGTCGGTCGTGAATCGAACGACCTCCGTGGGGCGATCGATCGGCACGCAGATCACCTCGGTGCCGAGCTCGGGCTTCCACGTGAACATCTCGGCGAACCCGCCGATCTGCAGCATCATGCGCGGAACATCGATGCGTGTCGGCGAGACGAAGAACACGAGGTGCGTGTCCGTCGCGATGAAGTCGTGGAGCATCGGCGGACCGGGCAGCGCGACCTCGCCGAGCTTTCGCGCGGCGCCGACATCCGGCAGCTCGTACATGCAGATCTTCGTGACGCGTCCGTACTCGACGCCGAAGTTGTAGACCGCCTTCCGCGACTCGACGCGATGCGGGTGTGCGCTGAACGAACGACCGATCGCGCCGAGATCCGTCTCGCCGATCGTGGACAGGTCGCGCGGATCGATCTCGGTGGGGCGGCTCGACTCGACGAGCGCGAACACGCGGCCCTGCCACGAGATGATGTTCGTGTTCGCCGTGTTCTTCACGCGGCCACGCCACATGTTCGACACGCGGCGCGGCCACGAAGCGGAGAAGTTGTAGAGCACCTTGCCCGCAGCCCGCTCCTCCTTCAGACCCGCGGTCTCGTGAATGCGCGCCGCACCGGTGGCCGTGCCGCCTTCGATGCGGACCGCGATCGCAGCGCCGTCGCCCTCGAACGGGTGCTTGTAGCGCGTCCCGTACTGGCCGAACTGTCCCGGTCCATTGCGGTACAGCGTTCCGCGCAGGTTCGCGGGCAGCGTGCCCTCGACGACGAGCGGCTCGAAGCCATGCTCGCGTCCGAGGTCCTGCGTCCAGAGCGACTCGTACAGCGAGCCATCGTCCGTGGGTGAAGGCGAAAACGGTTTGGCTGCGACCATGTGAACGTTGTAAACATACCGCGTTTGACAGGCAAGCGAAAAAGTGAACAATGTAAACATTGCCGACCAAGGCCGCTTACCACCACGGAAATCTCAAGCCCGCGTTGATCGCCGCTGGGCTCAAAGAGATCGCCCAGCACGGGATCGAGGAATTCTCGCTGCGCGGAGTCGCGCGCCGAGCGGGCGTGTCCGCTCCCGCCGTGTACCGCCACTTCGCCGACAAGGATGACCTCGTCGCCGCGATCGCGATGGAAGCATGGGAGCGCCTGATGGCGATGATCACCGACGCGATGGCGAAAGCACCGGCCGAGTCGCTCGAGCAGTTCCGCGCGAACGGCGTCACGCTCGTGCGCTTCGCCGTCGCGAACCCGGAGTACTTCCGGGTGATCTGCATGCCCGGTGCATTCGATCGCGCACCCGCAGAGTTTCGCGGCAGGTGGGAGGCGGCCGAAGCGGCGAATCGCCAAGCGCTCGCCGACGCGCAGGCCCAAGGCGTGATCGCGAACATCCCCCTCGATCAGCTCATGCTCGCGGCGAACGCGATGGTGATGGGACTCGCGCACAGCATCATCGAGGGCCGGCTGGGCAACGTGGACGATGCGCGCGCGACCGAGCTCGCGAACATCGTGACGCAGGTCCTCGGTGTGGGGCTGATCCCGCGCGATCGCGATACCTACGATCCGACGATCGGAACGGTGGTGAAGGCAACGGCGAAGAAGCGACGCAAGGGCTCGCGATGAGCTGGGCGGTGCTGCGCGCTAGATCAGCTTGCGGGTCCGCGTCGCTCTAGCTCGATATCCGGCTCCACGCGGAGATACTACGCTAAGGTGCGCGCATGTCTGCGTCGCCGAGCTACGCCATCGCTCACGTGTTCATGCCGAACCTGCTGCGCACCAAGGGCGCGCAGACGTTCCTCGGAGTGGTCGAGCGCAAAGAGAAGTTCTTCTTCGACACGATCTGGAACCAGGCGCAGGTCAAGCACGACGTGTTCATGCACCTGAACACCGAGCGCGATCCGTTGCGCATCGCGGTGATCGATCTGCCGCCGCCGAAGGAGATGGGCGAGGCGTACTTCGTCGCGATCGTCGGCCACAAGACAGATGCGAACTACAAGAGGTACTTCCTCCTCGAGTACGACTACGTGCTGTCGACGAAGAGCGATCGCACGATGATCACGGAGCGCGACGGCACTCGCACGCAGAAGCACTTCGAGGGACCACCGATCACCGGCGACAAAGCCGTGGATGCAGCAGCGTTCGCCGACGCGCTCGTGCCGCTGCTCGATTGATCAGCGCGCCTCCCCGAGCGTGATCTCGCCGCTGACGGTGGTCGCGCCGCGCATCGCGCTGACGCGGACCTTCGTGCCCGGAGCTCGATAGACGAGCAAGCCGAATACCCCGTCGGGACTGAGCTCGGTCACGGATGCGCCGTCGACGGAGACGATGACATCGCCGTCCGCGAAGCGCGCGGTTGCCGCGGGGCCGTTCGGAGCGACGTGAACGAGTCGCGGCACGAGCACGCCGGGATCGAGCTCCGCGCCGAGGTTCGATCGGAGCGCGATCACGTCGTCGCTCCAGCGCACGACGGGCACGTCGACGTCGATGCGTTGCGCGGGTTGCGCGGTCACGAGGCGAAGCCCCTCGGAATACGTGCGCCACAGGCCGTCGCAGAGGATCGCGATCGGGCCCGCGGGTGCAGCGGCGATGATGAACGCGCCTTGCGCGTCGGTGCGAGCTCCATCGCCGGCCGGGAACGGTGTCGCTTCCGTGCCGGCTCGAGGTTGCGCGCGGCACGTCATGCCTTGCACCGGCGCCTTGGTCTTGAAGTCGATCACGCGTCCCGCGATCGAGGACGAGCCGCCGCTCGTCAGCGTCGCGCGAACCGTCCGACCGGTGACGACGGTGACGGACGTGCTCGCGGCTTCGGTCGGCGTGCGTGCGGTGACGAAGTACGTGCCGGGAGACAAGCCGCGCAGCGTGAAGCCATTCGCGCCGGCCGTCGCGGGGATCGGCGCGCTCTGTCCACTCGTGCCGCTCTTGATCGCGCTGACTTGCGGCGCGGTCTTGAAGCCGACCGTGGTGACGTCGATGCCGCCGGCAGCAGGCAACACGAACGTGATGTCGGTGCGACCTGCGCGAACATCGGCGATGACGGCTTCGACGCCTTCCGCGGAGCGCGCGCGCAACGAGTAACTGCCGGCGAGCAGATCGCCGATCGAGAATTGACCGTCGACGGTCGTCGTGTCCGACGGATCTTGAAATCCGAGATCGAAGCGCGGACGGCCCGTCTCGACGAGCTGTGCGACGACACGCGCGTCGGACACGGGCACACCGTCGGCGTCGACCACCTTGCCCGCGATCGTCAGGTGATCGAGCTGCACGGCTAACACGACGCCCTTCACCGTGTCGGCACCGTCGCGAACGTCGACCAACGGGAACTCGCCACCCGCGACCGGACGCAGCTCGGTGCTCGCGAGCAAGTTGCGCCGAACCATCGGGCGATAGCGAGTCCCGCCGGTCAGCGTCGCCGCGCGAAAGCTACCGTCCGATGCCGTCGCTGCGGTTCCCGCGTCGTCCGAGTTGGTGCTGCGAAAGAACACCGTGACGCCGGGGACGGGGCTGCCGTTCTGATCGACGACGCGTCCCTCGATCGCGCCGGCATACAACAGCTCGATCGTCACCTCGGCCGTCTGCGCGCGTGCGAGCTGCACGACCTCCGGCGCCTTGCCGAACGCGCCCACGCGATCGTCCGATGCAAAGAGTGTCCACGGACCGGGTTGCAGGCCGCGCGCTTCGAAGCGACCGCGGGCATCCGCCGCGATCGGCTTCAGGTCGCGATCGTTCGGTCCTTGAATGTGGATCGTCGCACCGGGCACCGGCTGCTTCCCGCGAATGACGTGACCGATGATCGTGCCGAGCGGCTCCACCGCGATCTCGATGTTCTCGTGCATTGGGCGAATGACCTGAAACTTCGTCGGAGAAACGACATCGAACGGCAACGCGCCGAACGCGATCTCGCCGTACGCGACGCCCGCGAGCTCGAACGATCCATCGTCTTGCGAGAACGCTGCCGGTCCGCTTTCGACTCCACCGAGCACCACCACATGCGCGCCACCGATCGGCTTCTTACCTTCGACCACGCGTCCGCGGAGCGTCGATCCGGCTTCGAGACGAATCTCGATCTCCACGCTCGTCTGCCCGACTCCGACGACGACCGGCGTTCCCTCGACCGATCGCGCCATCCCTTCCCCACGAGCGAACACCAAGTGACGCCCGGCAGTCATGCGATCGAGGCGAAAGCGTCCACTCGTATCCGTGAATGTCCCGCGCAGCGGCGAGCTCTCGAGGCCGCGCCCCGTCGGCACGAACACGTATGCGTTCGGCACCGGCGCGCCATTGTCATCGCGAATCACGCGCCCGACGACGGTCGCCTCCGGCACGAGCGCGAAGTTCACCTCGATCCGGCCCGGCACCACCGTCGAGTACGCGATCGACGCGTAGCTAGCCGCCGAGACCTCCACGCTCACCCAGCCGGGCCATCGCGTCTCCACGCAGAGCTCGTACGCACCCTTGTCGTCGGTCTTCACGCCTGGCCCCCTCGCGACCAGCTCGGGTGCAACTGTCGCGATGCGCGCACTCGCGATCGGCCCACCCGACGCATCGCGCACGGTGCCGGTCATGGCCGCGGTACACGCACCGAGCGCGAGCTCGACATGCTCACCATCCGCGCGCGGATCGCGCAGATCGATCTCGAGCCGCGCACTCGCCTTGCCCGGCGCCGACGCTTGCACGCTCCACGGCATCGCGCGCTGCGCACCGAAATCGAACTCGCCGGCGGCATTCGTCGTCGTGTGCGGTGCTTCCACGAGCCCGCTCTCCGACGCGAGGTTTGCCAGCTCCACGCTCGCACCCGCCACCGGCGCGCCCGCAAACGTCACGCGCCCGGCGATCCTCCGCGCCGGTACACCCGCTTGCGCGAGCCACGCGGGACTCGCATCGCGAACCTTCGCGTTCGCCGCCGCCCCCACGCTCGCGCCGGCCGTCGCCGCGGTCGTGGTGTGCCGCGTGTTCGCAGCACTCTGCGTCCCCGACGTCGACGATTCCCGCGTGCGCCACCACACACCCGCGACGACGAGCAAGATCAGCACGACAACCGCAGCAACGAGCTTCTTCATCGCGATGACTCCCACGGCGACAGGAATGGGGTTCGAGGGCACGCCCGCGAGTGGTGCGAGCGCGAGCAATCCACTGCGCCGCTTCGCCCCGATACGCCCGCGGAGATGATCGAGTGCGACCTTCAACCGCCGGCGCACGGTGCCCTCGGGCACCTC
>Ga0154020_10007039_pt1 | contig 13164 bp, 12 predicted proteins | sample Klosneuvirus_201_FD_109709 | JGI IMG/M metagenome (GOLD analysis project Ga0154020, IMG submission 109709) | Active sludge microbial communities from wastewater, Klosterneuburg, Austria - Klosneuvirus_20160825_MG | ecosystem: Engineered > WWTP > Aerobic digester > Activated sludge | place... | reverse complement strand
GCCGGCGCGACTACCGCGAGGCCATCGCGAGCTTCCGCTCGCTGATTGCCGGCTCGCCCGAACATCCCAGGGTGCCCGAGGCGCTGCTGGCCGTTGCCAACTGCCAGGTCGAGACCAAGGACGCGAAGGGCGCCCGCCGCACGCTCGATGACCTGATCAAGCGCTTTCCGGGATCCGAGGCTGCCGGCGCGGCGCGGGAGCGGTTGGCCTCACTCAAGGGCTGAGCGCGGGACCGGCAGGCCATGACAACGTTGGCAGGTGTCGAGGCGGCTACCGATGCGGGCATGGCCGTGCCGAATCTGGATGCCGACCTCGAACGCCGCTTTGGCGGCCTGCGGCGGCTGTGGGGCGAGGCCGCCTATCGTCGCATGCGAGCGGCTCGAGTGGCTGTGGTGGGCCTGGGCGGGGTGGGTTCCTGGGCCGTGGAGGCGCTGGCGCGCAGCGGCGTTGCCGAACTCGTGCTGGTCGATCTCGACCATGTCGCCGAATCCAACATCAACCGCCAGGTGCAGGCGCTGGGTTCCACTCTGGGCATGGCCAAGGCGCAGGCGCTGCGCACGCGCGTGTCCGACATCCACCCCGGCTGCCGGGTGCATGCGATCGAGGAGTTCGCGTCGGCCGACAACTGGCCCGCGCTGCTCCCTGTTCCGGTCGATGCCGTGATCGACGCCTGCGACCAGTCTCATGCCAAGCTCGCGCTGGCGCGCTGGGCACTCGATTCCGGCAGCGCGTATGCCTGCGTCGGTGCCGCCGGCGGCAAGCGCGAGGCGCAGCGGGTGGAGGTGGCAGACCTGGTCGACGTGACGCACGACCCCCTGCTGGCGTCGCTGCGACAGCGGCTGCGCAAGGCGCTGGCGCTGGTGGGGGCGACCGATGCGCGCCGCGCCTCCACCGGGGACCGTGCCCTGGGTGTGCGCTGCGTGTTTTCGCGAGAAACTGTGGCGACGCCACCCGATGCGGCCTGCGCGCCCGAGGACGGCCTGAATTGCCACGGCTACGGCTCCGCGGTCACGGTCACTGCCACCTTCGGCCTGGTGGCCGCTGGCGAGGTGATGCGCCAGCTCGCGCAGCGAGCCACTGGCGCTTGTCCTACTTCATGCTAGAATGTCGAGCTCTACCGCACCGGTGGCCGGCAACCCCGGGCATTCGGTGTTCGAGGGTGGCGGGGTAACCCGTCACCCGGTGACGAGCGCGGGTTGTTAGCTCAGTCGGTAGAGCAGCGGACTTTTAATCCGTTGGTCGCAGGTTCGAATCCTGCACAACCCACCACCCATCGCGGTGGACGCATCCAGGGCTCTTAGCTCAGTTGGTAGAGCAGCGGACTCTTAATCCGTTGGTCGAAGGTTCGAATCCTTCAGGGCCCACCAACACTCCTTCGGGACCGACGGTCTGCGTGCAAGCGCAGGCCGTTTGCACTTCTGGGTGAGGGCGCGCTCTTGACCGCCACGACGGCAGCGCGATGATGTACGCATGCCTGAGCAACGCAGATCAATCGTGCGCGGTGCGGCCTTGCGCACCCTGTGCGGGCTCGCCCTGCTGAGCGCGTGCGCACTGCCGCCGCTGCAGCCTGGGATGACCGAAGTGGAACTGCTGAGGTCGTGGGGTCCGCCCAGCGGCAGGCACGCAATGCCCGATGGCGGTACACGGTTGGAGTACGCCAGCGGACCCTACGGGAAGGTGACCTGGATGGTCGACCTTGACGCACGGCAGCGCTACGTGCGCGCGGAACAGGTGCTGGACGAGGCCCACTTCGCTCGGGTGACCCTGGGCATGTCCGCAGGCGAGGTGCTGCGGCTGCTTGGCCGGCCGGCCGACCGGTTGGTGGACTTCCGGCATCGCCAGACGTGGTATTGGCGCTATGAGAACATGCTGTGCCAGTGGTTCGGCGTGACGTTCTCGCCGCAGGGCATCGTCATCGAGGGTGGTCACTATCCCATCGACCCGATCTGCGAGCCGCGCGAGCCGCCGAAGTGGCGTTGATGGTGGGTGACGGGACCTGTCAACGGCCGGCCCATCGCATGGCCAGCAGCAGCAGCGTCGACAGGCTGGCCAGCAGGGCCAGCGTGCGCCAGAAGGCCACCGGGTGGCGTTCGATGAGCGGTGCCGGGTGGGTGCGCCGGTGCTGGGGCCCCGGGTGGCGCAGCTCATGCACGAACTCGCTCAGCGCAGCCTGGCGTTGCCGCGGCTGCGGATGCAACGCCTGGCGCAGCACGGAGTCCAGCCAGTCCGGCAGGTCGGGTCGGTGTGCGCGCAGCGGCGTGTAGCGCAGACGGCGCAGGTCGCCAGGCTGGCGCACCCGTGGTACCTGCAGGCCGTAGGGCAGCTGGCCGGCGAGCATCTGGTAGGTGAGTGTGGCCAGCGCGTAGAGGTCGGACGAGGGGCTGCCGCCCTGGCCGGTGAAGTACTCGGGGGCGGTGTACTGCAGGGCGCCGAGAATCTGCAGCGGCCGTGGTTCGGGCGAACCCTCTGCGAGGCCGGCCACATGCACCGCCGCCAGATCGATGAGTGTGACGGTGCCGGCGTCGTCGATCATCAAGTTCTCAGGTCGCAGGTCCTGGTGCAGCATCTGGCGCCGGTGCAGCGCCTGCAGGCCTCGCGCCGCCTGTTCGACCATGCGCCGCACCGGATCGAGCTCCGGATGCGGATGGTCGATCATCCATTGGGCGAGCGTGCGACCCTGCACAGGCTCCAGCGCCACGAACAGGTGCGCGCGCGGGCGGGTCCAGGGTGCAGCCTGTATCACGTGCGGGCTGTCGATTCGACGCGCCGCCCACTCCTCGAGCACGAAGCGGTCCAGCCCTGCGGGGTCTTCGCGCATGGCGACGGCCGGCAACTTGAGCACCAGCATGTGGCCGCTTTCGTTGTCGCGCGCCAGGTAGACATGGCTGCGGGCGCTGGCATGCAGCTCCCGCAGTACGGTGCAGCCCTCGAAGTGCTGGCCGGGCGACAGCGGTGCTGCCACCTCCCAACCTGCCCGGTCGCTGTGCGGCGCGGGCGCCCCTGGGTCGGGTAGCGCGACGATGCGCGCCAGCTGCACGGTTGCGTTGTCGTCGCCACCATGCGCCAGCGCGTACGTCACCAAGGCCTCGGCGCAGGCCTGCAGGTCGTCGCCATGCCGATGCAGGCAGGCCTGCACGGCTGCCACGTCGAGGTGCTCCCACGCGCCGTCGGTGGCCAGCAGGTAGAGCTCGCCGGCCTCGGTGGGCCAGCAGTCGTAGTCGATCTCGACATGCGCCCCGACCCCCAATGCGCGGCCGAGGTAGGTTTCGCCCGGCCCCAGGCGAACCCGGTGGTCCTCGGTGAGAGGCTCCAGCGCGCCGTCGTGCACGCGATAGATACGGGTATCGCCCACATGCAGCAGGTGCGCCTCGCGACCCTTGAACACGAGCGCACTGAAGGTACAGACGCAACCGTGGTCGCGGTCGTGCCGGCCGGGGCCTTGCAGGGTCTGTGCATGCAACCAGGAGTTGGTGGCCGCGATCACCCGCTGTGCGGCGCGTCGCACCGTCCAGGCCTGCGACGTGGCGTAGTAGTCATCGAGGAAGCCGCGCACCGCCGCGGCACTGGCGATGTGGCTGACCTCGCTGCTGCCGATGCCGTCGGCCAGCGCCAGGGCGATGCCCTTGGCGCGCAGGGCGGTTCCGGTGGGCACCGCCGCGCCGTGGAAGTCCTGGTTGAGCGGGCGAGGGCCAGCATCCGAGTGCTGGCCGATGGCCACCTGCAGTTCGACCGTCATCGTGTGGGTCGCGCCCGCTCTTCAGCCGCTGAAGAGCCGCTTTCGCGGGCTGCGCTCCATCTGTATCGTCAGGCGATGGCGCGCCGAGGCGCGGTCTTGTAGTGTGTGGAGTACAAGGTGGCGCCGACGAAGGTGAGACCACCGACCAGGTTGCCGACCACGGTGGGCAGCTCGTTCCACAGCAGGTAGTCCATGAACGTGAATTGGCCGCCGAGCATCAGGCCAGCAGGAAACAGGAACATGTTGACGATGGAGTGCTCGAAGCCCATGTAGAAGAACACAAGAATGGGCATCCACATCGCGATGACCTTGCCCGACACGGTGGTGGACATCATCGCGGCCACCACGCCGGTGGACACCATCCAGTTGCACATCACGCCGCGAATGAACAGCGTGAGCATGCCCGCGGCGCCATGGGCGGCGTAGCCCAGCGTGCGTCCTTCTCCGATGGTGCCCAGCTTCTGCCCCACGGCATTGGGCGGCTCGGTGAAGCCGAATGTGAAGATGATGGACATGAATACGGCCACCGTGATGGCACCAGCGAAATTGCCGGCGAACACCAGGCTCCAGTTGCGAAGGACGCCGTTCCAGGTAGCGCCCGGGCGCTTGTCGAACACGGCCAGTGGCACCACGGTGAAGACGCCGGTCAGCAGATCGAAGCCCAGTAGGTAAAGCAGGCAGAAACCCACCGGGAACAACAACGCGCCGACCAGTGGATTGCCGGTGTTCACGTTCACTGTGATGGCAAAGGCAGCCGACAGCGCGAGGATGGCACCGGCCATGTAGGCGCGAATCAACGTGTCGCGTGTGGACATCAGCAGTTTGGACTCGCCGGCGTCGACCATCTTGGTGACGAACTCGACGGGGGCTAGGTAGGCCATGCGGAACTCCAGTTTGACGCGCGGGATGGCGCGGTTGCGGACGAGGGCTTCATGCCTCGTCATGCAACCGGCGTGCCAGCCTTCGTATGGATGGGTCCACACTGCGCACGCCGGCCCAACCATCGTGTGTCGCGCGCAGTGACAGGGGCGCTTTGCACCACAAGGGCGCGCGCGGCGGGGACTCACGCACTGTTGTGGCGCCGGCAACAACCTCCGGCTGCAGGTCCAGGCCGTGGCTCAGTCCGCGCGCAGAGCCTGCACCGGGTCGAGCCGGGCAGCGCGCTGTGCCGGCAATACGCCAGCGGCCAGCCCGATGACCACGCTGCTCAGCACCGCCGCGACGACGTAGCCCATAGGCGTGGCCACCGGCAGCTGCGGCAGCGCGGCGCCGAGTGCGTAGGCGATCGCGCTGCCCGCGAGGATGCCGAGCAGGCAACCCAGCACCGCCAGCACCACCGCCTCGCCCAGAAACAGCGCGAGGATCGTGCGCGCGCTGGCACCCAGCGCAATGAGCAGGCCGATCTCGTGGGTGCGTTCAGTGACGGCGATGGTCATGATGGTCACGATGCCCACCGAACCCACGAGCAGGGAGATGCTGCCCAGGGCAGCCACGGCCATCGTGAGGACATCCAGGATCTTCCCGAGCGTGGCCAGCATCTCCGCCTGGGTGATGGTGGTGACATCCAGCCGCCCGTGGCGCGCGGTGATCAGTTGCTCGACGGCGCGCACGATCCGGGCCGGGTCCAGCCCTTCGGCATAGCCCAGGTTGATCTCGGCCAGTCCTTCGCGGTTGAACAGGTCCATGGCGCGCGCGGCGGGCACCCAGGCCGAATCGTCGAGGTCCATGCCGAGGAACTGGCCCTTGGCCTCGAGCACGCCCACCACCCGGAAAGCCTGCGCGCCGATGCGTACCCGCTCGCCCAGCGCCGGGGCGTGGCCAAACAGCTCGCGCTTGAGCGTGGCGCCGAGCACCACGTAGGGTCGCGCGTGCTCGGGCTTGTCGTCGGGCAGGAACTGACCACTGGAGACGCGCATGTTGTAGGCCGATAGCGCGGCTGCCGACACGCCGTAGACGAGCGTTCGCCGCACGCGCGCTCGTGCAGAGACCTCGGCGTTGCCGAAGGCGGTGGGCACTACGGCGGTGACGCCCGGTATTCGCGCCAGCGCCGCTGCGTCGTCCAAAGTGAGCGGCCGTACAGAACTGGGCAGGCCCGAAGGCATGCCGCCGCGCGAGCCGCTGCGCCCGGGGTGGACGCCGATGATGTGGGTGCCGAACTGCGAGAACTCGGCGAGCACGAAGCGGTGTATGCCCTCGCCGATGGAGGTCAGCAGGATCACCGCTGCAATGCCCACCGCGATGCCCGCCAGCGTGAGCGCACTGCGGGTGCGATGCGCGCGCAGCGCCTGCAGCGCATAGGCGGTGGCGTCACGCGGGCTCATCGTTGTGACAGCGCCTGTACCGGGTCCAGGCGAGCCGCACGGCGAGCCGGCATGACGCCGAACACGATGCCGGTGACGAGCGCAGTGCCCAGACCGGCCAGCACGGCCCAGTCGGGCGGGTAGGCCGGGAAGTCGGGATACACGTGCCGCAGCACCGCGGCGCCCGCCACGCCCAGGAGATAGCCCGCCAGGGCGCCGGCGGCCGATAGCAGTGCCGCCTCAGCCAGGAACGCGTTGCGGATGGTGGCGGCGGTCGCGCCCAGAGCCTTGAGCAGGCCGATCTCGGCACGGCGCTGGGTGACGGCCACCAGCATCACGTTCATCACCAGGATGCCGGCCACCGACAGGCTGATGGCCGCGATGCCGGCCACGCCCAGTGTGAGCGTGCCCAGCAGGCGGTCAAAGGTGGCGAGCACGGCGTCCTGGGTGATCACGGTCACGTCCTGCTCGCCTTCATGGCGGGCCTGCAGCAGCTCGGCAACGCGTGCCTTGCCCGGCTCGAGTGACGCGCGGTCCCGCGCTTCGATCAGGATGCGGAACAAGGTATTGGTATTGAACAGCGCCAGCGCCAGCGGCGCTGGAACGATGGCCATCTCGTCGGTGTTCATCCCCAAGCCACTGCCGCTGGAGGCCATCACGCCGATGACTCGCAGGCGCCGGCCGCCGGCACGTACGAATCGACCCAGCGCGTTCTCGGTGCCAAAGAGCTCGTCGCGGATCTTGGCGCCGAGCACGATGACCGGGGCACCGCGGTCCCAGTCGTCTTCGGGCAGAAAGCGCCCCTGGGCGATCTGCAGGCGCCGCACCTGAAGGTAGTCGGCGGTGGTGCCCATGATCAGCGTGCCTTCGCGCAGGCGACCACCAGCGCTGAGCTCGGATGTGCCCACGGCTATGGGGGCCACCGCGCGCACGCCGGGCAGGCGCTGCAGCGCGCGTGCGTCGTCGACGGTGAGGTCGCGCGGCGTGGCCGAGACAAAGCTGCCCGCATTCACGCCGCCGGTGGCGTTGCGCCCGGGCAGCACGATCAGCAGGTTGGTGCCGATCGCGGCAAACTCGCGCATCACGTACCGCCGCGCGCCGTCGCCCAGCGCGGTGAGGGTGACCACCGCAGCCACGCCGATCGACATGGCCAGCACCAGCAGCGCCGAACGCAGGCGATGGCCGGTGGCGGCGCCCCAGGTGAATGCGAGCAGGTCGGCGGTGCGCATCGGAGCAGAGGGTCTGGCGTGGCAGCGTCGCGGCGCGCTTCACCCGGCCGCGGGCTCGGTCGACGCCTGGCCCGGTATCGCAGATGGACCGGCGGCGCCCGGCTGGGCGACATCGCTGCAAACGGCGCCGTCTTCCATGCCCACGCGCCGACGTGCACGGTCGCCCAGGGCCTTGTCGTGCGTGACGACGACCAGCGTGACGCCTTGCGCGTTCAACGCCTCGAGCAGGCGGACCACCTCATCACCGGTGGCCCGGTCGAGGTTGCCGGTGGGTTCGTCCGCGAGCAGCAGTGCCGGGCGCATCACCGTGGCGCGCGCGATCGCCACCCGTTGGCGCTGGCCGCCGGAGAGTTGGTCGGGGCGGTGATCGCGGCGGTCGTCCAGGCCGAAGTCGTGCAGCGCCTGCTTCACCCGCTCGGCCCGCTCGCGTGCGGCCACGCCAGCCAGCACCATGGGCAGGGCGATGTTCTCGGCAGCGGTCAGGCGCGGCACCAGGTGGAAGCTCTGGAACACGAAGCCGATGCGATGCGCCCTCACATGTGCCTGCTCGTTGGCATCGAGCGTGGTGACATCCCGTCCCTCGAACCGGTAGGTACCGGCATCGGGGCGGTCCAGCAGTCCCAGCACGTTGAGCAGAGTCGATTTGCCCGAGCCGGATGGGCCCATCACCGCGACGTACTCGCCGGCGTCGATGCGCAGGTCAACCGCTGCCAATGCGCGCACGCGGCTGTCGCCGAGCATGAAGACGCGCTCGATGCCGGCCAGTCCGATCAGCGCTGCGCCAGCGGCGTTGGATGCATCAGCGTCGCTGGGCATCGTCGGGCACGGTCAGGGCGCCGGCTTGGACGCCGGCGCGGTCCAGCGACACCACGATCTGTTCGCCCGCCTGCAACCCCTGCAGCACCTCGGTGTGCTCCCAGTTGGCCAGGCCGGTACGCACCGCCCGCTCCTGCAGCCGGCCGTCCGCCGCTCGCACCAGCACGGCCTTGCCGCCCTGCAACAGCGCGGCGGTGGGCACGCGCAGCACGTCGGTGCGTGTGCCCAGGATCACCTCCACATCCGTGCTGCTGCCCACAAGCAGTGGCCCGGGTGCCTTGGGATCGTCGAACGTGACCTCGATCTCGACGGTGCGAGCCTGGCGCTCGACGGCGCTGACCACCGGCGCGATGCGGCGCACCTGGCCGGCGAAACTGCGTCCGGGCTGGGCATCGATGGTGATGCGCACCGGCAGCGCCACCCGCAGCCGCGGCGCGTCGATCTCGTCCATGGGCGCCTTCACGTAGACGCAGCTGTCGTCGAGAAGATCGATCGCCGGCGGCGTGGGCACGCCCGGCGGTGACGGCGTGGAGTATTCGCCCACCTCGCCCACCACCTTGGCCACCGTGCCGTCGAAGGGCGCCACCAGCACGCTGCGCTCGCGCGCCGTGGCCACGACCGCCACCCGCGCCTCGGCCTGGGCGACGTCGGCTCGCGCCGTGCGGCAGCCCAGCTCACGAGCCTCGGCCTCGCTGCGCGCCGCATCCAGCCGGGCTTCGGACACAAAGCCCTGCGCATGCAGTTGCTGCTGGCGCTGCGCCTCGCGTCGGGCGGTATCGGCGACGGTACAGGCCTCGGCGCTGCGGCGTCTGGCGGTCTCGGCCTGCGCCGCAGCGGCGGCGTGCTCGGCCCGCTGGTCGTCCTGCCACAGGCGCATCAACACCTGCCCCTTGCGGACCCGGTCGCCCTCCTTGACGGCCAGCATCTCGATGCGCCCGCCGAAGATCGTGGACAGGCGGGTGCGCTGACACGCTTCGATGGTGCCGCCACGGGTGTTGGCGATCGTGGTCTCCACGGTTCCGCGGCCGACTTCGCTCAACATCACAGGGATGGGCTTGGGCCGACTGGCCCACCACAACGCCGCGGCGCCCAGTGCAACGATCGTCAGCAGCACGACGCTGCGGCGCATCCAGGTTCGGGTGGTCGGTGGTGGCATCTCGGGGCTCGGGTTGGGGCTGCGGGCTAGCCGAACACCGTGTCGCTTTCGGCGTGGGCGTTGCCCACGAACAGCCGCAGGATGGTCGCCTGGCCATCGTGCTCCCACAGCCGGCCCTGGATGAGGAACTGGCGCCCGCCCACACGGACGACGTCGCCCTGGGCGGGCGGCACGGCATGGCCCTGCCAGAACTGGGGTACCACCACCGATTCGCGGCGGATCCAGGCCTGGTCGTCACGCCCGAAGACGAGGACGACCCGCAGACTCGATGTGCTCACTTCACACCCCCTCGGTGGCCGCCGTGCCTCCTCGGCGGACCGTGGGAGGTGCGACCCGTGAAGCTGACCGGGCGGGGCGCAGGGCGGCTGGGCCCGGCTCCGGCGCCGGGCGTGGCTGAGAACGGGGTGGAGCTTAGCTCAACCGGCCTGCCGGTCTTGAGCAGGGGGCGAGATGCAGCGGCGCACAATGGGCACGTATGGCACAAGCCGCTGGCACGTCATCCATCCCGCCGGGCCTTGACCTGCGTTGCCACGCGCCGCTGGAGGCCCTGGTGCGCGAGCGGTTGGAGCGGTGGCCGGTTCAGGCTCTGCCCGACGATGGGCGCAGGCGGGCTGCCGTGGTGTTGGCACTGGCCGACGAGGGTGAGGGTGCCGGCCTGCCGGGGTTGCCGCTTCGGCCGGGCCACTGGAGTGAACAGGCCGCTGTGCTGGTGACCTTGCGTGCGGCCAACTTGCGCGCCCACGCCGGACAGTTTGCACTGCCGGGAGGCCGCATGGACGCCGGCGAGACGGCCGAGCAGGCGGCGTTGCGCGAACTGCACGAAGAGTTGGGCCTGATCCTGCCGGCGCAGGCGGTGTGCGGCCGGCTCGATGACCTGCCCACACGGTCCGGCTACGTGATCACGCCGGTCGTGGTGTGGGCCGGCGTTGCGCGCGATCTGCACCCGCATGCGGCGGAGGTGGCACGCGTGCACCGATTGCCCTTGCACGAACTGCTGCGACCCGACGCGCCCCTGCTCGAGGATGTCGCGGGCCAGGAGCACCCGACGCTGCGCATGCCGGTGGGCAGCATCTGGATTGCGGCGCCAACGGCGGCGATGCTGTACCAGTTCCGCGAGGTTTGTCTGCTGCAGCGGCCAACCCGGGTGTCGCACTTCGAGCATCCCCGCTTCGCCTGGAGTTGATCGACTGCAAGGGCGCTCGGCGGGCGCCCCGGTTCACCGCGACAGCGTTTGCGCCCATCAACGGTGCACCACGCACGGTTGCAGTGCGCATTTCCCGTCTGGAGGGCCGTTTGCGGTGCGCCACGCATCGGTTCGGTGCCCACAATGCGCACCAGTCTAGGCACATGACTTGCATACGCTGGTGCGCCGCTGAACGGACATGGTGCATGAGGGCCCCATGACGGCGCGGCACATCCTCGAGGAGTGTGGGCTATGGATCAGGTCAAGCAGGGCACGGACGCCCTGTTCATCCTGCTGGGCGCGATCATGGTCTTGGCCATGCATGCCGGCTTCGCGTTCCTGGAACTGGGCACGGTGCGCAAGAAGAACCAGGTCAATGCCTTGGTCAAGATCCTGGTCGACTTCGCCGTGTCCACGGTGGCCTACTTCCTGGTGGGTTACGGCGTCGCCTACGGTGTGAGCTTCTTCACCGGCGCCGAGACGCTGGCCGCGAAGAACGGCTATGAACTGGTCAAGTTCTTCTTCCTGCTCACGTTCGCGGCGGCCATTCCCGCCATCGTCTCGGGGGGCATCGCCGAACGGGCGCGGTTCGGCCCGCAGTTGATCGCAACCGCGGTGCTGGTGGGCCTGGTGTATCCGATATTCGAAGGCGTCACCTGGAACCAGAAGTTCGGCATCCAGGCCTGGATCAAGGCCGCCACCGGCGCCGAGTTCCACGACTTCGCCGGCAGCGTGGTGGTGCATGCCGTGGGCGGCTGGATCGGCCTGGCGGCGGTGCTGCTGTTGGGTGCTCGCAGCAATCGCTATCGCAAGGACGGTGCGATGAGCGCACACCCACCATCGTCGATTCCGTTCCTGGCATTGGGTGCCTGGGTGCTGGCGGTGGGCTGGTTCGGCTTCAACGTGATGAGTGCGCAGACCATCGACAAGATCTCCGGCCTGGTGGCAGTGAACTCGCTGATGGCCATGGTGGGCGGCACGCTCGTAGCGGCACTCATGGGCCGCAACGATCCGGGCTTCGCCTACAACGGCCCGCTGGCCGGGCTGGTGGCGGTGTGCGCGGGCTCCGATGTCATGCACCCGGTGGGGGCCCTGGTGGTCGGCGGGGTGGCCGGGGCCATCTTCGTGTCGATGTTCACCTTGACGCAGAACCGCTGGAAGATCGACGACGTGCTCGGCGTGTGGCCGTTGCACGGCCTGTGCGGGGCTTGGGGCGGTGTGGCGTGCGGCATCTTCGGCCTGCCGGCCCTGGGTGGCCTGGGAGGCGTCAGCGTCGGCGCCCAGGTGCTGGGCACGGTGCTGGGCGTGGCGTGGGCGCTGGCGGGCGGGTTTGCTGTCTACGGCCTGCTCAAGAGCTTCGTTGGCTTGCGGCTGACGGCCGAGGAGGAATACGAAGGCGCCGACCTGTCGATCCACAAGATCGGCTCCACCCCGGATCGCGAGGCGAGTTGGTGATGGCTGGGGCCAATCCCAGTCGTTCAAACCATACGCGTGATCAACTGCAGTAGCTCGCGGGGGCTGAACGGCTTGCTCAGGTAGGCGTCAGCTCCAGCAGTCAGGCCGGCCTGGCGGTCGCTGGCCTGGCTGCGCGCCGACAGCATCACCACCTTGGCCTTCTTGTGGTTGGGGTCGGCCTTCACGCGCTTGCACAGCTCCAGGCCATTGAGCGAGCCGGGCATCATCACGTCGAGCAGCAGCAGGTCGGGCTTGACCTTCTCGATCATCTGCAGGGCCGCGTCGCCATTGGGCGCCTCGTGGAGTTCGTAGTTCTCGAACTCGAGCGTCATGTGGATGAGTTCGCGGATCTCGGGTTGGTCTTCGACGATGAGGACTCGTTTCATTGCTTCGTGCTGCGGACTGAGCCTGCCCACGCAGGCGATGCGGCCGATGGTAGGACATTGCGCGCCGACGTGGTGCGTTCGCAGTTCTTTCATTTGACCTGTGCGAGGGCGGCATTTTCAAGCTTCGATGCCCGACCGCTGCGGATAACGTCCTCCTGTCCACGCCGCAAGGGATCGCCATGTCTGCAGTACACGCCGAGTCGCACGCGTCCAGTTCCGAGCGCTCGGGCTCTCGCCGCCCCGATCTGATCCTGCCTGTGGCGGCCACGCTCAACGGCCTGCTGGCGCTGGGATTGGCGGTACCTGCTGGCCAGGCCGTCGTCGCGACCGCCATCGCAGTACCGGCCGTGGGTGCGGCCTGGTGGGCGCGCCGGCGTGCGGCCGCAGGCGGCCCTGCCGCCTTGGCGATGACCCTGGCGCTGGTGGCCCCGGTGCTGGTGCAGGTGCTGGCCTCGCCGTGGCCGCAGTGGATGTTGTTCAACGCGCTGCTCACCCTGAGCCTGTTGCCCGCGCTGCATCGCCCGGCACTGGTGGCTATTTCCGGCCTGGCCCTGGCCGGCACCCCGTGGCTGGGATCGCAGGCGGCAGCAGTTGCACTTCTGCCCGGCTACAGCGCCGCCATCGTGGTGCAGACCTTGCTGCTTGCACTGGTGGCGCGCCGCAACCGGATACAGGCCCGCGAGCGCTTCGACATGGAGTTCCTCGTGCGGGCCATGGGGCAGAGCGGTCCGATCCGGCTGAACCTGGAAGTGCTTCGCGCCGAATCGGCGCTGGGACTGAGGCTCAAGCAGGTGCAGGAGCGCATCGCCGAAGCGGTGCGCCTGGTGCACGACGCCTCGCAGGGCGTGCGCAGTGCGTCCACCGAACTGGCCAGCGGCAGCGACGAGTTGCGCGACCGCACCG
>Ga0154020_10007038_pt1 | contig 13165 bp, 9 predicted proteins | sample Klosneuvirus_201_FD_109709 | JGI IMG/M metagenome (GOLD analysis project Ga0154020, IMG submission 109709) | Active sludge microbial communities from wastewater, Klosterneuburg, Austria - Klosneuvirus_20160825_MG | ecosystem: Engineered > WWTP > Aerobic digester > Activated sludge | place... | reverse complement strand
CTGTACCGTGGCATCTATGTTCACCACCACGCCGCGGCGGATGCCGGTGCTGGGCGCCACGCCAAGCCCTGCCAGCTTGAGCTTGCCCCCGGGCATGACCTCCGCCACGACCACCATCACCTTGGCGGTGCCGATGTCGAGTCCCACGACCAGGTCCTTGTATTCTTTCGCCATATCGATACCTGTTGTTTGCGCTATTTCTTCTGACTGTCTGTCACTACCGTGCTCACGCCACGCAGGCGCAGCGCATAGCCGTCTGCATGCCGCAGGTCGGCCGATTCCACCGCATCGGGGTGGCGGTTGTAGCGGGAGGTGACCTGTGTGATCGTGCGCAGGAAGCGGGCCATGCGCTTGATCACTTCGTCATCGCTGCCGCGGCCGAGCTCGATCACTGCACCGGTGTCCAGCTGCGCGGTCCAGCCGCCGCGGCCGCTGAGGCTGAGTTGCTCCAGGCCCAGTTCCAGCGTCTCGAACATGGGTTGCAGGACCTGGTACATGGCCAGCACCTGGGGTTCCTGTCCCGCAGGTCCGTCCAGGTGCGGCAGCATTTCGTGCTCGACTTCACCGACATTGGCCTCGAATACCTCGCCATGCGTATTGAGCAGGCGCGATGCGTCTTCCGCTCCCCAGTAGGCGGTGGCCTGGTGCTCCTGCAGTTCGACCCGCAGCCGGTTCGGAAACACCCGGCGCACGATCGCCTGGCGTACCCAGGGCGTGGCCTCGAACAGTTTGCGAGCGTTGGCCAGGTCCAGTGTGAAGAAGTTGCCGGCAAGGCGCGATGTGACGTTGGCGCGCAATGTGGGTTCGTTGTTGTGCGTCACGTCGCCGGTCACGGTGATGGCCGCGATGGCGAAAACCGGACGTTGCGAGACCCAGCCGGCCAGCGCGGTCAATGCCAGCAATGTGAAAACCAGCAGCAGCGCGCTGGCCGTCATGTGCATCAGGCGGACATCGAAGGGCAGCATCAGGGCGTCGTTCATGCGACCGCCTCCGCTGCCGGACGAACCGCGCAACCCGCCCGGGGCGCGACCCTTGGATTCTGCGGTGGGACCATTGCGTTGGTTGCCCATGTCATGGCGTCCCACCGGATTGCGGAACTGCCGTGACCGGCGCATGGCGATTGTCCAGTTGCGCGTGCTGCAGCAATTGCAGGCAAAGGTCTTCGTAGCTCAGGCCGGCAGCGCGGGCCGACATCGGTACCAGCGAATGGCTTGTCATGCCAGGTGAGGTGTTGATCTCGAGCAGCGAGGGCTGGCGTGTATCGGCATCGATCATCACGTCGACGCGGCCCCAGCCGCGACAGCCCAGCACCTGGTAGGCGCGCAGCGCCAGCGCCTGTATCGCCTGCTCTTCGCCCTGCGGCAGACCACACGGCACCAGGTACTGGGTATCGTCGGTGAAGTACTTGTTCTGGTAGTCGTAGTTGCCATCCGGCGCGACGATGCGGATCACTGGCAACGCACGCGCCATCGCGCCGCTGCCGATGATCGGGCAGGTCACTTCGTCGCCACGGATGAACTGTTCTACCAGCACGTCGCTGTCGAGCTCGGCGGCCTGGTCGACCGCCGCCTGCATCTGCGAATAGCCCTCGACCTTGACCACGCCGATCGACGAGCCTTCGCGTGCCGGCTTGACGATCAGCGGCAGGCCCAGCGTGTCGGGCAGTGCGATCACCATGTGCCGGTCGAGCTGTCCGGACTGCAGCAACCGGTAGGCCGGGGTCGGCAGGCCTTCGGCCAGCCAGACACGTTTGGTCATCACCTTGTCGATGGCAATGGCGCTGGCCATGACGCCGGAACCGGTGTAGGCAATGCCCATCAGTTCCAGTGCGCCCTGTACCGTTCCATCTTCGCCGAAGCGCCCGTGCAGCGCAATGAAGCAGCGCGAGAAACCTTCTTCGCGCAACAGATGCAGGTCGCGCTCTGCCGGGTCGAACGCATGGGCGTCGACACCGCGCGCGCGCAGTGCCTGCAACACGCCGGTGCCCGACATCAACGAGATCTCGCGCTCGGCCGAGGCGCCGCCCATCAGCACCGCCACCTTGCCCAGGTTTGCGTTTGTGCCGGTCATGCCACCACCTCCTGCTTGAGCGGGCCCGTGGCCTGCGCGCCGAGTTCGACCACGCGGGCCGGTACCGAGCCGATGGTGCCGGCGCCCATGCAGAGCACCACATCACCGTCCTGGCTGTTGTCGATGATGGATTGGGCCATGGTCTTGATGTCGTCGACGAAGACCGGCTCGACCTGACCGGCCACGCGCAATGCGCGGGCCAGCGCACGACCGTCGGCGGCGACGATGGGTGTCTCGCCGGCCGGATACACGTCGGACAGCAGCACGGCATCGACCTGGCCGATGACCTTGACGAAATCGTCGAAGCAGTCGCGGGTGCGGGTATAACGATGGGGCTGGAATGCCAGCAGCAGACGCCGTCCGGGGAATGCGCCGCGCGCGGCCGCGATGGTGGCTGCCATCTCGACCGGATGGTGGCCATAGTCGTCGACCAGCGTGAACCGGCCGCCATGGCCGCAGGCAATCTCGCCGTAGCGCTGGAAACGGCGCCCGACACCCTGGAAACGCGCCAGTGCCTGTTGCACCGCCGAGTCCGGAATATTGAGTTCGACCGCCACCGCAATGGCCGACAAGGCGTTGAGCACGTTGTGCCGGCCAGCAAGGTTCAGCACCACCGGCAGGTCGGGCAGGATGATGCCGTTGCGCCGCTGCACGGTGAAATGCATCTGCCCTTCCATCGCCCGTACGTCAACTGCGCGTACCTGTGCATCCTCACCGAAGCCGTAACTGGTGATCGGGCACGAGACCTGCGGAATGATGTCGCGTACCGGCGCGTCGTCGGTGCACAGGATGGCGGTTCCGTAAAACGGCATGCGGTGCAGGAATTCGACGAACGCCGTCTTCAGGCGTTCGAAGTCGTGCCCGTAGGTCTGCATGTGGTCGGCGTCGATGTTGGTCACGATCGCCATCACCGGCAGCAGGTTCAGGAACGACGCGTCCGACTCGTCGGCCTCGACCACGATGTAGTCACCCTTGCCCAGTCGCGCATTGGCGCCGGCACTGTTGAGCCGTCCGCCGATCACAAAGGTCGGATCGAGTCCGGCTTCCTCCAGCACACTGGCCACCAGACTGGTGGTGGTGGTCTTGCCATGGGTTCCGGCGATCGCGATGCCCTGTTTGAGACGCATCAGTTCTGCCAGCATGATGGCCCGTGGCACCACCGGGATGCGCCGCGCACGCGCCTCGATCACTTCGGCGTTGTCCTCGTGCACCGCGGTGGTGGTGACGACTGCGTCTGCACCTTCGACATTGGCAGCTTCATGGCCGACGAAAACCCGGATGCCCAGGCTGCCCAGGCGCTGCAGCGTGGCGCTGGCGCTGATGTCGGAGCCCGAGATGGTATATCCCAGACCGAGCAGCACCTCGGCAATGGCCGACATGCCGGAGCCGCCGATGCCGATGAAGTGAATGTGCTTGATCGCGTATTTCATGAAACCACCAGTTCGGCACAGGCGCGGACCACCTGCGCCGTTGCGTCGGTCTTGGCACAGCGGCGCGCTGTCGCGGCACACGCCAGCAGGCTCTCGCGGGTGGCCTGCTGGAAGAACTGCGCCAATCGGTCCGCGCTGAGTTCTGCCTGGGGCAGCAGCCAGCCACCGCCCTGATCGACCAGAAACCGCGCATTGCGGCTCTGGTGGTCGTCGACCGCCGATGGCAGTGGAACGAACAGGGCGGCCACGCCCAGGGCGGCAATCTCGGTCACGGTGCTGGCGCCGGCGCGGCATACCACCAGATCCGCATTGGCAAAGGCGCTGGCCATGTCGTCGATGAACGGCACCAGTTCGGCCTCGACGCCGGCGCGTTGGTAGTTGGCGCGCAGTGCGTCGATCTGGGCGCTGCCACTTTGATGGATGACTTGCGGGCGCAACTCCTGCGCGATCAGCGCCAATGCCTGTGGTACGGTGTCGTTCAGGACCCTGGCCCCCAGGCTGCCACCCACGACCAGCACCCGCAGCGGACCACTGCGTCCGGCAAAGCGTTTCTCGGGCGGGGGCTGGCCGATGAATTCGCGGCGCAGCGGATTGCCCACCCAGCGGGCCTTGGCCAGCACGTCCGGAAAGGCGCTGTAGACCCGGTCCGCCACACCGGCCAGCACGCGATTGGCCATGCCGGCGACGGCGTTCTGCTCATGAAGCACCAGCGGCTTGCCCAGAAGTACGGCCATCATGGCGCCGGGAAAGGTGATGTAGCCACCCATTCCGATGACAACGTCCGGGCGTACCCGGCGCACGACCTGGATGCTTTGCCAGAACGCGCGCAGCAGGCGCAGCGGCAACAGCGCCAGCGTCATGGCGCCCTTGCCGCGCACACCGGAAAAATCCAGCGCTTCGAAGCGATAACCTTGCGCAGGCACCAGCCGGCTCTCCATGCTGGCGTTGTGCTTGCTGCCTTTGCCGCCCAGCCAGCAGACCGTCCAGCCCTGTGCGCGCAGCTCGTGCGCCACGGCCAGTCCCGGAAAGATATGTCCACCGGTGCCGCCAGCCATGACCAGCGCGCAACGGATACGGGCGGCGTTGCTGCTGCCGGGCTGCGTTGGCGTCGGAGCCGCCACACGCGGTTGGGCTGGCGCTGCCTGCAGTTTGTCGCTGGAGGCGACCGTGCGTCGGCTCAGCGTATTCATGTGCGACCTCCGTGCATCAGCTGCCGGCTTTCGATGTCGATACGCAGCACCACGGCGATGGCCACCAGGTTGACCAGGATGGCGGTGCCGCCAAAACTCATCAAAGGAAGTGTCAGACCCTTGGTTGGCAAGGCGCCCAGGTTCACCCCCATATTGATGAAGGCCTGGAATCCGATCCAGATGCCGACACCCTGGGCCACCAGACCGGCGAATATGCGGTCCAGCGCGATCGCCTGGCGGCCGATGTGGATCATGCGGCGGGTCAGCCAGACGAACAGGCCGATCAGGCAGAGCACGCCGACCAGTCCGAACTCCTCGCCGATCACAGCCAGCAGGAAGTCGGTGTGCGCTTCCGGCAGCCAGTGCAGCTTCTCGACACTGCCGCCCAGACCGACACCGAAAATCTCGCCGCGGCCGATTGCGATCAGCGAATGCGAGAGCTGGTAACCCTTTCCCAGCGCGTATTGTTCGTTCCATGGGTCGAGGTAGGCGAAGATCCGTTCGCGCCGCCAGTCGTTGAACATGATCATCATCGAGAACGCGATCACCAGGATCGCCGCAATCAGGAAGAACATGCGCGCATTGACACCGCCCAGGAACAGGATGCCCATGGCGATGACGGCGATCACCATGAAGGCGCCCATGTCCGGTTCGGCCAGCAGCAACACGCCCACCATCGCCACCGCGACCGCCATCGGCAACACGGCACGGAAGAAGCGTTCCTTGACGTCCATCTTGCGCACCATATAGTCGGCGGCATACAACAGCACCGAGAACTTGGCCAGTTCGGAGGGCTGGAAGCTGATCGGCCCGAGCACCAGCCAGCGGCGTGCGCCGTTGACACCCTTGCCCAGGCCCGGAATCAGCACCGCGACCAGCAGCAGCAAGGAGATCACGAACAGCCAGGGTGCCCAGCGCTCCCAGGTTGCCACCGGCACCTGAAATGCGATCAATGCGGCGACGAAGGAGATGGCCAGCCACAATATGTGGCGCACCAGGAAATAGCTGTGGCTGTAGCGCGCGAACCGGGGGTTGTCGGGCATCGCGATCGTGGCCGAATAAACCATGACCAGGCCCCAGGCCAGCAAGGCCACCGTGACCCACACCAGGACCTGGTCGAAACTCTCCAGCCGCACCGGCGCCTGCATGGTGTCGCGTTTGCCCCGGCTCAGGCGAACCGGCAGCTTTTCGCGCGCAGCCGATCCACCGGTGAACAGGCCGCCCAGGTTGCGCATGCGATCCCAGCTCAGATTCATGCGGCCCCCTGCAGTGAAGCGCCGGCGTCCAGGGCCAGTGTCTGGACGGCTTCGAGGAAGACCTGTGCACGGTGCTGGTAGTTGTCGAACATGTCGAAACTGGCGCAGGCCGGCGACAGCAGCACGGCATCACCCCCCTTGGCCTGGCGCATGGCCAGCGTCACCGCGTGCTGCATGTCGCGTGCGTCGAGCAGCGGCACGCCGCTGGTTTCCAGCGCGGCCCGGATCAGTGGCGCGTCCCGCCCGATCAGTACCACCGCACGGGCCACCCTGGCGATCGGCTCGGCCAGCGGCGTGAAGTCCTGACCCTTGCCGTCGCCACCGAGAATCGCAACCAGCTTGCGGTCGGCACCCAGGCCGGCCAGCGCAGCAGCGGTAGCGCCGACATTCGTGCCCTTGCTGTCGTCGAAGTACTCGACCTCGTCCAGCATGCCGATCGATTCCACCCGGTGGGGTTCGCCGCGGTACTCGCGCAAGCCATACAGCAGGGGTGCCAGCGCACAACCGGCCGCAGCCGCCAGCGCCAGTGCGGTCAGTGCGTTGACTGCGTTGTGGCGGCCGCGGATGCGCAGCGCTTCGGCCGGCATCAGGCGCTGCAGGTGCAGCTCTGGCGACGCCTGCCCCTTGCGGATCTTGATCGTCGGGTCGAGTTCCTGGGCCCGCACCAGCCACACCATGCCATGCACCTGCTCCAGGCCGAACCCGCCCGGGCTGTCGGGCAGGGTGGCGCCGACGCTGGTCCAGTGGCGCAGCGGCCGGCCCTTGACCGGTGTCGGCCGCATGGCCATGACCTGCGGATCGTCGCGGTTGAGCACCATCAGGGCCTGATTGCCGAAAACCCGGGCCTTGGCCTGGGCGTACGCGGCCATGTCGCCATGCCAGTCCAGATGGTCCTGGCTCAGGTTCAACACGCACGCGGCCGTGGGTTCGAACGCGGTTGCCGCCATGACGTCGCAGGCCATGGATGGCGCCGCCATGTCGGCCAGCTGGAAGCTGGACAACTCCAGTACCCAGGCCTGCGGCATTTCTTCCCGCGCCAGGCAATCCGTCAGCGTGTCCAGCAGTGTGGGCCCTATGTTGCCCGCCAGTGCCACCGATCTGCCCGCACGCTCTAGCAGCTGGGCCGTCAGAGACGCCACCGTCGTCTTGCCGTTGGTGCCGGTGATGGCCAGCACATCGGGGGCGTAGCCGTCGTTCGCCTTTCGCTCGGCCAGGGCCTGGCTGAACAGGTCGAGTTCGCCCCATACCGCAATGGCGGCGGCGCGGGCGGCGTCGGTCAGTGGCGCGACCTGTGCCGGACTCAAGCCCGGGCTTTTCAGGACCAATGCCGGCTGTACCTGCTCGAGCAATGCCGCCTGGGTAGCCGACTGGATGAACCGGACCGCCGGCCATTCTTCGGCCAGGCGTGCGCGCTGGGGCGGGTCGGCACGGGTATCGGTCACCGTGACACGGGCGCCGGCACGCGCACACCAACGCGCCATCGCCAGGCCGGACGCACCCAGGCCCAGGACCAGCACGGAGGTGTCTTTCAGCGACAGCATGGGTTCACCGCAGCTTCAGGGTGGACAGACCCACCAGACACAACAACATGGTGATGATCCAGAAGCGGACCACCACCTGGGACTCTTTCCAGCCGGTTTTCTCGAAATGGTGGTGCAGCGGTGCCATCTTCAGCAGCCGCCGGCCTTCGCCAAATCGGCGCCGGGTGTACTTGAAATAGGTCACCTGTGCCATCACCGACACGGCTTCCGCGACGAAGATGCCACCCATGATGGCGAGCACGATTTCCTGGCGCACGATCACCGCGATGGTACCCAGCGCACCACCGAGCGCCAGTGCGCCCACGTCGCCCATGAATACCTGCGCCGGATGGGTGTTGAACCACAGGAAGGCCAGTCCTGCGCCCGCCATTGCGGCGCAGAACACCAACAGCTCGCCCGAGCCGGGAATATGCGGGAACAACAGGTATCTGGAGAACACTGCGCTGCCTGTGACATATGCGAACACACCCAGCGCCGAGCCGACCATGACAACTGGCATGATGGCCAGGCCGTCCAGGCCGTCGGTCAGGTTGACCGCATTGCTCGAGCCGACGATCACCAGGTAGGTCAGCAGGACGAAGCCGAGCACGCCCAGCGGGTAGCTGATCTCCTTGAAGAAGGGCAGCAGCAGGCCGGCCTTGGGTGGCAGGCTGAGATCGAAGCCGGACTGCACCCACCGGATGAACAACTCGAGCACCCGCATGTTGGAGTTTTCGGAGATGCTGAACACCAGGTACAGCGCTGCAATCAGTCCGATCAGTGATTGCCACAGGTATTTCTCGCGCGAGCGCATGCCTTCGGGGTTCTTGTCGACAACCTTGCGCCAGTCGTCGGCCCAGCCGATGGCGCCGAAACCCAGCGTGACCAGCAGCACGATCCAGACGAAACGGTTGGACAGGTCCATCCACAGCAGCGTCGACACCGCGATGCAGATCAGGATCAGCACACCGCCCATGGTGGGCGTGCCACCTTTGCTCAGGTGGGTTTCCATGCCATAACCGCGGATCGGCTGGCCGATCTTGAGCCGGGCCAGATGGCGGATCACCGGCGGCCCGGCGACCAGGCCGATCAGCAGTGCGGTCATGGCCGACAACACCGCACGCAGCGTCAGGTACTGGAACACGCGCAGAAAGCCGAATTCCGGACCCAGCGTCTGCAGCCATTGTGCAAGGCTCAGCAGCATGCGGCATCTCCGGTGGCGGTCGACAACGCCTGCGCGTGCCGCTCGAGGGCTTCGACCACTTTTTCCATCTGCATGAATCGCGAGCCTTTGACAAGTATGCTGGCCATGCCGCCGGCCTGTTGACGCACCGCATCGATCAACGCGTTCATGGTGTCGAAATGGCGGGAGCCGGAAAAGGTTCGGGCCGCATGGACCGACAAGGCGCCCAGCGTGAACAAGGATTCGATGCCCAGGGCATGGGCACGCGCGCCGGCCTGGGCGTGGAACACAGGCCCCTGGTCGCCGACCTCGCCCATATCGCCGAGCACCATCAGGCGTGGCGCCGGCATGTCGGCCAGCATGGCCAGTGCTGCATCGACCGAGTCTGGATTGGCGTTGTAGCTGTCGTCGACCAGCGTGCAGGTCTTGCCCGACAGATTCAGCACGTGCGTGCGTGAACGGCCTTTGACCGGCTCGAATGCTTCCAGGCCGGCAACGATATGGCGCCGGGGTACGCCGGCGGCCAGCGCGCTGGTGGCTGCCGCCAGCGCGTTGTGCAGGTTGTGCCGACCCGGCATCCGCAAGGTGAATGCCAACGGGCCGTCGGGCGTGTCTGCCCGCACCTGCCAGGCGCCGTCGCGCCATGATGCTGCGTTGCAGGCCACTTCCGGTGCCGATGCCGGATCGGCGGGGAAGGTGGTCGAGAAGACCTGGCACTGGCGCTGTCCTGCCAGGTTTCGCCAAATGCAGGCGAATGCGTCGTCCTGCGGGAAAACCGCAATGCCATCGGCGGGGAGTGCCGTGATGACCGCCCCGTTTTCCCGCGCGACCGCCTCGACCGTGGCCATGAATTCCAGATGTTCGCGTTGTGCGTTGTTGACCAGTGCCACCGTCGGGCCGGCAATTGTCGCCAGGCGGGCGATCTCTCCCGGGTGGTTCATGCCCAGTTCGACAACCGCCACCCGGTGACTGGCGCGCAGACGCAGCAGCGTCAGCGGCAGACCGATGTCGTTGTTGAAATTGCCCTGGGTTGCCAGCGCGGCGTCACCGTGCCAGCGCTGCACGATGGCGGCCAGCATCTGGGTGACCGTCGTCTTGCCGTTGCTGCCGGTCACGGCGATCAGCGGCAGCGAGAACTGCGCGCGCCAGCCCCGAGCCAGGTCGCCCAGGGCCTTGCGCGTATCGGCGACCACGATGCCGGGCAGGCCGGCCTGTGCCAAGGCGGCAGCGTCGCTGGTCAGAGCGGCTGCTGCGCCAGCTGCGCTGGCCTGGGCCAGGAACTGGTTGGCGTCGTATCTGTCACCTTTGAGCGCGACGAACAGATCGCCGTCACGCAGGCCGCGTGTATCGGAGAACACACGGCGGATCGGCTGGCGCGGATCGCCGTGCAGCTGGGCACCGGGTAACCAGCGCAGCGCCTGTGCCAGTTCCATCATGCTGCTGCTCCTCCTTCGCTGCGCGGCGCGCCCGCCCGTTGCTGCAGGGCAGCGCGGACCTGGGCCAGGTCGGAAAACGTGCGGCGCTGGCCGCCGATTTCCTGGTAGTCCTCATGGCCCTTGCCTGCCACCAGCACCACGTCGGCCGCGGCGGCACCTGTCACTGCCATCGCGATCGCCAGCGCGCGATCGGCCTGCAGGTGCACGCCGCTGTGTCTGGCCAGGGCCGGGATGATCTGGTCGATGATGGCCTGCGGCGCCTCGCCGCGCGGGTTGTCGCTGGTGACGACCACCCGATCGGCAGCGCTTGCCGCGGCACCCATCAAGGGGCGCTTGCCGGGATCGCGGTTGCCGCCGCAACCGAACACGCACCACAGCTGTCCATTGCGCCGGTTCGCCAGCGGGCGCAGTGCGGCCAGCGCCTTGTCCAGCGCATCAGGGGTATGGGCATAGTCGATTGCCACCAGGGGCATGCCGTCGATGCTTACGCGCTGCATGCGTCCAGGTACCGGTGACAGGCTGGCGCAGGCGCTTGCGGCCTGTGCCAGCGGCACACCGAGCGTACGCATGGCGGCGATCACGCCCAGCAGGTTGGTCACGTTGTACTGGCCGATCAGCCCGGTGACCATGCGATGGCGCTCACTGCCCTCGACCACCTCGAATGCCAGGCCGTCGCCATTGACCATGATGTCGCAGGCCTGCAGCCGCGCCGCGCGCTCGCACGATATGCTCCAGACATCGAGCGTGCCACCGTCGAGCAGTTGCAGCAGTTCGACGCCCTTGGCATCGTCGATGTTGACCACCGCGGCCTTGAGTCCGGGCCAGCTGAACAGCCGTGTCTTGGCGCGCCAGTAGGCGTCCATCGTGCCGTGGTAGTCCAGATGGTCCTGCGTCAGGTTGGTGAAGATCGCGGTATGGAATTCGGTGCCATCGAGCCGGTGCTCGTCGATGCCGATCGACGATGCCTCGATGGCGCAGGCGCGCAGGCCGGCATCGGCGAATTGGCGCAGGCTGGCCTGCAGCAGCACGGGATCGGGTGTTGTCAGTCCGGTGGCGACAAGGCCAGCCTGCAACGCGGCCTCTGGTGCGTCCGTTGCCGGAGGTCGGCCCACGCCCAGTGTGCCAATCACGGCGCAGGGCAATACCGGTGTCAGCAGTGGACTCGACAAGGCCTGCGCCAGCCACCACGCAGTCGAGGTCTTGCCATTGGTGCCGGTGACTGCCAGTATCTGCAGATCGCGCGATGGATTGCCGTAATATGCGCTGGCAATCAAGGCGCTGGCAGCCTTCAGGCCGCGGTAGCTGGCAACGCCGCCGGTGTCGGGCAATGCATGAGGTTCTACGCCAACGCGTTCAACCAGGCAGGCTGTCGCGCCTTGCTGTATGGCGACCGGAACATGGGCGCGCGCGTCATGCGCGGCACCGGGCCAGGCGATGAACCCGTCGCCCGGCCTGACCTTGCGGCTGTCGGTCTGCAATTGACCACGCACCTGCTGGCGCAGCCACAACGCGGCCTGTCCGGGGGTGTGCAGTTCCTGCATCACAGGCTTTCCTCGACAGCAGTAACGATCTGCGGCTTGACCGCCATGTCGGGGGTCACGCCCATCAGGCGCAGCGTTTGCTGCACGGTTTCGCTGAACACTGGCGCGGCCACTTCGCCGCCGTAATACTTGCCCGCGCTGGGCTCGTCGATCATCACTGCCACGACGATGCGGGGCTTGTCGATCGGTGCCATGCCGGTGAACCATGAGCGGTATTTGTTGGTCGCGTAGCCCTTGCCGACCTGCTTGTGGGCGGTACCGGATTTCCCGCCGACCGAATAACCGATGGTCTGGGCACGCTGGCCGGTTCCGCCGGGGCCAGCGGCGAGTTGCAGCATCTTGCGCACAGCGGCGGCGTTTTGTGCCGAGAAGACCGGGACGCCGTTGGCCGGCTCCGGGCTCTTGAGGATGGTGGCCGGAATCAGCGACCCGTCATGCGCAAATGCGGTATACGAATGCGCCATCTGGAACAGGGATGCCGACAGTCCGTAGCCGTAGGCCATGGTGGCCTGCTCGACCGGTTTCCAGGTCTTCCAGGGCCGCAGGCGGCCGGTGACCGTGCCCGGGAACTGCAGCTGGGGCTTCTGGCCATAACCGAGCGCGGTGTAGGTGTTCCACATCTCGTGCGGGCTCATCTTCTGCGCGATCTTCAGGGCTCCCACGTTGCTGGACTTCTGGATCACGCCTTCGACCGTCAGCGTGCCGTAATCGTGGGTGTCGCGGATTGTGAAACCACCGATGCTGTAGCGTCCCGGCCCGGTCTCGATCAGGGTCTGCGGATTCACGCGGCCGGCTTCGAGCGCCATCGCCACGGTGATCGGCTTCATTGTCGAGCCAGGTTCGAACACGTCGGTCAGCGCGCGGTTGCGCAGCTGCTCGCCGGTCAGGCCATGCCGGTCATCCGGTGAAAAGCTCGGGTAGTTGGCCATGGCCAGCACCTCGCCGGTGATCGCGTCGATGACGACGACGCTGCCGGCCTTGGCCTTGTTGGATGTGACCGCATCGCGCAGCTTCTGGTAGGCGAAGAACTGGATCTTGCTGTCGATGCTCAGCTGGATGTCTTTGCCGTCGACTGGCGGCACTTGTTCGCCGACGCTTTCGATGACGCGGCCCAACCGGTCCTTGATGACGCGGCGCGAACCCGCGCGGCCGGCCAGCTGGTCGTCGAACGCCAGTTCGATGCCTTCCTGGCCCTTGTCTTCGATGTTGGTGAATCCGACCACATGCGCAGTGGCCTCGCCCTCGGGGTGCTCGCGGCGGTATTCCTTGCGCTGGTAGATACCCTTGAGACCCAGCGCCTGGATCTGCTTGCCCACCGATTCGTCGACCTGGCGCTTGAGCCAGACAAAGGTCTTGTCTTCGTCTTCGAGTTTGCGCTGCAGATCGGACAGCGGCATGTCGAGCAGTTTGGCCAACTTCTTGAGCGCGACCGGATCGTCGGTGGCGCAGTGCTGGCCGAGCAGATACTCGAGCACATAGGTGGGCACCACCGCGTTCTGCTTCAGGCCCTTGGTCAGGTCCTTGCGCACGACCAGGCCG
>Ga0154020_10007037_pt1 | contig 13167 bp, 6 predicted proteins | sample Klosneuvirus_201_FD_109709 | JGI IMG/M metagenome (GOLD analysis project Ga0154020, IMG submission 109709) | Active sludge microbial communities from wastewater, Klosterneuburg, Austria - Klosneuvirus_20160825_MG | ecosystem: Engineered > WWTP > Aerobic digester > Activated sludge | place... | reverse complement strand
ACGGCCTATGGCACTATAAATCTGTACATCAATTTTTGGACCGTAAAATGCTGCTTCGTCTTTTACTTCTACAAAAGGGATTCCAGACTCTGTCAATACATTACGTACCATTATCTCTGTTTCTTTCCAGAGTTCGGGTTCATTCACATATTTTATTCCCAATTTTTCAGGAGAATGTAATGACAAACGCATCACATATTTTTCTATACCAAATATTTTAAAGTACTTCAGATACATTTCGTTTACTGCCCTAAACTCATCGTTGAATTGTGCTTTGGTACAATAAATATGAGCATCATTCATGTGCAGACAACGAACCCGCATCAATCCAAATAATTCGCCGCTTTGTTCATAACGATATACAGTGCCGTATTCTGCAATACGATATGGAAGGTCACGGTAACTTTTTGGCTCGGCAGCAAATATTTTATGGTGATGCGGACAATTCATCGACCTTAAATAATATTTCTCTCCGTCCATTTCCATTGGTGGATACATGCTGTCTGCATAATAAGGCAGATGCCCACTGGTGATGTACATGTTTTCTTTTGCGATGTGCGGTGTTACTACTCTCTTATAACCAGCTGCCTGTTCTGTTTCTTTTGCAAGCTTTTCCAGCTCTTCAATTATCACAGTTCCGTTTGGCATCCAAAGAATTAATCCTTGTCCTACATCATCATCCATTGTGTAAATACTTAACTCCTTACCCAACTTACGATGGTCTCTTTTCTTTGCTTCTTCCAGCATTAGCAAATACTCATCCAGCTCTTTTTGCGAAGGATAAGTAACTCCATATACTCTTGTTAGCATTTTATTCTTTTCATCGCCTTTCCAATAAGCTCCGGCAATACTTGTAAGTTTAATAGCTTTTATAAATGAAGTGTTTGGAATATGCGGACCACGGCACAAATCGGTAAAGTTACCTTGTGTATAGAAAGTTATTTCGCCATCTTTTAAATTGCTCAGCAAATCAAGTTTATACTCATCTCCTTTCTCTGTAAAATATTTTTCAGCATCTGCCTTCGACATTTCTTTGCGCTGATACTCACTATTCTTCTTTGCCAGTTCATTCATTTTCTTTTCTAATGCGATAAGATCGTCTTCATTCATTTTCTTATCACCCAAATCCATATCATAATAGAAACCGTTATCGACTGGCGGCCCTACCCAAAACTTAACGCTAGGAAAAATTGTTTCAACCGCTTCTGCCATCAGATGTGCAGATGAGTGCCAGAAAGTATCCTTGCCTTCCTGATCATTCCAGGTCAATAATTTTAAAGATGCATCTTCATTAATAGCTCTGGTTGTATCCCAAACCTGACCATTCACTTCTGCAGCCAATACTTTTCTTGCCAACCCTTCTGAAATAGATTTTGCAATATCTAACACAGTAGTTCCCTTTTCATACTGCCGAACTGCCCCATCTGGTAAAGTAATATTTATCATATAATCAATTAATCCACTGTTGATTTAAGTGGGCAAAATTAACAAACTATTGCCGGAGTGCAAGCATTCAATAAGAACTTATTCGTTAGTTTTGACCCTGTTATGATTCGAACTGTCATAAAGTATTTTTTAAGTCTCTTCTTGCTGGTCGCTATTACCCATTCTGATTTGAATGCCCAAAACCTTACAGGCATCTGGAGAGGGTATTTTATTACTGAAAATTTCAATAATTACAAATTTGAGATCCAAATAAAACAAAATGGAAATTCCGTTTCAGGTGTTTCCTATTCCTATCTTACCACAGTTTTTTATGGCAAGGCCACCCTTACTGGCATCTTTAACAGATCGGGACAAAATGCTCTAATTAAAGAAATAAAAACAGTGGAATTAAGAATGTCTGATACATCTGAATTGGCTTGTATTATGAAATGTATTTTCAAATATGAAAAATCAGGGCGAGAAGAATTTTTGGAAGGCACTTTTACCAGCAAGTATGAAAAAGATGGTAAGGGTGTAAAAAAAGGCGGTAACTGTGGTGGTGGCACTGCTTATCTGCGGAAAGTAACCACTTCTGATTTTTATATAGAGCCTTTTCTTCGTAACAAAGTAAACCCTGTTAAAACACCTGTTATCGTTAACCAGCCACCTACAAAAAAAGAACCGGTAAAAGTTCCTGAGAAAACACCGGTAAGAAAACCTGTCGAAAAACCACCAGTACAAAAACCTGTAAATCCTCCCGTAGTAAAAATTGATACTACAATAAGGAAGATTTATGAACCGCCTATTGTAAAAATAAAACCGCCTGAAATAGTGCCAGTACCGGAAGTAATAAAAACCCGTAGTAATGAGCTGGTAAAAGTATTAACGGTTAGCGACCCCAATGTTGTTATTAAGATTTATGACAACGGAGAAATTGATGGCGACACTATTTCAGTCTATTTGGATAACAAGCTGGTTCTTTCAGAAAAAAGATTAACAGCATCTCCATTGATACTAAAATTGAAAATGGATGAACTGAACGATGAGCATGAGTTAACTATGATAGCTGAAAACCTTGGCACTATTCCTCCCAATACATCCTTAATGATAGTAGAAGCAGGCGAGCAACGTTTTGAAGTTCGTATTACGTCTACTGAGCAGAAAAATGCAGTGGTCAGATTCAGATATCAGAAACCGAAATAAGATTAGCACTTTTTTAAACCGTTTCTGTAACCTGACTGCCGTCAAGCAAATTTTTTAGTACAGCTTCTTATTTTCAACTATTTTTCCTGAATAATGTTGCGAAAATCTATTTTATCATTTCTGCTCTTTATCTCTGTACTCTGCGGCGCACAGGATATTAATGGAATCTGGAAAGGGAAGTTAGTAATGGCTCCGGGTGCCTGCTTCCCTGTGTACAATATAGAATTACAAATACAAGTGGCCGGTTCCAGAATTACAGGCACAGCTTATCATTTCTCCGATTCACTTAATTATGTTCGGGAAAATTTTGAAGGAGTCTATAAATCCGACAGTAATACTATCTCCATCCAGGAAAACGGTATCATTACATTTAAAATTAGAGAAGACTGTGTTCCTTGTATAAAAAAATATGCACTCTCCTTTCATAAAGGTGGTGGAAATGTGGTAACAGAGGAACAACTGCGTGGCACCTGGACTGGGAAAGCTGCCGATGGAAAAACGGTTTGTGATCCCGGCACAATAGTTCTTACTCGGTTCGATAAATCATCTTTCAAACCGGAATTCAACCTACCGCCAACACTTACTAAAAGAAAAGCGGAACTGGTAAAAGAAATAAAAGTAGATACTGGAACTATTCGTTTAGACTTTTATGATAACGGCCAGATAGATGGAGATACTATTTCTGTATATGTAAATAACATGCCCATCGTTTCGAATAAGATGCTCACCATCAAGCCTATTTCGGTTGAAATAAAGATAGATTTAAAAAAGACAGAACAAGAAGTGATCATGGTGGGAGAAAACCTTGGCTCGATTCCACCCAATACGGCATTAATGATTGTGTATGCAGGTGATAAAAGATACCAGCTCTATTTAACCTCGGATGAACAAAAGAATGCGATGGTCAGGTTCATATATGAAAAGCCTGCAAAGGATTCAACTTCCAAATAAAATTTTAAGCTATTGAAACCGGGTTTGCAAATTTACAAACCCGGTTTTTTATTGCTTTGATTTGGGTAACATTTTCCAAGCTCCTACGTCAAATTAGTTGTGGTGTTAAAAAAGGTTAAAAAATATTGCCTTTTTATTGACTTACGAAAATAATCGTATATTCGACATCTAATTCACCAACTATGGCAGCACCCAAATTGATAAAGCCGACAGAAAGCGAACTTGAAATACTCCAGATACTTTGGGAAAAAGGTGTGGCAACAGTGCGGGAAGTGCATGAACGCCTTGCCGTAACAAAAGATGTTGGCTACACCACTACCCTTAAGTTAATGCAGATAATGAATGAAAAAGGCATTGTGAAAAGAGATGATTCTATGCGAACACATATTTACCAGGCTGCAGTAAACAAAGAAAAAACACAAAAGCATTTATTAAATAAGATGATCTCTACTCTTTTTGGCGGTTCATCTACTCAATTGGTTATTCAAGCATTGGGTGATGATAACCATAAAACCAGCCAAGAAGAAATTGACACCATTCAGGCATTACTGGACAACCTTAAAAAACAGTAATTATGATTAGTTACCATGCTAACTTTTTACAATCGTTGGGATGGGCTGCAGTAAACAGCCTTTGGCAAATGGCATTGCTATGGATAGTATTCCAGTTACTAATTACAGTTTTCAAAGTAAACCCTTCATACAAAAGTGGTATTGCTTCTACGCTGCTTATAGTAGGTTTTGGTTGGTTCATTTACACATTTGTTACCACATTTAATACTGCTGCCGATATTACCGCATTTTCTTACGGCTTGCTAAATGTAAACGGAGATCAACAGGTTAATAATTTATTCTTACAATTTCTTCCTGCTGCATCAATAGTTTATCTATCGTTACTTATTTTTCCAATACTACGTTTCATTAGGAACTATCGCTATGTACAAATTATTCGCCGATACGGATTATCGAAAATCAATATCGACTCTAAACTTTTTGTAAAAACAACAGCTTCTCTTTTAGGCATTAAAAGAAAAGTACAAGTCTGGGTTTCAGAATTGGTCTCCTCTCCTGTTACCATTGGTTTTTTTAAACCTGTCATCTTAGTACCACTGGCAGCAATTAATCAATTAACACCACAACAATTAGAAGCGGTACTATTGCATGAACTGGCGCATATCAGACGTTTCGATTATCTAATCAACCTGCTTATTAATGCTATACAAACGATTCTCTACTTCAATCCTTTTGTAAAAGCATTTATTAAGATTACAGAAACAGAAAGAGAAAAAAGTTGTGATGAAATGGTAATACAGTTTCAATACAACTCACATGAGTATGCGTCTGCTTTATTGGAATTGGAAAAAGTAAATCATTCACAGCGGGTATTAGCTCTTTCAGCAGTGGGTAATAAAAATGATCTCTTACATCGAATTGAAAATATTTTAAATGTTCCAAAGAAAAATGTAGTCAACGTAAGAAAGATTACAGGACTTGTATTTACCATTTGTTTTATCATATCAATTAATGTATTGTTTCTTTTTAGTCAGCATTTTTCTTCAGGAAATGTTGCTGCTACAAATGACACCATCTTTGGAGTGTCTAATTACTTGGTACCTGAAAATGAACTGTCAGCAAACACACCTGCTGAAATCAAGACAGCTCCAATCATCAATGAACCGGCTATTGCAGAAACTTCAATACTTGGTGCAATTACGAATGAAGATTTTGCAAAGAACTTTGTAAGCAAAATTGTGTCACCTGAGTTAATAAATGTTTCCTTTATCCGTTCACAAGCACCGGAACTAAAACAATACCAGGAAGAACAAATAAAACAGGCTCTGGAAGCATCTAAAAGAGTACTGGAAAATGATCAGTGGAAAGCGGTAGAAAGTAATATAGCCGAGGTGTTCTCACAAAAAGAAAAAGAAGAATTAAAAGCCAGTTACCAACGGGAACTTAATACGTTTGACTGGAACAAATGGGAAAATAGGTTACGTACCGTTTATGATAATGTGAACTGGGATAAAGTAAATAACCAGCTGAGCACAGCTATTAACCAGATAAAGATTGACAGTTTGCAGAATGTATATACGAATGTTGCCGTCAAATTGAGTGAAGTACAAAAAGAATTAGCGACAAAAAAATTACAAGGTATACCTGATACTGATATTTCGTTAGAAAGCATTATTGATAAAAAGCATATGGTACAGCAAATTTTAAATGAGTTAAAAGCTGTAAAGGCGAAAAAGATTGTGAAGCTTTAAATCTAGAATTTAAAGTTTTTTTAGAAGAGCAAACTCAATTAATATAACTTCTTACCAACACCTTGGACATTTTTCACTGTACTTGTTACCTAATAAAAAGCCCACCATTATCTCATGGGTGCCTCGGCTAACTGTATTCAATGCAGTAGTAGTAATATCATAAGCATATCCCACATTAAATGAGTTGCCAATATTAATACCCGCCATGGCTGCATAGCCATCCTGATAGCGATAACTGCCACCTAGCCAAAGCAAATCCTGATACTGTACTTTCAGGTTCAGCTCCGGTTGAAAATTATTTTTTGAAGAACCTTGCACATATTTAAACATTACAGAAGGTATCATATTTACATCCTCTCCGATTAGTACTCTGTAACCCGCTGTTAAAAACACATGTGGGATCAATCTTCCTTTTGTGAGTATAGCAGCATCATCTGCAAATGCCAGCTTCTGCGGAATGATTTGTTGTGCAGACAGACCAACGAAATAATTTTTAGAGTATAACCAAAGTCCAAATCCTAAATCAGGTCGTATTTTATTTAATTCGCCTGATAAAGAAGCACCTGTTGCAGGGTCGAAAGGATCGCCGGTACCATCAAAGTCATGCTTTGTCCTGTCGATGCTTATATTGGTAATGCCTGCAGCAAAACCTGCTGAAAGATTTAAGGTAGGTGAAAGGCCAAGATGATATGCATAGGTGGCATTTACAGTAAAGCGATTAAAGCTTCCGGCTTTGTCATTCACCATCGTTAACCCAATACCATGATGCGGATCAGCAGCAGTATAACTTTCCCAATAACTTTTCCCTCTTGGGTTTTCTCCCGGCACCTGAAAGGATGTTGCACTAGTGCTATAATTATTCTTACCTATTGGTCCTTGTATAGAAATATAAGAGGTCTTTGGCGCACCATCTAATCCTACCCACTGGTCTCTTGTACTTAGTTTTACATCCACATAATTCTCAATACCACTCAGTGCAGGGTTAAGAATATAGTTGTTTAATATATACTGCGTATAATGCGGACGTTGCTGTGCACCTGCTAACAGTACAAACAATACAAATGGTATTAATAATAATTTCTTTTTCATTGCTTAACGTATTACATCTACATAGCCGGTTATTATAACCCTGCCATTTTTCGGGTTCACAATATAATAGTACGTTCCTATCGGAACAGGTTTGCCATTTATAGTTCCATCCCACGGAATACCATATCCTACGGAATGATAAATCGATTGCCCGTATCTGTTGAAAATATCTACCGTACATTCAGGATAAGTGTCAAGATATTTAATTACCCATTTATCATGCACACCATCGCCATTCGGGCTAAAGATATTCGGTATCTCCGGGCCTTTCAATACTTTAATAAATACTTGGTCTGATACTACACAGTTGCCTCTTCCGGTAACAGTTAATGTGTAGGTTATATCTTGCACTCCTTTTACAATAGGATTCTTAATAGTATTGCTGGATATGAAATAGGTATTCGGTGTCCACAGATAAGTTGGATTGTTAGCCGTCACTACTGCATTAAGCGTATCGCTTCCGCCTTCCAATATAAAGAGGTCTGGCCCTGCATTTACGGTAGGATAAGCATTCACCGTTACTTTTTTTGTTGATACTGTACTGCGGCAACCATGACTATTGGTAATAACAAGGTTTACATCAAACTCACCAGCGGAGCCATATGTGTAATTAAATGTTGGAACTGATCTTGTGTTGCCATCTGACATCATCCATTCCCAAGTAGTAGTGGTTCCATCTGCCGGATTACTGTTATCGGTAAATGAGAAGCTTTCACCAATACATATATCATCTCTATCTACTGTAAAGCTGCCTGTCGGTTGAGGATGAATTGTGTTCAGCACTTTAGTAGTGGCAAGCACACAACCTGCACCGCTTGTTACTTGTAAGTTTACATTGTAAGGACCAACTGCATTATAAATATGTGATGGGCCGGAGCCTGTTGAACTATTAGCTCCGCCACTTGCAGGATCACCAAAATCCCACAAATAAGTAAATGTAGATGCTGTGCCATCAGCAATACTGGATGCATTGGCAAATACAACATTTGCAGAAGGCAAACAAACACTCGGCGGGAAACTAAAATCAGGTGACGGAAGTGGGTTTACAAAAACTGGTGTTGTATTAGTTGTACTTCTACATCCATTACTGGTTGTTACATCAAGTGTAACATTATAATTACCCCAAGTACTGAATGTATGTGTAGGATTGTCCAATGTAGAAGTATTTGCTGCACCACTTCCTGGATCACCAAAATTCCAATTCCATCCTGTTATTGTTCCTGATGCAGCAGGTATTGTAGAGATTGAACTATTAAAACTAATAGCAGCATTTTCACATACTGTAGGAGAATAGGAAAACCGAGCCGAAGCCGTATCTAAAACAGTTATTGATTTGGACATAGAATCCAAACAGCCACCAGCCGTAGCCGTGTACACATATTTAATAGTAAATGTGCCGATACCAGCCGCCACCGGATCGAATATACCTGAAGAAGAAACTCCAGGACCGCTATATACAGCGGTACCCGCAACACCGCCAGTTTCACTTGCCTGCGTAATCTGGAAAGGTGCAGCATCGTAACATGCAGCAGGTATATCATTAAATTGTACAACAGGAGTACCGTTTACTGTTATCGGAGTAAATTTATCATTTACACATATACCTCCTGAGTAAGCCCTGTATCTAATAGTATATGTTCTTGTTACCGGTGTTGTTGGATATTTATGTTTATATATTTTACCAGTAACAGGCACATCGTCTGTATCAAAAACCAGAGGCTGGTTTACATTGTCCCAATAAATTTCCACTTTGGTAATAGTACCCGGAAGAACCGATGATGCTTCCGAAATCATTATAGTATCGCTTGAGCAAAGCATTGTTGGGCTCATTACATTAAAATCAGCCGTCGGATTGCTTCCATTAATGAATAGTGAGTTTACAATTGTATCGGTACAGCCTTTATTGCTTATTGCAACCAATTGAATATTGTATGCACCGACAGCAGGATAAATGTGTTGCGGATTTTGCAAAGCTGACGTATTAGCTGCTCCGCTTGGAGGGTCGCCAAAATTCCAATTCCATGCTGATACATTATCTGGTGCTACAACTTTACTTGTATCGGTAAATGGTACAAACGGGTCACCAAAACAAACTTCAGGGAAACTGAATCCTGCCAGCGGCCTTCTTTCAATAGTAACAGGAATAGATGGGCCTATGCTAACACAGCCTTTATCTGTAGTTACCGTAAGCGAAACATTGTAGGTGCCAACAGTTGCATAATTATGAGTTGGATTTTGCAATGCAGAAGTATTAGCAATACCACTTCCAGGATCTCCAAAATTCCATTGCCAGTTATTTAATACGCCGGCATTGGCTAAAGATGCATCTGTGAATTGTATATCTCTTGTTTCGCAAGTCGGTGTGTTGGTTGTAAAGTTTCGGGTTGGCAATTTGTTTACAATTACAGTTGCAGCACCTGTTTGTGCTTGCGAACAGCTTGTACTACCTCCATCCTGAACACCTATCAAATTATAAATAAACGTTCCGTCGATTCCTGTTGGTACTGCTACTGTAACAGAATTTCCACTTACTGTAGTAACAGTTTGATTACCGCCACCATTTATATTGTATGTAAATGTGTATGGAGCGGCATTACCGGTTCCAGTAAAAACTATTAAAGGAGAAGTTCCATTCAAACAAACTTCTGTTGTACCAGCAATATTAGCTGTTGGTAATTCAATCACAGTAACTGTTGCAGAGCCTGTTTGGGCCTGACCACAAAGTGTTGTACTTGCATCACTAACATTAAGCAAATTATAAGTAAAAGTTCCGGCTGTTCCTGTAGGTACAGATACAGTTACAGAATTACCAATTACGGTAGTTACAGTTTGATTCAGTCCACCATTAATATTGTAAGTAAATGTATAAGGAGCGACAGCACCACCAGCAGCAGTAAATGTAATATTAGGGGAAGTTCCGTTTTTGCATACAGAAAGAGTTCCGGAGATAGTTGCAGTTGGCAAATCATTAACTTTAACTGTTACTGAAGTTGTCTGCGCTTGGGTACAAACAGCCGGACTAGCATCTGAAACACTAACAAGATTGTACACAAATGATCCTGGTACATTTGTAGGGGCAGCTACTGTTACACTATTACCACTTACTGTTGTAGCTGTTTGATTAGCTCCGCCATTAATATTATAGGTAAAAGTATAAGGAGCAGTGCCAACAGCTCCGGTAAATGTAACGTCGGGCAATGGACCATTTAAACATACTTCAATGTTTCCAGCGATGCTCGCAGTTGGCAATGGCGAAATAGTTACAACTTTAGATACTGTATCAGCTATGCAACCTATGTCAGTTATTATTGAATACTTGACTGTGTAAGGTCCTGGAGCTGAATACGGATGTGATGGATTGTTAACCGTAGAGTTTGTTGCATCACCAAATGACCAGTATCTGGTATTTACAGCACGGCCATTGGTATTGGAATTATCAGTAAACTGAACAGGATCTGGAAAACAAACATTATTAAAATTAAAATCTGCAATGGGTTTTGCAAAAACCTGAACGTCAAAATCAATTTCCTGTATACCACTACAACCATCTGGTGTTGGATTATTTGCTACAACTTTTATAGGATATGTGCCAACAGTTGGTATGTTATAATTTGACGGCAGCTGATACACATAAAGCGTTTTTCCAGCCACAACTATAGTAGATGTAGGTACGGGGCTATTTAAGGTGACATCAGCAATTCCCATAGCATTTAACAAAGGCCCAAATATCCATTGTATTTGAGTAGGTTGGTAAGGAAACGTCATTGAAAAAAAGAAAGGCGCATCTTTACAAGTAGCTGGAAAATTTACTGTACCATATTCGTTTTGTACAGATATATATTGAAATATGTCTTTAATATTTGTACCCGCATTATAACCGTAAGATTCGACATTACCAAAGCCATAAGCAATAGCGTTAAAGCCAGAATCTGATTGTATAATATGCTGACCAGCAGAAATACTTCGAATCATGTATGAATAATTAGGATCCTGCGGATGAACAGTAAAGAGTGCTGGTGATATAGGTGTTCCATCTAACCTGAAAGATGTAAGGGCCGATCCTGTATTAGGAATAACAACATTAAAATAATGTTGAAGAATGTTAAAATTGGGAGTTGCATTCCATAATACTTTACTTATATTTTGCTCAACAGAACTAAGATAAATTACCTCAGGGTCTCCGGGGCTTCCATTTCCGCAGGCTCCTTGTGATGTTAAATATTGAGCCACCATGATTGGCTTATCCGCTTCAATTAACTTTGGAGTAGTTGAAGCAGGTATTTCGTAATAAAAATTATTGATTAAGGGATAAGGAATAAGACCTCCATTTAATTTAACAACAGTCGTAGGGTCAGAAACACAGACCCTGTAAATATTGTTTGACTGGTTTCCACCTGTTGATGTTGTCAGGAATTTTTTTCCCCAAGCGGTTTGCGGAAATGCCTGAACCATATAGTTGTCAGAAGATGAGGATGCACCATTACAAGTAATACTTATACGACCACTTCCAGAAAAAACGCCAATTTTTTTACATGCACCGCTACCCGATGCAATACTCTTAATTTTTGTACCGGTAAGATCCACTCCAAAATATGTTGAGTTAATGTATTTGCCTTCGCCTAATAAATTGTAAACCTGTCCCTGTGTAAGATTTATCGTAAAAGGAATACCTGCTGCATGGTTTAGAGTGCCGTTACTGGGAGTTATTTCAACACTTGTAGTACCTGTATCTGCTGCAATCACATAGACCCAGCAATTTGAATTATCTAAGCCAGAAATATTATTGTAATTAACAGAATAATATTCCTTACCTAAGGTATTTGTTGGAAACAGGATAGAAGCTCCCGATACGCTTGAGTTATAAATATGAGCATAAGCAACAATCGGATAATCACTGGTAATATGAATTCCTTTGTTTTCCGGGGCAGTAGATTCAGTTAATAATCTGCAATCCTGAGCGCCGTTCTTAGGAATAGGTAAAGAAGAAATGGTGGTATTGGCAGATACTACATAATTCTGGGAATATCCAACACCTGGGATTGAAACATTAACATTGGTTGTCTGTTCGGCAGCAAAATAAAGTCGCATTTCCTGAGAGTTATTATTACCAACCATTCGCTCATGATAACCATAGGCAACCCAAAAGTCTTTCCCTTTATTCGAAAAATCCTGTGCATAGCTATTTAACTGGCTAAATAAAGCGACGAGTACAAGGGTACTAACAATGTGTAGTTTTCTCATTTAATCCAAAGTCCGGTGTAGTTAAGAAAGAGGTAACGAATTTAGTAAAACTATCTGATTATCTAAGGGTTTGTAGGCACCTGAAGAGAAATGTTTACGGGCAATTTCAAGGCAAAATATTCATATTAAAAGTCTGATGCATCTGTTTATGCTCAACGATTATGACTTAATTCCAACTTCAACTGCATCCATTAGTCATGAATTCAAGGTTAACGAAAATTTCATATGCAAAAATATTAATATTAAACAATTTATTGCATTTTAATAATTAATAAATTTTCATAACTTATTCATTACCTACTGATTATATTATATTTTATACATTTTAGCAAACTATTAAAATTAATGATATTTATTTCTATATTATTTAAAATATTTTAAAATTTAATTATCAATAAAAGAATATAATATAATGAAAATAAAATAATTATATATTTATAAATAGCCTTAAATTTTAGTAACAAGTTGACTTACACTATTTTTTATAATCCTAATGATATTAGTTATTATATTTGCCTTATGTATCGGTCACAACTTCCCATTTGCTGAAATTTGAGCAAATAAACAGGTCTGAAAAATTTTTCTAAAATTGATCTTCCCTACCCTTTTTGGACAAGCCTAAATTTGGAGCTGCGGGAATAAATTATTTTGAGAATTTTAGTTTTTTACAAAGCAGGATTAACCAGCCAATCCGTATTTTACATTTCAATGCAAATGACAAAGACCCTAACTCCTCTTTTATTGCTGTTTATAATTGTATTTGGATCCTCTTCCTGCAGATCAATAAAAGATCCGCAATTCCAACGTATAGAGAATATCAGGCTCGGCAAGTTGGGGCTAAATGAATCAACTCTAAACCTTGACATTCTCTATTCAAATCTAAACAATACAAGCTTAAAGCTTAAAAGTGCTGAAGGAGAAGCCTGGCTAGATAATACCTTTTTGGGCCATTTTACAGTTGATACACTCATTAAAATTCCGGCAAATGACCTGTT
>Ga0154020_10007033_pt1 | contig 13172 bp, 8 predicted proteins | sample Klosneuvirus_201_FD_109709 | JGI IMG/M metagenome (GOLD analysis project Ga0154020, IMG submission 109709) | Active sludge microbial communities from wastewater, Klosterneuburg, Austria - Klosneuvirus_20160825_MG | ecosystem: Engineered > WWTP > Aerobic digester > Activated sludge | place... | reverse complement strand
GCCGTTGAACGCTGGATCACGGAATTACGAGCCGATCATTTTGAAACATCCCGCGTAGAAGGCGACCTCGACAACCAGACATCGCCAGTGCTGTTTATTATTCGCCGTCAAGGTTAGTGGGAAGTCACGGTCGAGCCGCAGCAGGAACCGATCATTATACTTCACGTGGTAAGAAGAGAAGCTATGGATTTTCTTGCGATTGTCCCCTCTCCCCCCGCAATTGATTTTCCAACTTGACACGTTTTCCACGGGGGGAGAGGGCTAGGGTGAGGGGTAAGAATCAACTGTTTTTTTGCTCATCATATTCACTCCAAGTCAGCCCCCCTCATCCGGCCTGTCGGCCACCTTCTCCCCCTTGCCAAGGGGAGAAGGGACATGGAAAACGTTGACTTTGAAAGTACCTGAGTCTGTTCTGCCACCGGTGAAAATCCCGTCGGCGGAGCGACGGGTGTACTGTACGCCCGTCGCTCCGCCGACGGGAGAGCCCAGCGCAGCAAACTTGCCAGCATTCGGGATCGAGAAGTTAATTTTGAACAGGTTCTTCGGCCCTCACGGCAGCGGCTGGCTTCGATCGACTTTTTGCGGGCCAGCCACAGGCTCAGCAGTCCAGGTAGTCGTTTGAATGACGGCTCCGGTGCTGTCCAGTGACGTCTGAGTTTTCCATTGCAGCACTCCGAAGGGCAGCTGATCGCAGTACATCACGTCACAGCGATACCAGCACTTGCCGAAGACGGGGTCATCGCTCACAACTCGCGCGGCGGCGCGATCCACCTTCCAGGCTTTTGTGGCATCCGTTTCGGACGGAATCCATGTCGGACCCGCCGGATTGAACGGACGACGGACAACTGGATCGGTAGCGGACCGAGCCACTTTGGGAAACCCTGACACGAGTCGCTCAAACAGCCGACTCGCATCGGACAGGGGCTGCCGAGTCCACACTTCGCCGTTTTCCCGCCACGCTTTCAGATCCAGACGGATCAGCGTCGGTTGAGCAGATGCTGGGTCGGGCTTCACCGATAGTCGCAGTTCGGTCTCCGAAGGTTGTTCAGTGTCCACGGTGATCGTGAGCGTTTCGCCATCACTGCTGTGCCATGTCATGCTGGTGCCGGGCTCACGCGGCATATCGCCGAAGACCGAGGCGCGGGGAGTCGGAAAAGGTTCGGGCTTCGTGCGGTAATTGATCCAGCCCAGCGATTCCATCTGTTCGTACAGCCACGACGGCCGCCACGGTCGATCCATCGACCACGAGACAGAGACGATCGAAACCAGAAGCAACATTCCGCAAACAATTCCGGCAACACGACTTCTGATTCTCTCGACCGCCGGCGCGATCGAAATCCACCAGAACGGAGTCAGCCACAGCATCCAGCGCAATCCGACCGAGTTGCCACCATAGTTGTAGTTCTGCGTGCGTGTCAAATAGAACGACAGCGTGGCCAGCGTAAGCATCGCCCCAGACAGAATTAGCAGTTTTTGCACAGCGTCGTTGTTTCGCCGAAGCGTGACGGCCCAGCCGACGATCGCCAGACACAGCACGGGCGTCAGTGACAACAATCCGTGGTGGCCCAGGAGGCAGTGAAACAGGTAGACGGGCGTCGATTCCTGATTTGCATCCAGATCGCGAGGATGCATCCAGTAACTGGGAATGCCGTTGTGTTCATACACGTAGGTTTCCGTCCCGTAGGTAGCATAGAACGGTTTGACGCCGCCGGTCGCCATCCAATTGGTGATGAAGAAAGCGGCCAGCGGCACGACCGCTGCCGGTACGTACCACAAAAATGCCCGCCTGCGATTCACGATCACCACGAGCACAAACGACAGCACACCGAGCAGGGCGGCGGGCAATTCAAAGCAGCATGTCAACGCCGCAAAGAACCCTAGTGCCGCAAATGCCCAACCGTTGCCCGCATGATCAGAAGAAAGTTTTCCCGCAGACCGACCAGCCAGAATCTGCGCAGCGGCCGTGATCGCCAGCATCGCACACGCAGCGGCGGGCGTGTGATTGTTGAGTGACGTCAGATACGGATTGAGCAACGAACCAAATCCAGCGACGGCGACCACAAACAACCGCGCGGGAAGCGACGTTCCCAGAATAATCAGACATCGACACAGTGACCGCAGCGCGAACCAAAATGGCAGGCCGTTCACGATCAGCAGCAGCAGACGTGTCACAAATGCCGTGTGGTTGAACAGTCCATAGCCGAGCGTCCAGCGTTCGACCCAGTACATCCCGGCGACGATTGTCGATAGCAGTGGCGGCTTTGAAGAATAGAAGTGCCACGGTTCGGAGTCACTGCCGCGATAGCGGACTTTGTCGATAGTGGACCAGCGGGCGTAGTAATCAATTTCATCGATTTGAAATGTCCCGCGTTCCACAAGTGACCAGACCGTGGCCCAGCGAGAGCGATCATTGGCGCTCAGCAACGGTTCCGCCCGCAGAATCGCGGCTAGAACCAAACCAGTCGCGACCAAAATCAGCACGCGCTCGGCCACCGTGAGGAATCGCGGATCGCCCGATGTCTCGAATTGGGGGGGGGTCCGTACTGTCATTCGAAATAAATTTTTTCTCGAAGGAGTTGAGGTTTTTGCCACAGTAGCATTGTTCGGCAGCCAGACTTACGCGAATTCAACCGCCAATCACCGAACCGCTCAGTGTATAACAATTGTCCCAATTGTTCCTGTCTTGGTGAAGCTCGTGGAGTCAGCTTTGAGCCCGCCAGGCACAACAAATTTCAGGGAAACGAACAGCGGAGAACCAGTAGTCGGCAGCAAAAGAAGCCCGGCTTTTCTAAAAAGCCGGGCTTCTGGATGCAAACACATTTCCTCTAAGGCGAGCGGAAGAAACAGGATTACCAAGGATATCGCGTCGCTGAGGGAATCCGACCTGAGACAGGTCGGACTACGTAGGCAGATCTGTCCTCAGATCTGCTTCCTTTGGCGTGGTTCTGGCGCACGGGTCCGCTCGACCCAATGACTCGCCGATGGTAAATCCTTTCCAGTCGCTCGCTTAATAAAAATGCCCGGACGTTTGAGGCGTCCGGGCATTCGTTTTTTTTCCGATGCATTCTCGATCAACTATCAGAGGTTACCCGACTCCGACATCTTCCAGAATCACTTCTTCTTCAACTTCCACTTCGATGACCGGCATTGGTCCGTCATCGTCCGAGGAATCAACGAAGCCCTTCAGGTGGATCGCGCGAGTGTGGTGCTGAAGTTTTTTCAGCGCCTTGCTTTCGATCTGACGGATGCGTTCCCGAGTCACCTTGAAGATGCGACCGGTTTCTTCCAGCGTGTAGCTGTAGCCATCGCCCAAGCCGTATCGCAGCTTGATGATTTCGCGTTCGCGATACGTCAGACTCTTCAAGACATGATCGATCTTGTCACGCAGCATCTGCTTAGCCGCTGATTCGGCGGGGCTGCTTTCGTGACTGTCTTCCAGAAACTCACCAAAGCTACTGTCTTCGCTTTCACCAACGGGAGTATCCAAACTAATTGGATGCTTCCACGTCTTCATGATGCGTTCAGTTTCTTCGATACTCATCCCAACCGCTTCCGCCAGCTCTTCGTTGCTGGGTTCGCGACCGGTGTTCTGTCGAATTTCCTCCGCTTTTGCTTTGAGCATCGAAATGCTCTGGAACATGTGGACTGGAATTCGAATCGTGCGTGCATGATCCGCCACCGCGCGAGTGATCGCCTGACGAATCCACCATGTAGCGTACGTCGAAAACTTGTAGCCGCGACGGTACTCGTACTTTTCCACGCCACGCATCAGACCGGCGTTGCCTTCCTGGATCAGATCCAGAAAGCTCAAGCCGCGATTACGATACTTCTTGGCAATCGAAACCACCAGACGGAGATTTCCTCCCGATAGTTTCTGTTTTGCATCTGTCCAGCCATCCAGCCGTCGTTTCAGTTCACGGCAGCGTTTCAGGAATTGGTCCGGCGTTTCCATCAACAACTGAACGTACTCTTCGAGTTCCCGTTCGAGCGCCATACGTTCGGAATCGGCCGTTTTCATGCCGCGGAGACATGAGATTTCGTCTTGTAGCTGTTCAATGCGTTCACCGATCTGCAGCATGCGTTTCAACACGGGCTGCAGGCGATGCGTTCGCACGCTCAACTCTTCACACAGACAGCACATTTTGCGACGACGAATCCGCAGCGACTCGGACATCGTCACTTTTTCTTTGGCGTTGTCCGGCAGAGCGCGCCAGCGGAAGAACTCGTCCTTGTTCACTTCCATCAAATGATGGAGCGTCCGCAGATTGATCTCCATACGTCCTTCGATTTGTTCCTTGCGGACTTCTTCGGTTTCCGAAGTTCGCAGGGTTCTTTCAAAGGGCAGTTCGCCGCGGCGAACCTTTTCGATTGTCTCAACGGCGATGTTCAACGCAAAATCGGATTCCAGCATGTGCCGGCGCATCCGCTTGCGCATGATTTCGATCTGCTTGGCGAGAAAGATCTCACGGTCGCGAGTCAGCAGCGGGATGTTGCCCATCTGACTGAGGTACATGCGGATGGGATCCCGCGATGACAACGCCGAAGTTTCAGGTCCAAGTAAAGCACGGGCCGCTTTTTCAGCCTGAGCCTGTTTAACTTCTTCACCTACGGGTTCCGGCTCAAGAGAAATATCCGGGTCTTCAATAAAGCTCAGCCCGAACTCGTCGAGTGCCATAATGAGGTTATCGACCATGATTGGGTCGCCTCCCTCATCCGGTAACCAGGCATGTGCCTGCTGTACCGTGACAAATCCTCGTTTCTTCCCTGCCTCGATGATCGCCTTCAATCCAGCATCCAGACGATACACGCGATTCCCCTTCCCAGAGTTCCGTTCGATAACAGCCAAATCACGGAGCTGTTAATAACGGCGGGACGATTAACGCCCCCATTGCCTTTTCGAGTGTCCGTGCCTCCGTGGTGAGACACACGTTCGTATCAGCACACCGCTGAAACGATCCAAACACGGCTCGATCCGATCCTTATGGTTCGCTGCCGGTTTTTCATTACCGCCCAGCATACCCTTGAATCTGAAAAATCAATCGAACCAGCCAGCAAAAAAATAAGGTTCGGAACACGTTGCTGATTTTCAACCCTCCCGGTCATCAGCCGACGAACTCCAAACCTTTCCAAAAGCCACCAATCTGTTGCCAGCGACGGATTATTCGCTTGTTACCCTCTTCACGTCAACGTCTTCACCGGCATGTTTGGCCTGTTTCTGTCTCAGATTTCGAATTCTCATCTTTTTAATTTTGATATTCCGTCCCGATCTACCGCCCCGCATGGTCCATCCGTGTGGCAGATTTTAAAAACTGCGACCAGTGTTTTGGGGCGTCGATCATCCAAGAAGCCAAGGGAACCAGACCTACCCCTAATGATCCAGCAAGACAGACTGAGAAGCAAAGATTGTCAATCGAAACCCTCATTGAACAGACTGCACGCATTGGTCCGGGAATGCAACAACATAACCCGTTCGCTCAGTTTTTTCGGGAGTTTTGTGATTCCGCAAGGTCTAGTCGATGACCCGCAACACGGCGAAGTTCAACGGCAGACTCAAGCGTTTCTCTTGAGCAAATCATCGAGATCGGAATCTGACAGGCCTCCAAGAGCATCACTTCGAATCCAATTTGATCACACTGATGCAAAAAGCAGACCAAGAATCCCAAGCCCATAAAATGAGTACTCGACATCGGCCTGCTGGTCCCAGCTGGCTCCACGGAACCCGCCGTCAGGCATCTCCAGAGAATTTGTGACCCAATGCAGAATTTTATCCGATGAGATCAGATCGCGACGCCCCAGCTCCTGGGCCGTGAGCAGTCCCGTGAAGGTTGAGAGCCCATCCGCAAAAGGAATCCGCGTGTTCGCCTGAAACCCGCCTTCCGTGCTAACAACATCGGTCAGAAACCCCAGCACGTCGTCCGCGATGTCAGTCTCCATCGCGTTCAGCAGTCTGAGCAGAGCAACCGCAGCAGCCGTGGGATTGGTGCCGCTGCGCTTCATCGGCGCGATCTCGACAAACCCGCCATCATCGCGCTGGCGGTCAAACAAGAACTGCACCATCGCATTGCGACGTGGCATCTTCTGTCCCAGCAATTCGTATGTGAGTGCAACCAGAAATGATTGATACGTGCTCCCCAGAGCACCCTCATTCGACTTTGCATAGCCGCCATCGTCCGTCCGATGACTTTCAATCGAAGCGACGACACGGGTCACAAAGTCGTCCGGGACTTCTTTCAGCAAATCCGTCCCATCCGAAGCCTGCACCACCAGCGCACTGTAGAGCCAGCTCAGCAAATCAATCACACCGAGCTTCAGAGGATCGATTGTTCGCAGATAGCTGGCCACGTTGCGAGCGCATGCTGCGTCCATCCCGCCGCTCACCGCCAGACCGCGAACAGCGAAACCCGTGTAATAAAGGTCCGCGTCTCCTTCACGACCCCGAAAGCCGCCGCTTTCCGTTTGCTGCGACAACAGAAACTCGTGGTGCCGATCGAGTCGTTCGGCAGAAATCTTCTTCAGACCTTTCGCAACGCGATCGGCAAGTTGAATCAAATACATGGATATTCAGGTGATCGCAGGTGTGTTTGGGAAAAAGTCGTCGTTCGCTCCGCGAACGAAACGGTCGGCGCAACAGCACTCGCGTTTCGTTCGCGGAGCGAACGACGACTTTGGAACTGTACCAAGCAGCCCCTGATCCTGGCACTTGTCGAAGTTGCATTATCGCCAGCGACGACGCTGTCGGCGGGAGACGTTCGCAATGCCCGTCGGCGGAGCGACGGGTGTACGGTACTTCCGGTGCGTCTCCTCGGTGTGTCCCCTTGCGGCGAAGGGCAGATGTTCCAATCAAGAGGCTCGGTCGGGCCAGCTAAGACAAGAAACGCAAAGAGGTCATGACCGCACCGAGCCTGTGCCACCACCACGCGGACCGTCGAATGAATGGGCAAGTTCACTGCTCCGCACGCAGGGAAAACGCGAGTCGTGATGCGTTTCATCTAATGTTTTAGATGAAGTCTTGCGGTAGTCGATCCCATGCGTTACGATCATCGAAATAATTAGATGAATGCCCGTGCGACACCGGAGGATTTTCATGGCTCGATCCGAATCCGAGCAACCCACCGAACTGGAACTCGAAATCCTGAAGGTTCTGTGGGAGAAATCTCCACTGCTGGTTCGCGACGTGCGAGCAGGCCTGGAGCAGGCCAACAGGCCGCTGGCTCACAGCACCGTGATTACGATGCTGAACATCATGCATCGCAAGGGGTATTTAAGGCGGCGGAGGGACGGCAAGTCGTTTTGGTTCTGGCCGACGACGCCAAAAGAAAGCATGGTGCGCCGGATTACGGGCGACATCGTTTCGCGACTCTTCAATGGCTCACCGGCGGCAATGGTTCTCAACCTGCTGGAAACCACGGACGTGGATTCTGAAGAACTGGCGGAGATCCGTAAGCTCGTCGCTCGCAAGACAAAGGAGACGCAGCAGTGATTGATTTCCAGTGGCTTGATCCGGCGTTCAGCGGGCGAATTTGTTTGACTCTGTTGCATTCGCTGTGGCAGGTTGCGTTATTCGCTGTCCTCGCAAGTTTCGCGACGCGCGTGCTTCGGTCGTCTGCGGAACGAAGTTATCAATTCCATCTCGCCGCCCTATTCGCGGCGCTGGTTGCGATTCCTGTGACATATTCGTTTTCGTTGGTGGAAGTTGCAAAATCGCCGGTGACGACGTCGGCAAACGTGAAGGTGTCAGACATGAACGAAGTCGCACCGTATGACATTTCAAATATGAAATCTGAGGATTTGAAATCGACAACGTTGCCACCAATTGCGGTCCCAGACGAACGCAACTCGCCGCAGACTTCGATTTCCTCCAAATCGCCATCGACTGAAACTCACGCGGCGCGCAGGCCAGCACCCAAAGTACAAAGCATGCGATCGTGGCAATCACAGGCTCCCTGGATCGCGGTCGTCTACGTCTTCGGCGTTGCAGCGATGCTGCTGCGGCTGGCGATTTCGGTGATGAAGGCGAATCGCCTGAGACGTGAATGTCAGCCGGTCACAGAAAGTCGAATTCACCAAACACTGCGGGCGATAGCGGCTCGATATTCCATGATAGTTGTGCCCGTTCTGCTACAAGCGGAACGAGCGATCGTGCCGCAGGTGATAGGATTTGTTCGACCTGTAATCCTGCTGCCGACGTCGGCGATTACGGGGCTCACTGCCGACGAACTGGAACTGATCCTGACGCACGAGTTGGCTCACGTTCGCCGTTACGACATGTGGGTCGCGCTGATTCAGCGGCTCGCCGAAGCACTGCTGTTCTTTAATCCGGCCCTGTGGTTCCTCAGCCGCCGCATCAGTGAACTGCGGGAGTTCTGTTGCGACGACATCGCCTGCCGAGTTGACCTAAAGAGGTCTGACCCTCTCCTTCCGGCAACACGCAATGAAAACCAAAGCGGCGTCACAGAGTCTGACTCCTTCACGTCAACCGTCCACGTTCGATACGCCCAGGCCTTGTTGAAAGTCGTCGAAATGAGCCGACCAAATGCTTCAACACACTCGCAGCTTGCGTCCCTCGCCGCTGGCGGACGATCGCCGTCTGAACTCCGCCGCCGCATGGCCCGGCTGCTCGGTGAACCACTTCGTGAACCCGTACGAATTTCGCCGGGTGGCTTGCTGATTTGTGCGTCAGTACTTGTTGGATTGTTGTTGGGACCAACGCTGATTCCAGGCCAAAATTCTGAACCCGCCCTAGCGGCCGCTGCGACTCCAGATGAACCTGCAAAAGATGAAACACATCGCACGTTCCGCTTGACCGTCAACGGCCCGGATGGAAAACCTGTTCCAAATGCGAGTTGTGATATTCGAGGCACAGGACCGTTGAAGGCGGAGCAAGTCATCAAAGGCGCGTTCGTCAAAACCCACGTCTACGGCACGAATACAACGGCAAATGAAGTCGGTCAATTGGTCTTATCGTTGCCTCGTGACGTGGCCGGTATGCAGATCGACGTCGAACAGTCCGGGTTCGGCCCCTATTGGGCTGCGTGGGGATCAAATCGCACGTCGAATGCCATTCCGGAGGATGCCACGATCGAACTGGACGCGGCATGGCCGGTTGGCGGCGTCGTTGTCGATGAAACCGGAACGCCAATTGAAGGTGTGGAGGTTTCACCCAGCATTGAATTCAAAAAACTTCCCGGCGAAACCTATCAGTTTGGTGTGGGGTTGACCCTCAAAACGGACGCGAAGGGCGAATGGCGATGCGACCTGATTCCGGTGTCAAAGGACTACGTGTTCGTCGCTTTCGATCACCCGAAACATCAGCCACTCCGGATGCCGTTGCCTCGCGCGGAATATGAACTCAAGGCGGGAGAATCTCCTTCGAAACAGATTGAATTGCCGAGCGGCGTGACAATTACCGGAACAGTGACTGATGATCAGGTACAGCCGATCGAGAACGCATTGGTGCGAACAAAGTTTGTCAACGAATTCCGCGATGCAAAAACCGATCAGGATGGCAAGTACTCCATCGGTGGTTGCGAATCAAAAATGACCCGTATCGTGGTGTCAGCAAAGGGTCGAGCGCTTGAGATGCGAGAGTTGCTCGTCGATCCAAAGATGCAGCCCGTCAATTTTACGCTGAAGGCTGGCGGACATGTGCGAATTCGCGTCGTTGATGCGGACGGAAAAGGGTTGGCAAAATCTGTAATCTTCTTTCAACGATGGCGAGGAGGACGCATGGATTCTCAAGAATTCGAAGGCATTGGTGAATACACCGATGACAACGGCGTCTGGGAATGGAATGACGCTCCGCATGATGAATTCCAGGCCGATATCTGTCGCCCCGGCGGTTTCCAGTTGTCCTATCAGCCGTTGATCGCCCGCGAGGAAGAATACGTCTTCAGCCCGCCACCCGCGTTAGTGATTTCCGGAAAAGCAATCGATGCCGTGACTAAACAGCCTGTGCTGAATTTTCGGGCTGTCCCGGCTACTGTTGATGCACCACGTTTGAGAGGAGAGCATTGGGATCGGGATGACGCATTTGAAGCAACGGATGGACACTATCGTCTGACAAGAACTCGCGATGCTCCAGTCCATCGCGTTCGTTTTGAAGCCGTCGGCTACAAAGTCGCAACGTCACGCGACATCAACATGGACGAAGGAACGATTGAGGTCAATGTCGAATTGCAGCCGGCGAAACTTATCGCTCCGGTCGTTCTGACGCCTCAGGGTAAACCGGCATCCGGAGCGCGTATTGCTCTGGGCGTGAAGGGCGATCAGATCTCGATCCGCAACGGCGACCTGCGAGACGACAACACTCGTGCGACAATAATGACGGCCGATGCCGCCGGTCGCTTTTCGATGCCGGAAAACAGCGATCCATTTCTAATGGTAATTGTACATCCTGATGGATTCGTCAGCGTTACCTATGACGCGCCAATTCCAGAGACGATCGAGCTGTCCGAATGGGCTCGCGCGGAAGGCACCTATCGCATCAACGGCGAACCTGCAAAGAACATCTCGGTCGAACTTCATAGCAGCGGGTTGCCATCATTCGCATATTCTCCGACACAAGCAAGTGTGCAGATTGCCACGTTTGCAACGACGGATGCTGACGGACACTATGTTCTCGAACGAGTGTTTCCCGGCACTGGCCGCATCGGTCGCAGAAACTCGTTTATGGTCCACGATGGTGCGACTGAGGCAACGTCGTCAAAGCTTGTTCCGGTCGAGTTTCAATGCGGGAAAACTTTGACCACCGACTTTGGCAATAGCCCCCAGGCTGTGACGGGAAAGCTCCTGCCACCAGACGGCGTTGCGGAACCCATCGCCTGGAGTTTCGCGAGGATCACTGTCGAGGTCGATCTTCCCGTTCCTCCAACTCCAGTGCCTCCAGCCGAGATCGGAGACGATCCTGAGAAGCAGAATAAATGGTACGCAGCGTGGGCCGAAACGCCGGAGGGCAAAAACTGGATACTGAAATACCAGGCTGTTGAAGCTCAACGTGACCAGATTCCCAATTACACGGTTTCAGTCGATCGCGACGGTTCCTTCCGCATCGACGACATTCCTGCGGGCAGCTACACGCTGCAGATGTACAGCGAGAACCACCTGCCGGGCAGTCTTCCCGAAATTAAATTCACCGTACCGGCAGACAGTGAAGCAGCGTCCGCAATGGACCTTGGTGAATTCAAGCTGATCGAGAAATAGACCGTGACTCCCACATCAATACTGTACACCCGCCGCTCCGTCGGCGGGACATGGCAGCAGTTCCCGTCGGCGGAGCGACGGGTGTACGGTACTTCCGCCGAATGCCGCTACTCGTCGTCCCAGTTGTATTGGGCGGGTGCCTTACCGGAACTCTGAATGACTTTCGCTTCATTCAGCGTCGGATCATCTTCGGTTACGCTTTCCAGCTTAACGGTGAAATTCCAGTTGTCGCCGTAGTCGAAAAAGAAGGTCATGGCGGCTTGTTCGGCCAGTGGCAGATCCTGAACCGCGACTTCGTCAGTCCAGGCATTGGCATCGCGGATCTCTGGGCAGACGATTTGGACGGTCTGACCGCGTCGGTCACGATATTCGAAGTGATACAGATGATCGTTCTCGAAATCAAACGCCTGCAGAATGGCATCCGCCAGTGATTCCAGCGACAGCTCGCCAGGTATCACGATTCGTCTCCACGGCTTTCCCAGAGACACACGCCAGGTATATTTCCCGGAACGGACTTCCGGCTCGGGCAATTCCAGATTCTGCTTCCATTCGGGGAAATATGGACTTAACCGCAGCTGCAGGACACCATGCCTGTGCGTCTCTTCCTCTGACATTCGCCGAGAATTTGACAAAGTTGTCTTCGTCAGCAGATCCATCATCGCACTGCCGAACGGAAGCAATTCCATGCGTGCAAGCTGTTGCGCCTGTCCGGCAGCTGGCAGTTCGTATTCAGTACTCACCCACCCCAGTGAATCCATCAGCGAGATCGTCAGTGCATCCATCGCACTGCCGCCGATACCGTATCGTGCGTTTGAATCCTCAAGCCGGAGGACGGGCCGCCGTGCGAATCTGTTAAAGACACTTATGAGCGAATTCCTGCAATTGTCCGAACAGCGGTCCCATTCTCCGATAGTTTCCGTGCTGGCATGAATCAGCCAGTGTTCCAAAAGCGTGAAGTATTGTTCGGTCGGGTTCAGTTGACGCCACATCAGCAGCAACTCCGGATCGAGTGCCAGCGTACCGGATGGAGGCGCACCGATACCAATTCCGATTCCAGTCGTTCGGAGCAGCAGATACAGACCGTTTAACAACGGAAACGATCTCTGCTGAGGGCGCTTTAACCGATGCTCCACAGGCCGCGTCATCTCGGAATTCAATTTCTCAAGGCCACGTTGAGGCAGCAGATAGTCCTTGCTGGTAGTTTTGACGCCCCGCTCCCCCAATGAAATCGAGCAGCGTTTCGAAATCCTGAAGAATCGAGCCGGGACGACCTGTGTCAATGGCCTGATCACGAAAGATCTGTAGCGTCGTATCTGTAAGTCGCAGCCCCGCTGGGCTGTCGTTTGCTTCGATGTGGTTCATGTCGGTTTTTCCTAACGGTTCCGTACCTGGGCAATTTCTTGGAATGCTACGCCGAGGCACACGGCAGAAACAAGTCTACGAAATATGTGACCCCGCCGAAGGAATCCGACCTGAGACAGGTCGGACTACGTAGGCAGATCTGTCCTCAGATCTGCTTCCCTCAGCTTTGTCAATGGCAGAAGCGTTGGGGCAAGAACGGGCATAGTCGCAAGACTCGCCATTCTTCGCTGAATGAATGTATGACATGGAGCAAGTGTGAATGGACAAGGATAATTTGAATGGCCGGAAACACACCTGAACAGGAAGGACTTGGAAATTGCTGGCACTGGAACGATGCTGAATTCATTTGCGATTCAGGCTCTAAGAGCCGACACAACTCCAGTCGTCACAGTCGTTGTTGCTGTGTCGGCCCTCCGGGCCTTTTGGTCTCATGCTCACTCGGTCCGGGGTCTCACGACCCCGGCAGAGGTTGTGCCAGCCCTTTGGGGCCAGGGCAATCGCACGTTAACTCCCGCAAATTCGAGCGTTTTGAAGGATTCAGGCGGCAAACAGATGCGTCAATTCAACTGCGAGACCGAAAACGTGCAAAATCACGAGGAAAAACGGCCATT
>Ga0154020_10007032_pt1 | contig 13172 bp, 14 predicted proteins | sample Klosneuvirus_201_FD_109709 | JGI IMG/M metagenome (GOLD analysis project Ga0154020, IMG submission 109709) | Active sludge microbial communities from wastewater, Klosterneuburg, Austria - Klosneuvirus_20160825_MG | ecosystem: Engineered > WWTP > Aerobic digester > Activated sludge | place... | reverse complement strand
CTGGAACACCTGCTAAAGCGACAGGGACAACAGCTGACAGTTGAGCAACCGAGTTGACAGGAAAAACTGTATAAGCGGTAGCGGCCATAAGCTGACTTGCAGAAGAGGCAGCTGCATTTGTAGCGGTGGCTTGATAACCAATGTTGAGATTTCCACTACCTGCCAACGCTGTACCAATATTAGAAACGGCAACAGCAGTAATCTTAGCACCTGAAGGAAGGGTCAAAACTCCAGCTGAACCTGCTAAAGAGGCAGCGGATTGACCATAAGTTGTATTAAGGAAATATGAGGTGGTCAAAGTACCTGAAGGGGCATAACCGACAACGGTAACAACGTTAGCACCAGTCGCACTCATGGGGAGTCTGGAAAGGTTGTTGCAAACAGCGTTCTGAATAACGGCGTTCTTAACCGATTCTGTTTGAGCTTGAACGTTGGTAGAACTAATAATACCGAACTGACTACCTGCTCGGTTAGATACTCCTGAAAAACTTGTGTTTGAATAGGGAACTGACATTTTTATTACTATTTTTATAAAAAAAATTTTAGAAAAATTCAGTTATTTTGACTATCTTTCAGAACCTCACTTACAAGTAGTAAGTAATAGTAACAGCGATGGGACCACCAGTAGTGCTGGAAGCTGATGTGATAGTGACCGACTGTTCAGCGGTAAGAGCAGTGAAAGTAACAGTGACCGGAACACCTCCTAAAGCGACAGGGACGACGGACGATAACTGTGCAACAGAGTTAGCAGGGAAAACTGATGCAGCGGTAGCGGCCATAAGCTGACTGTTAGAGCCAGCAGCTGCATTAGAAGCGGTAGCTTGATAACCGATATTAATATTGCTACCAGCCAAAGCGGTACCGACGTTCGAAACTGAAACGGCAGTAATCTTAGCGCCTGAAGGAATGGTTAAAACTCCAGCTGAGCCTGCCAAAGCAGCCGCCGATGCACCACGAGTGGTATTAAGAAAGTACGAGGTGGTCAAAGTACCTGAAGGGGCATAACCAACAACAGTGGCAACGTTAGCACCAGTGGCGCTCAAAGGGATGACGGAAAGATTATTGAAAACAGCGTTCTGAATAACGGCGCTCTTGACAGATTCTGTTTGAGCCTGAACGTTAGCAGAATTAATGATACCGAATTGACTTCCTGCTCGGTTAGACACTCCTGAAAAACTTGTGTTTGAGAAAGGAACTGACATTTTTATTACTATTTTTATAAAATTTTTTTAGAAAAATTTACTGTTTCTTATGTTAGAGCTATAAAAATTAGTATTTTAAACTATACAAGCGTTATAAAAATTACACGTCCCTTGTAATTTAATCCGTATGGATATGAACTGTGTAAAACACTCTCATACTTTTCCGTCCAAGAATCTACGAGTTTTGTGAGTCTATTTACAGCTTCAAAGTGAATTTTACGTCCTTTTTTTGTAGGGTCATTATCATCATCGTCACTGTAGTCATCTCCACTATAACACGTCTCTTCATTTTTAATCATAGCTTTATTATAGTCTTCAATAATCTTTACATTTACAGGGTCGCATGCAACTTTTTTTGGAATATTATACATTTCCAGATAGTCTTTATATTTATTTTCAATAATAAGAAGACAACTCATTTTTTTTAAAAACAGAGTATATTTTAAAAATCAATTTTTTACGTCGTAAACGTAAAAAATACCCGATTTTCGTTGAAGAATTAATTTAAACCTTCTTTTCTCTCTAATAAAATGTCTGAAGAAGAATTTCCAGAAATAAAGGTTTTCTGTGATAAAATTATAACACATCTAACAGCTTTCATCGAAAAAGAGTCTGTATCTGGAGGAGGCTTTGAAAATTATATACAAACAGGGAGAGTGAATTGCTGTATTCCGAACGAAGAAATTTTTGGAAAGCGCCCTAACTGGACGTGGAAAGAGTTAATCATAAACCAGCTTTGGAGAGGCTCTTTATTCAATAATAAAGAGGAGGAAAAATTTTATTACAATTATTTTAATACTGTTCAGACTATGGATAAAAAAATAGAAAAAGGTTTAACTATAAATGCTTTTAAAATTACATTTCAAAATTATGATAATTTTAAAGGTACGATTGTATACGGTATAGAATGGTAATTTAATTTTCCATCCTTTTCGCACACGTAATACAAACATGGTCTAATTTTTCAGCCTCTTGTTCCAAGGTAGTTCTAGTCATAATAATAACTCCTAAAGAGTTTGAAAAACCAAAGCTTAACGGAATTCCACATTCTCCACATTTTTCGCATCTTCGTCTCCAACAGCTATAACATACTGGAATAGAATATTTTCCGAATCGTTCGTTGGCTTGTTGCAGATATTTATTATATCCACTGATATATCCAGCATCAACATTATTACATTTTTGGTCGCAGACCGAACAGAGTTTGTTTTCAATATAGTGGGTTAAATTAACCGTAATTTCGACTTTTTCCATTTTATATTGAAATTAAAGTTAAAATAAAAAATCAATTTTTGAAGCTCAGGTTCAAATGTAAAAAATTGATTTTTTCAACCTTCTTTTCTATTTAAGAAAATGTCAAAACTTACAGCTGAAGACCTTAGAAAACTTGTAGAAAAACATGAAAACGAGGCTCCAGAAAATTTTTTCTGTGATAAGATTGTGGCTGAAATCTCTTTATTTATACAAAAACATTCTGTATCTGACGGAGCCTTTGAAAAATATTCTAAATCTGGAAATAACAACTCTCCATGTTTTATCAAAAAAGAAAAAATTTTCGGAAAGGAACCACAAAGTACATTAAGAAAGATTTTAATTAACAGTATTTGGGGAGGCTCCAACTTTGATAACGAAGAAGATGAAAAATATACAAATAATTATTTTGATACTGCACGTGCTATGTCTAAAAAAATTGAAAGAGGATTAGTTGTAAATGGGTTCAAAATTACATATCAGAATTATATAGAGTATCGGGATGAAATAAAATATATAATAGAATGGTAAATTATTTTTATATTGATTTTCAATATAAAATTTTGTTTCCTGTATATTTAACGATTACCAGCATAGTTCTGATAACGGAAAGATTCGCTACCGTTTTGCATGTAGTTCTGTTGACGCATCTGTTGTGCCATCTGAGCCATATTACGCTCATAAGCTCCGACGGAACAGCCCTGATACTTTTCGTTAGCACCCCATTGCAAACCGAAATTACCGGTGATTTGGTTACGGCTCATCATATCCTTCTCACGTCCAACAGCGTTAGTATAGTCGGCAACTTGACCGTAAATACTGCCCTGAATACCATCGGCACCAAGGGTAACGTAGTTAATATACTTGGGTCGTTGGGAATTTTCAACAGCGACTCTATCCAACGCAGAATCACAACCGGCGGTCTTTGTCCACTGAGAGTCTGGGCAAACTTCTTGACCTTTGTTGTTCAATCCGTTCCACGGAACACATATTAAGTTATGGGGGTTCAAAAAACGATCTGACTGAATACGCTTAGCTTCCCCAGTATTTACTGAGCAAGTCCGAACGCTCTTTTCTAAAGAAATTGACATTTATTAAATTGAATTTTTATTTTTATTTTTCTTTTATTTCAAACATACAGACAGAAATGAAATACTGCAAAAAATGTGATGATGTTGGTATAAAAAGAAGAGCCCATTTTGGAGACCCAAAAACAGGGAAGACTGAATCTTGTAGCGTACATGCAGAAATAGGATGGAAAGCAATTGGTAAAATTACTTGCAGATATATAGGTTGTAATATTGCTCCAACATTTGGAGACCCAAATATAGGTAAGGCTGAAACTTGCTTTGGCCACAAAGAGATTGGATATGAAGATGTGAAACATAAAAAATGTGAGATTACAGGATGTTCTTCAAGACCTCATTTTGGAAAAGAAGGGACAAAGATTGGAAAACGATGTTCAATTCACAAAAAACCCGACGATAAACAAGTTGTAAGGACTGGACTTTGTAAGCATATTGACGATAACGGTAAAGAATGTATGAAAAATAGGAGTTTTGGTAAAGTTGGTACTAAAACTGCCTTATTTTGTGGAGACCATATTCCCGATGAAGGAGACTACGAAAATGTGTCAGATAAAAAATGTGAAGTCTGTGGTATTACAATAGCTTCTTTTCGTTTAGAACATGAAAAACAATATCGCTGGTGTGAACGGGACGCTCCTGATAATGCGATTTCTTATGGTAAAAAATGCAATGATTGCAAAACTAAAAGAGCTACCCATGGAAACCCTGCTACTAATATCAAAACCCATTGTGGAGAATGTAAACCGGATAACTACATTTTTATTGGAAAGAGAAGAGAATGTGAATATCCAGATTGTAAAAGTCTACCTTCTTACGGATATGAAGGGGATGATTTTCCAACCCGATGTGCGGAACATTTTTTAGTTGAGATGGAAAATATAAAGACTAAAAAATGTAAACTTTGCAAGACTATAGCTAACTATAATTACGCTGGTTTTTCACCTGACTTTTGTTCCAAACATCAGAAACCGAGAATGATACCTTTTCCTCACAGGAGTGAAAGAGAGGAAGCTAAAGATTGTTTATACTGTTGTTATCCTATTCAGTACGATGAAATTGTCTGTAAAAGGTGTGATACTAAAATTGAGCTTGGATGTTCGGTTCCAGAAAAACGTAAGGAGAACAGAATGAGAGACCTCCTTGAAGAGAACGATATTAAGTTTATTCACAATGAAACTGTAAAGGGAGGAACCTCGAAGGCAAGACCAGATTTTCTTATCAGCACTTTTTGGGGAACCGTAATTGTTGAAGTAGATGAACATCAGCATAAGTACAATGTTTATGACTGTGAAAAGGTTAGGATGGAAAAAATCTATCATGACCTGCGACAAGAGTATTTAGTCTTTATCAGGTACAATCCTGATAACTACAAGGCTAAAAGAGGAACTAAAAAACTGAACCAGAAAGACCGTGAAAGCTACTTTATAAAATTCCTTAATAAAATTTTAGAGGAAGGTTGTCCCGACCCTCTAACATCCTACTATCTTTTTTACGATAAGTTCGATATTGAAGAACCAGAATTTGATGTTATTTTGGAACCTGAACAGGTTGTTAGTAAATGGTCAAAGTTTAATTTCTGAATTTATTTTCATACTATAACAGTATAAAAAATATTTATATAGAAACATAATCAGAAATCTCTTTGATAATATCAGGACATATATCAGTATGTTTGTAAAGAAGTTTAGATACCTTATTTTGTCTCTCTTTAAGTTTTTTGTTATATTCTCGATTAAAAACAACATCATCGTAAAAAAACTTATTTTCACAAAGCATTTCCCAGTCCCAACCTTTATCAAGATTACTTTTAATAAATTCCTCCGTGATATTAGGATTCCATGAAATAAATCTCCATTTCCAAGTTTTTTCAGCGAAAACTAGTTTGTCGTCAGGATTATTTTTGATAATTTCCAAAGTTATATTGGGATTAGCCGATAATCCGTTCCAGTCCCATTTTAATTTTGGATTTTCTTTCACAATTTCCCATGTTATATTAAAATTTAACGAAAAACAGTACCAGTTCCAAGGTTTATCTGGATTTTCTTTTACAATTTCTAAAGTTATGTTGGGATTCATGGAAAGACTGTTCCAGTCCCATGTTATATCAGGGTTATTTTTTACAATTTCCCATGTAATATTATGACTGTACGAGATAGAATCCCAATGCCATTTTTCATCAGGGTTATTTTTAATAATTTCCCATGTAATGTTTGGGTTTCGAGAAATAAAAAACCAATCCCATTTTTTATCTGGATTACTCTTAATAATTTCCCATGTAATGTTTGGGTTCATTGAAAGACCTCCCCAATTCCATGGTCTATCGGGATTATTTTTTACAATTTCCCAAGTGGTATTGGGATTTCTAGAAAGAAACATCCATTTCCAACATGAACGTTTTGACGGGATACGTGAAAAATTTCTATTATTTTTTACAATTTCCCATGTAATATTAGGATTTTCTGAAAGCCAATTTTTGTCCCATGGCATATCGGGTTTTTCTTTTACAAATCTCCAAAGAAACTCAGTATCATATCCATATTCTTGTAAAAAAGCCTTCTTTTCAGCATGAGTAAACATTATTAAATTCATTTTACATTGGAATATAGTTCAAGAAGAAATTCAATTTTATATAATAAATGAACACAATCATCCCTCTACTTATTCTTACCTTTTTCTTGGTATACTTACAAGCCTGACAGAGGTATGAAAAAATTTCTTTCCAAAGAAAAAAAATCTTACCTTGTAAATACTATCAATAAACTCTTTGAGAAGAAGGTTGATATTGCTCTTTCTTATGTTCCTCTTTTTTATGATGGTTTTCGACCAGACTTTCCGTTTACAATTCAAATATTTTAAATTTTCATTGTATAAAAATGAACCAAGACGACCAAAAATGTAAAATTGTTATTGTACAAGGTAAAAAAGAGGAGAGTTTTTGTATAGTGGGTACTCCGATCATAGAAGGGAATGCACACTATAGGCTTCCCAATACCGATATTGTAATAGACGGTATAAGTAAAAATCTTTTTTTAGATCCAGATTATACTGCGTTTATAGCTGTTCAAAAAAAGATAGATAGGAAGGTTTTTACAGTATCAAAATTAAAAATTTACGTTCTCCACCCTCTAAACAATATATCTGAAAAAAAACCTGAAATTGTAAAGTATATATCCCCTTCAATAAAAAGCAGTGGAAGTTATGGAAAAATAAAAGTCCATCCGTCTTCAAAAATTGCAGTAAAGTCTTCCTCGAGACTTGCTATTTTTAATGATATTCCTTTTGATATTGTTAGAGAAATATCGATGTATAAGCTTTTTTCCAAAGGAATGTGCCTTCCAAAATTATATCATTTTGATAGCAGAAGAATGAGATTACAGCTAGAACTTGGGGCAGGAACTCTGAACAATATACTAAAAAAATTAACTTATGAAAACACTGTACATATCATGTACAGACTACTAAGTTGTTTTCGTTCTATATGGGCTCAGGGAATTATTCACTGTGATATTAAGCCTGAAAATTTAATAATTTCTCAGACAGGAAATATTCAGATTATAGATTGGGGTGTTTCTGAAAACGACAAAAGCCTAGGTCAAACTAGGATAAAAAAATCAAGTGGAACGGTTCCTTACCAATCCATTGAAAATCTCGTAAAAAAAGATACATCTTCTTATAGTTACAAAACAGATGTATTTTCATTAGGATTAGTTTTTATAAAAATGTTTGTCAAAAAACCTATAGGTGCAGAACTGAGAATACCACAGATGTTTTTCTTGATGCAGGAACTTTTAGATAAGAGCTACGATGAATATTCAGTAAATAAGCTGTTGGAAGGAGATTCTGTTTCTGATATTATATACAAAAACTTGAGAAGTGCAAATATCTTCCTTAACAAAGGAGAAAGCGTACCTGAAATGCCCGAACAGATGGCAGACCTTATTTCACACATGCTGGAATTTAATCCTAAATACAGATGGGATGCAGAAAAGCTCCTCTCACACCCTATATTTGAAAAAATAAAACAGCCTTTTCCAGAGCTTGTTATATTTACAAATAATGTTCCTGTAGTTCAAAATATAGAAAAAAATAGAAACGATATATTTGGATGGATTAAAAATGTATGTGTCGAGTCGAAAGTGAGTGTAGAAACTATGTGCTCGTCGTTTCAAATTATCGATTTGTATGCACAGAAAAAGAAAGTCTCGGAAAAACAACTTAAAATTATGGCATGTTCATCTATGTTATTGTCATCAAAAATATTTGAGGTAATTATTCTGGATGTAAAATATTTGGCAGAGTTAACTGGTGGAACAGTTAGCGAAGAAGATATCATTACCTATGAAAAGATTATCATGAAAATACTTGATGGAAATCTCCTTCAACCCACCCTTTTTTCATACGTTTCTCATATAAAAAAAATAGAGGTCGATGAAAATACATTTAAAATTTTATTAGAACAGTATTCAAAACCAGATATATATTCTGAACCGTTTTCAGTTAAAGCTGAGAAAATATTACATCTTTTCCAATAAATGAACACAATCACCCCTCTACTTATTCTTACTTTTTTCCTGATATCTCTCCTTTTTTACTCAAGTATAGAACATTTCTGTTGCGACAACCCCGAAAACCCTTACGACTATAACTACGACAAGGAGAACCCTAACGCTACCGTATCAGGTATGCAAGTTGCAGGGACGGTCTATGCGAGCTATCCAAAAAATACTCCTGGATTGGGGTGGATACTTTAGTTTAAAGTTTCAAACAGTATATAAAAATGTCTTACGAACAAGTGAAAGCATGTGAAAAAGCTGGTGGAACTACAAGTGTAGATATATACGACCAAATGTTGGTATTGAAGGCTGTTAGAAACCGAGATACAAAATTTTTGGACATGTTTAACAAACAGGGTAGAATTGACCCTGTTATTTTGGAGCAAGCTTTGAAGGAATATATTCCTATTACAGAAGAGAAGGAAAGAAAAATCAATACATGTTCAAAACTACTAGAATCGAGTGGACTTTCATATGAACCCAAACCGCCTTCTATCCAAGAACCTTCTAAACCCAAACCTTGGTCTCGGTGGGAATGGTTGCAATTTTAAAACTTATATAAGTATACTCTTATATAAATGTACGAAACGATACTCATAGCGTCCTCAATCCTTTTTCTATACAGAATGAGAAAAAGGATATACTCCCCTACAATGTACACAACCTTTCTTGAGACTAAGAACGGTGTCGACATTCCGATAATTACCGAACCTCTATCAGAGCCGGAGGCCGAATGGAAACAGACCCAGCTGGCTGAGATAGCTTTGGACGAAAATAAAAACTTCCCTTTGAAAAATGAAGGGGTAATAGCCTTCAAAATGTTGAGGAAAGGGTACAGCTATGGATATAGCGGGGAACTTGTAATATTCAGGGTTATTTTAATATAATGTAAAACAGTTTAAAGACTTGAATATAAATATTACGGACGTAGTACAAAGGTTAGTATGGGTGACTTCCAATCACTTGATGTGGGTTCAATTCCCGCCGTTCGTATATTTTCATTGTGAAAACAATGAAATCTTGAAATCAAATCAAATGAAATCTAAAAATTATATAAATATTTAAAGTTAATGTATATTTCAGAAAAGTATAATATGAACATACAGAGTAATAACCCAGATATTCTAAAGATTAGAGAGTTGGACTTGGACTTACTAGAACCTTCAACTAAAAATTATATGAACCCTGAACAGGGCGGTAGTAAAATTATTATTGTAGCTAAGCCTAAGGCTGGAAAGTCTACACTGCTAGCGTCCATTCTTTACGCAAAGAGAAACATATTTCCATGTGCGATGGTTATGAGTGGTACTGAAGACGTTAACGGGTTTTATAAAAAAATTTTTCCAAACTCCTTTATTTTTAACGAGTACGATGAACCTCAGATTGAGAAGTTTATTCAACGTCAAAAATTAGCTAGAGCTCACCTTGAAAATCCTTGGGCTGTTCTTTTATTAGATGATGTAGTCGATGACCCTGCCAAGTTCAGAAGACCAATTCAACAGAAGCTTTATAAGCAAGGAAGACATTGGAAGCTTTTTATGGCAACAATTTTGCAGTTTTGTCTCGACCTTCGACCTTCAATCAGAACCAGTATAGATGGGGTTTTTATCATGAGAGAACCCAGTATTGTAAATCGTAAAAAACTTTATGATAATTTTGCATCTGTCATACCCACTTTCGATTTGTTCTGTCAGATGATGGATCAGATTACGGACGACCATGGAGCTATTTATATTCATAATTTAACGAGTACTAACGATTGGAAAGATTGTGTTTTCTGGTACAGAGCGACTCCGCCTCCAGAAGATTTTAAATTTGGTTGTCCTGAATACTGGGATTTTCACTATGAGAGATACAATCCAGAGTATCAGGATAAATTTTAAAATTGATTTCTCATCATGGAAATCGGGTATTTTTCACTTACGATGAAAAATTGATTTTATATTGTGTTTCATTATAAATATAAAATGATAAGATTTACTCACTCTGAAAAGAAGGCTTTTTTAAAAGAAAATGGATACAATATATATTCACTTTGGAATTTTGTAAAGAAAAATCCCATTACTCCTTGTTGGGGATTTAGTTGGGAATGGGCATATCTTTCAGAAAACCCAAATATAACTTGGGACATAATTAAAAAGAATCCAAACATAGATTGGGACTGGAAATGGCTCTCAGCAAACCCAAATATAACTTGGGACATAATTAAGAAAAATCCCGATAAAAAATGGGATTGGTATTTTATTTCAAAAAACCCAAGCATAAATTGGGAAATTATAAAGGAAAATCCCGATAATCCTTGGGATTCGAAAGGTCTTTCGCAAAATCCAAATATCACATGGAAAATTATAAAGGAAAATCCTAACATAACTTGGGATTCGGAAGGTTATTCACAAAACCCAAGCATAACTTGGGAAAATGTTGGGGAAAATCATGATGATACGTTCAATTTGAGTTATATATCGTCTAACCCAAATATAACTTTCAAAATTGTAAAAGATAATCCCGATGAAGATTGGAATTGGTGTAATATATCATCTAACCCAAATATAACATGGGACATTATTAAAGAAAATCCTAATGAGGAGTGGGAATGGGAATATATTTCAGAGAATCCTAATATAACATGGGACATTATCAAAGATAATCCTGATGAAAAGTGGGATTGGGGACATATGTCATATAATCCTAATATAACCTTAAAAATTGTAAAAAATAATTTAGATAAAAATTGGAATTGGGAAGATATAGCACAAAATAAATTTTTCTACAACGATACTGTATTCAACCGAGAGTATAAAAAGAAGACTGAAGAGAAGAAGAAATATACAAAAAAAGTTTTGTATAATCATACTTCTGCATGCCCTGATATTATAAATGAAATATGCTCTTGGGTTGTAGCATAAAAAAAGCCTCCCCTAAATTGATTATTTATCAAATACAAACCATTTGATAAAACTATGGAAACGAGAGAAAGTAAAGAAAGCTTCTTAGATAAGTTCGTTTGGCTTAAAAATGAATGGGACTGGGAAAAGAATAACAAAGAAAACATTTATCCTTGGGACTATACTTACGGGTCTAATAAAAAAGTAAACTGGATTTGTAGTAAAGACCCTCATCATACATATAAACAGGGTATTAAACGGAAAACAGGTATAGCAAAGAATGAATGTCCTATCTGCGCGAGTAAACAGGCATGTTGTGAAAATTTTTGTAATACTTTGTACGGAACTCATCCAGAACTTAGGGATATCTGGGTTGAGGAGAAAAACGGGGATATGAGGAAATGCTTTCCAACATCAAAGAAGCACATGTGGTGGAGATGTAGAGTCGACCCTCACCATGTATACAGTCAAACTATAGGGTCTAAAACTGGGTACAACTTGGGATGTCCCTTCTGTGCTAATCAAAAAATATGTTGTGAAAAAGGCTGTAATTCTGTATACTTTACACATCCTGACCTTCGAAATATTTGGCATTGGGAAAAGAACGGAGAGATGAAAACGAGATTTGCAGGGTCTGCAGAAATGGTATATTGGTACTGTGAAAAAAATAGAGAACATCATGTATATCAACAATCTTTGAACAACAAAACTTCTGGGAATAATGGGTGTCCTTTCTGTACGAACAAAAAAGTATGTTGTGAGAACGCTTGCAATACTATATACAGAACACACCCGAAACTTATAGAACAGTGGGATGAGAAAAAGAACGGAGATATAAAACTTTATCCCGCGGGTTCTAACAAGATAGTATGGTGGATTTGTCCAGAAAAGAAACATAGTTATAAACAGGTTATCAACTACAAAGCTATGAACATAGCAAACTGTCCCCTATGTAAAGCTTCAGGACTTGAAACGGAATTTGCAGAAACGTGTAAAATATTAAAATTAAATTATACTGAACAGAAGAGGTTTGACGAGTGTAAAAATAAAATGCGTCTCCCGTTCGATTGTTGTATAAAGTACAAAAACAAAGAAATTTTAGTAGAACTCCATGGAAAACAACATTTCAAATACGTCAGACTCTACCATCCCGACTACTATAGTTTTTCAGACCGCGTTCAGCTTGACAATAAAAAATCTCTATTTTCAAACAGAAACGAGTCTTCTTTTTTAACCATTTCTTATAAATGTGCCAACAGCATGGAAACCATCTTGAAAGAATTTCTTAAAGAATTAGACGGTTGTCAATATTTATACAGATACTATATATTACCAGAGTTATTTCTAGAGTATAAGATAGACATTAATTTAAATACCACAATCAGTATTGAAAATATTTTAAAAACATATTTTAAATTAGACGATATTCTTTCTATCTTTCATTTATATAAAAAATATATTGAAACCTTGAGTAAAGGTAAATTAGAACATGTTGAAATGGAAGAGTGTGTTGTGTGTAAAAATTTTTATGTTTCAGAGTATATTGACGACCACTATAGAACATATAGACATAACCATAATTTGAAGGTCATGTTTGAAGAGTACTCAAAAGTTTACGAAAATCTATTTTGGATAACTAATGATGGGGCTCTTATGATTGAGGAAAAATAAACACCTTTTCAAAAATTTTCATAACCTTCTCAGGTGTGTACTCGGTATAACAATTTAAATCCTTACCTTTCCGATCTTCTTTTTTGAATCTAGTCAAGACTTCAAAAAATTCTTCTCTATTCGTAAAGTATATCCCCTTGTCCCCGATGATGCTTATATGAGCGTTGTTCCAAAGAGTATCAGACTTATACAGAATCAGAGGCTTATTGTTCACACTAAACTCCGCTAACGATAATCCAAAACTGTGCCCTAAAGTTCCACACTCCAAATGTGCATCACATGTAGATATGAAAGCGTTCTTCTCATGTTCCTCAGTAATCTTGTCGAGGTATATTACGTTCGGATGAGATACACACTTCGGGGTGTTTATGAAAAGAAAATATATATCTGTTCTTGTAGAGACTATTTCAGCGATGACTTCCCAACAGAAAGGGATATTGAAAGTGTCCTCCCCGCCGTACCTTCCAAACACTGTAGCATGTTCAGGTATACATAACCGTTCTCTCAAATTTTTAGAAGAGT
>Ga0154020_10007031_pt1 | contig 13173 bp, 12 predicted proteins | sample Klosneuvirus_201_FD_109709 | JGI IMG/M metagenome (GOLD analysis project Ga0154020, IMG submission 109709) | Active sludge microbial communities from wastewater, Klosterneuburg, Austria - Klosneuvirus_20160825_MG | ecosystem: Engineered > WWTP > Aerobic digester > Activated sludge | place... | reverse complement strand
GCTCGGTGGCCGACGCCAACATCGGCAGCCTCTTCGGCTGGGGCTTCGCGCCTTTCCACGGCGGGGCGCTGCAGTTCATCGACGCCATGGGCGCGGCGAAGTTCGTCGCGCGTTCGCGGGAACTGGCCGCCGCCCACGGCCCGCGCTTCGAGCCGGCGCGGGTGGTCGTCGAGCAGGCCGCCAGCGGCGGACGATTCGCCGACGCGGCCGCCTGACCCGAAGGCCTGAAGCAGTGACCATGCCGCCCTGGGCCGAGGCACGCACGCTGGTGCAGGCCCTGCGTGGCCGGCCGGGTGGTCTGTGCGTGCTGACCGGCGCCGGCATGAGCGCCGAAAGCGGCATCCCCACCTTCCGCGACGCGCTCACGGGGCTGTGGGCGCGTTTCGACCCGGCCGAGCTGGCCAGCGAAGCGGGTTTCCGCGCCCACCCGCAGCGGGTGTGGGACTGGTATGCGATGCGCCGCGACGGCGTGCGCCGTGCCGAGCCCAACGCCGGCCACCACGCGCTGGCCAGCCATGCGCGGCGATGGCCGGGCGGCCTGGTGCTGGTGACGCAGAACGTCGACGACCTGCACCAGCGCGCCGGCCACACCGACGCCGTGCGCCTGCACGGCGACATCCTGGCCGACCGCTGGCTGCAGCCCTGCCCGCAGCGCGAGGGCTGCGCCACCACGCGGGCGCAGGCCGGGCGCCCGCCGCGCTGCGCCGACTGCGGCAACCTGCTGCGGCCGGGCGTGGTGTGGTTCGGCGAATCGCTGCCGGCTGCGGCGCTGGCCGCCGCACGCGACGCCGCCGAGCGCTGCGAGGTGATGCTGGTGGTGGGCACCTCGGGCGCCGTCTGGCCGGCGGCCGGGCTGGTGGGCCGGGCGCGGCAGCGCGGCGCGAAGGTCGTCATCGTCAACCCGTCGCCGAGCGAGATCGACGCCGAGGCGCACCTGCTGTTGCGCGGCACGGCCGCGCACTTGCTGCCCTTGCTGCTGGACGCGGCCGAGCCCGGGCCCTGAGCGGTGGGGCCGCCCGCGTGCCGGCGCGGCCCCTTGCGGCATTCAGAACGTGAGGCTGGCCGCGACGTGCACCGAGCGGCCCATGCCGGGCACCGCCGTGCCCCAGGGCAGGCCGTTGATGCTCATCGTGCGGCCCTGGCCGACGTAGGCGCCGCCCAGCGGCAGCGCATACAGCCGGTCCATCAGGTTGTCGATGCCGATGTCGACGCGCAGCCGCTGCCACTGGTGGCCGGTGCGCAGGTTCACCAGGCCGTGGCCGGCGGTGCGGATCTCGTTGCGCACGCCCGAGACCTCGTCCTTGGCCGCGACGAGCACCACTTCGAGGGCGCTGTCCCAGCCCCCGGTCTTGTGCGTCAGCGTCAGCCGGGCGTTCAGCGGCATGATGTTGTAGAGCGCGTCGCCGGTGCGGCGGTTCTTGCCGTCGGTCAGGTTGACCACGGCGTCGAGCGCAAAGCGGCCGGCCGCCCCGTCGGCCAGCGGCAGGCGGCCCGAGAGGTCGATGCCGTACAGCCGCGCCGACTGGTTGGCGTAGCGCAGCACGACGAACTGGTCGCTGACGGTGCTGGTGGCCGGACAGGCCGAACCCGGCAGCAGCGCCTGGGTGCAGCGTTCGGCGTCGACGTAGTCCGACACCCGCGTGATGTAGGGCGTGGCGCGCAGGAACCAGCGGCGGTCGGCGGCGTGCCAGTCGAACGTGGCGCTGAGCGTGTGCGCCGTCTCGGGCCGCAGGTCGGGGTTGCCGACGTAGCCGTTGCCGTCGCCGACGAAGTTGTTCATCGTCGCCGCCATCGCCCAGGTCGACCAGGTGTAGCGCTCGTACAGGTTGGGCGCGCGCACCTTGCGCGCCACGCCGAACTCGATGTCCAGGCTGTCGGCGGGCTGGTGGCGCAGCAGCGCGGTCAGGTCCCAGTGGCCGTCGCGGCGCGCGCGGTCCTGCGCGTTGAAGCGCGCCGCGTCCGCCACCTGGCTGCCCGGGGCGCCGGCGGCCGTGCTGTAGCCCTGCACCGGGCCGGCGTCGCTGTGCACGCGCTCGTGGCGGGCGCCGAGCAGCGCCGTCCACTGCGCGGCGGGCCGGCCCTCCCATTCGGCGTAGAGCGCGCTGCGCTTGCGGCTGCCGTCGGCGATGTTGAGAAAGCTGCCCGGCCACATGCCGCCGCCGGACGCGGGCCAGAAGTCGTCGAGCCGGTAGTGCTGCCACTCGCCGCCCAGGCGCAGCGTGTCGTGTTCACCCAGCGCCAGCGTGGCGGCCAGCGTGGCGCCCTCGGTGCGGCTGTCGGTGAGCATGGGCATGCCGGCCGCGCAGCTGTTGGGCGCCGCGCCCAGCGGTGCGCAGGGCAGGCCGGCGCCGGACAGCGTGCCATACCAGTAGCGGCGGTCGGGCCCGAAGTCCATCGCATGTTCGACCTTTTCGCGGTAGCCGCGTGCGTCCAGCGTGCCCCAGTCGAAGCGGCCCAGCCAGCGCAGGTTCACGCGCCGCTGGGTGTTGCCCAGCATGTCCATGCGCTGGTTCGGGTAGAGCTGCTCGGGCACGTCCTGGTAACCCAGCTTGAGCTCGACCAGGTGGTCGGCGCTGCGCAGTGCCGCGTCCAGCACGTGGTTGCGTGTGTCGTAGGCGCTGGAGCCCACCTCGTCCAGCGGCAGCAGGTGGCCGGGACGGCCGGTTTCGGTGCTGGCCTTGAAGTCGCCGCCGGCGCGGTGGTTGCCTGCCCGGCTGCGTGCGCCGTGGTAGCCGAGCCTGAAGGTCTCGGTGGCGTAGCTGGCCGCCAGGCTGGCGCCGAGCGCGCCGTTGTTGCTGCGCGCGTAGGCCGCCAGCCGGCCCTTCACCAGCGGGGGCTCGCCCGCGGCGGCGAACTGCGGCGCCGGGGTCGTGGCGACGATGCTGCCGCCGATGCTGTCGCCGCCGACGCTGACCGGCGTGATGCCGGCATAGACCTCGATGGCGCCGAGCAGCGCCGGGTCGAGGTAGGACAGCGGCGGATTCATGTGGTTGGGGCAGGACGCCATGAGGTCCATGCCGTCGACCTTGATGCGCAGCCGGTCGTCGGCCAGGCCGTGGATGGCGGGCAGGCTGGACGCGCCGCCGGCGCCGTACAGGCTGACACCCGGCGTGCTGCGCAGCAGGCCGGCGGTGTCGCCGCCGGCGGCGCGCTGCGCACCCAGGGTGCCGGCGTCGGCGTGCGTGGCGTTCAGCGGCACGGGTGCCCTGGGCGCGGTGATGACGATGCGGCCGGGCGCCGCGGTGGTTTGTGCCAGGACGGCGAGCGGCAGGGCCGCGAGGGGAAGCAGAAGGCGGTGAAAGGCAGTGCGGGCCAGGGCAGACATGGAGCGGGTCCTCGAACGGGCGGTAGGCAGGGCCGGCGCTGCGCCGCGGCCGGGCGCAGGAAGCCGGGCGGGCACAGGGCGAGCGGGTCGGTGGCGGGCGGCGGCACGCGGCCGCCGGCCGGGCGCGGCCAGCGGCCGGCACCCGGTGTTCACGCAGGCTTCAGCCGCGCGCGGGGGGCCCGGTGGCGGGTGGTGTGGCGGCGGTGAAACGGGCGTGCAGCCCGTCGCGCACCGGCACCGAGGCGCCCGGGCCGGCGAGGCCCGGCACGGCGGGCGTCGAGGTCGACACCGGCAAGGCCGCGGGCATCGCGCACAGCGCGCAGTGCCCGTCGTGCAGCGCCTGCGTGCCGACCTCGCGCACCTGGCCGTCGTCGTCGACGACGATGGTCTTCATGCCACCGGGCGTGCAGATCACGCTCGGCAGCCCGCCGGGGCCGGCGATGGCGGCATAACCCAGCACCGGCAGCCCGACGTTGGCCACGGCCACGGCCAGGGCCAGCCAAAGCAGTTTCAGGCGGCGCAGGGCAGTCACGCGGCGAGTGTCGCCGACGTGCGCGGTGGAAAAAATCGACTGGATCAAGAGCGCGTCGATCGGCGCCCCGCGGCGCCCCGCACGGTGCTGCGCCGGCCCGGGCCTGCGCCAGAACCTGCGCGGGAACCGGCGCCGGAACCTGCGCCGGAACCCGCGGCCGGCGGACCGCCGCACCGAAGGGGCCGACCCGGGGCCGTGAACGTGTGATGGTGTCAAATCCCGTACTGGATTAACATCTCGTACATGTCCAGAACAGGATTCAGACCGTGAGCGTCCTGCCGGCACCTGCCGCGGCAGCCGAGGTCGGCCCCGAACGCCTGGCCGCGGCCGGGCTGCGGGCCTTCGAGCGCATCGCCCAGGCCTGGGGCCTGAGCGTCGACGAACAGCTGTGCCTGCTGGGCCAGCCGCCGCGTTCGACCTACTTCGCCTGGCGCAAGCAGCCCGAGAAGGCGGCGCTGCCGCGCGACACGCTGGAGCGCCTGTCCAACCTGCTGGGCATCTGGAAGAGCCTGCAGATCCTGCTGCCCGACCCCGCCGCGGCCGACGCCTGGGTGCGCCAGCCCAACAGCGCGCCGCCCTTCGGTGGCCGCAGCGCGCTGCAGCGCATGCTGGCGGGCAACGTCAGCGACCTGAACCTGGTGCGGCGCTACCTCGACGGCGTGCGCGGCGGGGGCTGGTCCTGAACCCTGCGGCCCCGGCCGGGGCCGCCGTGCCCCCCGACGACGACGCCGACGCCGCCGACGGGCCGGCGCTGCGCCGCGTGCGCTGGCAGCAGGCCTGCCGCATCGTGCCCACGCGCCATCCGGCGATCACGCTGTTCGACCGTGTCGCCGATGCCGGCGACTTCGATGCGCTCTATGCGCTGGAGGCGCTGACCAACGAGCGTGCGCGCGACGAACTCGGCCAGATCGAGCGCGTGCCGCGCGAGCAGCGTCGCTACGGGCCGGGCAGCGGGCCGGTGATGGCCGCCTTCACGCATGTCAACACGCTGGGCAGCCGCTTCTCGGCCGGTGAGTGGGGCGTGTTCTACGCCGCACGCGAACGCGCCACCGCGGTGGCCGAGACCCGCCACCACCATGCGCTCTTCCTGGCCGCCACGCGCCAGGGGCCGATGCACCTGCCGATGCGCCTGTACCACGTGCCCATCGATGCGCGCCTGCACGACCTGCGGCCGGCCGGCGCGGTGCCCGAAGCCGTCTACGACGCCGACGACTACACGGCCTCGCGCGCGCTGGGTGCGCGGCTGCGGGCCAGGGGCTCGGCCGGCGTCGTCTACCGCAGCGTGCGCCACGCGGCGGGGCAATGCGTGGGCCTGTTCCGGCCGCAGGGCGCCGGGCCCTGCCTGCACGCGGCCTATCTGCTCTACGCCTGGGATGGCGAGGGCTTCACCGACGTCTACGAGAAGACCGCATGACGCCCCGGCCCGGCCCGCTGCGTTTCGACCGCCTGGACGCGCTGCGCGCCGTGGCCATCGTCTGGATGGCCGTCTTCCATTTCTGCTTCGACCTCAACCACCTGGGCCTGTGGGAACCGCGCCAGGCCTTCACGCGCGACCCCTTCTGGACATGGCAGCGCACGGCCATCGTCAGCCTTTTCGTCTTCTGCGCCGGCCTGGGGCAGGCGGTGGCCTTCGACGCGCGGCAGCCCTGGCCGCGCTTCTGGCGCCGCTGGGCGCAGGTGGCGGGCTGCGCCGTGCTGGTGAGCGCGGGCTCGGCGTTGATGTTCCCCAACACCTGGATCCACTTCGGCGTGCTGCACGGCATGGCGGTGATGCTGGTGCTGGCGCGCATGGCCGCGCCGCTGGGGGCGGGGCTGTGGCCGCTGGGCGCGCTGGCGCTGGCGCTGCCGCGCTTCGTGCAGCACAGCAGCCTGGACGGGCCGGGGCTGAACTGGCTGGGCCTGGTGACGCGCAAGCCGCCGACCGAGGACTACGTGCCCGTGCTGCCCTGGCTGGGCGTGATGCTCTGGGGGCTGGCCGCCGGCCAGTGGCTGCTGCGCCACCACCGCGACGTGCTGGCCGGGCCGCTGGCCGCACCGCTGCAGCCGCTGGCGCTGCTGGGGCGCTGGTCGTTGTCGTTCTACATGCTGCACCAGCCGGTGCTGCTGGGTGCGCTGTTCGGCGGCCGTGCATTCGGCTGGTGGTGAGGCGCGCTTAGCATCCGGGTCGATGGCGCACGCCTGCGAACATACACGCCGACCTTCACTGGAGCCCGCATGAGCACCCCCGTCCAGCAGCTTTTCGACCTCACGGGCCAGGTGGCCCTGGTCACCGGCGGTTCACGCGGGCTGGGCCTGCAGATGGCCGAGGCGCTGGGCGAGGCCGGCGCCAAGGTGATGCTGGTCTCGCGCAAGGCGGCCGACCTCGAAGACGCCGCGGCACGCCTTTCGGACCGCGGCATCGACGCGCGCTGGATCGCCGCCGACGCGAGCCGGCCCGACGAGGTGCAGCGTGTCGTCGCCGAGACGATGCACCGCACCGGCCAGATCGACATCCTCGTCAACAACGCCGGCGCCACCTGGGGCGCACCGGCCGAGGACTATCCGCTGGCCGCCTGGGACAAGGTGATGAACCTCAACGTGCGCAGCCTCTTCCTGTTTGCCCAGGCGGCGGGCAAGGCCAGCATGATCCCGCGGCGGCGCGGGCGCATCGTCAACATCGCCAGCATCGCGGGCCTGGGCGGCAGCACCGAACTGCAGTTCATCGCCTACGGCACCAGCAAGGGTGCGGTGGTCAACTTCACGCGCACGCTGGCCGGCGAGTGGGGCAAGTACGGCATCACCGTCAACGCGCTGGCGCCGGGCTTCTTCCCGAGCCGCATGACGCAGGGCACGCTCGATCAGCAGGGCGCCGGGAAGCTGGCCGCCGGCGCGCCGCTGCAGCGCCTGGGCGACGACGACGACCTCAAGGGCGCCGTGCTGCTGTTCGCCAGCGCGGCGGGCAAGCACATCACGGGGCAGGTGCTGGCGGTGGACGGCGGCGTGAGTGCCGTGCACGGCGGCGCTTGAACGGGGGCCGGCGATGGAATTCAAGGTCCACATCCCCTTCGTCAAGCTGCTCGGGCTGGAACTGCAGCGCATGCAGGGCGGCGAGGCCGAGATCCACCTGCCGATGCAGGAGGCCTTCACCAACAGCTGGGGCGTGGCGCACGGCGGCGTGCTGATGACGCTGCTGGACGTGGTGATGGCGCATGCCGCGCGCAGCCCCGACGCGCCCGACGGCGAGCCGCTGCCGGGCGTCGTCACCATCGAGATGAAGACCAGTTTCATGCGCCCCGGCGAAGGCCGGCTCGTGGCCACCGGCAAGCGCCTGCACCGCACCGCCTCGATGGCCTTCTGCGAAGCCTTCGTGCACGACACCGCGGGCCAGCTGCTGTGCCACGCCAGCGGCACCTTCAAGTACATGAAGGGTCTGCCGACGGGCGGTGGGCGCCGCATCCAGAGGCTGAACGCCTCCGACTGAAGCAACGACCCCCATGGACCTGCACTGGCACTGGTGCCGCTTCGGCACCCTCGGCGTCGACAACCTCTACGACGCGCTGGCCCTGCGCTGCCGCGTCTTCATCCTCGAGCAGGGGCCCTACCTCGACCCCGACGGTGTCGACCGCGACAGCGCGCACCTGCTGGGCCGCGACCACGCGGGCGTGCTGCAGGCCTACCTGCGTGTCGTCGACCCGGGCGTGAAATATGCCGAACCGTCGATCGGCCGCGTCATCACCTCGCCCGAACTGCGCGGCAGGGGCCTGGGCCGCGTGCTGATGGCCGAAGGGCTGGCGCGCTGCCTGCAGGCCTGGCCCGGGCGCGCCGTGCGCATCAGCGCGCAGGCGCACCTGGCGCGCTTCTACGGTGACTTCGGTTTCGAACGCGTCGGCCCCGACTACCTGGAAGACAACATCCCGCACTGCGAGATGCTCAGGCGCGCGGGCAGCGGCGCGACGGAGGGCGCATGAACCGCACGCACGAGGTCTTCAACCAGGCCGGCCCGCTGGTCGACGTCAACCTCTACACCGGCAATCGCCCCTTGCGCGAGGCGCTGGCGGCGCTGTCCGGCGGCGCGATGCCGGCGCTGGACCCGGCTGCGCTCGAGGCCGCGGGCGCCGAGTTCGGCAGCGCGGCGATGCAGCGCCACGCGCGGCTGGCCAACAGCCACGCGCCCGTGCTGCACACGCACGACCGCTGCGGCCGCCGCGTCGACGAGGTCGAGTTCCACCCCAGCTACCACGCGCTGATGGGCAGCGCGTTGCGCCACGGCCTGCACGGCGCGCCCTGGGTGGCCGGCCCGGGCGCCCACGTGCAGCGCGCGGCGGCCTTCATGCTCTTCACCGAGGCCGAGCCCGGCGTGCTGTGCCCGGTGTCGATGAGTTACGCCGTCACGCCCGCGCTGCGCGCGAACCCGGCACTGCACGCGGCCTGCGGGGCCCGGCTGGCGCACCGGGTCTACGACGAACGCTTCGTGCCCATGGCGCAGAAGGCCGCGCTGACCATGGGCATGGGCATGACCGAGAAGCAGGGCGGCTCGGACGTGCGCAGCAACACCACGCGCGCGGCCTTCGACGGCGCCGACGGCTGGGGCCGGCGCTACACCCTCAGTGGCCACAAGTGGTTCCTGTCGGCGCCGATGTGCGATGCCTTCCTGGTGCTGGCGCAGGGCCCGGGCGGGCTGTCGTGTTTCCTGCTGCCGCGCTTCCGTCCCGACGGCAGCCCGAATGCGATCACGCTGCAGCGCCTGAAGCACAAGCTGGGCAACCAGGCCAACGCCAGTGCCGAGGTCGAGTTCCACGACGCCCACGCCTGGCTGGTGGGCGAGGAAGGCCGCGGCGTGGCGCAGATCCTGGCCATGGGCGCGCTGACGCGGCTGGACTGCGCTTTAGGCAGCGCCGGCCTGATGCGTCAGGCGCTGAGCCTGGCGCTGCACCACACGGCGCAGCGGCAGGCTTTCGGCAAGCCGCTGATCGCGCAGCCGCTGATGAAGAACGTGCTGGCCGACCTGGCGCTGGAAAGCGAAGCCGCCACCGCGCTGGCGCTGCGCCTGGCGGTGGCCGTCGATCGCACCGAGAACGCGGCGGCCGGCGACGGCCGCGGCGCAGCCCGTGCCGACGCGCACGAGCAGGTGATGCGTCGCCTGCTCACGCCGGTGGCCAAGTTCTGGATCTGCAAGCGCGGCAGCGCCTTCGCGCAGGAAGCGATGGAATGCCTGGGTGGCAACGGCTACGTCGAGGACGGCGGGCAGGGCGTGATGGCGCGCATCTACCGCGAGATGCCGGTCAACAGCATCTGGGAAGGCGCCGGCAACATCATGGCGCTGGACCTGCTGCGTGCGCTGCGGGGCGCCGACGTGGCGCCCGCACTCGAGCAGGAACTGGCCGCCGCGCGTGGTGCCCACGCGGCCTTCGACCGGGCGGCCGACGCCGTGCTGCGCGAGGTCGGCGCCGGCACCGACGAGGCGCAGGCGCGCCAGCTGGCGCGCCAGGTGGCGCTGCTGCTGCAGGCCGCGCTGCTGCACCGCCACACGCCGCACCACGGGCTCACCGCCGTCTTCGATGCCTTCTGCGACAGCCGGCTGGCCCAGGCCAGCGACGTGTACGGCCTGCTGCCGGCGCGCCACGACCTTCACCTGCTGGTGGCGCGCGCGATGCCCGCCGACGCCGCATGACCGGCGCCGGCCACGCCCCGCGCGGCGGCACCGCCGTCGTCACCGGCGCCGCGTCGGGCTTCGGCCTGGAGGCCTGCCGCATCGCCGCGGCACGCGGCATGAACGTCGTCATGGCCGACGTGCAGGCCGGCGCGCTGGACCGCGCCGCCGCCGAGATCGCCGCGGCAGGCGCGGCCGTGCTGCCCTTCCGCCTGGACGTCAGCCAGGCCGCCGAGGTCGAGGCGCTGGGCGCGGCGACGCTGCAGCGCTTCGGCGTGCCGACCTTCGTCTTCAACAACGCCGGCGTCGGTGCCGGCGGCCTGATCTGGGAACACAGCGCGCAGGACTGGGCGTGGGTGCTGGGCGTCAACCTGATGGGCGTGGCGCACGGCGTGCGGGTCTTCACGCCGATGATGCTGGACGCCGCCGCGGCCGACCCCGCCTGGCACGGCCACATCGTCAACACCGCCAGCATGGCCGGGCTGCTGAACGCGCCCAACATGGGCGTCTACAACGTCAGCAAACATGCCGTGGTGTCGCTCAGCGAGACGCTCTACCAGGACCTGGCGCTGGTGAGCACGCAGGTGCACGCGCACGTGCTCTGCCCCTACTTCGTGCCCACGGCCATCCACCAGAGCGGGCGCAACCGCCCCGCGTCGGCCGGCCCGGCGCCGGCGCCCACGCGCAGCCAGCGCATCGCACAGGCCATGGTCGACCAGGCCGTGACCCGCGGCAAGGTGACGGCGGCGCAGGTGGCGGCCTTCGTCTTCGACGCCATGGACGCGCGGCGTTTCTACGTCTACAGCCACCCGCAGAGCCTGGCGGCGGTGCAGGTGCGCCTGGAAGACCTGATGACGCCGCGCAACCCCAGCGACCCGTTTGCGTCGCGGCCGGAGATCGGGCAGCAGTTGCGAGCGTCGCTGAAGGGCTGAAGGGCTGAAAGGCTGAATGGCTGAAAGGCTGAAGGGCCGGCGGGCGGCGTGATGCCGGCACGGGCGCCCCAGGCCCGACCCCGCCGGCGCCCGGGCTCTTCAGCCTAGGGCGGCGGCTCTGCGGCTACGATGCGGTGCATGGATCTGGACGGGGAAAAGGCACGGGGTGTGGCGGTGGTCGGCGGCGGACCGGCGGGTCTCATGGCCGCCGAGGTGCTGGCCGTGGCCGGGCACACCGTCGACCTGTACGACACCATGCCCACGGTGGGGCGCAAGTTCCTGCTGGCCGGCAAGGGCGGCCTGAACCTGACGCACGCCGAACCCTTCGACGGCTTCGTCGCCCGCTACGCCGAGCGTGCGCCGGTGCTGCAGCGGCTGCTGCAGGCCTTCGGCGCCGATGCGCTGCGCGCCTGGGCCGCGACGCTGGGCATCGCCACCTTCGTCGGCAGTTCCGGTCGCGTGTTCCCGCAGGACCTGAAGGCCGCGCCGCTGCTGCGCGCCTGGCTGCACCGGCTGCGCGCGCAGGGCGTGCGGTTCCACATGCGGCACCGCTGGCTGGGTTTCGACGACGCCGGCGCGCTGCGTCTGGCAACGCCGACCGGCGAAACCCGGGCGCGGCACGCGGCCACCGTGCTGGCGCTGGGCGGCGCGAGCTGGCCGCAGCTGGGCAGCGACGGCACCTGGGTGTCGCTGCTGGCGGCGCGCGGCGTGGACGTGGCGCCGCTGCGGCCGTCGAACTGCGGTTTCGACGTCGGCTGGAGCGAGCACTTCGCCCGCCGCCATGCCGGCCGGCCCTTGAAGGGCGTGGCCATCGCCGTCGACGACTGGCGGCAGGCGGGCGAATGCGTCGTCACGGCCGGTGGCGTGGAAGGCAGCCTGGTCTATGCCGCGTCGTCGCGGCTGCGCGAGCGCATCGCTGAGGCCGGCGACGCCGAGTTCCAGATCGACCTCTTGCCGCACCGCAGCGTCGAGTGGGTGGCGGCCGAACTGGCCCACCCCCGCGGCCCGCGCAGCCTGTCGACGCACCTGAAGGCGCGACTGAAGCTCGACGGCGTGAAGGCCGGGCTGCTGTGGGAGCGGGTGCCCAAGGACGCGCAGAGCGATCCCGGGCGCCTGGCCGCCGCGATCAAGGCGCTGCCCGTGCGCGTGACGGCACCGCGCCCCATCGCCGAGGCCATCAGCACCGCCGGGGGCGTGCGTTTCGAGGCGCTGGATGCCGGCCTGATGCTGCGCACGCTGCCCGGCGTGTTCTGCGCCGGCGAGATGCTCGACTGGGAGGCGCCGACCGGTGGCTACCTGCTGACGGCCTGCTTCGCCAGCGGCTTCGCAGCGGGGCAGGGTGCGGCAACCTGGCTGGCGCGCCGCCGCAGCGCGCCCGAGGCGCACGCTTAAACTCCGCCGCCTCATGAATCCGGGCCCCGCCGGCCCCGCTCGCCTTGAACAAGATCACCCTGCAGATCGCCGCCGAATTGAAGGTTCGACCGGCCCAGGTCCACGCCGCCGTGGACCTCATCGACGGCGGCGCCACCGTGCCCTTCATCGCCCGCTACCGCAAGGAAGCCACCGAGGGCCTCGACGACATCCAGCTGCGCGAGCTGGAAGCCCGCCTGGCCTACCTGCGCGAACTGGAAGACCGCCGCGCCGCGGTGCTGAAGAGCATAGCCGAGCAGGGCAAGCTGACGCCCGAACTGCGCGCCGCCGTCGAGGCCGCGCCGACCAAGCAGGAGCTGGAAGACCTCTACCTGCCCTACAAACAGAAGCGCCGCACCAAGGGCCTGATCGCCCGCGAGGCCGGGCTGGAACCGCTGGCCGACAAGCTCTTCGCCGACCCCACGCTCGACCCGTTGGCCGAGGCCGCTGCCTTCCTCAACCCGGATGCGGGTTTTGCCGACACCCACGCCGTGCTCGACGGTGTGCGCGACCTGCTCAGCGAACGCTGGGCCGAAGACGCGGTGCTGGTGCGCAAGCTGCGTGAATGGCTGTGGGCCGAGGCGCTGCTGCAGAGCAAGCTGGTCGAGGGCAAGGACGGCACGCACGCCGACGCGGCGAAGTTCCGCGACTACTTCGACTACGCCGAACCCATCCGCACCGTGCCCAGCCACCGCGCGCTGGCCGTCTTCCGCGGCCGCACGCAGGAGTGGCTGGACGCCAAGCTCATCCTCGACGAGGAGGTCGCGCCCGGCAAGCCCACGGCACCGTCGGGGGCCCCTTCGGTATCCCTGGCCGAGGGCCGCATCGCCATCCACCTGGGCTGGAGCCACGCCAGGCGCGCCGCGGACGAACTCCTCCGCAAGACCATCGCCTGGACCTGGAAGGTCAAGCTCAGCCTGAGCCTGGAACGCGACCTCTTCGCCCGCCTGCGCGAAGACGCCGAGGCCGTGGCCATCAAGGTCTTCGCCGACAACCTGCGTGACCTGCTGCTGGCCGCGCCCGCCGGCAAGCGCGTGGTGATGGGCCTGGACCCGGGCATCCGCACCGGCGTCAAGGTGGCCGTCGTCAGCGACACCGGCAAGGTGCTGGCCACCCACACCGTCTACCCGCACGAGCCGCGCTGCGACTGGGAAGGTTCGCTGCACGCCTTGGGCCGCCTGGTGGCCACGCACGGCGTGAACCTGATCGCCATCGGCAACGGCACCGCCAGCCGCGAGACCGACAAGCTGGCGGCCGACCTCATCAAGCGCGTGCAGCAGATCGCGCCCGACGTGAAGCTGGACAAGGTGGTGGTCAGCGAGGCCGGGGCTTCGGTCTACAGCGC
>Ga0154020_10007030_pt1 | contig 13174 bp, 13 predicted proteins | sample Klosneuvirus_201_FD_109709 | JGI IMG/M metagenome (GOLD analysis project Ga0154020, IMG submission 109709) | Active sludge microbial communities from wastewater, Klosterneuburg, Austria - Klosneuvirus_20160825_MG | ecosystem: Engineered > WWTP > Aerobic digester > Activated sludge | place... | reverse complement strand
CGGCGTGGCCTCGCCGAAGCTCACCTGGCCCGAGTCGCAGAGCGCCAAGAGCCAGCCGTCGCGCCGCGCCCAGACCTGGTGCGCGTTCTCGACGCCCTGCACCTCTCCGCCCCAGGGCGTGACGAACCAGGTCATCGGAAGGCGATTCCGATCGCGAGCAGCGCGCTCACCCCCAGCAGCAAGCGTGCGGTCGCAGGCAACAGCGGGTTCAAGGCGCGGCCCTCGGCCCGCGTGACCCGCACGCACAGCCAGACTGCCCACGGCAGCGTCAGCCACGGCGCCAGCACCCCGGGGCGAGCCAGGCCGGTCAGGGCCATGACCGCCGGCGCCAGGTATGCGGCGGCGACCAGCGCGCCGTATTCGAGGTTGGCGAAGCGCCGCCCGAAGCGCACCACCAGCGTGCGCTTGCCGGCACGGACGTCGGTCTGGTGATCGCGGGCGTTGTTCACCACCAGCACCGCCGTGGCGAGCGCGCCCACCGGGACCGCGGCGAGCCAGGCCAGGGGCGGCACGCTGCCGGCGGCGACCAGGCTGGTGCCTGCGACGGCCACGAAGCCGAAGAATGCCAGCACGAACAGGTCGCCCAGGCCGTGGTAGCCGAGCGGGTAAGGCCCACCGGTATAAGCGATGCCGCTCAGGATGGACGCGACGCCGATCACGACGATGGGCGCACCGGCCACCGTCGTGAGATAGACGCCCGCGAGGAAGGCTGCGACAAAGGCGACGATCATCCCGATCTTCACCGCCGGAGCGGACAAGAGCCCGCTCTGCACCGCGCGCGTGGGGCCGAGGCGCTCGGCGGTGTCGGCGCCCTTCTCGTGGTCGAACACGTCGTTGGCGAAGTTGGTCCCGATCTGGATCGCCAGCGCGCCGATCAGGGCAGCGGCGACCGCGCCCCAGCGCACGGGCCCCAGGGTGCTGGCCACGGCCGTGCCCACCGCCACCGGGGCGACCGCCACGGGTAAGGTCTGGGGGCGCGCGGCCAAGAGCCAGGCGCCCATGCTCCCGCTGTCGGGCAATAGAACGGTCGAGGTCATCTCAGGGCAGCCGCTTGAACTTTCCGAACTCGGGCTTGCGATGCTCGAGGAAGGCGTTCTTCCCCTCTTGCCCCTCGGCCGTCATGTAGAAGAGCAGGGTCGCGTTGCCGGCCAGCTCTTGCAGCCCGGCTTGCCCGTCGCAGTCGGCGTTGAGCGAAGCTTTCAGGCAACGCAGCGCCAGCGGCGAGAGCTCGAGCATCTCTTTGCACCACTTCACGGTCTCGCGCTCCAGCTCTGCGAGCGGCACCACGGTGTTGACCAAGCCCATGTCCAGGGCGGCCTTCGCGTCGTACTGGCGGCACAAGAACCAGATCTCGCGCGCCTTCTTCTGACCCACGATGCGTGCCAGATACGACGCGCCAAAGCCGCCGTCGAAGCTGCCGACCTTCGGCCCGGTCTGACCGAAGCGCGCGTTGTCGGCGGCGATGGTCAGATCGCACACCAGGTGCAGCACGTGGCCGCCGCCCACCGCATAGCCCGCGACCATGGCGACCACGGGCTTGGGCAAGGTGCGGATCTGGCGCTGCAAGTCGAGCACGTTCAGGCGCGGCACGCCGTCGGAGCCCACGTACCCCGCCTCGCCCCGGACACGCTGATCGCCGCCGGAGCAGAACGCCCGGTCGCCGGCGCCGGTCAGGATCACCACGCCGACCTCGGGATCTTCTCGCGCCGCTTCGAAGGCGCGGATCAGCTCTTTCACGGTCTGCGGACGGAAGGCGTTGTGGACCTCTGGGCGGTTGATGGTGATCTTCGCCATGCCTTCGGCGCGCTCGTAGACGACGTCTTCGTAACCGCTGCTCTTCTGCCAATTCGGGAGGGTCATGCGTGGTTCTCCTGGGTCCGGGTCGCGGACCAGTCTCTGAGTTGCTCGTCGATCAGCCGCCCAAGGGCGTGCGGGGCTTCGAGCAGGGGGTTGTGTCCCGCGTCGGGGACGATCCGGTGTCGAAGGCGGGGGCGGGCTCGGGCCACCGCGGACAGCTTCTCGTCGTGCTCTCCGGTCACCAGCAAGACGGGCACGCCCGCCCGCTCGGGTTCGAGCGCTGGCATGCGGCCGGTGCCGAGCGCAGTCAGAACGCGGGCGAGGGCCGCCGCGTCGTGCGACAGGCGCACTGCCCGCTGCGTGGAGCGTTGCGCGGCGGGCAACGCCGCTTGCGAAGCAAACAACGGCAGCTTCTCCCAGGCGTCGACGAAGCTCGGAAGGCCGGCGCGCTCGAGCTTCGTGGCCAGAGCCGTCTCCCAGGCGATGCGCTCACCGCGCTCGAGATCCGAATCGAGGCCGAGGTGCGCCCCGATGGCGATCACGCCCCGCACGCGGCGCGGGTGCCGGCAAGCGATGCCCAGCGCCAGACGCCCGCCCAGCGAGTAGCCGGCGACGAAGGCCGGCTCGGTCAGCTCGGCAGCCAGCGCGTCGACGGCCTGCCAGAAGCCTTCGGGGACGTCCCGCGGAGGCTGCCCGTGGCCGAACAGCCACGGTGCACGCACGCCGGCTCGGGCCTCCAGTGACTCGACCACGCGCGTCCACGACGCGGGCGCGCCCAGGAACCCATGGAGCAGCCAGAGCGGCGTCACGCGGTCACCGCCGGCGCGCGGGTCAGTGATTCGCGGAGCGCGCGGCGTCGCGTGCGGCCGTCGTCTGCCGGGACCACCACGTGCAGCACGCGTGGGGCATCCGCCGGCGCCTCGAGCGCCCGCTCGAGCTCGGCTCGCGTCTCGACCCGCGTGTAAGCCAGGCCGAAGGCGCGGGATGCGTGCTCCAAGAAGGCGGGCGGCGGGGTCAGAAACAGGTGCTCGAGGGTTGCCGCAGAGACGGCCTGAGCCACCGGCAGCTCGGCGAAGATCCGACCGCCACCGTTGTCGATCACCACCAGAGTCACCGCGCCGGCGGCCCGCGCCAGCACCGCCAGCGAACCGACGTCATGGAGCGCGCTCACGTCGCCGATCAGCGCGAAGAGAGGGGCCTCGGGCGGAAGCGCGCGCCGGGCACCCGCGGCGCCGGCGATCAGCCCGTCGATCCCCGAGAGGCCGCGCTGGTGCAAGACCGTGAGCGCGCGTGACGAGCGCGGCGCGAACCAGTCGGCGTCACGCACCGGCAAGCTGTTCCCGATGAAGATCGCGCCGCCGGTGGGCACCGCGTCGAACACGCGCTCGACCACCACGGGTTCGGTCAGCGCGGTGCCGGCCAGCGCCTCGCTCAGCAGTGCTTCGGCCTGCCGTGCCCGAGCGCCGAGCCGTTCGAGCCACGACGGGTCGGACGGGCCCGAGGCCTCGAGCGCATCGAACAGCTGGGTGGGGTTCGCCTCGACGATCAGGCTCGCCGTGGCGGTGGGATCCGGAAGCCCGTCCTCGCTCACCACGATGCGTGGCGTCGCGCCCAGCCCGCCCGCCAGCCTCTCCCAAGCGCTCGAGGTGGGCGGGCTGCCGATCTCGATCACCAGATCCGGGGCGTCGCCCTCGGCCACCGCCCGCGGGAGCCAGGCGTCGAAGGCCGGCAGCGTGGTGCACTCGGGCCCGTGGGCGACGCCGCTCGTGACCTCGGCCAACACGGCGAAGCCCCGCGCGCTGGCGAAGCGCCCCAGCGCCTGCCGCAGCCGCGCATCACCCAGGGCCGCGCCGCGGCGCGGTCCGCACACCACCAGCCCGCGGCGCGCGCGAGCCACCGCGTCGCGCACCCCGGTGGGCACCTCGAGGGCGGCGCTGTGGGCCCGCTCGAGGCGTGGCACGGCGCTGGGCGTCCGCAGCGCGCCGCCCACGCCGGGCTCCAGCGGCTTGCGAAAGCGCGCGTTCAGGTGGACCGGGCCGCCCACCGGCGAGGTCGCACGCAGCACCGCCAGGGCGGCGATGCGCGGCACGTAGGCCAGCCGCGCGGGATCGGGCTCGCCGAGCTGCAGGCTCTGGCGGACATGGCCACCGAACAGGTGGCTCTGATCGAGGGTCTGGTTGGCGTGCAGCTGCTCGACCTCCCAGGGCCGATCGGCGGTGATCGCGATCAGCGGCAAGAGAGAACGCTGGGCCTCGAGGATGGCCGGCAAGTAGTGCGCGCCAGCGCTTCCCGACGTGCACACCAGTGCGCTCGGGCGCCCGCTGACTCGCGCTGCGCCCAGCGCGAAGAACGCCGCGCTGCGCTCGTCCACGATCACGTCCAGGCACAGGCGCGGCTCGGCCGCGGCCGCGAGCACCAAGGGTGTCGAGCGCGAGCCCGGGCTGGCCACCGCGAAGCGTACCCCGGCCTCGACCAGCGCGTGGACCAGCACCCGCGCCCACTCGAAGGCCAGATCACCGCTCACGGGGCGCTCTCTGCGGCAGGGTGCGCCGCCGCCCCGACCCGAAACGTCGCGAGCAGGGTCCTCAGCTTGGCTTCGGTCTCGCCGAGCTCGGCTTCGGGGTCCGACCCGCGCACGATGCCCGAGCCGGCGAAGAGCCAAGCCTGCGCGTCGTCGATCAACGCCGAACGCAGTGCCACCACGAAGCTGCCGTGTCCTTTCGAGTCGACCCAGCCGAACGGCGCGGCAAACCAGCCGCGCTCGAAGCGCTCGGCGCGGGACAAGAAGGCGCGAGCGGCGTCGGCCGGCACGCCCAGCACCGCCGGCGTCGGGTGCAGCGCGCTCACCAGCTCGAGCACGTGGCGCTCGTCGCGCATCCTCCCCGAGAGAGGCGTCACCAAGTGGTGAACGTGGCGAAGGCTCCTGATCTCTGGCTCGCTCACCGCGTCCAGCTCGACGCGTGCGCGACCGAAGGCCTCCGAAATCGCGCGGACCACGTACTGGTGCTCGAGCCGGTCTTTCGCGCTTCGCACGAGCTCTCCGGGGTCGAGCTCGCGCCGCGATGTGCCGGCCACTGCTTCGCTCTTCACGGTGGCCCCGTCCCAGGAAACCAGCAGCTCGGGTGTGGCTCCCACGAAGGTGCTGCGGCCGTCCGACGCGGCAAAGCGGATCGCCCCGGCTTCGTGCGCGAGCGCGTCGAGCACACCGCGGGCGTCCAGCCTGCCGTCGAGCCGCGCTCGGCGCACGACCACGACCTTGTCGAGCTCGCTCGCCTCGATGGCGGTCACCGCGCGCCGGGCCGCCTCCAGGAAGCGTGCCCTCCCGTCGTCGGCCCACCGCGCGCTGCCGGCGCTTCGGCGGGCGCGACCGCGGGCGAGCGACCGAAGCTCGGCCACCAGCGCCTCGGGCTCGGCGAGCTCTCGGGGGGTGACCACCAGCGTCGCGCGGGTGTGGCTCGCCACACGGGTCAGCGTCCATCGCGGGATCACCAGCTCGAGATCTCCGAAGCCAGCGAACGGCCCGGGCGCTTCGGGCTCGAAGGCGAGCCCACCGAAGGCGCGAACCCGCGCCGGCCCCACCGCCTCGATGGCCGCCATCACCGAGGCCAATCGCGCGCGGGCCTCGACCAGGCGTTCCGGCCCTCGCGCGCGCACGCTGAACGCGTGCCCCAGGCCCAGCGTCACCTCCGGGGGCAGGTCCGCCCGGGCCCGCGTGTCCCAGAACGTCCAGCGTGATCCGGGCGGGACCGGCGTGTCCTCGGGATCGATGTCCACGCGACCGCCGACGGCCACGGCGGCGGCGTCCGAGCCGGCACGCCGGCGGGCCTCGAACAGCGCGCGCTCGAGCTCGCTCATGGCACCCTGCCCACGAACAAGGTGGCAACGCCGAAGGTGAGGGGCTCGGCGCGCTCGAGCTCGAGCCCGGCCTCGGTCATCATGGCTCCGAAGGCGGCGCGGCTGGGGAAGGCGGCGATCGAGCGTTGCAGGTACTCGTACTCTGCCTTTCCCGACAGCAGCCCACCCACCCAGGGCACGACGCTGTGGATGTGCCAGCGGGCCACCGCGGAAAGCGCTCCGCTCTCTGGATCGCCCAGCTCGAGCACCACCACGCGCCCCCCCGAGCGCGTCACCCGGCGCATCTCGCGCAGGCCCTGGGCGCGGTCGTGCGCGTTGCGGATCCCGAAGGCGATGGTCGTGCCGTCGAAGCCGGCGTCCGGATGGGGCAGCGCCTCGACGCTGCCCGCGCCGAGCTCGACCCGCCCGGCGAGCGCCAGCTTCCGGAGCTTGGCGCGCCCGATCTCCAGCATCCGGGTGGACGGGTCGACACCGACCACCCGCGCCTCGGGCAGGGCGCGGGCGATGCGGATCGCCAGATCGCCGGTCCCGGTCGCGACGTCGAGCACGCGGGCGCTTCCCGACAGCTCCAGGGCGCGCACCGCGCGGGTGCGCCAGCTCTGGTCGACCCCGAGCGAGATGATGCGATTCAAGAGATCGTAGCGATCGGCGATGGCGTCGAACATCTCGCCGCTGCCGGGGCGCGCCGCCGTGGTCACGACGCCCCCGCGAGCTGGCCCAGCTCTTCGGGCAAGAGCGCCTGCGCCCCGTCGCTCTCGGAGCACGCAGGGTCGTCGTGCACCTCGATCATCAGGCCGTGGGCGCCGGCCGCCAGCGCCGCCCGCGCCAGGGGCACGATCAGATCGCGGCGCCCCGCCGCGTGCGAAGGGTCCACCACCACCGGCAGGCGATGCACGCCCGAGAGCAGGGCCACCGCCCCCAGGTCGAGCAGGTTGCGCGTCGAGGGGTCGAAGCTGCGGATGCCGCGCTCGCAGAACGCCACGCCCGCGGCGCCGTGGACCAACAGGTACTCGCCGGCGTGCAGCCACTCGTCCAGGGTGGCGGCCATGCTGCGCTTCAGCAGCACCGGCTTCCGCGCCCGGCCCACGGCCTTGAGCAGCGAGAAGCTCTGCATGTTGCGCGACCCGATCTGGAGCAGGTCGGCGGCCGCCGCGACCTCGTCCACGTCTCGCTCGCTCATCACCTCGGACACCACGGCCAGGCCGGCGGCATCTGCCGCGCGGCGAAGCCAGCCCAGCGCAGCGCTGCCCAGGCCCTGGAAGTCATAGGGGCTGGTCCGCGGCTTGAAGGCGCCGCCCCGCAACACCCGCGCACCGCGCGCCGCCAGCTTCAGCGCGATGCGCGCGATCTGTTCTTCGCTCTCGACCGCGCAGGGGCCCGCAATCAGCAGGGGGCGGCCCGGGCCGAGCGCCACGCGCTCGGTCACGGAGAGCTCGGGGCCGTGGGCATCGACGCGTGGGCGCTTGGAGTGCGCCTGGCTCACGCGGTCGACCCCCGAGAGCCGCGCGACTTCTGCTGGCTCGACTGCGGTCGAGCCACGCCCGATGACGAAGTGCACCGGACCGCGCTCCGAGCGCTCGGTGCTCTCGATCCAGAGGCCGAGCCCGGTCAGGGCACGGCGCACCGCGTCCACGTCGGCCCGTTCCGTGAGGGTGACGATCATCTTCGATTTCTCCGCTCAGCGTCGACGCGCGACCTTTTCCCGCGCGAACGACAGCAGGTTGCCGAACTTCTGGAAGTCCGCGCGCTGCGACACCACGAACGAGTCGATCACCGTCTGCGCCACCAGGGCGAACGAGACCAGGCGCTTCAGCCGCTCGGTGACGTGACTACGCCGCGACGAGCGGGGCGAGTCGTAGGCCATCTCGGTCGCCTCTTCCAGGCGCGCGCGCACGCTCTGCGCGAGCGCCCGCTCGCGCTCGTTCACCACCCGCGAGATCATCTTCCAGAAGTCGGTCTCGGCCTCGTAGAACTCTTTGCGCTGGCCGGGCTTCCACACCCGTTTGGCCACCCCCCAGCGCTGAAGCTCGCCCAGGGTGGTGCTGACCGCGCCGGCGCTCATGCTCAAACGCTCGGCGATCTCGGCGGCCGAGAGCGGAACGTCTTCCAGATAGAGCACCGTCCACACCCGGCCCAGCGCCTTGCGGAAGCCCCAGTGCTCGATCACGTCGCCGATGGCGTCGGCGGCGACCAACGCGGAGTCGTGCAGGGGGTCGCTCATGCTGCCTCGAACTTTCAGAACATCCTGAAAGTTCGTAGGTGAGCACGGCGCCCGGGTCAAGGGGGGGGCGTGCCCGCGCGCCCGGCGGCCGCGCCGCCCGGGGCGGGGGCGCCCGCGGTTGACTCGACCCGGAACTCGAACGAAAAGGGAAGGCCGCGGATGGAGGACGAGAACGCATTCGGGCTCTTGCTGTCGTGGGTGGACCTCGAGCAAGCGGAATACACGCTGGAAGCCGCCGAGTTTGCCCAGCGCTGGCGTGAGTTCCGCGAGGCCTGGCGCGAGGCCCTGGCGATCTTCGCGCTGGGCACCGACGTGCGCGCGCTGGATCTGGGCCACGCGCTGTACCTGGAGGTCGCCGAAGGCGACCACACCGAAGATCCCATCGCCTGGCTGAAGCTGGTGCGCGCCCGCTTGCTCGAGAAGGGGTTCGCCACCGTGGGCGTGCTCACCTACGGCGGACGCTGGCTGGACGATCAGGTCGGCAGCGAGCTGCCGGAGATGAACGGCGTGTTCGTGGCCGTCGCGTCCTGCCCCAGCGAGCCGCTGCGGCGCGCGCTGTGGGCGGCCACCGCCGCGCACCACGACGACGCCGACGCCCCGGAGGGGTGGGGGGCGGGGCTCTACGTGGACACCGACGCCATCGACGCGCTGGGCCGCAAGTTCAAGAACGCGCCGACGCCGCTCGCCGCGGCGGGTGCGACCTACTTCCGCGTGGGGGCCTAGGCCCCGCCGGTGCCCGCAGCGCCGCCGCTGCTGCTGCCACCGGTTCCGCCCTTGCCGCCCGTGCCGCCACTGCTGCCGCCGGTTCCGCCCTTGCCGCCGGTGGCGCCAGAGCCGCCGCCCGTTCCACCGCCGCCGCTGCCGCCGGCGCTGCCCTGAGCGAAGCACCCGTTCTGGCAGACATAGGCCGTCCCGTCGACGTACATCTGCGAGCCGGGCTGACACGCCGAGCAGCCGCACAGGTCTTTGCAGTCTTGCCCGCAGATCGCCGCGCTCTTCACCTGTTCGCTGCACGGCGCCGAGGGCGGGCCGCTGGTATTTTCCGAGCCGCAGCCCGCGCCGAGCAAGACGACCAGGCCAAGGGGCAAGAGCCAGCGCATCATCCCTGGCACTTTACGGCAAACGGCCCCGCGGCTCAATTGCACGCGCTGTCGGTGGCGGCGCAGCGCATGACCACCAAGGTGTACTCGCCCGACAGCGCCTTGCCCGAGGCGACGAAGCTGTCGACCACGAAGGTGTGGGTCCCCGGGGCGAGCTGGGTCTCGATGATCCGGTCGCTGCGGGCCTTGCAGCTCGCGCCGGTGGTGCCGCCCGAGAGCAGGTGCAAGTCGACGTCCACTCCTTCGCGGTCGAACAGCATGGCGCGGATCGGCGTCGGCTGGCTCACCGTGAAGGTGTAGAAGCGCTCGGGCCCCGACTCGTTCGCCGTCGAGTTGCAGCCGGGGTAGGCGTCGATGCTGCTCTCGGGCGACGTCTTGGTGCTCGAATGGTGCGTGAATGGGAGCCCGTCGACCACGATGGGCTCGGCCTTGGTCCCCGCGCCGCCCGCCGGGGGGACGGTCGCGTCGGGCGCCTTCTCGCCATCGAGCACGGTGCGCCGCACCACGTCGAGCTGCTGCATGCTGCGCAGGTTGCGGACGTTGTAGTTGTGGTCGAGCCCCGCCGAGCTGAACACGCACGGCTGCGCGCCCGGGCTGAGGTACACGTTGCCGTGCAGCGCGTCGCTGGCCAGGCCCTGCTTGGGCAGCCCTTTCGTCGCCTGATAGACGCTGAAGTACGGCACCTGGCGCTTCTCGGCCAGGGCACGGGTGACGTGATCGTAGACCTCGGCCCACAGCGCCGCGCTCTGCGAGTCGCCGCGTGGCAACAGCCCGGCGACGATAGGAACCACGCCGCCCTGCTCGAGCTGGTCGAGCAGCTTCGACAGGTTCTCGTGAAATGGCCAGAGCGCGCTCTCGAAGGTCACGCCCATCTGCATGTCGTTGGTGCCGTAGCTGACCAGCGCAAAGCGTGGGTTCGTGGCCGCCACTTCCTGGCTGAGCGGCGACGGGCCGCCCGTGATGGCCCAGCTGGCGGTCTTGCCGACCACGGCCGCGAGGGACGCGCGATCGAAGGGCGTCGTCCCTGCGGCGTCGCCCTTGCGAAAGTGCTGGATGCCGGGCAAGAGCGCGTCGTGGCCGGCGAGATCCAGCTTGTAGCTGGGCTGGCTGGGCCCGGCGAAGCAGTACATCAAGTTCTTGCTGACGGTGTGCGAGTCGCCGACCTTGATGAACACCGTGCCCTTGCGATTGGCGTTCTGGCTGGCGATGGCCGCCAGGCGCGCTGCCACGTGCTCGTTCACCGGCGAGGTCACCTTTCCGACCGGGTAGCGCGTGGGGCCGCTCGCGCCGCCGCCGCCCGTGCCCCCGCTGCCCCCGCTGCCCCCGCCGCCACCCGAGCCCCCGCCGCCGGCACCGGCGCCAGCGCTGCCTGCGCCGCCCCCGGTCCCCGCGCTGCCGTCCAAGCCGCCGCCACCGGCGCTGCCGCCCGAGTGCGCCCCACCCGTGGCCGCGCTGCCGCCGGCACCCGCGCTGGGGCCGGCGTCGTCGTCGCTGCTACAGCCCAGGGCGAAGAGCCCCGCCAGCGAGGCAGCGTACACGAGGCGCATGGCCCGCGATTATACGAGGTCTCGCTGGTAGAGCCGGTACTTCTTGTAGATCTCGCCGCCCATGAACTTGATGCCGACGTTCACCGCGGCGTTGTCCTCGAGCGTCCAGCTCAGCTCACCCCAGCGAACCCCCACCTTTTCGGCCGAACGGTGCATCTTCGCGTACAGGCAGATGCTCAGCGCGCCGTACTTCTTCACCCCGCGGTACTTCTTGCGGATGCCCAGGATGATCAGCCGGGCCGACTTCGGGCCCTTCACCTTCAACCGATAGAGCAGCTTCGGCAAGCCCAGGGGGAAGAGCTTGCCGTGAAGATCCCCGATCAGCTCGTTGATGTTCGGTAGCGCCAGCGCCACGGCCGCCGGCTCGCCGTCGATGTCGGCGATGTAGGTCAGCTCGGGGATCAAGATCGGCTTGAGCTCGCTCGCCATCTTGGTGAGCTCGGTCTCGGTCAGCGGCACGAAGCCCCAGTTGTCGCTCCAGGCGTCGTTGAAGACGTCCATGATGATGCGCACGTCGCGCTCCACGTGGCTCTTGTCCACGTGGCGCAGCTTCACCTCGGGCATGCCGTCGACGTCGGCCATGGCCTTCTCGGCGCGCTTCGGCACGTCGCCCACGGTGTAGCGCCAGGCGTACAGGTCCTTGATCTTCGCCAGGCCCGCCTGCTCGATCAGCCCACCCTGGTAGGTGCGGTGATGCGGCATCAGGATCATCGGCGGCGTGTCGAACCCGTCGATCAGGCAGCCGATCTCTTCGTTGATGTTGAGCGACATCGGGCCCCGCATCTGCTTCATGCCGCGGCGCGCCAGCCATTTCGCCGCCGCGTCGAGCAGTGCCTTGGCCACCTCGGGGTCGTCCACCGTGTCCAAGAAGCCGAAGAACCCGACGTCGTCCTTGTAGCGCTCGAGGTGCGCGCGATCGACCTGTGCGCTGATGCGCCCGACGCACCAGCCGTTCTTGTAGGCCGTGAAGGTGGTGGCCTCGGCGTGCTCGAAGAACGGGTTCTTCTTGCTCAGCCGCTGCTCGAGATCGAAGTCGAGCGGGCGCACATAGTTCGGATCGTCGCGATACACGTAGTCGACGACGTCCAAGAAATCCTTGAGTTTGCCCCCGATGGGCGTCTCGCTCACTTCCACGGACATGGCGCGCGACATAAGGCGCTGCGCGCCGGGGAGTCAATCGCGCGGGCGGCGACGCCGGCGCCCCGCGGCGGCGAGGGCGAGCAGCAGCAGCCAGGGCCCGGCAGGGCCGCGGGCCGCCGCGCGACAGCCACATCCCGAGTCGTCCTCGGTGGTCCCGCCCGACACCTGGGGTCCGGCGTCTTCCTTGCCGAGCGTGGCGCCGGTGCCGACCCAGCCGGCGCCGCTGCCCCCCGCGCCCGAGAGGCCCGCCTGCCCACCGGCGGGCACGCCGGCCTCGCCACCGCTCGCCGTGCTGCCCCCGCTCGGCGCACCGCCGGCCGCGCTGCCCCCGCTGCCGCCCGAGCCGCCGCTGCCGGAAGGGTAAGCGCACTCGCACCAGTTGGAGAGGTGGCCGTTGTTCGCGCCGCACGGGTAGGGGTTCTGCGCCTCTTTCGAGCAGCCCGTGCCGGCGCCGAAGCGCGCGGTGCACACCATGCCCGCCGCCGCGCAGAAGGCCGTGCAGCCCGCGCCGTCGTCGTACACGCCGGCGCAGGTGGTCGCGGTCTCTTCGCACACCTGATAGGCCGCCACCGCGGCGATGCCGGCGCACGGGCCGGCGGGCCCTGCGTCCGCTCCGGTGTCGCAACTCTTCAGCACGAAGACGGTCTCGTCCGCAGCGTCGCTCTTGCCGTCGTCGCCGTCGAGCACGAGCCGGCAGCTGCCACCCACGGCACAATAGGCGGTGCCGATCACCACCTTGGTGCAGCCGCTGCCCTGGGTCTGGTTCACGCTCTTCTTCTGCGTGCCCCCCTTGTCGTCGTACAGCACGTAGTCGGCGTCGTTGGTGCGGTTGACCGACGCGCGGAAGCTGGTGGTCACCTCGTACATGCCGGCCGTGGCGATCTTGGGTTGCCAGGTGGCCTTGCCCTTGCGCGTGCCGTCACCCACATAGGCGCTCAGGTAGCGATAGTTGCCCTTGCAGGCCTCGACGCTGTGGCTGACCCAGTTCTCGGGCTTCACCTCGGAATAGCCCGAACCAGGCGTGTCGTTGTCGACGCTGATCTTCTGCCCCACCGGGCAGGCGAGCGCCGCCGACGAGAGCAAGAACGCGAAGACGGCGGGGATCGCGGCGCGCATCCCCGCCAGGATAGCACGCTCAGATCACGCCGTACTTCTTGCCGACCTTCTCGAAAGCCTCGAGCCCGCGATCGAGATGGGCCTTCTCGTGCGTCGCCATGTAGCTGGTGCGCAACATGGCGTGCTTCGGCGGAACGCCGGGCGAGATGAACGGGTTGGTGTAGATGCCGTACTCTTCCAAGAGGTCGCGCCACATCATGATGGTCCGCAAGTCTTCCCGGATGTAGATCGGAATCACCGACGTCTGGGTGTGACCCAGGTCGAAGCCCAGGCTTCGCAGGCCGTCGCGCATGTACTCGAAGTTCTGACGCAGCTTGTCGATGCGCCAGCTCTCTTCGTTCATCAGCTCGAAGGCGGCCATGGCGGCGGCCACGTTGGGCGGCGCGGCCGCGGCGGCG
>Ga0154020_10007029_pt1 | contig 13174 bp, 13 predicted proteins | sample Klosneuvirus_201_FD_109709 | JGI IMG/M metagenome (GOLD analysis project Ga0154020, IMG submission 109709) | Active sludge microbial communities from wastewater, Klosterneuburg, Austria - Klosneuvirus_20160825_MG | ecosystem: Engineered > WWTP > Aerobic digester > Activated sludge | place... | reverse complement strand
AGTGTCTTCGACATTTCAGGCGTTGACGTCGCCGCGGGCGTGCTGGAATGCCATCACGTGCGAGTAGTCGTTCACGGTCAGGATCACACGTCGCGTGTCCGCGGCGCGCATCACGCTGATCGAAGTGTGGTGCACCGGCACAAGGTGGTCGAACGAGGACCCAAGGACGCGGCTCAGTACTGCATTGATCACGCCGCCATGACAGGCGACGACGATGCGCATGCCGTGGCTCTCGGCGATCGCGCCATCGAGTGCGTCGAACACCCGCTCGCGAAACCCATCGACATCCTCGCAGTACGGATAGGCCGAGTGCTTTCGCTGGCGCGTGACCTCGCGATAGATGTCGCCCAGTTCCTCGCGCGTGTAGATTTCGAGCAGGCCTTTGTCCTGTGGCGCCTTCTGCCAGAGGTCGATTTCGCGAAGCCCGGGGAGCACAACCGGCTCCATCCCGTGGTGCTTCGCGATTGCCTTCCCGGTGTCGTGCGCTCGCGTCATGTCGCTCGAGTAGACACGCCCAATGCGCGCGCTCGCGAGACGCTCGCCGACGGCCTCCGCCTGCCGCTGGCCAAGTTCCGAAAGCGGGGCGTCGTAGGCCTGGCCGAGGGGGATGTTCTCGAAGAACTTCTGCTCGCCGTGGCGGACCAGCAGCACCTCGCACATGCCCTCGAACGAGTCGATAAACGGATTTTCGAGGTCGATCGAACGGACTCGACGCGGGGTGGTCATTCGACGCCACATCCGGGCATCGCCAGCGCCGCGAGGTTCGGTTCGATGCTGGCTACATAGCGACCAGCGGCGTTGAACGCCTTCAGCCCGGCCATGAACGACTGGATGTCGGCCTCGGTCATCTCGACGATGATTCGGTACATAAACGCTCCTACGCCCTGTTCGAGCCGCTTGCACGCTTTCTCGCCCCGGTCGGTCAGCAGATTGCGGACGAGGCGCCGGTCGCTTTCGTCGTCTTCCCGGCGAATCAGATCCAGTCTCACCAGCCGGTCGACGATCCCGGAAATCGTCGGTGGGGTGACGGCGAGGCGCTGCGCAAGCTCCCCTGCGGTCACGCCCGGGCCTTCGCGAACAAGGAAGAGGACCCGCAACTGTGCCGTCGTCAGGCCCATTTCGCCCCACGCCCGGAAGCGCAGCGGATCGAACATGTTCATGGCTTCGCCAAACGACCGCATCGTCGTTTGGATAGTGCTCTCGGTCGCTGGTGGGGAGGACGGCATCGTTAGCCCCGGAGGAAGTATTCGTGTCTTTCGCAGCGTAACAGGCCGGGCAGCGCAGCGACAGGCATTCACTCGCATGGGACAATCGACTCATGACGCTCGACCTCGACCCCGGCACTGCCGCGCTCGGCAATCCACGCCTTATCGACGCGATCGTCCGGGAAATGGACGGCGGGGCCATACCCTTCGAGCGCTTCATGGAGCTTGCCCTCTACCACCCTGAATACGGCTACTACCGAAAGCCGGGGCGGATTGGCCGCCAGGGCGACTTCCTCACCAGTCCCACGATTCACCCAATGTTTGGCTGGGCGGTGGCAGGCTGGTGCCGGGCCGCCTGGCAGCAGCTCGGCGAACCGGAGGATTTCACGATCCTGGAACCCGGCGCCGGCGAGGGAGCCCTCGCGACATCCATCCTCGATTGGGCCCAAGGCCGCGATCCGGCGTTCCGCGGCGCCATCCGCTACCTGGCCTTCGAACCGAACAACCCCGGCACCGATAACCGCATCGAATGGTGTTCGCAGCTCCCCGCCTCAATCGCGAACGGCGTGGTTGTCTCGAATGAGCTGTTCGATGCCTTCCCTGTTCGCCTGTTCGAAGTGGGTGGCCGCGGGCCAGTCGAACTCTACGTCCGTTGGGACGGTGAGCGTTTCGTCGAGACTCCCGGCAGCGTTGCCAACATCGATGATGCACCCTTGTCGGGCCGCTTCGAAGTGAACGCCCACGCCTATCCGGCCATGCGAGCACTCTGCTCGCTGGTCGAGCGCGGCGCTGTCCTCGTTTTCGATTACGGCTACCCGCAGGAAGAACTCTGGGCCTCCTGGCGCACGAACGGCACACTGCTTTGCTTCTACCGCCACACCGCCCACGAAGACCCGTACATCCACGTCGGTGACCAGGACATCACCACCCACGTGAACTTCTCCGATCTCGTTGCGGCCGCCGAGGACGAGGGGTTCGCCACATCCGGTCCGGTCGCCCAGTCTGAGTTCCTCTATGCACTCGGCCTCGGCCAGCTGGTCGAATCTGCCCGGAACGATATGGGTGAATACTTCATCCGCCGCCGCGCGCTCGAACAGCTGACCGACGGCGCCGGCCTTGGCCGCGTCCGCGTCATGGCCGCTTCTCGCGGCTTCGATGCCAACCTCCCAGGATTTGAGGCACTCCCATGACCGAACCAAATGCCGCGCTGGTCGCTCGCGACGAGCCGATTTCCGTGGGCGAAATCGCCCCCGTGTTCGTCCTCCCCGCAATCACGACGGACGGCGAACAGTTCGATGCCAGCCTCGCCGAGTACGTCGCCCGCGGGCGAACAATGCTCGTCTTTTACCAGGATGACGGCATGCCCATCTGCACGAGTGAGCTGAAGGCGTTCACCCAGGAGTTCGCGACGCTCGATCGGGCCGGCATCCAACTGCTTGGTATGAACACCAACGGTCTCGGTTCGCACAAGAAGTTCCAGGAGCGCGACCGCTTCCCGTTCGCCCTCGTGAGCGACTTTCACGGCGAAGCGATCAAGGCCTACGGCATGTGGGACCCGGACGAAGGCAAATCGCGGCGCGGCGTTGTCGTCGTCGAACCCGACGGTCGTGTTGGCTATGTCCTTCCCCACTTCAACCCCGGCGCCGTAACCACCTTCGCCGAAATCTTCGAAGCCCTGGGCCTGGTCTGACTGGCGGTACAACACCCCGCCACACCTGCTACCGTTTCTCCATGGCCGCTTATTCTGACCTCGTCGTCGAGCACTTTCAGAATCCCCGGAACTCTGGCGAGATGCCCGATCCGGACGGCGAAGCCACGAAGTCCAACCCCGTTTGTGGCGACCGGATGCGGGTCATGATCCGAGTCGAAGATGACCACATCGCGGAGGTTCGCTGGCAGACGCGGGGCTGCCCCCCGGCCATCGCGACCAGCTCACTCGCCAGCGAAATGGTCGTCGGCTGGGATCTCGAACGCGTCGAAGCGCTCACCCGCGAAGCCGTCGCCGAGGCGATCGGCGGATTGCCCCCGGACAAGGTCCACTGCAGCGTCCTCGCCGCCGATGCGCTCCGCGGCGCGATCGATGACTACCGGAGCCGCAAGAAGGGCTAACTCGCCCCCACCGTCACGGATTCGCGTAGCCCTCGAACTCACAGTCCCCGGAATACCCCGGCACCGTCACCCGGCGTCAACCGGCTGTACCCGCACGCCGGCCGAACCCTCATACAGGGACCTCGAGGAAGAGGCCGCCGATGGGGGATGGGATGCACGTCGACCGAAAACACCAGCGAGCAATGGTTCCACTCGCACTCGCGATCGCAGGCGCGCTGTTCGCAGCGTTCGCCATGACTTTCGGCGCTGGCAAAGGCGCCGCAGCACTTTCGAACTGTTCCGTCACACACGATGCGAACGATAGTGAAGAGCTGGCGTTTCTCGGCCTGATCAACAACTACCGCGCCCAGAACGGCCTCGGTGCGCTCACGCTCTCCACGAACCTCAATCGCGGCTCGGCCTGGATGACGGAGGACCTCGCGACCAACAACTACTTCGCTCATACGGATTCGCTCGGCCGTTCGCCCTACGCCCGCGCGATCGACTGCGGGTACCCATCGGGAGCTGGCGAAAACCTGGCTGCTGGCGGGGCCTGGAGTTCCGCTTCGGCCGCGTTCCAGGCCTGGCAGAACTCTTCCGGACACAATGCCAACATGCTCGGCGTGTATTACCAGCAGATCGGCATCGCCCGCTTCTACAAGGCGGGCTCAACCTATGGCTGGTACTGGGCCACCACCTTCGGGACTATGAACGACGGCACCGGCGGTGGCGGCGGTGCGGGGCCAACCAATACCCCTACCCAGCCACCAACCTCCACGCCAACGAAAACCCCGACGAAGACGCCGACCCAGCCGGCCGCGACCTCCACCCCGACGAGGACACCGACCCAGCCGATCGCCACAAATACACCTACGACGTTCCCGCCAACCAGCACCCCGACGACCCACCAGGGAGGCAGCCAACCACCCGCCACGCCGTTCGTACCAACCAGCACTCCGACTTCCGCCCCCGCGACCAGCACTCCCCCCTCTGCCTCCGGTGGCTCCTCGCACCCAACCCCGCCGATGCCGCCGAGCCCGCCCGCTTCGACGCCAAAGGCAAACGCGACGAACACCCCGGTGCCATCCGCGACGAATTCGCCGACGCCGAAGGCGGCAAACACCCCAACCGCGACCGCGACGCCGACATCTCCTGCGGGTTCGCTTCCACTTTCTCCCGGCGCCAACTTCGTCGCCTGGCCGGGTGGGAGCGTGACGCCAGCCGAGGCGTTCGCTGGCAACACCACCGTCGCCGTGGTCTACGAATGGGACCCCACCAGGGGAGAGTGGAATCGCTACTTCCCTGGTCTCCCGGCCTACGTGAACAACTTGAAATCGATGAAACAGGGCGGCGCCTACTGGATCATCGCCAAAACAAAGAGTTCGCTGACCTTCCAGAAGTAGCGTCTGAACCGTTCCCACGAAGAGGCCCCTCGCTCGAGGGGCCTCTCGCTTTGCACCGGTGTTATGTGCCCGAGACCATCATCTCGTTGATACGAATCGTGGGTGCGGCTGAACTCCCAAACCATGCGAGATCGTCTCCCACCGCGTCGACGCCCGCGAGCATCGCGTCCATCTGCCCGGAGATGTTCACTTCCGCCACCGGGAACGCTATCTTGCCGTTCTCTATCCAGAATCCCCCGGCGCCCCGAGAGTAGTCACCGGTCGTGGGGTTGAACCCGTTACCCATGAGCGTCGTGAGGTAGAGGCCCTCGCTCACCCCGGCGATAATCGCATCGGGGTTCGTTTCACCCGCTGCGAAGGTCAGCGTCGAGGCTCCCGGCGCGGGCAGCGATTCCACCCCTCGTTGGGCACTCCCGGTCGTCGAATGGTTCGTTCGGCGGGCGGTGTAGCAATCGAACAGGAACCCCGAGAACGTCCCTTCCTTGAAGAGCTCGTTCCGCCGGGCAGCCACACCCTCGCCATCGAAAGGTCGCGAACCGAGCCCGCCCGGCCTGGTCGGGTCGTCGACGATGTTCACCAGTGACGACCCGAGTTCTTGCCCCACCCTGTTCGCGAGGAATGTTGACCCCCGGTACAGCGCCCCGCCGGTCGCGCACCCCACGAGGTCGCCCATGAGCGCGATCGTCATCCTCGGCTCGAACACGACGGGCACTTTTCGGGTCGCAACCTTTCGCGCGCCGATCTGGTCAAGCGTCCGCTGGGCGGCGATTCGCCCGACCTCTTCGGGGTCCATCATCCGGTGCAGGCTGCGTTCGGCGGCATACCAGTAGCCGTTTCGCTTCTTGCCATCGGCGTCGTCCGCGATCGCCTCCACCATTAGCGAAATGCTCGTCGCCGGGTACGAGCCTTCGAATCCGTGGGAGTTCGCCAGGGCCATCTGACCGATTCGCGTGGAAAGGCTTGCGCCGTCGGAGTTGTTGATCCGCTTGTCCAGGGCGAATGCGGCGCCTTCGCAGGCCTTCGCCATCTGGATCTTCTCCTCGGTGCTGAGCGTCTCCAGGTGCTCGTCGTAGAGGGCAAGTCCGCTTGCGTTCGTCACGCGCGAGAGCAGATCCGGTTCCGGCAAGCCGGCGAATTCATCGGGCTCCGAGATCGAAGCGAGGTCCACCGTCTCGGTCACAAACCGCTCGAGTGAGGCTGGTGTGAGGTCCGATGTCGAACAAACGGAGGTCCGGCCTCCGTTGATGACGCGGAGCCCGACCGCCATCGACCCTGCCTCGATCAGCTTCTCCAACTCACCCAACCGCACCGTGACGTTCGCCTCGGTGTACATCGAAACGATCGCATCGCACTGCTCAGCGCCCGCCTTCCTGGCGAGTGCCACCACCTTGCGAGCAATTTCCAAAGGTGTCGGACCTTCCATTTACCTCACCCCCTGCGCCTCTCCATCACGACGGAGGGAGGCAACTGGCTGAATCGCTGCTGGGACCACTCGCGCGGTCAATCACTTCGTCCCGCCGACCGTGATGCCTGAAACCAGGACCGTCGGCATGCCGACACCCACAGGCACCGATTGGCCATCCTTGCCGCAAGTCCAGCGGCCGTCGGAAAGCTGATAGTCGTTTGCGACCGCGGTCACCTTCGAAAGGCAATCCGGCCCGTTGCCGATGAGCATCACGTTTCGAAGTGGCGAGGTCACTTTCCCGCCCTCGATCATGTAGGCCTCGGTGACCGAGAACACGAAGTCGCCGTTCGAGATGTTTACCTGTCCGCCCGAGTACGAGATCGCGTAGATCCCGCGGTCCACACCACGAATGATCTCCTCCGGGGTGCTCTGGCCGGGAAGCATGAGGGTGTTCGTCATCCGCGGCATGATGTAATCCTTGAAGGTCTGCCGCCGGCCCGAACCTGAAGGCGTCACCCCGAAGTGCCGGGCGCTCACCTCGTCGTGCAGGTAGCCACGGAGGTTGCCGTTCTCGATGAGCACGTTCCGCGTGGTCGGGTTGCCTTCATCGTCGATGTTGAGTGACCCGCGCGAGTCCAGGATCGTCCCGTCGTCGATCACTGTTACCAGCGGGCTCGCAACCGGCTGGCCAACGCGCCCGGAATAGTTGCTCGTGCCCTTCCGGTTGAAGTCTGCTTCCAGGCCGTGCCCGACAGCCTCGTGCAGCAAGACGCCGCTATCGCCCGCTGCCAGCACCACCGGCAGGGTGCCTGCGGGCGCTTCAATAGCGCCTTGCTGCAGTACTGCCTGGCGGGCAGCCTCGCGGGCGACCTCCTCGGGTGTCACGCGTTCGAAATACTCGATTCCGAGCCTGCCCCCACCGCCGGTTCGCGCCACCTGCCGGCTCTCGCCATCCTGCGAAAGTGCGCTGACATTGAACCGGATGAGCGGCTGCACGTCGCCGACCACTTTGCCGTCGCTGCGCGCGACCATCACGTACTTCAGTTCGTCACCGATGCTCGCATCGAGGCGTGCGATGCTCGGGTCATAGGCACGAGCGGCGATGTCGGCGCGTTCGAGCATGGAGACTTTCTTCGCGGCGGGCTCATCGGTGAGTGGGTCGGATACTGAATAGAACGACCCGGTCGAAAGCTGTGGCGTTGCATCCATCGGGGTAGGGCGTTCGTCATCGGTGCCGATGCGTGAGGCCGTTTCGGCCGCCCGCCGCATCGCCTCCATCTCGAGCGATTCGGTGTAGGCATAGCCGATTGCGTCGCCCTTCACCACGCGAATGCCAACCCCCTGGGCGACATTTCGCGAAGCTGATTTCACCCGCTGGTCTTCCCACTGGATAGCGCTGTTCGTGCGGTGTTCGAAAAACAGTTCGGCGAAATCGCCGCCCCGGCTCAGGGCGATCGAAAGCAACGACGACATTGCTGCCGAGTCGATGTTGTACCGGTTGCGGAAGAATTCGATGGAATCGGCGCCCGGGTTTGCCATCGGTGGGCCTCCTCTGGAGTTCTGTCCCCTGATCGTACCCGATCCTTCGCGGTCCCCCAGAACTTTGTGTGAAGACCCCTAAATCGACCGGATAGCGCCGTGACCCAATGGTTCGTTCCGAGTGAATTGTGTAGGTTTCGATCCGGGGCACCGCACCCGCGGCCCCGGGATGGTGCTTGGCCTCTCCGCAGGTAACTACCCCTCCGATTCAACGCCCGAGCCGGAGCCTCACGGCTCCCGGGCGCCCCCTGGCATCACTTCGCCACCGGGACTTCCGCTTCCTCCTTGCATCCACCATGGCTCTCCAGGTTGGGTCCTGGGTGCAGACCATCGGCCAGGGCTGGCTGGTCAAGGTCGACCTCGGGGGGACAGCAACCGACCTGGCAGCGGTTGCGCTTCTGCGAGGCGCCTTCCTGGTCCTGCTTTCGCCCTTCGGTGGATACCTTGCGGGCCGCTACGAACGCCGCAACCAATTGATGATCTATACCTCCGGGAGCGCCATCATCGCGGCTGCCCTCGCCGTGCTCGTCTGGTCGGGGCACATCGAGATCTGGATGGTCTACTGTTTCGCCGCCGCTGCCGGCATCGTCGAAGCGCTTGCTGGCCCCATTCGCAACCTCCTTGTTTTCGACACGGCCGGAGCGGACGAAATGACGAACGCAGTGGCCCTGAATGCCCTCGGTGGCAATGCGATGCGCGTCGTCGGTCCGGCCATCGGTGGCGCACTCATCGGTTTCGTTGGCACCCAGGGGACCTTCACCGTCCAGGCCGTCTGTCTTGCCTTCGCGGTGCTCCTCACTTCCCGCCTTGGGCTCAGTGTTCCCGAGGAGACCCCCGAACGGGAAGGCATCTTCAGCAGCGTTGCCTCGGGGCTCCGCTATGTCGTCCGTGACCGCCGGATGGCCGTCATCGTCGGCATGGCCGTGCTCCCCAGCGTGCTGGTCTATCCCTACGTCACCTTCCTCCCTGTTTTCGCGACCGATGTCCTCCACGCTGATGAGAAGGCCTATGGCTACCTCGCCGCTGCCGTCGGGCTCGGCTCACTTCTTGGTGGAGCGATCGTGGCCGCCTCCTCGAACCGCCTCCGCGTCGGTCAGCCGATGATCTGGGCCTGCTTCCTCTATGCGGCCACGGTGGGCGCTTTCACACTCACCCGGCACCTCTGGCTGGCCGTTGCGATCCTGGCGATCGCGGGCATCTTCCACAGCATCTACTCCGCCTTCAACGCATCGCTGATGCAGATGAAGGCCCGGCCCGAGTATCGCAGCCGTGTCGTCGCCCTCCAGACCATGACCTGGGGAATGACGCCGTTCGCTGGCCTTCTCATGGGCCGGATGATCGACGTCTGGAGCGCCCCGCCCGTGGTCGGTGGTTGGATGGTTATCGCCGCAGTGTTAACACTGTTGGTAGCGTTCGGTTCGAAAGAGCTCCGGCGCGTCTGATCTTCATGAACGAACTGCTGCAGCTCATCGCCCCCGGCCTCCGCCGGCTCGATCCCGAAGGTCGGCTCACGCCAGAAGCTGGCCTGCCCGATGACCTCAACGGTTCGACCTCGCTCTACGTCGTCGACCTTGAAATGAGCGGCCCCAACGCCCAGATGCACGAAGTGCTCGACCTCGCTGGCGTTCGGGCCACGCTCGCCCCGAAATTCCCGGAAGAAGCCTCGTGGGGCGAACGCGTGAAACCACGCCATATCGGAAATGCCGTGCCCGGCGCGCTCAAAGTCGTCGGCTATTCGTCCAAGCAGTGGAAGGCCGCCCTGGAACTCGAAGACGCCCTGGAGAAGTTCAGTGCCGCCGGCGAGAACGCCGTCATTACCGGCTGGGGCATCGGACAGGACATGGCCTTCCTCGTCGAAACCTATCGGCGCCTCAACCGGCCGTGGCCGTTTGCGAGCGTCGCCTTCGATGTCCAGCCGGTCGCGCGCATCCTCCTCCGGGAAACCGGCCAGGTGGACCGCTTCAACCTCGGCCATGTGGCCGACCGCCTCGGCATCGGCCGCATGGGCGAACACGGCGCCCTCGCCGATGCCTACGCCACCTACGATGTCCTCGTGAAGCTGATGGAGTTACCGGGTCCGGCTTAAGCCCATGTCCGCGCTGCAGTGCGCCGCGAACTATCGTGTTCCGGTAGGGAACGGGTCGCGATGCCGAAGGCAGTCAACAACCTGCCCTCTTGACAACTCCTTCGCGTAAAGCAAACGATAAGGGTAGATGTTCTCGGGGCGGGGTGAAATTCCCCACCGGCGGTGAAAGCCCGCGACTCCCTCCCTCACGGGATGGACTGATCCGGTGAAATTCCGGGGCCGACGGTTAGAGTCCGGATGGGAGAGGACACATGCGGCGTGGCCGATGCATTTGCGCATCCGGCACGCCCGCTCCGCGCTTGCCTGCGCCGGGGCCTCTCCCTTCGTCCCTGCGAATGTTCAGTATCGCCAGGGGTAGCGCATGTTCACAGGTATCATCGAAGAAGTCGGCACCGTCACGGAGGCTGGCGAGGGAACGCTCCGCATCCGTGCCCCCAAGATCCTTGTCGATAGTCAGCTCGGCGATTCCATCGCGATTAACGGCGTCGACCTCACCGTCGCGGAGATGGATCGCGAGTTCTTCTTCGCGAACCTCATGCCCGAAACCTACCGCCGCTCGAACCTTGGCGAACTCAAACCCAACGATCTCGTGAACCTCGAACGAAGCTGCCGCCCCACCGACCGCCTCAGCGGCCACATCGTCCGCGGAGTGGTCGAAGGCACCGGAACGCTCCATTCGATGACCCCGGAAGGCGAGGCGATCATCGTCCGGATCCTCGCCCCGGCCGAGTTGCTCCGCTACATGGTCGTCAAAGGCCCCGTCTGCATCGATGGCATCAGCCTCACGATCGTCGCCAAGGACCACGAGAGTTTCTCTGTCTCGCTGGTCCAGTACACCCAGGAAAACACCAACCTCGTGAACCGCAAGCCGGGCGACAACATCAACCTCGAAACCGACATCATCGCGCGTTACATCGAAAATTTCGTCGCGAACAGGGAGGACTGAAATGACCGAACGAGACCCGGTGATGGCTACCGTCCCCGAGGCGATCGAGGAGTACCGCCGCGGCCGCTTCGTCATCATCACCGATGATGAAGACCGCGAAAACGAAGGCGATCTCTGCATCGCCGCCCAGTTCGTCACGCCCGATTCCATCAACTTCATGGCGAAGTACGGCCGCGGCCTCATCTGTTGCTCACTGCCGGAGGATCGCTGCGAAGCCCTGAAGTTGCCCTTGATGGTCGACCAGGCCGCGAATAGCTCCGGTTTTGGCACACCGTTCACCGTCTCGGTCGAGGCCCGGACGGGCGTCACCACGGGCATCAGCGCTGCCGATCGTGCGCGCACGGTCCAGGTGCTGATGGACCCGGCGACCGGGCCGGAAGACCTCGCCCGCCCCGGCCACATGTTCCCGCTGCGGGCCCGTAAGAACGGTGTCCTGGTTCGCGCCGGACAGACCGAGGCCAGCCTCGACCTCGCACGAATGGCGGGCCTTACCCACGGCGCCGTCATCTGCGAAGTGATGAAGATGAACGGCGAAATGGCTCGCATGCCAGATCTCAAGAAGTTCGCCCGCCGTCACGGCCTCCGCATCGTTACCGTGAACGACATGATTAAGTACCGGCTCCGCAACGAACACCTCGTTACGCGCGTCGCCGAAACCCGCCTCCCGACGCCCTACGGGGACATGATGATCCTCGCCTACAAGGCCGAGAACTACCCGGATGAGCACATCGCCCTCGTCAAAGGCCCAATCGAGCCCGAAACCCCGACCCTGGTCCGCGTTCATGACCAGTGCGTTACGGGCGATGTTTTCGGTTCGATGCGCTGCGATTGCGGTGAGCAGAAGGACAGGGCCATGCAGATGGTCGCCGATGAAGGTGGCGTCTTCCTCTACATGCGCCAGGAGGGGCGGGGCATCGGCCTGCACAACAAGCTTCGCACCTATGAGATGCAGGACAAGGGCTATGACACCGTCGATGCGAACCTCGTCCTGGGCTTCCCGGCGGACCGCCGGGACTACGGTATCGGCATGCAGATCCTGCGCGATATTGGCGTTCGCAAGATGCGCCTGATCACGAACAACCCGGCCAAGCGTGCCGGCCTCGAAGCCTATGGCCTCGAAGTGGTGGAACGCGTCTCCATCCAGACTGAGCCCAACCCGCACAACGTCCGCTACCTCGATACCAAGCGCCAGCGCATGGGCCATCTCCTCGATGGACTCGAATCCCTCGGCACAGCGGAGAGCTCCTGATGGCGGTGCTCGAAGGATCGCTCGATGGTTCTGGTCTGCGCGTCTGCATCGTCGTCGCACGTTGGAACGAATTCGTCACCCGGAAGTTGCTCGAAGGCGCGGAATCCTGCCTTGGAGAGCGTGGCCTTGCGAAGTCGGACGTGACTGTCGCCTGGGTGCCAGGCGCCTTCGAGGTGCCGACCGCGGCAAGCTGGGCGGCAAGGAGCGGGAATTTCGATGCCGTCATCTGCCTGGGCGCCGTTATTCGCGGCGATACCGCGCACTTCGAATATGTCGCCGGTGGCGCGGCCGAGGGCATCTCCCGGATCGCCCTGGAAACAGGCGTCCCCGTCATCTTCGGTGTGCTGACCGTCGACAGTGTCGAACAGGCACTCTCGCGCGCGGGCGGCAAGGACGGCCACAAGGGCGAGGAATCAGCCCAGGCGGCCATCGAGATGGCGAACCTGCGCCGCCAGTTCTAATCCGCCTCGGCTGCAAACCTGGAGGTCAGGCGGGTTCGGCGGCCGTTCCAGCCTCATCGGCCTTGCCCCGGATCTTCCGGAAGAACTTGCCGAAGTCGCCGTTCTCCCAGGCCACCAGCAACTGCGATGCCACGCAGATGCTCGAGTAGGTCCCCGCGACGATGCCGACAAGCAGCACGAGCAGGAAGTAGCGAATCGTTTCGCCGCCGATGAGCAGCATCGCGACAACCGTGAGGATGACGGTAATGGAGGTGTTCAGCGATCGCGCGAGCGTCTCCGTCATGCTCGCGTTCACCGCTTCTTCGAACGGAATGTACGGGTCGTTGTGGAGCGTTTCGCGGATTCGGTCGAAGACCACGATCGTGTCGTGAACCGAGAAGCCGATGACGGTGAGGATCGCCGTGATGAACGCCAGGTCGACTTCGGTTCCTTTCACCTCGCCGAGGACGGCGAACAGCCCGAGGATGATGAAGGCATCGTGGATCAGCGCGATCACTGCCGCGGCGCCATAGCGGAATGGGCGATGCAACGATCGGAACATGGCCCAGATGTAGATAAGGATGGCAATCGCCGCGACGATCACCGCGCCTGCCGCATTCCGCGCGATCTCCGTGGATACCGTTTCCGAAACGGTCGAGAAGTTGCTTTGGGTGAGGGCTCCGAAGCGCGACCGTAGCCCATCCTCGATTTGGTTGATTTCACCAGGAACATCGGGACCCTGGTTCGCATCGAGTGCGGGCGCGTTCTTGAGTTCGGACGTCCGGATCAGGAACTTGTTCGTTCCCGCGCCCT
>Ga0154020_10007027_pt1 | contig 13175 bp, 11 predicted proteins | sample Klosneuvirus_201_FD_109709 | JGI IMG/M metagenome (GOLD analysis project Ga0154020, IMG submission 109709) | Active sludge microbial communities from wastewater, Klosterneuburg, Austria - Klosneuvirus_20160825_MG | ecosystem: Engineered > WWTP > Aerobic digester > Activated sludge | place... | reverse complement strand
CTGCGAGGGGCTGACGCCACCGAGATCTCCGGTGGGGAGCTGCGCGACCAGGACCGGGGCAGAGGGGATCGTGGCGTCCACCACGTACAGCCCTCGGTCTACCCCCGCGACATAGATGTAGGGTGCTTGCCAAAACAGCCACCAATCGCCGCTGTAGTCTCCCAGCGCGATCCCGCTGAGCGGGGTATAGCTGATGAGTTGGATCGCCCGCGGATTCGTCACGTCCCAGATCTGCACCCCGACCTCGCCCTGGGCGGCGAGCAGGAGTTGACTCCCGTACCATGCGAAGCCAAACCCATGGGCTTCGCGCAAGCCGTGCGTGTTCGCGTCGTCGTATTGGGCGACCCGCGTCGGTGCCCGGGGGTTTGAGACATCCCAAAACTCGATGCCGCCGTCGCTCGGGTCGCCGCCGCCGTCGCTGGAGTAGATGAGCATCAGGTAGCCCTGCACCATGGCCACGTTGCCATGACCGTGTGGGCTCTCGATGACGCTGATCGGCGTGAAGATCTCGCTGGGGCCGTAGGCTAGGCTGCCGAGGCCTGGGCCGACCTGCGCGTGGGCTGGCGAGGCGAAGGTCGCTAGTGCCATCAGGAGCGGGAGGCGCTGACTCACCCGGCTTAGCTACCAGCATTTGCCGGGTCTCTAGCAGCCCCGAACCGACGTAGGTTCGCTCATGGGCGCGCCGGCCGGAGGTTGAGCTCCCGGAGCAGGTGCGTGAGGTAACTTCGATTGAGGTTGGACAAGCGCGCGGCAGCAGTGACGCTTCCGCCAGTGATTCTCAGAACCTGGGCGAGATAGTGGCGCTGAAATGACCGTATCGCGAGGGCTCGGGCCTCCCCGTAGGGTTGGACGGCTCCCGGCGCGGAGTCCGTGGCCTGCCGAGGCCGTGCGCTCGCTCGCGGCCGCCGGACGACACCAAAGGCCTCGAGGGAGAGCTCGCCGGTCGCCAGGGCAGCTTCGACGAAGTTCCGGAGCTCTCGAACATTGCCCTCCCAAGGGTGGGCCTCAAGGGCGTCGAGCAGCTCGGGGTCGATGGGCGGAAGCGCCCCGCCGGCCCGGCGCGCCAGGTGCTCGACGAGCTCCGCGATGTCTTCGGGTCGCTCCCGGAGTGGAGGCAAGTGCAGGCGGACGCCGGCCAAGCGATAGTACAGGTCGGCTCGGAAATTGCCGCGCGCGACCTCCGCTTGAAGATCGCGATTGCTTGCGGCGATCACCCGCACGTCGGTCTCGATCTCCGCATCTCCCCCGAGGCGTTGAAATCGGCGCCGCTCGAGCACTCCCAGCAACGCCGGCTGCAACGAGAGCGGGAGCTCTCCGACCTCGTCGAGCAGCAGCGTGCCGCCGTCGGCGAGCTCAAAGGCGCCCGCTCGACGGGCCTCCGCTCCCGTAAAGGCGCCACGCTCGTGGCCAAAGAGCTCCGACTGAATCAGCGAGCTCGATAAGGAGCCGCAGTCTACAACTGTGAACGGCCGCTCGCGTCGAGGGCTCTCGAGGTGAATCGACCGCGCACAGACCTCCTTGCCGGTCCCGGTCTCTCCTTGCAGGAGGACGGACATGCTGCTGGGGGCGATCCGTCGGACCTGCGCCCGCACGGACCTCATGATCGGGCTCTCCCCGACCAGCCAGTCGGGTACTTCGTCGGGTGGCCCGCTCTGCGAGGTCACTTCGAGGTGCAGTCCTCGACGTACATCGCGGGCTCGGACGTTCACACTCACCAGGCAACTATCGCACGGGGAAGCTGTCCGGCCCCTTACAAGCCCCGTACAGATCGCAGCGCTCAGCTCCGCAGGGTCTTCTCGAGCAAGAGGTGCAGCGCCGCCTTGGCGCGCTCGACGTCCTTGGGCCCGCTCTCGGTGGTGAGCAGCTCGAGGGAGACGCCCTCCACCGCGGAGATCAGCGCGCGGTAGAACACGGGATCTTGCGCCGGCCGCCCGCTGGCGCGGACCGCGGTGTCGAGGAGTTGGACGAGCCCCTCTCGGAAGCGCGCCCGGAGCGGCGCCAGCGGTGAGTCGCTGCGCACCGCCTGCTGCACCAGCACCCGGAGCAGCGGGCCATGGGCCAGGTGATAGTCGAGGTAAGCGTCGAGGCCGAGCTGGATGGCCTCGAGCGGGTCGGCCTCGGCCCCGGCGCTCGCCGCCTGCATGCCGGCGATGAGCTCTCCGGTGGCCAACTCATAGATCGCCGCCAGCACCGCCTCCTTGCTGCTGAAGTACTTGTAAAAGGTCCGGCGGGCGACCCCGGCCCGCTCCAGGATGTCCTCCACCCGAGTGGTGGAGAAGCCGCGCTCGGCGAAGATCTCCACGGCGGCGTTCAAGATCCCCCCCTCGGAGAGGCGGACGTCGAGGGCCGAGCGCGCAGCCTCTTGAAATCGCAGGAGAGCACCCTTCTTGAGCACGGTAGAACGCGTGTATCCGGGTTGGGTGGCATCGGTCAAATTGCGCTTGAGAAAGAGGATACACGGTGTATACATGGCCACCATGAGCACCGTGCTAATCACTGGAGCCACCACCGGCATCGGACGTCACCTCGCGCTCGACCTGGCCCGCCACGGGCATCAGGTGATCGCCACCGGCCGCAAGCTGGCCCTCCTCGAGGGGCTGGCGGCCGAGGCCAAGGCGGACGGCAAGACGATCGAGATCATCCCCCTCGACGTGACCGACAACGAGAACATCGCGGCCGCGGTGCGGGCGGTGGACGCGTTGACCTCGGGGGCAGGGCTGGACGTGCTGATCAACAACGCCGGCTATGGTCAGGCGGGCGCCCTGCTCGAGGTGACCGAGGCGGAGCTCCGCCAGCAGTTTGAGACCAACGTCTTCGGGCTCATGGCGGTGACGCGGGCCTTCGTGCCCCGCATGGTCGAGCGGGGCCGCGGTCACGTGCTCAACGTTAGCAGCGCCGGCGGGCGCTTCACCGCCCCCTTCTTCGGCGCCTATCACGCCTCGAAATACGCCCTCGAGGCCATGTCCGACGCGCTCAGGATGGAGCTGGCGCCCTTTGGCGTGCGCGTAGTGCTCATCGAGCCGGGGCCCGTGCACTCGAAGTTCACCGACCGCACGATGGCCTCGCTGCCCCAGGCCCCCGGCTCGCGCTACGCCGAGGTCTATGCCCGCGCCGACGCGATCCGCGCCCAGACCGATCGCGCGGCCGTTGGCCCGGAGCGGGTGGCCTCGGTCGTGCGTCGGGCGATCGACTCACGGCGGCCGCGCGCGCGCTATCTGGTCCCGGGGTTCCGCCTCGAGCTGATGTTCGCCGCGATGGCGGTCACGCCGACGGCGCTGATCGACGCGGTCTTCTCCTCCGTGTTCGGGCTCTCGGCGCAGAAGAAGGCTCTCGAAGCCACAGTAGAGACTGGCGATGCGCGCTCGGTTTGAAGGTCAGCGTGCGCTGATCACCGGGGCGGCCTCGGGCATCGGGCGATCCACCGCGCTGGAGTTGGCGCGGCGGGGCTACACCGTGGGCTTGGTCGACATCGACGGCGCGGGCCTGGCCACCTTGGCGGAGGAGGTCCGGAGCGCCGGCGGCGAGGCCCATACTTTCCAGGCCGATCTGGCCTCGCCGGAGGCCATCGAGATGTTGGCCCGAGACGTGGTTGGCGCGCTCGGACGGGTGGATCTGCTCCTCAACAACGTGGGTGTGGCGGTCGTCGCGCCGCTGCTCGAGATCAGCGAGGAAGACTGGGACTGGATCCTCAACATCAACCTGCGCGCGGCGGTGCGGCTGACCCGCGCGCTCTTGCCGGGCATGATCGCCCGCGGCTCGGGCCAAGTCGCCTTCACCGCCTCGATGGCCGGTCTGATCGGCGCGCCAGGGATGCTCGCCTACTCCACCACCAAGTTCGCGTTGGTCGGCTTCGCCGAGGCGCTGCGGCTCGACGTCATCGATCAGGGCATCGACGTGACGGTGGTGTGTCCGGGCTACGTGCGGACCAACCTGCACCGGGCGACGCGGTACAAAAACGACGGGTTCTCTCGCCTCCTCGACGCGCCGCCCTCCTGGTACGGAGTGAGCAGCGAGCGGGCCGCGTACAAGATCGTGAACGCGATCGCGGCGCGGCGGCCGCTGCTCGTCTTCGGCGTCGAGAAGTTCGGCTGGTGGCTGAAGCGGCTGTGGCCCGCGGCCGCCTTCGCGATCGCGCGCTATGGCGCCAAGCGGATGGGCCTCCTCACACCGAGGGCAGCGAGATCGACACCAGCGGCTTGAGGACGGAGCGGAGCTCGATCAGCGCCGCCCGCAGATCGGCGCGGGGCGTCTCCTTCAGCGTCGTCAGCGCCGCGTTGCCGGGCTTCTTCTTGGCCTCGGCCAGGATGTCCTTGAGGATCGCGCTGATCTCCTTCTCGGCCGAGCTCAACTGGGTCGGGGCGCGCCGGAGCAGCTCCGTGGTGAGCGCCGTGAGCTCGGGCGTGGTGTAGCCCAGCTTCGCCTCGTGGTTGCGCAGCGCCGGGGCGAGGTCGCTGGACCCATAGGGGAGGAGGATCGGTTTGGCGGCGGGGAGGCGGGTGGCCCAGCTGATCTCCGGACCGAACTTCTGGAGCTGCTCCAGCCGCTCTTCGTACGTCGCGTCGGCCAACAGCGGGTGGTAGCCCACCGTCGTCGCCACGCGGGCCAGGACTTGGTCCTTGTCGTAGAGGCTACCGTCCACCAAGGGGAGCGCGATCTCCTTCAGCTCGGCCCGGGCCTTGTTCGCCGTGGCGAGGTCGCCTTGGCCGAAGGCCTGCGCCCAACGCTCGGTCACGATCGTGACGCCCGCCCGCAGCGCGTTCGACAGCGCGCTTTGGCGATGGTTGCTCCGCATCCCGCGGGTAGAGTCATCGGCGTCGGCGGCCTTGGCCCAGGCGTCATCGACCCGCTTGGCGTCGCTGAAGGAGCCCTCCTTCACCAGCTTCTCGAAGGCCTCCATGTAGTGGTAGCTGTGCACCGACTCGTAGAACTGGACGCGGCTCGCCACTCTCTCAAAGTCGGCGTCGCTGCGCGTCTCGATGAACCGCGTGAGCAAAGTGCCGGTGCCTTCGGCGTAGGCGTTCCACAGGACGTCCCCGCCGATGTCCTTGGTGTTGACGTGCGGTTTGATCAGCGCGATCGCGCTGGCGTCGGCGTCCTTCATCGCCTGCAAGAGCGCGTGCTCCAAGATCTGGGGCTTACGTTCTGCGGTCACCGCTCCGGCGGCGATGAGCTGCTCGAGCACCTCGAGGTCCTTCGCCGTGCGGATTGGGCTTTGCCAGGTCAGGCGATCGGCGAAGACCCGCAGCGCGTCCTGTTCCACCGCCGGGGTGGTCGTGATCTCTTCCGCCGGGAAGCGCGCGCGATAGCTCTTGGCCTCATCGAGCCGGCCCTGGGTCAGAAGCGCCAGATACTCCACCGTGAGCGCCTGGGAGATCTCGCTCGGCTTGACGCCGCTCTGGCGGGCCAGCGCCACCTCCGCCGGGGTCCACTCGGCGAGCGTCTTGCCGGGGGTGGCCTTGGTCAGCGCTTCGTAGTGCTGGAGGATGTCCTGCCTCAGCATGCCGATCTGGAAACGTAGGTCATAGCCGGAGGCCTCGCTGTCGAGGGAGAAGCTCTTGGCGAGCCCGAGCTTCACCGCCGCGTGGGTCAGGCTGAGACCGAGCGTGCGTTTGTCGGGGACCGTCTCGCCTTGATAGGTCGTCGTGGTCGGCAGATCGCCGAGCATTTTGGCGGCCCGCGCCTGCTGGATTTGGGCTGGCGTCAGCGGCTCGAGCTGCTTGCCGGGCGTGATCTCCGAGGAGTGAAACAGCCCGTCGAGGTAGGGCAGGGTGACGGCGTTGATCGGGAGCTTGCTGTCGATCGACATGATTACCTCTGGTAGGGCTTCAAGGTCTTGGCCGGCTTGGCGCTGAGCAGCGCGCTCAAATGGGACAGGTCTCCGTCCCAGCGGAGAAACTGCCCCGGCTGCCAGCGGTAGGCGGGGTCGGTGAGCAGCGAGAACAGCACGTCCTCGTCGCAGCTGACCTTGAGCGGCGCGCCCGCGGCCTCGCCGCGCGAGATGTGCGGGAGGCGATCAGGCCGGAAGCTGAAGAGGCCGCCCTCGGGGGAGAGCACCTCGAAGGTCACGGGGCGGAGCGCGCCGATGTCCCGGGGCGCGACGTCGAGCAGGCGGTACTCGAGGAGGTCGAAGACGAAGGCGGTCTTGCCCATCGCCCTGCCTAAAGCAACCCCTATGCCACGCCCCCACGCTCCGCGACGGCATCCGCTTTGCGTGCCAGGAGCAGCACTTGCGGCCTGAGGCGTCGGACGGTTCCAACGCTGCTGTCGGAGGGGTCCGAGCGGGGAAGCCACCTGTGGAATAGCTTTCTATCGATTCGTATAGATTACGCGACGCACCTCCGGACGGCTCCACCAGCGCCGCTTGGCACGCCGGCTGCTTTGGTCTCGGACATGGATCGCGAGCTGTTCTCCTCGAACCACTACCGTACGCCCAACGCTGATGCCGTGAACGAGGCGGGCGGACCGGCCTACGCCTTCACGCCGGCGCACGCGCTGGCCCAGTACGCTTCGACGGGCTGCTTGAGCTCGACCTACTATGCTTCGGCCGAGCTGCAGCTGGCGGAGGTCCTCAAGCTCCTCGACCGGGTGCCCGCGGAGTTGGTGGCCAAGACCGCGATCTGGGCCCGCGAGCGCGGGTTCATGAAGGACCTGCCCGCGCTGCTCGTGGCGTGGCTGACGGTGACCGAGGCGAAGCTGGCGGATCGGATCTTCGATCGCGTGATCGACGATGCCAAGATGCTGCGCAACTTCGTGCAGGTGATCCGGTCGGGGGTGGTGGGGCGCCGCTCGCTCGGCTCGGTGCCGAAGCGCCTGGTGCGGCGCTGGCTCGCCGCGCGCACGCCGGAGCAGCTGTTTCGGAGCTCGATCGGCGATAAGCCGTCGCTCGGTGACGTGATCAAGCTGGCCCACCCGCGCCCGGAAGATCCGGAGCGATCGGCGCTGTACGCGTACCTCGGCGGGATCGCGCATGAGGAGGCGGCGTTGCCGGAGATCGTGCGGGCCTACGAGGCTTGGAAGCGCGCGCCCTCGGAGGATCCGCCGGCGGTGCCGTCGGCGTTGCTCACCTCGCTCACGCTGGATCGCTCGGCGTGGGTGGGGATCGCGCGTCGAGCGAGCTGGCAAGAGACGCGGATGAACCTGGCGTCGTTCGCGCGCCACGGGGTGTTCTCGTCCAAGCGGGCGGTGGAGATGGTGGCGGCCAAGCTCCGGGATAAGGAGGCCATCCGCCGGGCGCGGGTGATGCCGTACCAGCTGCTCATGGCCTACAACGCGGCCAAGGCGCAGGTCCCGGGTCCGGTGCTGGCGGCGCTTGAGGCGGCGATGGAGGTCGCGCTGGAGAACGTGCCCGAGCTGCGGGGGAAGATCTACGTGTGCGCCGATGTCTCGGGGTCGATGCAGGCGCCGGTGACCGGGTTTCGTAAGGGCGCGACCACGGCGGTCCGCTGCATCGACGTGGCCGGCCTGATGTCGGCGGCGATGCTGCGGGCCAATGACGCCGAGGTGCTCGCCTTCGACACCAAGGTGGTCCGCCTACCCATCAACAAGGGTGGGTCGGTGCTCGCCAACGCGAACAAGCTGGCCTCGGTGGGTGGAGGCGGGACGAGCTGTTCGGCGCCGCTCGTGGAGCTGAACGCGCGCCGGGCCAAGGGTTCGCTGGTGCTGCTGGTCTCGGATAATGAGTCGTGGGTCGACGCGCGCCGTGGCGCGACGGAGGTGATGACGCAGTGGGACGCGTTTCGGGCGCGGAATCCGGGGGCCAAGCTGGTGTGCCTGGACTTGGCGCCGAACGCGACGACGCAGGCGATTGAGCGCCGTGATGTGCTCAATATCGGCGGCTTCTCCGACGCGGTCTTTGAGCTGATCGGAGACTTCGCGGGGAACAAGACGAGCCAGCACTGGCTGGAGCGTATCGAGGCGATCGTGATCTGAAGAACTTAGGGAATCTTGGCGAAGCCGAATGCAGCGGGGAGTACACTCCAAATTGTAACCTCTCCGCAAAATCTCGTCGGTGGAGCTGAGATGGGGAGCGCGGGCGATGAATGCCGCTCGGGACTACACTTAAACTGTAAACGTCTCGAGCAGAAACTCGTCGTCGCCCGCGCTGCCCGCTCTCTGATCGCCGCCGATATAGAAAGGCTGGCCACCGACCTCACCCAGGAGCACATCGCGCGCGCCGAGCTTGAACTCACCCGCAGTGAAGCACATGGGAGCGCTGCCGTCGCAGCACCCGCCCGACTGATGAAACATCAGCGGACCATGCATCCCCACGAGCCGCGCGATGAGCGCCAAGGCCTGGTCGGTGGCCGTAACCATGCCTAGAACCCCATGGGCTTCTTGTCGTAGCTGACCAAGATATTCTTCGTCTGCTGGTAGTGCTCCAGCATCATCTTGTGGGTCTCGCGGCCGATACCGGACTGCTTGTACCCACCGAAGGCCGCGTGGGCCGGATAGAGGTGATTTGCTCCTGCGGGTCTTGGCCGAGGTAAAGGGCAACGTGAGCCGGGCGGCGGAGAGGCTCGGCGTGGCGCGCACCACGCTGCGCCGGATGAAGCGGCGACACGGCTTGGACTGAGCGGTTGCGCTAGCGCTGGGCATCGTCCAGGCTGCCCGCCATGAAGGCGATTCGCCGCGCGACCGCGATCGTCAAGAAGTGGTTCGAGTTCAAGGACGCTCGAAAGAGCCTAGATTTCCTGCTCTCCTCCGCGCCCTCCGCCCTCTCCCTCGACGATCGCTTGGCCTGGTTGGTGGAGCTGGCCCGGTGGGTGCGAACCCAAAAGACCATCAAGCTCGAGGGCCCGGCCTCCGAGGTTCCCCCTCAGGTGGTGCGCGCGCGCTTCCTGCTCAACGTCCTCGACCGGAACCCGGAGTGGAAGCTCCAGGTGGCGCGGACCCTGCGCTCGATCGTGCGGGACACCAACGCGCTCGATCTGTTCTGTGATACCGGCATGCCGCGGCAGCTCGGCTTCCTGAGCGAGGCCGGCGATCGCATCCTGCGCAAGCTCCTTCCCCAGGCGCCGAGCGGCTCGGATCTGGGCGCGATCATGGATCAGCTCTTCCCTTCCCAGGCGGACGCGACCTGGCTCGCGCAGCTCGACGCCGAGACGATCGGGCGGTTTCAGTCGCTCTTCCTGCACGAGGTGAGCGCCGAAGAGGTCGGCTGGAACTCTCTGCTCCGGGACGCCGAAGACGCGCTGTTCTTCCTCTCGAGCCAGATCCGCTCAGCGGGCCTGTCGGCGCCAGTGCGGGCGCGGATCGCGGCACCCTCCTTTCGCGAGCTGCCCTTCTTCTCCTTGGGAAGGTCGGTGGATCGCTTCACGCAGGCCCGGGCGGGAGGGAACTTCCAAGAGACGATCCTAGGAGCACGGACCTTGGTGACGCAGCTGGATGAGTGCCGCGCCGCCACCCGTGCCGCGTACTCACACCTCGGCGAGTTCGGCGTGAGCGTGGCGATCGTCTATCAGCTCGAGCGTATCCGCGCGCAGCTCGAGCGCAGCAAGACCTTGGTGGATGTGCTGGCGGGCGACGTCGAGGACCGGGTGTGGATCGCCAAGTTCATCTCCCGGCTCGTCGCCGACAACCTGGCTCAAGACAGCGTCCTGGCTCTGCTTCGGCAAAACTTCTCCCTCCTCTCCCAGAAGGTCGTCGAGCGCAGCGCCGAGATCGGTGAGCACTACATCGCACGAAACCCCGAGGAATACCGCCATATGCTGAAGAGCGCGGCCGGGGGAGGGGCGCTCACGGGCGTGACCACGACGATCAAGTTCGGCATCACCGGGCTGCATCTGTCGGCCTTCTTCGAAGGGATCTTGGCCTCCGTGAACTACGGAGCGAGCTTCATCCTCATCCAGCTCCTCGGCTTCAGCCTGGCCACCAAGCAGCCGGCCACGACCGCGCCGGCGATCGCCGCGCACATGGAGAACCTCTCCGCGCCGGGGCAGGTGGAGCGGGTGGTCGACGAGGTGGTGTACCTCATCCGCTCTCAGATCGCGGGCATCATCGGGAACGTCTCCTTCGTGATCCCGGCGACCCTCTTCTTCGAGCTCCTAGCGCGCCTCTTGGCGGGGCGCGCGCTGATCTCGGTGGAGAAGGCCGAGCACACCTTAGCGTCCCTCTCGATGCTCGGGCCGAGCTGGCCTTACGCTGCCTTCACCGGGGTGCTGCTCTGGCTGGCCAGCTACATCTCGGGCTCGGTCGACAACTTCTACGCCTACCGCGGCCTGGGTAAGGCGCTAGAGAAGAACCCCCGCCTGGTCTTCGTCTTTGGCGCGAGCGGAGCCGAGCGGATCTCGCGCTTCTTCACCCGCAACATCGCCGGTTTTGCCGCCAACCTCTCCTTGGGCTTGTTCCTCGGCCTCTTGCCGTCGCTGCTCCAGTTCGTGGGGCTTCCGATCGAGGTCCGGCACGTGACCTTGTCCACCGGGGCCGTCGCCGCCTCGGTGTCCGCTCTGGGACCGGAGTCGCTCCTGACCGGCCCTTTTTGGCTGGCTGTGCTCGGCGTCATAGGCATTGGGACTCTGAACGTGGCGGTCAGCTTCTCGGTCGCCTTGTTCCTGGCGATCCGCGGCCGGGGCATCGCGGCGCCCGAGCGGCGGGCCGTTTATCGAGGAATTCGGCGGCGTTTTCGGCGAGCGCCGCTCTCCTTGTTCTTCCCGCCCAAGCCCAAGCGGTTGATCAACTGAGTCGTGCCCCTACCGGCTGGGCGCCAGGTGTGTCGCTTGGGCCCAACGGTTGCTGGTTTCTGGGCACAGAGGAAGGCCACTTGATGAGGATTGTCAGGTCGGCGCGCCTGATGCACGTTGAGGCCTTACCGTGACCAGCGTCCACCGAAAGGCTGCCCTAGCCGTCGAGCTACACCTCGTCGAGCCGGTCGGCGCGGCCACGATCCTGGCGCTGCCGAAGTCCGAGCGCCCCATCCCAGCCGCGTGGAAGGAGCTGGGAGGCGCCGACATCGCGCAGGTATTCATCGACCAGATTCGCTCCAAGGTCTCGGTGCTTACCGCCGAACAAGTCCAAGACTTGGTGACGAAGGGCGAGAAGATCACTGAGCACGGCTCCGTCGAGCTGAAGAAGAAGATCCGAGCCAACCCCGATGAAGAGATTCCGGTCTCGATGTCTCGGGTTCGGCCGGGGCAATCTCAGATCTCTTACGACCACGTCCGCCAGAAGCTGCTGGAGCTCCTCGACGCGATCGCCGCTTCTCCCAAAGACGTTGTGACTCGCTTCTTGGCTGGTGACCGTCTCAAGGGCTTCCTCTCGCCGTCGGGCGATATCACTTTGACGGACGGTCATCACAAGTTCACCGCCTTGCTCGCGCTTCGAGGGTTGGTCGGGATGTCGATGTTCGGAGGCACGCACGTGCCAATGCTGTTCTGTGAGCCGAGGGAGTCCAAGGAGCTGTTCCTGGATTTGCGCAACGGCAAGCACCTCAAGAGCCCGCCGCTGCGCTTTGGGAAGCTCGAGAACAACCCCTTCCGCAAGCTCGCCGCCGATCTCGCGGTGAAGGTGCGGGGTGAGCCGGGAAACTATCGCCTCGAGGGACTGGAGCGGCCGCTGTGGATCAAGGGCGGGCGCTCTCAGGACTTCATAGAGTTCCATCTGGCCCGCTGCATCGAGAGCGCCTTGGCCGACAACGGCTATAGCTGGAAGCCCGGCGAGGCCCTCAAGCCCGAAGAGCGGGCGGTGGTGCGCAAAGCCCTGCTCAGCTTGGCGGACCAGGAGAGCTTCGCGCTCGACAAGGTAGGCGGCGCGGTGGTCATCCCGGAAGACTGGACCAAGGCCGAGATCCTCGAGCACCTCCGCATCGGCCGTAAGAAGGGCAAGCTCAAGCTCCGCGCCGAGCCGACTTCCGGCGCAGAGTGATTTAGGGTCTACTTCGCCGATGCCTTCGCCGCGGCGGAGCTTCCTCCAAAAGGGCCTCTTCGGCGGCGCGCTGCTCGCGCTGGGCGGTGGCGGGCTCGCGCTCGTGCCGCCCAAGACGCGCCAAGCTCCTAGGCAGCCGCTCCTCTCCCTGTCGGAGCCGAGCTTTCAGGTCCTGGTGGCCTTCGCAGCGCGCGTCGTGGTCGCGCCCGGGGCGGATCCGGGGGAGATCGCCGCGGGCGCGGATCTCGCGCTGTCCTACGCGCTCCCGGAGTCGCGCACCGATCTCGATCGTCTGCTGCGCCTCTTTGACAACGCCCTGGTCGGCCTCGTCCTCGATCAGCGGCTGACGCCCTTCACCCGCCTCCCGCCCGAGGAGCAAGACGCAGTGATCGAGCGCTGGCGGACGAGCTCGCTGGTGCTGCGGCGGACCGGCTATCAGGCGCTGCGCAAGCTCTGCCTGGCCTCCCACTACACCGGCGAGGCTACCTGGGCTGGGCTCGGCTACTCCATCCCGGTGGGCCTCAACCAAGCGGCCTACGAGGACTCCAAGGTCGGCCTGCCATGACCAAGCTCAGCGAGATCCGCAGCAGCAAGAATGTCCTCGACGGCTCGGCCGCGGCCACCGATCTCAACCTCAGCGCCGATGACTGCGTGATCGGCAGCGGGGCCGGCGGCGCGCTCACCGCCGCGACCTTGGCGCAGCACGGACGCACGGTGCTCCTCATCGAAGAGGGTGGCTACTACACCAGCCAAGACTTCACGATGCGCGAGCGAGATACCGAGTCGCGCCTCTACCAAGAGGGCATGACCCGCACCACCAAGGACGCGGGGATCACGATCTTCCAGGGCAAAGCGGTGGGCGGTACCACCGTCGTCAACTGGACCACCAGCTTTCGCACCCCGCCTCAGGTGGTTGAGCATTGGCGCAGCAAGCACGCGGTCGGCGGCTTCGCGTATGCGGATCTGTTGCCCCACTACCAGGCGATCGAGGAGCGCCTGTCGATCGCCCAGGTCGAGCCCGCCTCGATGAACCGCAACAACCGCACGCTCTACGACGGGTGCCAAAAGCTAGGCTGGGCTGTGGAGCCGCTCCGCCGGAATGTGTACGCCTGCCAGCAGACGGGCTTTTGCCACTTGGGCTGCCCGGTGAACGCCAAGCGGTCCATGCTGGTCACTTTGATCCCCGACGCCATCGACGCCGGCGCGCGGTTGCTCTTTCGCGCGCGGGCCGAGCGGCTGGAGCTCAGCGGGGGCCAGGTCGTCCGGGTGGTGGGCACCTTGCTCGACCCCGAGGGGCGCCAGAGCACCGGGCGGAG
>Ga0154020_10007025_pt1 | contig 13176 bp, 9 predicted proteins | sample Klosneuvirus_201_FD_109709 | JGI IMG/M metagenome (GOLD analysis project Ga0154020, IMG submission 109709) | Active sludge microbial communities from wastewater, Klosterneuburg, Austria - Klosneuvirus_20160825_MG | ecosystem: Engineered > WWTP > Aerobic digester > Activated sludge | place... | reverse complement strand
TAACTCGATTGCTTTATGATATGTACTTATAGCATGATCAGCTTGTCCTAAGTCAGCATATGCCATTGCTAAGTTATTATATGCTCTCGGGCTTTGGACATGAGATAAGGTTTGATTATAAAAAGTAATCGGATCATGCCACTCTCTGTTACGAGTAATTGTTCTAAAACAAAGAAGTAAAATAATTATAAAAAGAAGTAAGCAAAGTCCTTCTTTAATAATGGGTTTACTTTTTCTATATAGTAATATAAAAAAATATGAAAATAAAAGGAAAAATCCTACAGAAGGAAAAAAGAGAAAATGCTCATAAAATATTCCATTGATTGGCAGAATACCACTAGTTGGAATAAAGGTAATCATAATCCACAAAAGACTAAAAAGCATAACCGGCCACTTCTTCCTTTTCCATATGGCATATGAAATAGCTGCAATAATACCAATTAGTGTAATGAGAATTTGGATATTGAGAGAAGTCATGATTTGGATACCAGCGTCTCTCTCCATGAAAAGTGATTGAGGATAAACTAAAAGACCAAGATATGTCGGGAAGAGGTTAATAAATGTTTCAAGCCTAACTAAAAGACTGCTTGAATAGACATTTGCAGAATTATAGAAATTTAACGTGTTATTAAAGTTTAGAACACTAATTCTTAAAATAAAATATATACCTGTTATAAGTGCATAAGGAAGTGTTTTAACTAATGAGTTGACGATAGCATCTTTAGAAAAAGATTTTTTTGAAAAGAGAAAAATAAGAAAGATTAGACCCGGGCTCATGAGAGCAATCTCTTTTGATAGTAATGCAGCAATTAGAGTAATAAAAGATAATAAATAATATTTCCGCATCTTTGATGTTATTAAAAGAAGCGTCAGAATGATAAAGAAAAAGCTTAATGGATCTCCTCTTCCAGATGCATACGCTATAGCTTCTGTTTGAATTGGGTGAATTAAAAAGAGAAGAGAGGTTAAAAACGCATATAATTGATCATCAAAAAGTTTTTTTAATAGAAGAAAGAGTAAAGCTCCTCCCATAAAATGAAGAAAGAAACTATCAAGATGATAAATAAAACCATTATCTTTAAATAGTTGATACTCAATACTAAATCCTGTAAATAAAAGAGGGCGATAATAATTACTTACTTGCCCTGATTCTGATGAGAGACTTTTCGTTACTAGGTGAGGAATATCAAAATTTATTACAGCCTGGTTATTGTAAATAAATTGCTCATCATCAAAAAAGAGTCCATTCCCCAGAGTAATTCCATAACAGAAAATAACAAAAAGAAAAAGAATAGAGAGAATATAAAAATTGTTTAACTGAGAGATCTTAGACAGAAAGTTGGTGAGCATAGAGGTCATTTTTTAATTCTTAATAAGACCCATCGTAATTTGTCAGATATTTTATAAAAAAGGTAAAGAGGTTTACTAAGAACTAAATCATAACTTCCGATAAACTCGACCGGCTCTGGCCGAAAACCTTGCTTAAATCTGTGAAAACCATACCAAGGGTCATGTTCATCTGGATCAGGGCCTAAAGCTCCCCACATATCAAATTTTTTCAGTCCTAATTTCTTCCCAAATTTAATTGCTTCCCACATCATAAGTGTTGAAGCCATAGTTTCTCTATGTTCACTGCTAGATGCTCCATAAGGATAATAAAGAGTATCCTTGAAGACAAATAAAATCCATGCAACTAAAATTTTCATGTTATATGTAGCTACGAGCAAATGAGAGGACAACTCATTGGAAGGATATTTAGATTCGTGTGGAAGTATTTGCCATTGAAGTGAATGATACTCGTTGGTATGAGCATAGAATTTCTGTCTTTTGGTAGTTTCATCAGTTATATCAAGATATGTCTTAAAAGCTTCATCAGTATTTTTCTCTGTTACATTAACATTGTGTTTTTGTGCAACCCTAATGTTATAACGAGTTTTTGGGTGAAGATTTTGTATGAGTTCTTCTTCAGATTTAGTTAGGTCAAGGACAAACGTATATTTTGTAAACAGTGGACGTGCTGCTTTCTGCAAACCGAGCATATACAACTCTTTTTCATAACCCTCATTCTGTCTTTCATTTGGTTCGACTTGGATAAAAATACAGCGATGTTTTTTACCAATCTCACGGAGAGTTTTAATTTGAGTTTTATTAGGAAGACTTCCTTTAGGAAGGTATCCAACATTCCATTTAGTTTTTGGTATTGGGTGGATTGTGAGAGTAAATCCGTCTATAAGTTTGGTATCGTCGTAAAATCCTATCCGTACTACCTTAATTCCTTCTCTTTCACGAAACTCTCCCCATTCATAAGATTGGAGCGGATGAGAAACGAGACGATTGTACTCAATTCTTTCTTCTTTACTGACCTCAGCTACCTTCATTTATCTATTGTAGCAAACCCTCTACCTTGCTGCGAATTGATAGAAATAATCCAATGATGCTAGACTTAAAATAGTATGGAAGCAGCAGATAGCTCTATTCCCGTTGAGAAGACCTCCACTATTACTGGCTCTTCCTTGCAAAAGCTTGATTCTTATTGGGATGAAGTTGAGGGAATGCCTGTCCCAGAAACAATCCCTAATATAGACCTTAACGATTTTCCAGAGAATCATCGCATAGATATGTTCAATTTAGCTAGAGATGCCTGGGTGGATATCTATAACCCAGCAACGCTTCTTACTCATTTACAAAGTGATGAAGTAAGCAATGATAAGCGAAGGGAGCTTAAAGATTTAAGAAAGCACGGTCTTGTATTACGCGCTGCTTATAAGTCTTTAGATGGACGACATATGGCACCCCAGAAGCACTGGTTGTTTCTAAAGTTACTCGGAGAGTTAAATGATAATTATTATTCGCCACAAAGAGTAGAGTCTAAAGAGAAGTTAGCTGATTTTGTTGAAAAACAATATATGTCACTAGATGGACTTGAGTTTTTCTCGGCAACAAATAAATCTTTTCAAGATCATTATAACAAAGAATTAGCTCTAGTTAATAAACTTAATGATGAAGATGTTTTACCTGCACACGACTTCCATTTAATGAGAAAATTATTAAGAAATAGCATGAACACATTCAGGCTCTCCGGAACACTAACTCATGATCCGAAGATAACTCAGGTAGCACGTTATATGCAAGATCTTAATGAAACCTTAGGTAAAAAACAGGATCAGCTCGTCCAGCAAGATATTCGAGGAGAGCTGGCATACGGAGATGCAGCTGTTATAGTCCCTCCGGAAGAGAAAAGAAAGATTCAAGGATTTGTTCGAGCAAATGTAAACGTTTAAAAGAGGTCCGATTCCCCGGTTAAAATACTTCGATTAACATTGTGTTCAATTACATCCTCAGGTAATTCTATAAGAAAGCGAGATATAGTATTATTTGTTCGTTGTCCGAAAAATAGTCTTCTTCTGGCATGAGTCAGGAAAAGTCTATCTTTAGCCCGTGTCATTCCAACATAGCAAAGTCTTCTTTCCTCTTCCAATTCTTGCTTGTCCATAAGAGCACGTGAGTGTGGAAATAAACCCTCCTCCATCCCTATCATAAATACGACAGGGAACTCTAATCCCTTAGCAGCATGTAAGGTCATCAGCGTTACAGCATTCTTAAATTGATTTTCTTTAGGACCTGAAGTATATTCCTGTTCAACAAGTGCAACATTCTCGAGAAATTCGGTCATATTTGGAAAATTGATTGCTACAGACCGTAATTCTTTAATGTTCTCCAGACGGGCTCTATCCTCTTCATCATGTTCATCATACATTTCTAAATATCGTGTTGCTTCAATAACACTATCTAACAATTCTATAGTTGGTATATCTTCTGTGTCAGGGTGTTTCTCTACAAATTTCAGAAATCTTTCGAGTCGTGCTTTTCCTAATTTTTCAATTCGTTTTAGAGATATTGTTTCATTTGGATTAGCAGTATGACGAAGATAGGAAAGGACATCTTTTATTTCTTTTCTTTCATAAAATCTCGTTCCTCCAATAAGAGTATAAGGAATACTATGATGTAAAAAGGCTTCCTCAACTACTCGTGATTGAGCGTTAGTTCGGTACAAGACTGCTACATCATTTAGCTTACTTACTCCTAAGCTAATTATCGTTCTGATGATAAAATCAGCTTCATCTTGTTCACTTGTTGCTTCATAAATTTCTAACGCTTCCCCGCTTGGGTTCTCAGTCCATAATTTAAGGACAGGATGGGAAGTGTTTTTTGAAATTACTGTCGACGCAGCATCAAGAATTTTTTGGGTAGAACGGTAATTTTGGGAAAGGGAAAAAGTTTTTGTGTCATTAAAATCATTAGTGAATTTAATAAGATTTCGATAATCAGCGCCTCGCCAACTATAGATACTTTGTGAGAAATCTCCAACAACACAAATGTTTTTGTATTTTTCAGCCAACAATTTACTTAAAACATATTGAGCCCTATTTGTATCTTGATATTCATCAACTAAGAGATAGCGAAAACGATTTTGATACTTTTCCAAAATTTCAGGGTTTTGTTTAAAAAGCCTTACTGTTTGGAGAATAAGGTCGTCGAAATCTAAAGCATCATTTTCCTTGAGGATTTTTTGATAAAGTGGATAAAGCTTAGCAACAGTTTGTTGGAAGATTCCTCTCGCAAAAGTACTATATTCATCATCGTAAATTAATTCATTTTTTGCTCCCGAAATTGTTGTAAGAATAGATGCAGGTTTAAAGTCCTTAGGAGATATTAATAGTCTATGCATGGCTTCTTTTATTACATCTAGTTGATCGTTGCTATCATAAATAACGAAGCGACGTGAAATACCTAAACGTTCTCCATCAAAGCGTAGGATCCGCGCACAGAGGGAATGAAAAGTTGCAACGAATGGTTGACCTGTTGGTATGCCATCATTAAGAAGAGCAAAAAACTTCTGCATTCGTTCTTTCATTTCTCCCGCAGCCTTATTGGTAAAGGTAACCATAAGAATCTCCTCAGGAGTTATCCCTTTTTCGAGTAGAAGATACATTACTTTATAGGTAAGTACTCGAGTTTTTCCAGAACCAGCTCCTGCCAGAATTATCATCGGGCCGTCAGTATTGAGAACTGCTTTCTTTTGTTCTGGATTTAGGTCATTGAGAAGTGTGTGGTCCATAAACTATCATGGGAGAGATAGGAATTTGTGTAAAATCCATTGTATCACATGAAAAAGCTTTTGCTGGTTGGAAATTGGAAATCTCATAAGACATTACAAGAGGCTCATACCTTTATGATTGCCTTTTTAAACAACTCTTTTATAGAGTGGCTTCATACTCATGCAGAAAATGAAGACAAATCAAAAAGAATTATAATCTGTCCGCCTATTCTTCTTATTCCTGATCTAGATAGAATGCTTGAGCAGATACAAGCAAAAATTCCTATTGATTTAGGAGTTCAGGATATATCGCCATTTCCTATCGGCTCACATACTGGTGAGGTAGCTGCATCAGAAATTGTAGGGTTGGCAAAATATGTTATAGTCGGTCACTCTGAGAGACGGAAAGAATTTGGAGAGACAGATGAGTTGGTTTTTCAAAAGGTGAATGCAGCCAAAGAGTCGGGTTTAGAACCTATTTTTTGTGTTCAAGGAAAGGATACAGCAGTTCCAGAAGGTATTAAAATAGTTGCGTATGAGCCGATTGGGGCAATAGGATCAGCACATCCAGACGATCCGCAACATGCAGAAAGTGTAGCTGCATTTTTTAAAGAGGAGAAGCATATTCCTTTTGTTTTATATGGAGGAAGTATAACTGCAGAAAATGTCTCTCTTTATACCACAAAACCTCACATTGACGGGGTTTTGGTAGGAGGGGCCAGTCTAGATCCAACGTCATTTTCAGAAATTATCCAAAGGGCATAATCTTTGCTATAATCATGAAATCCACTATGCCCCAACGCAAAAAAAAACCACTGAAAAGGTTACTGCTTCTTATTTTGGGAGTGATTATACTGGGAGTCGGTATTAAGATACTTCTGACTATTGTTAATTATGCACCTGTTGCATATCAGGTGGCTTTCAACAAGAATATAGACCTTAAAAAGACACAAGACCAGAGAGTTAATCTCCTTCTTCTAGGTATCGGTGGTGGAAGTCATGAAGGCCCCAATCTTACTGACACAATTATTTTTGCGAGTATTGATCCTAAAAATAAAAAGGTTACAATGGTGACTCTTCCACGTGACTTATGGGTTCCTGACCTCCAAGCAAAAATTAATTACGCCTACGCATCTGGTGAAGCAGGGAAAAAAGATAAAGGACTTCTACTGGCTAAGGCAGCTGTTGGGAAAATCCTCGGACAAAAGATAGATTATGGATTTCGGATTGATTTCAATGGATTTATAAAAGCAGTGGATCGAATGGGAGGGTTAGATATTGATGTAGCGCGTTCCTTTGATGATTATGCTTATCCTCTCAGTGGTAAAGAGGATGAGCTGTGTGGAGTTTCAGAGGATTCTGTTGCAAGCATGTCTGCTCAAATTGCATCAGGTAGTGCTACTGAGTTTGATCTTTTCCCTTGTCGTTATGAGCATCTTCATTTTGACGAAGGAGTACAACATTTAGATGGTGATACTGCTCTTAAATACGTAAGATCTCGTCATGCTCTCGGCCCTGAAGGTTCAGATTTTGCTCGTTCTCAGAGACAAGAGAGAGTAATAAATGCTTTTAAAGACAAAGTATTTTCAGCCGGAACTCTCCTTAATCCTCTAACGTTAGTTAGTCTTTATGACACGTTCCAGGCAAGCATAGATACCGATATCCAGAAAAGTGAATACGACGACTTTGTAAAACTTGCCCAGAAAATGAAGGGGTCAACGACTAAAAACTATGTGATTGATACAGGAGATGAAAGTGTAGATAGACCTGATCTTCTCATTAATCCTCCCTTATCGCCTGATAGATATGGTGGAGCATGGGTATTAGTACCCAAAGCCGGGCCAAGTAATTATGGGGAAATTCAATCTTATGTTAAATGTCTTGTTGAAAATATAGGTTGTCCGATAACAGCTATACCTTCACAATCTGTTAAAAAATAATTTAGTATAACTGATAAATTCTCGTAGTACCGTTTTCAAAAACGATTTTACCAAGTGTTTTCCATTTGTCTTCATAAATAACATATTTTTCTCTCTCAAGTTGTCCTACAAAAATATATTTAATCTGGTATTTTTGTAGGAGGGATTTTGTCTCTGTAAGATCTTTTGACTCATAAAGAGTTTTTATTTCATCTATTCGTGGAGCGGGAATGTCATATGTTCCTCGCCACAACCATTCATGAACTGTCCAGCCAAGAACTGTTGGGAGTCCGGTGTTGCTTGATACGCGGGCAAAATCTGTATATGAATCTCCCTGTGCCTCAAGGATCACAGGTTGACCGTTAACATTTTTATTAAGCCATGCAATTGCTTTAGCGTCACTTGGATATTTTTCCTCTAAGTATTTTGTTCCATTAAGACCACGATATGTTTTTAAATTTCCATAGTAAGAGGTAATTGCAAAATAAGGGTAGGTAAAAATAGTTGTGAGAAGACACAGTGTGACGAAGAAAAAGAGAACATACAAACTCCTTGTGAATAAAGTCTTTTTAATCTTAAGAGCATACGAAATACGACTAATTGCATACCCAGTTACCAGCGAAAGCATGATAAAAGATTGGAAAACAAGCTTGAACATAGTGTTGGCTCGATAGTGATCAGGGTAAATGTCTTTTGCATAGATGAATTCTGGAATAATGATGAGGATTGTTGCAAGTATTGTAAGCATAATAACGAAGATGACTGACTTTGTTAAACGCTTTATTTTTAAAAGTGTTATACCAAGAAGAAGGATGAAGAAATAGAAAAACCCATAAAGAGTTGCAAGTTGCCACCAGGGGGATTGTTGGCAATGATTTGGTTCGAAAAGTAATGGGCCAATATGTCCAAGTTTAGTCAAGAATGGTGGTGCGCATAATATCCCAACTCCAGAAACAAAAGGTTTGAAGAAAAGTGACAAGGGAAGAGAGAAAATAAATAAGCCAATTCCTAGAATAACACAGGGAATAATAAGTCCCATACCAAAGTTAAGAAATTTTTGAATAAGAGAAAGTTTTGCAAGGGCTAGTTCTCTCCAATTAAGATAAGCAATAAGGAGTACTGCCAATAAATAATATATAAGCCCATCCCAAGCATTTGTCATATACATTATCCCTAGGAGAAGACTCAGTATTACAATTTGTGGGAGAGACAACGGGATTTCCCGGATGAGGAGATGATAATAGGAAATGATTAATCTACTTTTCTTATGTATTTTTTTCTCTTTGGATATCTTTTTATACCCAATAAATATCGAATAAATAAAGGCTATTGTTAGAAGAACAAAAGGAATATCAGTTACATGCCCATGAAGATCTGAGACAGTCCATGAATAAATAGGAAATTCATGAATCGTATGATAGATAAATCGAGTAGCATTGGGATACCAATAGGCATTAGGAAATGTATGAGGCGAGAATACCAACTGCCAGAATGGTACAGGATGTTCGTTCTCATAAGGGAGAAAGAATGTATACAAAACATGTAAATTTCCGGCAAATGTTACTAAGAGCCCTGAAAGAATTCCGACAATAACTAATTTAAAAAATCTTATTTTATCAGTCAGTTTTTGGTAAAGGTTAATTCCTATTGAAAATGAACTGACAAACGTCAAACCTGCAATTGTCGCGATCATTAAGTTGAAAGTGTATACGGATTTTAGAAGAGATAGTTTGGTCAAAACAGCAGTGATGAAATGACCGAAATAGTAATAATTAATTGAGAGTGGAGTAAACCACATGTCTTTTGGAGGAAAATATTCGCCTCTGAGTATAGAATTCACAAAGCCATAGTCCATAAATTTTTCAAGGCCATTAATATCTGGAGAAAAAGATCGAACATAGGAAAAAAAGATCAAAATAATCAAAAATAATATTTCTTCAATAACAATCCATTTTCCAAGAGACTTTAAATCTTTGAAAAAAATATGCCCAAAAGCATATTTTTTTGCCATAAAAATAATTAGAATTACGCATAGTGAAAGGAGACAAGCTAGACTCAAAAATGAAAAAGGCAGTACGTGAATAATTCCTGTTACAAGCATGAGGTATGAGAGAATTAACATCCCTATACTTTTACTAAAGATATATCCTCGATCAACAAAGTTTGGAAAAAGAAAATAGGTAAGAGGCGTAAAAATTATTCCAATAAGAAAAAGGACTGTCCACCATTGAAATCCAATAAGAAAGTCAGAAAGCATATTAAGCAAGAATATCAGATAACTGAACAATTTGAGTTATTGTTTCTGGAAGATGTGTCGTTGAAAGCGAAGGATGAAGCCAAAAAAGCTTTGTTTTTTTATTACCTTTAGCGACATACTTAAGAAGGTGAATGTCATCATCAACATAGATATCAAGTTGGAGCTCTTTGAGTACCTGATCTTTAAAAATATGAGGTTGGAGATTATTGAAGTTAAAGTACATCGCATCAAAAATTTGGTCTAGTTCTAAGTGCTTCATTAGCGAGAGAGTTTGTTTTTGTAAAAACCCAAATCTGCTAGAAATAAGAAAAAGTTCATATTTTTGTTTTGATAAAGATTTGAGGAATTTTATGTTAGGAATAATAGGTGGACGAAAATAAGGAGTATGAGATAACTGACGAATGAATTGCTCAGGACGAGAAGGTATTCTATAGAGAAGTGTACCATTCGCTTTTTTTTTATAAAGATGATCAATCAGCCCATCAGGTACGAGTGGCGGATAATCAATAAATATTTTGTCTAAATCAAAGCCGATTCTTATCATAAAAATATCTCAGATCTTAGAAATTAGATTGAGAAGTCGGAAGTTCCAGCTCACACGGTGAGTGCTCCCTGTTCTCGTCCGGATTTTGTTCCTATTTTTCTTGTACCACAAATAACTCTCCAGTAACAGATCCTTATTGGACTTTTTTGGATGCCAGTCAAGTAGCTTCTCGGCTTTTTCAGTTGAGACATATGAGGCAACAGGCATTGTTTTATAATGCCATGCGGCAAGAGGTGAGAGTCTACATATCTCTAAAATACTAAGGAGAAATTGAGTCGGAAGGACAGGAAGACCGGTAATTTTCGATCTCGACTTTTCTGATCTGATAATGAAGTGTAAATCCTTTTGCCAGGTTTGAAAGTCTTTGGCACCAATATTAAAAATTTCATTTGTCACACTACTTATGAGCGATTTATAAACAGCATCCACAACATCACTTACAGCTAGAAGTTGATATTTATTTTTCCCATTACCAAGAATAAAAACTCGATGTCCAGTGTATATTGCTTCAAACCATAGCGAGAATACACCAAGTCTCTCTGGGCCAAGAAATGTTTTCGGTCTAATAATGTTGATTTCAAGACCTTTTTTTATAAAATCTTTGCAAATATTTTCCGCTTTCCTTTTAGATTCACCATAGTGTCCGATTGGACTCAGTGGACTTTCTTCTGTTTCGGGAAGATGCTTTGGTACACCATAGACGGCTGTTGATGAAATAAACACTACCCGTTCTATTTTGTGCTCAAGTGAAGCTGTAAGAATATTTTTTGTTCCATCAACATTGGTGCTAAATATCTTCTTCTTAGATCTTTGAATAGGAAGTGCAGCTGCGGCATGTATAACATGTGTTATGCCTTTAAGTGATTTTGTTACAACTTTTTTATTTCTTATATCACCTTGAATAACATGTACTTTATTAATAAGATCCTTAGCATCAAGCGGTGCAATATCCAACAGTACTACTTCCCAATTCTCCTTCAAAAATTTCCTTGCCAGGTATACACCCAAAAAACCAGTTCCTCCGGTAATAAGAACTTTCTTAGACATGTCGTCTATTCTACTATTGTTTTTCCTTAAATGACAAGATAAATTAACTTTTCTTACTTAGCTTGCAGAATAGCTTTAATTTCATCTTGTGAGTAGTGTGAGGTGTTCTTAAAAATAAATGTTTTAGGGTGGTCATAAACCTGAAATGTCTCTTCAGCACTATCGTCATTGAGAGTAATACCAAAAAGCTGGGGATATGAAGAGAATTCAGCAACTTTTTGATAGCCTAACTTTTCAGAAAAGAGGAGTTCGTAGTACCGTTTAGTCAGAGGATACCTGTCAGGAAGGTGAAGAAGTGTTCCATAGAGCCGACGGGAGTTAATCGTCAGATAATCAGCCTGAGAAAGATAGTCAGCGTAGTATGTAGCTTTATTTTCATTATCCTCATCATATATGGCTAACGAAAGCGTTTGGTACTTCTCAGGAGAGCCCTCAGAAAGTGGTATAGGCTGACCATCGTCCCAGTGTTCAGATAAGATAAAATTGTTGTCAGGGATATGAGAGTAAATCCACTTAGATGTACTAATTCGTGTTTGTTCGTGCGTATAAATAGAAAGAAAAGCAGTGGCATAGATTCCACTGACAAGAATGAATGCTGCAATTAGGATACTCCCTAAGCGGTGATACCTTTTAGTAATTAGATAGAGGAGATTCGCACCACAAATGATAATAAAAGGAAAAATGGGTATCATGTAGCGATTAAACTTGGTGTACCACGAACCAACGTATAAGAAATAGAATGCGGGAAAGGAAATAAAAATGATAAAAAGCCAGTGTTTTTTGCGAATTTCCTTATAGAATGTAACAACTGTTCCAGATATGGCAATTATTGCAAAAAAACCAAATTGCCAAAGTATATTTTTTAGTTGAAAGAGATAGCTTGGCGTATGCAAGAACTGGAGCGTATACACAACAGGGTTAGTCCCGAGAACTACACTATTTTCATAGTGCATAGACTCCATGAATTTTGAGTAGTTCAGAAAAGTGTAGGGAGAAAAAAGACAAAAGGTGATAAATCCGCCAATAACTATTAGTAAAGAGTAACAGGTGCTATTTTTAATTGATAATTTTTTTCTAACAAAAAGAATTGCCAGTACCAAAAATGGTGCTATGACAAATGAAATTCCAGTCGTTTTGGTCGCAACTGCAATCCCAATTACCACCCCAATGAGCAAGGATTTTTTAAGGGAAGGATGCTCATAAAAGAGAATCGCCAAGCAAGTAATTAGTGTTATAAGAAAGGTAAGAAGATTTTCTGTAGTTGAAAAATGAGCTGTCTGAATTGATGAGACATTGAGAGCATAGAATATAGACGCAATAAGACCAATCTTTTTGTTAAAGATCTTTGAAGCTAGAAAGTAGAGTGGAAGAATAGTGAGAGTTGAAAAAAATGCCGAATAAGATCGTCCAATAATATTAATCCATCCCCAGTCATGAGCTATATTAGCATTGTGGAGAACTATCACTAAAATATCAGCAGTTAACTTATAGAGATATATAACAAATCCTCCATAAGCATAGAATTTCGGATCCATCTGCGAGAATAACTGAATCTGGCTTACAGCATTAGCAATATTTCTTTCATCAGGATGAAAAAAATGTCCTAGGTCCCAGTTAAGGTTGAGGAATCTGAAAAAAGAGGCGATAAGAATAATAAGAAGAAGAATGATTTTTGTTTTTCGATCGAAAAGAAGAGGCGAGTGTATCATAAACTTTCTATGCTGATACGATTGTGGCAATTTTTTGACCTAGTTCTACAGCATAATTTGTTCCTCTATCCCACGGATATACTTGTTCGATATTCGCAAGAAATACATGCTTTAAAGGTGTAGTAAATGGAGGAATAAGACGGGAATAGTTCGTAGGTACAATTGGCTGGGCAAAAGGAGCTCTAAAAATATCATAGTCAATTAAATGAGTTTTATATTCTGGATTTATTTTTAAAAGAACTTCGTCATATTTTTTAAGGAGGTCCTCTTTTCCCATAGAAAATTCTTTACTCGTAGATTCAGGATAGTTACCGACATAAATAAGGTGCTCATTATTATAGTGACTTTTATCCATTAAGTTAGTATGCTCAACAACTACCATGACTGGTGAATTTTTCTCACAAATACTCAACCAATATGTAGTATCGGGCATAAATTGTTCCTTAAGACGTAGTACCATGTTCGTTGCTCCAAGGCCTCTTAGCCTTATCATTTTTTCTCTATAACTTTGGGGTAACTGTGGAGTAAGATTAAGAAAAAGAAAGGTAGGTAAAGTTACAATTACTTTATCAAAGATCAATTCCTTTTTCTTCTCCCCACTT
>Ga0154020_10007024_pt1 | contig 13177 bp, 17 predicted proteins | sample Klosneuvirus_201_FD_109709 | JGI IMG/M metagenome (GOLD analysis project Ga0154020, IMG submission 109709) | Active sludge microbial communities from wastewater, Klosterneuburg, Austria - Klosneuvirus_20160825_MG | ecosystem: Engineered > WWTP > Aerobic digester > Activated sludge | place... | reverse complement strand
GCTGGCCGTATCGCCAACGATGGCGCCGCTCGGCTGACGGTTGACGGAACTGCGCCCGCAGCCATGGCGGCGGGCGAGACGTCTTCGGGATATCAGTTCGGCATCACTCATCGCTTCTGACGGCAGAGACGACAGACGGCACGACGCTGCGCGCGTTCTGCGCGTGATGTCGTGCCTCTCACAGCGAATGAGCGCCCGCCTCGACCGGACCCCTTGGCGACCTCGGTTTAACAAGATGCTGAGGTAGCCCCTTGGGAAGTGGCTCTTTGCGCGGCCGCAGATCCACAGGCGGAAGACGCACCGGCGCTTGTCGTCGCAGTGGTGGTAGGGAGCGATCAAGTGCGCGGGATCCCTCTGTTGTCGCGAGGACACGCGAGGGGCGTTCACGACAAGAGCCTCAAGAACCAACCCTTCCTCCACGGGCTGCCCGATAGCGATGGTTCAGCTTCAAGTCATGCTGCGCCGAGGCCTGTGGTCGGGCGCTGTGATGACCAAGATGTAATGGATCGGCAAGCAGTCTGTCGGGGCGCGATTCCTACAGTGGCTCCACGGTGCACGAAGGCACCGCAACCGGTGAACCTCCTGGAGAGGTGCACCTGCAACAGGAGTCCATCATGAAGTTCCGTTTCAGTCTGATCGCGCTGGTGAGTGCCGTGTCTCTGCCCGCGCTGGCAACCTCAGGCATCACCCTGGTCGGGGGTGAAGCCGGCTTCACAACCCATGCGATGCCGTCGACGAAGTCGCGTGCCGACGTCATCAAGGAACTCGAGGCCTGGAAGCGCAATCCGGTCACGGCCGACGGCTGGCGCGAAGTCGGAGGCGATGCAGGTTGGGTCTTCGTCGGAACCAACCAGCCCGGCAAGACGCGCGCGGCGGTCATCGCCGAAACGATGCAGGCCAAGCGCAATCCGGTTTCCGCCGACGGCTGGCTCGATGTCGGTGGTGAAGCGGGAGCGGTCTACGTCGGTGTCCCGGGCGACACGCGCAGCGCTGCGAACGTCGAGAAGCCCTCCCGGGACGGCGCGGTCAGCGTCCCCGGTGGGATGAGCCGCAGCGGCCACCAGAGCGGCGCGACCGCCACCTCGCACGTGCATCGCTGATGCGTCCCGGAAGGCTGCGGGTGTTGGGGCGATCTGGCCGACGGGAGCGTCGCCCCTCCGTCCGCTTCGGCCTTGCACAGGCCTTGCCTTGAAGCGCTGGCGCCTTCGAGTTCCCGATCCCGATTGAGTGGCCAGTGCCCGGAGAATCACTTGCAAAGCACCCCTTCCACGGTGGGGCGCCGAGTTGCGTTGATCGCACTCGGAACAGGCACGCTGTTCCCCGCCGCCTGTGTGTCCAAGCCAGTTCGGCAGGCAAATGCCGATGGCACATGGTGCCATCGGGTCGGCAAGGCGCCGCGCTACAAGCTGACTTGCACCAGTGCGCCGGTGCCGCCGCCTGCGGTGGAGGCAGATGCCAAACGGTTTGCCGCATCTGCGGAGAGATCGACGGTGTACGTGGTGCGCAAGCGGTGGGCCGACGCAGCCAACGTCGTCGAGCTGACTGTCGACAGAGGTGCACGGGCGGAAACGGTGCCCGAGTCCTTCGTGCGCATGAGGCTGCCGCCCGGCGACCATGTCCTTCGGGCGAGCTGGCCAGAGGGAGAGACTCAGATGGCGTTTCGGGGCGCTGCGGGCGAGATCCGCGTCATTGAACTCGCTGGCTCGGTTTGGGCCTGGGGGAGCACGTACGCGTTCGAACCAGGCGATGCGGCAAGCCGGGAGCGTGTGCTGCGGGCTCGCATGGTGGCCGACATCGATTGACATCCTCCGCCGCTGGCGGAGTGGCTGGAGCACCCGAGGACATTACGAATCGGTAAGGTTTCTGAGCGCATCGTGTCGGCAAGTGGTCCATAGACTGCCGAGCAGGCTGATCTTTCTCAATGCGCTGAGGTAAAGTTCCGGGTATGTCGGGTGTGGTTCGCCTCCTTCTGATCTGGTTCATCGCTGCTGCCGTTCCTCTGAAGGGGCTGGCTGCGGTGACCATGGGTGGATGCGGGCCGGGGCACCACTCTCCTCGTGAGGCTGCGGCGACCGTCGCGCACGCGACGCATGGCGACTTCCACGAAGTCCTGCTTGAGGTTGGATCCGGCAACGTCGGGGCCGGGAACCAAGGTGCCGAGACCGGGCTCGATTCATCGACCGGGCATTCGGCGCAGCTGAAGATGAAGTGCAGCAGCTGCGCGCCGTGTTGCAGTGTTGCAGCGCCCGCGTTCGCGCGGACGACCATGGTGCAGGCGGAATCGGCGTCTACTGCCGTCGCCTTTCTGGAAATTCTCTTTCCAGCCGTCTTTGCGGACGTACCGCATCGACCACCCCGCCTGATCCTCGCCTGACCGTCACGCTGGTCGATCGCCCTGGCGGCGCGCTGACCAGCATCGTAGACCGTCGCACCCTGCGCGGCAGGCGTGTCGAGCCGGTCCGACTCACGCGAGGATGTCATGAAGATTGTCGTGTTCCGCTGGCTTGCGCCGGCATTCCTGGTCGCGGTCAGCTCGGCGAGCCTGGCTCAAGTCGTGCCCGGCAAGAGAGCCGATCCACTCGACTCTTCGGCCGCCGTTGCGCCCCTGGTGTACCAGTCCACGCTTGCGGGCTACCAGCGTCATGCTGAACAGCCCGTGGGTTCCTGGCGCGAAGCCAACGAGACTGTGAACCGCGTTGGCGGCTGGCGGGCCTACGCGCGCGAGGCGCGCCAGCCCGATGCGCCCGCCACGAACAACGCGCCCCCGAAGCCGGCAACGCCGGCGCCGGCCAGCGCCCCCGCCGGTCATGGCGGGCACAAGATGAACTGAGGTCAAGCGGATGAATTCACCTGCCAATCCCGGGCGCGTCGCGCCCGACCGCCCGAGCGTGCGACGTTCGGGACTGCTCGTCGTTGTCCTGGGTTCTGCCGTGCTGGCCGGATGCGCCAGCTTCTCCCCCGATGCCGGGTTCTCGTCGATCGAGTCCGCGGCCAAGGACAAGCTCGGCAAGGACGTGCGCTGGGCGCGCAGCGATGCCGACGTCGACACCATCGATCGCCGCGTACGCGAGCTGCTCGCGAAGCCGCTGAGCGTCGACGATGCCGTTCAGGTGGCCCTGCTCAACAACCGCGGCCTGCAGGCTCGATTCCAGGATCTCGGCATCACCGAGGCCGAAGTCGTGCAGGCCGGGCGCCTGCCGAACCCTGGCTTCACGTTCGGGCGCCTTCGGCAGGGCGACGAGGTCGAACTGGAACGCGGGCTGCACCTCAACCTTGCGCGGCTGTTGACCTTGCCCATGGTCTCGCAACTGGAAGCGCGGCGCTTCGAGCAGGTCAAGCGCGAGGTCACGATAGATGTCCTGTCGCTGGCCGCGGACGCGCGCAAGGCCTACTTCCAGGCGGTCGCGGCGGAGGAGACGGTGCGCTACATGCGGCAGGTGAAGCAGACGGCCGAAGCAAGCGCCGAACTGGCTCGCCGCATGGAGCAGGTGGGCAACTTCAGCAAGCTGGCGCGCGCCCGCGAGCAGGCGTTCTATGCGGACGCTGCCCTGGGCTTCGCACGTGCCGACCAGGCGCAGCGCGCGTCGCGCGAGCGGCTCGCGCGTCTTCTGGGCGTCTGGGGCGACCAGCTCCAGTTCCAGTTGCCGGAGCGCCTGCCGGACCTGCCCGCCGAGGCGCGCAACCAGCCGGACATCGAAGCCGTTGCGATGGCTCAACGACTGGACGTGCAAGCCGCCAAGCTCGGCGCGGAGCAGACCGCGAAGAACCTGGGCTTGACCCGCACGACGCGCTTCATCAACGTGCTGGAACTCGGACTCGTGCGCAACACCTCCAACGAGGCTCCGCGGCAAACGGGCTGGGAGATCGGCCTGGAGCTGCCCCTGTTCGACTGGGGCGGCGCGCGGGTGGCTCGCGCCGAGGCGATCTACATGCAGGCGCTGCACCGCGCAGCGCAGACGGCGATCAACGCCCGCTCGGAGGTGCGCGAAGCCTACGGCAACTACCGCTCCGCCTACGACATCGCGCGCCATCAGCGTGACGAGATCGTGCCGCTCAAGAAGCGGATCTCGGAGGAACAGGGGCTGCGCTACAACGGCATGATCATCGGAGTGTTCGAGCTCCTCGCCGACGCGCGCTCCCAGATCACGAGCGTCAACGCGTACATCGAGTCCCTGCGGGACTTCTGGCTGGCCCAGTCCGATCTCGACATGGCGCTCATCGGCAAGGCGGCGATGGCCGCGCCCGCCGGCCCCGCAGCTGCGGCGGCGGATGGCGGCGGCGCCGGCCACTGACACATTCATTCAAGGAACTCGAACATGGTTTCCCGACGCAACTTTCTCGGCGGCGCCGGCGCGGTGACCGCTGCGGTGAGTGCCGCAGCGGTCAGCAAAGTCGCCATGGCGGCGCTGCCCGAGCCGGTCATTCAATCCAAGCCCGACACGATGCCTCCGCTGGTGCCCAACACGGGCCGGCCCTACAACCCCGTGGTCACGCTCAACGGCTGGACGCTGCCCTGGCGCATGAACAACGGTGTCAAGGAGTTCCACCTGGTCGCCGAACCCGTGGTGCGCGAGATGGCACCCGGCTTCAAGGCGCACCTGTGGGGCTACAACGGTCAGAGCCCGGGGCCGACGATCGAGGTCGTCGAAGGCGACCGCGTGCGCATCTTCGTTACCAACAAGCTCGGTGAGCTGCACAGCGTGCACTGGCATGGGCAGCGCTTGCCCAGCGGCATGGACGGCGTCACCGGCCTGACACAGCCTGGCATTCCACCCGGCAAGACCTTCGTGTACGAGTTCGTTGCACGGCGTCCCGGAACCTTCATGTACCACCCTCACGCCGACGAGATGGTGCAGATGGCCATGGGGATGATGGGCTTCTGGATCACGCATCCGAAGGGCAAGCACCCGCTCATCGACGAGGTCGACCGCGACTTCTGCTTCCTGCTCAACGCCTACGACATCGATCCGGGCAGCTACACGCCCAAGATCATGACGATGCTGGACTTCAACCTGTGGAGCTGGAACAGCCGCATCTTCCCGGGCATCGATCCGCTTGTGGTGAGCCACATGGACAAGGTGCGCATCCGCATCGGCAACCTGACGATGACCAACCACCCCATCCACCTCCACGGGCACGAGTTCCTGGTTACCGGGACGGACGGCGGGCCGACGCCCAAGAGCACGCGCCGGTACGAGGTGACGGAGGACATCGCGGTCGGGCAGATGCGGCAGGTGGAGTTTCTTGCTGACGAAGAGGGTGACTGGGCCTTCCACTGCCACAAGAGCCACCACACGATGAACGCCATGGGCCACGACGTGCCGACGATGATCGGCGTGGACCATCGCGGCGTCGCCAAGCAGATCACCAAGCTCGTGCCCGACTACATGGTGATGGGCGAGCGCGGCATGAAGGACATGACCGAGATGGAGATGCCTCTGCCCGACAACACCGCGGCCATGATGACCGGGCAGGGTCCGTTCGGGTCGGTCGGCATGGGCGGCATGTTCAGCGTCGTGAAGGTTCGCAAGGGCCAGAAGCGCGGCGACTACGGCGATCCGGGTTGGTTCAAGCACCCAGCCGGCACGGTGGCCTACGAGTTCACCTGCGAACTGCCGGACCCGGCACGCTTCAAGGCGGAAGGGACAGGCTCGATGCCCCCGGTCGCGAAGCCGGCCCAAGAAGTCGAGGTCAAGGTACGCAAACCCGGTGGCGGGCACGGCGGCCACAACTAAGCGGCCACGAGCCGACTTCCATCTGTCCCATCCGCAACAAGAAGGAATCCTGATGAAGCAGTTCAAGTTATTTGTCGCGGCCGCGCTCGTGGCCATTTCAACCACCGCCATGGCGCACGGCGACGAGGATCATGCCAAGAAGGCCGGTCCGGTCAAGAAGGAACAGAAGGACTGGGGCATCGCCGGCGATGCCAAGTCCGCCAAGCGAACCATCGAGATTGGCATGGCCGACAACATGCGCTTCACGCCGGACAGCATCCAGGTCCGGCAGGGAGAAACCGTGAAGTTCGTCGTGCGCAACACCGGCAAGGTGATGCACGAGTTCGTGATCGGCACGAAGGCCGAGAACGACAAACATGCCGAGCTGATGGTGAAGTTCCCGAACATGGAACACGACGAGCCCTACATGGCGCACGTGGCGCCAGGCAAGACGGGCGAGATCGTCTGGACCTTCAACCGGCCCGGCGACTTCGACTTCGCGTGCTTGATCGCCGGTCACTACCAGGCCGGCATGGTCGGCAAGATCAAGGTCGCCGCTTCGAGCGCCAAGGGTGACGGGCATGCGCACAAGCATTGATGTGACGCGGAGGACTCGTCGGGCACTGCTGGCGGCTTCTGGAAGCGTCGCATTGCTGGGGCCCAGCCTGCTGCGCGCCCAGACGCAGCCCCTGCACATGGAGGTTTGGAAGAGCCCGTCCTGCGGTTGCTGCAAGGAGTGGATCAAGCACGTCGAGTCGCGCGGTTTCCGCGTGACGGTGCACGACGTCGGCAACATGGCGGCGCGCGCGCGCATGAAGCTGCCGATGAAACTCGGCTCGTGCCATACCGCGGTGGTCGGCCGGTACGCCGTCGAAGGTCATGTGCCCGCGGCCGATGTGCTGCGCCTGATCAAGGAGGCGCCCGACGCCGTGGGCCTGGCGGTGCCAGGCATGCCCGTCGGTTCTCCCGGCATGGACGGCCCGGACTACGGCGACCAACGGGATCCCTTCGACGTGCTGCTTGTCGCTAAGGACGGCAGCACGCGCGTCTTCAGTTCTTATCGTTGACCCATGAAAGGATCGTCATGAAGCTTGCACTCCCCGCCCTGGTGGCTTCCATCGCCCTGAGCACACCCGTCTGGGCACAGCAGAAGGCCGACGAGCACGCGGGTCACCATGCCGCGAGCAGCCCTGCGGCAGCGACCGACGAGATGACCGATGCGGAAGTCCGAAAGGTCGACATCGACGCGGCCAAGATCACCTTGAAGCATGGCGACATCAAGAGCCTCGAGATGCCGGCCATGACCATGGTGTTCAACGTGCGCGACAAGGCCATGCTCGGCCAAGTCAAGGCCGGTGACAAGGTGAAGTTCAAGGCCGTCAACGAGGCGGGCAAGTTCACTGTCACGGACCTCAAGGTGGTTCGCTGAGACTGCGAGGCGGTGCGATGCGCTCCTCGGCCGCCAGGGCGCTCAGCGTCGGAGTCGTTGCCACGCTGAGCGCCGCGGGTCTGGCTTGGCATGAGTGCGTGTTGCTCGCGGCCGCCGCGGCCGTGGGGCATCGACTCTTCCTCTGGCGCATGGACGACGGCGCGCCATGGGACGCATGGCGTGCCGGCGTGCGCTGTCTCTTCGCAGGTCTGCTCGGGCTGCTGGCTGCTGTGGCGCTGCTCGCCGTGATCGCGGCCGGTTTGGCGGGCTACTGGCAAATGGAGCATCACCACGCGCGCGCCACGCTCGCGTTGGTGGCCGCCGCTGCCGCCCTTCTGGTTCTTGTCCAGGTGGACTGGCAGGCCCGTTGGGCCGAAACGCGCTTCTGGGCCTTCGTCGCCGGAGGCCTCGCACTGACGTTCGAGGCATGGCGGCCCGACCTCGAAAGGCTCCCGTGTCTGGCATCCGCAGGCATCGGGATGTGGCTGGCCTTTGCAAGCTGGCGGATGGTCCGAACGCAGGCGGGCGATCTCTTGCGTTCGGATGCGCGGATGTGATTCAGGTCAGGAAGAGCCCATGAAACGAAGCCAGGTGCTGCTGGCAGCCGCGGCGATCGGCGCGGTGGTCCTGGTCGTTGCCATCTCGAACCTGGCGCCGAAGCCTGCGAGCGCCGGGCTGCTCAAACCTGACGATGTGCAGGTAACGGCGCTGGGCCGACAGGTCTACGCGACGCACTGTGCCGCCTGTCACGGGGCGAAGCTCGAGGGCCAGCCCGATTGGCGCCAGAGAGACGCGCAAGGCCGCCTGCCGGCACCGCCGCACGATGCGTCCGGGCACACGTGGCACCATCCCGACGACACGCTCGTGCGCATCACGAAGTTCGGCGTTGCCAAGGCGGCCAATCTGGCGTCGTACGAGTCTTCGATGCCTGCGTACGAAGGTGTCCTGACCGATGCCGAAATCGTGGCCGCGCTCTCCTGGATCAAGTCGCAGTGGCCCGCCAGCATCCGGGTCAAGCATGACGAGATGAACCGCAGTTCGTCGCAGCAGCGCTGAGCCGATGCCGCACGAGTTCAGGAACCTCTCGAGTCTGTCGCACGCCGAACTGGGGCTCATGCTGATGGGCGGCCTGGCGAGTGCCGCAGTCATTATCGGATTGGCACTCTTCCTCGCTTGGAAGAACCGTCGCAGAAGTGCCGAGGGAAGCCAGGAGCAGCGGCCCAAGCCACGCAAGGTCAAACGCCGCAAGCGACGATGAGGATGTTCCTGCCGCAAAGAACACTACCTCTCGCCGCCAACGCGCAATTAGTGACATCACAACAGGAGGCCCTCGATGACTACTCGCGGCTTCGTCGCCACGCACGCCAAGGATGCCCGCTACGAACGGGGACTTCGCTCCTTCTTCGAGTACCGGGATCTCGGGATCAAGACCGCAACCGAAGGTCGCGTTGATGCGCATGTCATCCGTGCCGCTGCCGGCACCGGGTTCTCCAGCCAGCCGCACCTTCATGAGACCGCCTTTCAACTGGTCTATGTGCTCAGGGGCTGGATCGAGTTCGAGTACGAAGGCCACGGCGTTGTCCGTCTCGAGGAAGGCTCCTGCGTTCACCAACCACCGGGCATTCGTCACCGAGAGGTCGGGCACAGTGACGACGTCGAGATGCTCGAGGTCGTCATGCCAGGAGTCTTCAAGACAGTCGAGGTCGCCAGCGTCGAGGGTCCCGAGGCCTGACCAGAGTCAGGCCTATTCCGCTCGTCGAGGATGAAATTGAACCGGAAAGGATCGCGAGTCATGCGAAGAGTCCAGATCATTCTGAGCGGCGCACTGCTGGCAGCGGCCCAGCAGGCCTTGGCAGACAGCCACATCGTCGAGATCGCGTGGAGTCGCGACGGGACGTTCACGCACGGCACGAGTGTCGAACCAGGGAAGTTCGTCGAGTTGTGCGGCAAGCTTGCGCCGGGGGACGCCATTCGATGGCAGTTCGCCGCGTCCGCCCCCGTCGACTTCAACATTCACTACCACGTGGGCAAGGAGGCCGAGTTTCCAGCGAAGCAGGCGCAGGCGAGGTCGGGCCAGGACATCTTGCGGGTCGCCGTGCGCGAGGCCTACTGCTGGATGTGGAGCAACAAGTCGTCGGGCCGGGCGCGGATCGACGTTCAACTGCAGCGCCAGAACTGAAGTCGTCGCAGCCAATGCGTGTCGGGACTGAAACCCTGCGGCTCAAGCGCTTCGACGCGGGTGACGGGCGGCATTGCGCTGTCCTGCTGCATGGACTCGGCGGAACCCATCGCTACTGGACTTGCGGACCGGAGCCCTTTGTGCTGCTCGAGCATCGCACTGTACTGATCGACCTGCTCGGATTCGGAGAATCCCCGAAGCCCTGGATTCGCTACAGCGTCGAGCGGCACGTGGCGGCGCTGCATGCGAGCCTCGCCGGCGAGCGCTCCGTGACGCTGGTCGGGCACTCGCTCGGGGCAGCGCTGGCGCTCGCCTATGCGGCGCGCTATCCGTCGGTCGTCAGGCGACTCGTGCTGATCAGCCTTCCCAACTTCGGCGGCGCCGAAGGGGCCACCGCCTGGTTCGCCCGTCAACGCGGCGGCTGGATCTACACGAACATGTGGGCGACCGCAATCGCGTGCATCCTGACGCGGCGCGTCGTCGGACGCCTGTTGCCGCGTCTTCTTCGCGACATCCCGCGCGAAGTCGCCGAGGACCTCGTGGCGCACACCATGGTGTCGTCGACTTCGTCGTTGTGGGAAGCGCTGTACCGACATGACCTGCGCGCCGAGGCGGAGGCGACGGCGCAGATCCTGCCGGTGCTGATGTTGCACGGCAGTGCGGATCTGACTGCGCCTTTGGCCGGCGCACAGGAACTCGCGGTGGCGCGTTCGACGTGGGAGATGCGCGTCCTCGAGGGCGTGGACCACCATCCCTGGTTGCGGGTGCCGCAGGAATGCCTGCAGCATATCGGGCAGTGGCTGTCGCGACTCAGCGTGCAGGCGCCTGCGAGTCCTGCCGGGCCCCGTGATCGCGCCGCGGGGCTCGGCGTGAGGGTGCAATCATGAGCGGCGTGTCCCTGTCGGATCTTTTGGGTGTCGGGATCGCGCTGGCGGCGGGCCTGCTCATCGGCTTGGAACGAGGCTGGCATCAGCGCGATCTGCCCGACGGACACCGTGTGGCCGGCCTGCGCACGTTTGCGCTGATCGGCTTGCTCGGCGGCTTGAGCGGTCTGCTCGCGCAACGTTGGGGAGCGATCGTCCTGGTCGCCGTGCTGGCCGTGGTGGCGCTGCTGATCCTGGCCGGCTACATCGTGACGGCCCGCATGCACAGCGTCATGGGCCTGACCACGGCGATGGCGGCCATCACCACGTTCCTTGTCGGCGTGTTGGCGGCAGGCGGCAGCACACTGCTCGCCTCCGCCGTCGCCGTGGTGACGGTCGCACTGCTGCAACTCAAACGGCCGATGCACAGCGGCATCGGCAAGCTCACCGAAGGCGAATTGACCAGCGGCATCCAGTTGCTGCTGATCAGCGTCGTCATCCTTCCGGTCCTCCCCGATCGCGGGTTCGGTCCGTTCGAGGCGCTCAATCCCTACAAGCTCTGGTGGGCGGTCGTGCTGCTTGCGTTGCTCTCGTTTCTCGGGTTCGGGAAGCCCAAGCTGCGCATCCCGGACATCTACGAGAACGAGGACAACCAGCGCGCCTTCGGGCGGCTGCTGCACGCGTGCGACTGCTGCGACACGGCCGAAGCGGTGATCGACGCAATCCGTCAGCTCGACGCTCGGCAGATCAAGGGGTTGGGGCCGGCCGTGGCGAACCTCCTTTACTTCATCCACCCGACCCTTGTCGTTCCGTTCAACACGGCGATCGTGCGGGGCTACAACGCGCTGACCGGCGGCAACGTCAAACTGGGACGTTGGGACCACTATCTGTCGATGAGAGAAGGGGTCATGCGCCTGAACGCCGAGCATCGCTCGCGCCTGTCCAATGACCTCGGCGCGGTTGCCGGGCTGCTGTTCGACATCGGCTCCGGGCGCTACGAGGCGCCGCCGCGCGAGAACGATCCTTTGGCGGCGCAGGCTTGGCAAGGCGACCTCGCGCGGGTGCGTGAAGAGACGGCCGCGCAACACCGGCAGTGGACGCTCGAGCGGGAGAGCGACACCACGCATACGGAGATTCAGGGCTGGCTGCGCGATCTCGGCCTGAGTTTGGGCTTTCAGGTGTGGATTGCGGCGAACGATCGCTCGCGCGAGTACCTGGACGGCCGGCTCGGCGATGGTTGTCTCGAGGGTCTGCCCGCCGGACTCGACGGTGCCGCGGAGTCTGTGCGCCTGATCGACGTGGTCTGGCTGGACACCGTCGGCGAACGAGTCGTCGCTGCCTTCGAAGTCGAGCATTCGACTTCGATCTACTCCGGCATCGTGCGCATGCTGGATCTCGCGCTGGGTAGCGCACTGGGGGCGGGCACCGCGATGTTCCTGGTCGCGCCCGACGATCGGCGCGACCAGGTGGCACAGCAACTGCGACGGCCGGCGTTCTCGCGCGTGTCGGAACTCGGTATTCGCTACCTGCCCTATGGCGAACTGCGCTTGCACCGCGCCGCCATCGGCAGATTCGGAACGGGATTGAAGCCCATCCTCGAGGTTTCGCAGGCTCTATGAACTTGATTGTCGCGGCCAGCGTCTCGCAACAACACGATGGGCTCGTCAACCCGCCCTCCCGCTGAGGCCGCCGATGAGTGCGTTCGAGTGCGGCTCTACCTCTGGCCCCACCGCCTGCTCTATATCGGGCCTGGCCCCAGTACCCGATCGCATCGCCATCATGCGGCCCAGATCTGCTGGGGACTCGGCGGCAGCTTGCGTTCGCGTATCGAGCCCCACGGAAAATGGGAAGCGTGGAATGGATTTCGCGTCCTGCCCGACCAGCCGCATGCCTTCGATGCCAAGGACGCTCAGGTGGCGATGCTCTTCATGGAGTCAGAGGGGGCCGAGTACGCCTGCGTCGAGGGTCGGCTACACACAGATGAGTGCATTGCTCCTTTCCAACCACCGCGCCCGGCGGCCGCGGGATTGGCGACGCTCGCAGCCGAAGGCGGGACCATCGACGAAGCGAACGCCATCTGCAGAGCATGGCTCGGCTTGGGCAGCGTCAATGCGAGCGGGCGCGGCCGCGATGCTCGGATTGTTCGTGCGCTGCAGGTCCTGCAGTCGGCCATAGATCGACCCGTGCGACTGCAGTCGCTGGCGAACCAGCTGAACGTCTCGCCGAGTTGGCTGAGCCACCGGTTCGTCGAGGAGACGGGTGTACCGTTGCGGCGCTATGTGGTGTGGACGAGACTGCGTCGGGCTGTCGAATCCGTCCTTCAGGGGGCTTCGTGGACCGAAGCTGCTCACGCGGTCGGCTTCAGCGACTCGGCACATCTGTCGCGTTCATTCCGCGACAACTTCGGGATCGCGCCGTCTTCGCTGATCGGGCGGCGGGGTCAGATCTCGGTCTGTTTCGACAAGGGTTGACGGGTCATGTCGTGGGGCTCGACGCGAATCGCCACGAAATGCCGGATCGCTCGTGCGACGGCGGCCGGCTGGTCTTCGGTCACGAACGGGCCGGAATCGTCGATCACTTCGACGGTCGCATCCGGGAACAAGCCAGCCAGTCGGTGGGCGTGCTCGAGCGGGAAGAATCGGCGACGCTCTCGCGCCCACGCAAGCAGCACCGGCTTGGGGAACCCCGGAAGGCGCCTGGCAACCTCGACCGTGTACATCGGATCGATGGCGCGGACCAAGGCCGCGAAATCGCTTCGTGTGCCTGGGCGGTCGCGAAGCGGGGCGGTGTAGGACCGCATGATGTCGTCCGGGATCGCCCTCTCAGTCAGTAGACCAAAGGCGATGGGCAGTCGTTGTACCCAACGCCAGCGCAAGGTTTGCGCCAAGACCCACAGTCCCCATGACGTTCTCCCCAACAGGCGCAGGTGCCGAATCGGCAGCGGGACGAAGTTGTCGAAGGCGTCGCATGGGGTCAATACGAGCGCAGCAAT
>Ga0154020_10007023_pt1 | contig 13178 bp, 13 predicted proteins | sample Klosneuvirus_201_FD_109709 | JGI IMG/M metagenome (GOLD analysis project Ga0154020, IMG submission 109709) | Active sludge microbial communities from wastewater, Klosterneuburg, Austria - Klosneuvirus_20160825_MG | ecosystem: Engineered > WWTP > Aerobic digester > Activated sludge | place... | reverse complement strand
CTCTCGGCGCCGGTCATGTGCCAGCACTGCGCCGAGCCGCCCTGCGTGGACGTGTGCCCGACGGGCGCCTCGTTCAAGCGCGAAGATGGCATCGTGCTGGTCGATCGCCACACCTGCATCGGGTGCCGTTATTGCGTGATGGCCTGCCCCTACAACGCGAGGAGCCTCGTCCACGAGCCGACCACGGGCCAGAAGCCCGACGTCCCCCGCGGCAAGGGCTGCGTGGAGAGCTGCACGCTCTGCGTCCACAAGGTGGACCGCGGTGGAACGCCCTCCTGTGTCGAGGCCTGCGCCGCCGCGGGCCACGAGGCCATCCTCTTCGGCGACCTGAACGACCCGCAGAGCGAGATCTCCCGGCGCGTGAGCGCGGTGGCGACGACGCAGCTGCGCGCCGACCTGCGAACGAACAACGGCGTGCGCTACCGGGGACTCTAGGCGATGTCCACGACGACTTCGAGAGCGACGAAGACACGCGTCTTCTGGGCGCTGGCGGCGGCCGGGGCGCTGGTGCTTGCCGCCGCACTCGGCGCGGCACACTACATGGAGGAACACGGCCATGTCGTGACCGGGATGAGCAACCAGGTCGTGTGGGGCCTGCCGCACGTGTTCGCGATCTTCCTCATCGTCGCGGCTTCCGGCGCGCTGAACGTGGCGTCCATCGCCTCGGTCTTCGGCGTGGCCGACTACAAGCCGCTCGCGCCGCTGTCGGTGCTCCTCACCGTGGCGCTCCTCGCGGGGGGCCTCCTGGTGCTGGTGCTCGATCTCGGACGACCGGAGCGCCTCGTCGTCGCGGCGACGCACTACAACTTCCGCTCCATCTTCGCGTGGAACATGATCCTGTACAACGGGCTCTTCGTGATCTGCGCGCTCTACCTCTGGTCGCTGCTCGAGCGCCGCTTCGGCGCGCTCGCGAAGCCGGCGGGACTCGCCGCATTCGCGTGGCGCGTGATCCTCACGACCGGCACGGGGTCCATCTTCGGCTTCCTCGTCTCGCGCCAGGCCTACGCGTCCGGCGTCATCGCCCCGCTCTTCATCGCGCTATCGCTCGCCTGGGGCCTGGCGGCGTTCCACCTCGCGCAGGCCGGCTTCGCGCGGCTCTCCGGCGAGGCCATGGACCCGCGGATGCTCGAGCGGGTGCGCCGCCTGCTCGGGATCTTCGTCATCGCCGCGCTCTATTTCGTGGCCGTGCACCACGTGACCAACCTCTACTGGGCGAAGCAGGCCGCGTTCGAGCACTTCATCCTGGCGAGCGGGATGCCCTACGCGCCGCTCTTCTGGGCCGGATTCGTCGGCCTGGGCAGCATCGTTCCCCTGGCGCTGGTCTTTCATCCGCGCCTGGCCGGTCCGCGCGCGACGGCGGTCGCCGCGGCGCTCGTGTCCGTCGGGGCGTTCGCGTTTCTCTACGTCTTCATCATCGGGGGGCAGGTGTTCCCGCTGGAGATCTTCCCGGGCTACGAGGTGAAGAGCTCGTTCAATGACGGCCGGGTCGGCGCCTACGTGCCGAGCCTCGCCGAGTTCCTGCTGGGCGCCGGAGGACTCGCCGCGGCCTTCCTCATCGCGCTGGTGGGCGTGCGCGCGCTGCCGATCCTGCCGCCGGCGGGAGTCGCGATGGCCCCCGCCGCCGCCGCCAAGTGAGCGGTACGCGGACGGCCCGATGAGCGGGCTCCTGGTTTCCGCCGCCTGGCGCTCGTCGGGCAAGACGACCGTCGCCACCGGCCTCATCGCCGGGCTCGTGGCGCGCGGGCTGCGTGTCCAGCCCTTCAAGAAGGGTCCGGACTACATCGATCCCCAGTGGCTTGGCCTCGCGGCGGGACGCGCCTGCCGCAATCTCGATCCGCACCTGCAGGAGGACTCCGAGATCGCGGCGAGTTGGGCAAGGCACGCCGGCGACTGCGACGTGGCCCTGGTGGAGGGAAATCTCGGCCTTCACGACGGCATGGACCTGGAAGGCGGCGACAGCAACGCAGCCCTGGCGCGCCGTCTCGGCCTGCCCGTCGTCCTCGTGCTCGACGCCCGCGGCATGTCCCGCGGAGCGGCATCGCTCCTGCTCGGACTGGCCACCTTCGATCCCGACGTGCGCGTGGCCGGCGTCATCCTCAATCGCGTGGGCGGGGCCCGGCACGAAGCGAAACTGCGCGCGGCGATCGAACGCTTCACGCGGCTGCCGGTGCTCGGCGCGATCGGCGATGATCCCCGGCTGGGCGTGGTCGAGCGCCACCTGGGACTCGTTCCCGCGGGCGAAGTCGACGACGCGCGCGAACGCATCGCGGCCATGGGCGAGGCGGTCTGCGCCCGCATCGACCTGGACGCGATCCTGGCGATCGCGCGCACGGCTGCGCCCGTGACTCCACAGGCGCCCGCACCTCGACCGCCTGCGCCTGCGCTTCGCATCGGCATCGCGAGGGACCGCGCGTTCGGGTTCTATTACGCGGACGACCTGGAAGCCTTCCGCGAAGGCGGCGCCGAGCTGGTGACGGTGGACACGTTCGCGGACGCGAGCCTCCCCGACGTCGATGGGCTCTTCATCGGCGGCGGCTTCCCGGAAGTCCACGCCGCCGCGCTCGCCGCAAACAGGTCGCTGCGGGCGGACCTCAACCGCGCGATCGAGGACGGGCTGCCCGTCTATGCGGAGTGCGGCGGCCTGATGTACCTGGCGAGGTCGCTCACCTGGCGCGGCGAGACCTGGGAAATGGTCGGCGCCATCCCGGCCGACGTAGTCATGCAGTCGAAGCCCGTGGGCAAGGGTTACGTGCGGCTCGCGGAGACCGCCGAGCATCCCTGGGGGGCCGGCGAAGGCAAGACGACCGGCGCCCACGAGTTCCACTATTCCACGCTGGTCCACGCCGATCCGGAACTGCGTTACGCCTGGCGCATGGAGCGGGGCGAGGGCGCAGGGGCAGGGCGCGACGGCATCGTTCACCGCAACGTCCTGGCCTCGTACTCGCACCAGCGGTCGGCCGGCGGGAACGACTGGGTGAAGCGCTTCCTGGGCCACGTCGCCCGTGTCCGGACGGCGCGCGAACGAGCGCGGCCCGTCGCGGTCCGCTGAGACGCGAACGAAACCGAGGGAAACGAATGATGATCACCATTTCGCCAAAGGCCGCCGAGCGGATCCGGCAGTCGGCCGCCGAGTCGGGCGTGGAGCCGCCGGTGCTTCGCGTGGCCGCGAAGATCGCCGGCGACGGCACGCTGGACTACGGCATGGGATTCGACCAGTCGCGCTCGGGAGACGCGAGCGTGGAGGTCGACGGCATCCAGGTGGTCGTCGCTGAGGCGAGCCGCGAGCTCGTTTCCGGCACGCACCTCGATTTCGTGGAAGTCGAGCCCGGCGACTTCCGCTTCGTATTCGTCCAGGCGGGCGAAACCCCGGAACCATGAGCGCACGCGGCGAAGTCTTCCTGGTCGGGACCGGCCCGGGCGATCCCGAGCTCCTCACGGTCAAGGCGCTGCGCCTCATCCGGGAAGCGCAGGTCGTTCTCTACGACAACCTGGTCTCCGCGGAGATCATGGCTCTGGTGCCGGCGGCGACCGAGCGCATCTACGTGGGCAAGAAGCGAAGCGACCACGCGATGCGCCAGGAGGCGATCAACGAGCTGCTCGTGGATCTTGCCCGGCGCGGGCGCCGCGTCGTCCGCCTGAAGGCCGGGGATCCCTTCGTCTTCGGTCGCGGCGGCGAGGAGATCGAGACGCTCGGCGCGAGCGGCGTTCGCTTCGAGGTGGTGCCCGGGATCACCGCTGCGCTGGGAGCGGCCTCCTACGCCGGCATCCCGCTCACGCACCGCGACCATGCCCAGTCCTGCGTGTTCGTCACGGGCAACACGCAGGACGGGTCGCTCAACGTCGATTGGGCGGCCATCGTCCGGCCGCGCCAGACCGTCGTGATCTACATGGGGTTCCAGAACCTTGCCGAGCTCTGCCACGAACTCGTCGCCCACGGACTTTCGCCCGCGACGCCCGCCGCGATGGTCCAGCAGGCCACCACGAGCGCGCAGCGCGTGGTGAGCGCGGATCTCGCGACGCTCGCCGAGCGCGCGCACCAGGCCGGATTGAAGCCGCCGACGCTGATCATCGTGGGGGAAGTGGTGCGGCTGCGCGATCGCCTGGAATGGTTCGAGGCGAACCGGGCCGCCGAGCCGGAAGGTGCGGCGCAGCGCGCCTGATCCCCGAAGCCGGCGCGGCCCTCAGTGAGTCGAGCCGGAGAACTTGCGGCCGACCGCATAGACGGCGGCTTCGACGCGCGAGCTCAGGTTCAGCTTGGAGAGGATGTGGCGCACGTGCAGCTTCACGGTGTCGTGGCTGATGTCGAGCGCCTTGGCGATGCTCTTGTTGCTCATGCCCTGCGCGATGTAGCCCAGGATCTCCAGCTCGCGCTCGGTGAGGGCGCGGCCTTCGCTTCGCCCGGACTGCGCGCCCAGCAGGTGCGTGAGCTTGGTGGCCATCGCGGGAGCGACGACGAGTTCGCCGCGAAGCGCCCGGCGGATGGAGTCGACGACATCGTCGGGGTCCATGTCTTTCAGCAGGTAGCCTCGCACGCCGGCGCGAAGCGCGTTGGCCAGGTCGTCGTGGGAGTCGCACATCGTGAGGATCACCACCGGCGTCTCCAGGCCCTCGTCGCGAATTCTCTTCAGCAGCGAAAATCCGTGCATCGCGGGCATGCGCAGGTCCATGATCAGGAGGTCGGGCTTCAGCTCGTGCACCAGGCGAAGTGCCGCGTCCGGCTCGCCGGTCGCGCCGACCACGCGAATGCCGGCGCGGTGCTCGAGGAGTTCGGCGAGTCCTCGCCGGCACAACCCGTGGTCATCGATCAGCACGACGCGGATGGGGGTCTCGGCCATATGGATCAGTTCGTGGCGGGGTCCTGCGGAATGGACAGGCTCACCTGCGTGCCCTTTCCCGGGGCGCTCATGATGCGAAGCCGGCCGCCGATGCGGCGGGCACGCTCGCGCATGATCTCCAGGCCGTAGTGCTCGTCCGGCGCGGAACCCGAACGCCGGCGCGCGATGCGTGCACCGGATCCGTCGTCCTCGACGCTCACCCGAAGCGACGTCGCGGTGCGCTCGAGCACCACGCGCGCGCTGCTCGCCCCCGCGTGCTTGATCACGTTCGCGAGGGCCTCGCGCACGATCTGGAAGACCTGCGCCTCCTGCTCGGCGGGCAGGCGCAGGTCGCTCGTGCGGTTCTCGATCCGGAGGTCGACCCCGGTGCGTGTGCGGAAGGTGCGGGCCGTGTTCTCGAGGGCATGGACCAGGCCCTGGCTGTCGAGCGGCTGGCGAAAATGGGTGATCAGCTCGCGAAGCCCCGCGTGGGCCTCGCCGAGGGAATCCTGGATGTCGCGGAAGTACTTGAGCGCCTGGGCGGTGTCGCGTTCGCGGATCGAATCCTGCAGCAGGCTCATGCGCATGCGCATGAAGGCGAGCCCCTGGGCGAGGGAATCGTGGATCTCGCACGCGAACATCTGGCGTTCGGCCGACAGGGTGGATTCCAGCCGCTCCTGCTCCAGCATCGCGTTGTCGAGGACGAGATCGAGCATTTCGGAGACGGGGCCGAGCAGGCCCATCACGTCTGACGGAAGCCGCATCGACCGGACGAAGAACAGGTTGAAGACGCCGATGGTGTTTCCCCGGCAGTGCAAGGGGATCGCCAGCATGGGCCCGGTTTCCGGCCCCGTCGCGAAGACGCCCATGCGGCGCGCGCAGTCCTTCGATTCGTCCCCGACCTGCAGTCCGTCGGTCTGCAGGGCCACTCCGCAGATGCCGCAGTCCTGGTCGACGGCATCTTCACCGGCGAGGGCATCGTCGGGCAGTCCCACGGAGCAGACGAGTTTCATTTTCCCGCCGGCGGGAGGCACGAGCCGGATCACCCCCCCGCGGGCGCCCGAGAGTGCCACAATGGCCTTCAGGCCGCGCTCGAGGAGGGCATGAAGATCCGGGCTGGATACCATGTCGCAGAGCTTGCCCGTCGGGGGGGCGCTGCCCTTCATGGCGGGGCTCGGGGTGCACCCCTTGCCCGGACGAATGTCTGCCTGCTTTCTGGTCACGCGCTGGCCGCCTCCGGTTGGGAACCTCGGGAGCCCGTTCGTGGGGCCCCATCTGTTGCTCCAGTGACGATTCTACGAGAAATCGGGGCCGCGGTACCTGCCGGCGTACCCGAAAACATACCCATGTGGGTAGGTCGAGGTTCCCCCTTTCGGTAATAGACAGTGCAAGCCACCTGCTGCGGTAATAGACGGTCATTTCTTGGGGTTTTCCCGGAAGGTCCATTTTCCATGCCCGCGCGCGCGCGCCCGATGCCATGACGCAGCTCGCGCTGGTCATCGACCTGAACGTGTGCGTGGGCTGCCACGCCTGCGTCACCAGTTGCAAGGAGTGGAACACGTCGGGAACGGCGGGGCCGCTGCCGGACACGCAAGCCTACGGCGCGCAGTATGCGGGAACCTTCTTCAATCGCGTGCAGACCTACGAGGTGGGCTGCTTTCCGGCCACCGAGACAATCCATTTCCCGAAATCCTGCCTGCATTGCGAGGACCCGCCCTGCGTGCCCGTTTGCCCGACGGGGGCTTCCTACAAGCGCCCGGAGGACGGGATCGTCCTCGTGGATCCGGACAAGTGCATCGGCTGCAAGTACTGCGCGTGGGCCTGCCCCTATGGCGCCCGCGAGCTGGACGACCACAACCGGATCATGAAAAAGTGCACCCTGTGCGTCGACCGCATCTACGACGAGTCGCTGGAGCCCCGGGACCGCAAGCCCGCCTGCGTGATGGCCTGCCCGACCTCGGCGCGGCTCTTCGGCGACATCCACGACCCGGAAAGCGAGGTCTCGCGGGCCATCCGCGAGGAAGGGGGATACCCCCTGATGCCGGAATGGGGCACCCACCCCGCCAATCACTACCTGCCGCGGCGCAAGACGCGCGTGAACATCCATGCCGACGAACTCGAGCGCGCCGACAACCCGCTCAAGGTCGACCGCCAGAAGCCCCGCCCGGCCAAGGGCGAGCCCACGCTCGACGACGCGGTCACCTGGTAGTCCCGCCATGCGCCCCGCCCTTTCCGTGATCCTGCTCACCACCCTGCTCGGCGCCGGGCAGGGGCTGTTTCTCGCGATCTTCACGCACCAGTCCTTCGCCCTGCTGGGCGTGCTCACGCCTCTGGACACCAAGGGGCTCTACGGGCCCGCGGCGGCCGTGTCCCTCGCGCTTCTTGGGGCGGGACTCGTCGCGTCCTTCTTCCACCTCGGCCGCCCCGAGCGCGCCTGGCGCTCGGCGGCCAGGTGGCGCACGTCGTGGCTTTCGCGCGAGGTGATCGTCCTGCCGGCCTTCATGGGAACCGTGTTCCTCTACGGCGCGGCCCACCTGAGCGGCGTGAACCCCGTGCTCGTCCACCTTGCCGGCGGCGCATCGGTCGATGCGAGCGTGGTGCTCGGCGTGGCCGGGTCCGTCCTCGGGCTCGCGCTGTTCGTCTGCACCGCGATGATCTATGCGTGCCTCAAGTTCCTGCGCGAATGGCACAGCCCGCTCACGGTGGCCAACTACATCCTCCTCGGCACCGCGTCAGGGTTCACGCTGGCGGGGGCGCTCGCCGCGCGCCACGCGCCGTCGGAGGCGCCGTTCTTCGCGGGATGGGCGCTGGCGATCACGGTGCTCGGTGCCGCCTCGCGGGGCGCATCGCTCCTGCGAAACGCGAGGCTTCGTCCGGTGAGCACGCTGCAGACCGCGATCGGCGTGCGCCATCCCGTCATCCGGCAGATCACGCAGGGATTTACCGCGGGATCGTTCAACACCCGCGAGTTCTTCCACGGCCAGACCCGCTCGCTGATGCGTTCGGCGCGCTGGCTCTTTCCGGTCTTCGCCTTCGCGATTCCCGCGCTTCTCGTTGCCTCGTACCTCGCGGTCGGATCGCCCGCCCTTCTGGCGACGGCCATCGCGGTCCAGATGGCGGGGCTCATGGCGGAGCGCTGGTACTTCTTCGCCGAGGCGAACCACCCGCAGAACCTCTACTACCAGGCCGTGGCCTAGCCTGCGGAGATCCCGATGATGACGACATGCACGAAACAGGAGCGGCGATGGCCCTCGTGAAACCCCACGGCGGCGGGCCCCTTCGCCCGCTGGCGCTTGCCGCGGATGCGGCGGCCGCGGAGCGCGTACGCGCGCAGAAGCTCCCGGCGCTCACGGTGAGCTCGCGCGAGAAGGGCGACCTCATCATGCTCGGAATCGGCGGCTTCACGCCGCTCGAGGGGTTCATGACCCACGCGGACTGGCAAGGCGTCTGCGACGGCATGCGAACCACGTCCGGACTGTTTTGGCCGATCCCGATCACGCTGTCCGCGGGGGCTGCCGAGGCGTCGAAGATCGCCGTGGGCGGCGAAGTGGCGCTCATGGATCCGGACGACGGCTCCGTCCTCGCCACGCTTCGCGTGACCGAGAAGTACGCGATCGACAAGGCGCACGAGTGCGCGAGCGTGTTCCGCACGGCCGATGCCGAGCATCCCGGCGTGCAGATGGTGATGGCCCAGGGCGAGGTGAACCTCGCGGGGCCCGTGAAGGTGCTCTCCGACGGCGGCTTCAAGGCGAAGTACGGGGCGCTCTTCATGACCCCCGTGGAGACGCGCGCCGAGTTCGAGCGGCTGGGGTGGTCCAAGGTGGCCGCCTTCCAGACGCGAAATCCCATGCACCGGTCCCACGAGTATCTCGCCAAGGTGGCGATCGAGGTGTGCGACGGGGTGCTCATCCATTCGCTGCTGGGAAACCTGAAGCCCGGGGACATTCCGGCCGACGTGCGGACCCGTGCCATCGCCGTGCTCACCGAGAAGTACTTTGTCGGCAAGACCATCGTTCAGGCCGGCTATCCCCTGGACATGCGCTATGCGGGCCCCCGCGAGGCGCTCCTCCACGCGCTCTTCCGGCAGAACTACGGCTGCTCGCACCAGATCGTCGGCCGTGACCATGCCGGCGTGGGGAGCTACTACGGTCCGTTCGACGCGCACCACATCTTCGACGAGATTCCCCGCGGGGCGCTGGAGACCGAGGCGCTCAAGATCGACTGGACGTTCTGGTGCTACAGCTGCGGCGGGATGGCCTCCGCCCGCACTTGCCCGCACGGCGAAAGCGACAGGCTCCTGGTGTCGGGGACGAAGCTTCGCAAGTGGCTCTCCGAAGGGGCCGAGGTGCCCGCGGAATTCAGCCGTCCCGAAGTCCTCGAGATCCTGCGCGCGTACTACGCGGGGCTCACGGAAAAAGTCGAGGTCAAGCTCACGGGCCATTCGGCCCGCTAGGGCCGCCGCGGGAGGGCGGCACGCCGTCCGCCCCCGGGCCGATCGCGTGCGCCGGCCGGCGGAAGGCGAAGACCGCGCCTACCAGCGCACCTCGAGCCGCGCGCCCGTGACCCGGTGCTCCAGCCGGGTCAAGGGGCTCGTGCCCTTCGCGATGCATTCCCCCGTGGCGAGGTCGAATGCCCACTCGTGCTTCGGACAGGTTAGCGTGCGTCCCTTGACCGCGAGTTCCGGAATGTTGGTGACCTGGTGCGGGCAGCGGCTGTCGTAGACCCGGATATCCGAGGGGGTTCGCAGGACGAAGAGCCCCCGGTCTCCGGACTCGAGCCGCTTCACGCCGTCGGCGGGCAGGTCGGCCAGCGCGGCGACGTCGTGCCATTCGAGGGCCGTCTTCCCGCCCAGCCGCTCGGGGTCGAATCCCGGGATCTTCATCTCCAGGATGATGTCTATCGCCCAGATGATCCTCGCCAGCCCGAGCGCGGGAAACGCCATGAGGAGCGCGTCGAGGATTTCGTCGGGCGTGGCGCCCTCGCGCAGGGCGCGCCCGAGGTACTGCTTGAATCCGTTGCGCGTCTGCGAATGGACCTTGGTGATGACCGAGATCAGGTTTCGGGTCTTGGGGTCGAGATGACGCCCGGCTTCCTTGAGGAAGGCGAGGTACGGACCGATCGCGTCGGGGCGCGCTTTGACGAGATAGTTGAGGGCATCGCTCATGGTCGAGGGCGGGGGCGGGTAGCTGCGAAGCGGGGATTGGCGAATCGTGTCCTGTCCGGTGCATGATAAGCGGCAACGGATGAGCAAAGGAAGGCCGTCCATGGGGAATCGGTACCGGTGGGCTGTTCTCGCCGCCACGGCCCTGGCAGGCTGCGCGGTGCTCGGCCTTCAGGGTCTCGAGCCCGGCAGGTCGACGCAAGCCGAGGTGAGGCAAGCCCTCGGCGAGCCGGCCCTTGCGTTCGACGGCGCGGGCGGATCGCGCCAGCTCGTCTTTCCGAGGGGGCCGGCGGGCACCGAGACCTACATGGCTTTCATCGATCGCGACGGGCGCCTCGTCCGCCTCGAACAGGCGCTCACGGAAGACCGGTTTCGCCAGCTCGCCGTCGGCAGGTCGTCCCGGGACGATGTCCTGCGGCTGATCGGGCCGCCGTGGCGGCGCATCGATTTCGCGAACAAGGGGCAGGTGGCGTGGGACTACCGGTTCCGGGACCCGTGGGGCTATCTCGCCGAGTTCTCGGTGATGCTCGACGCGCAAGGGGTCGTCGCGGATACCGTCACGGTGAGGCTCGAACGGGACCGGTCGGACGCGATCAGATGATTCGCGAGTAGGCCACGCGATTCTTGTCCTCGGCCCGGAGATAGCGGTCGAAGACGGCGCCGATCGCGCGCACGAAGAACCGGCCCTTCGGCGTGACGGCGATCCAGCCAGGCTCGCGAACGACGAGCCCGAGCGATTCGAACTCCTCGAGCGCCCCCAGTTCCTGGGCGAAGTACTCGTCGAAGCGCACCCCGTGCGCGGCTTCGATGGACTCGAAGGACACGCTGAACTGGCACATCAGCGCGATGATGATTTCGCGCCGCAGGAGATCGTCGGCGGAGAGTTCGAGCCCGCGGATGACGGGGAGCCGGCCATCGTCCAGCGTCTCGTAGTAGGCCGGAATGTCGCGCGCGTTCTGGCTGTAGGTCGGCCCCACCTTGCCGATGGCGGAGACGCCGAAGGACAGCATGTCGCCGTCGGGGCCGACGGTGTAGCCCTGGAAATTGCGCGTGAGCGTGCCGTTGCGCTGGGCGAGGGCGAGCTCGTCGTCGGGCAGCGCGAAGTGGTCCATCCCGATGTAGATGTAGCCGGCGCGGTTGAAGAGGTCGATCGCGCGGGCGAGGATCGAGAGCTTTTCCGCGGCGCTGGGAATGTCCGCGTCGAGGATGCGCCGCTGCGACTTGAAGCGCTGGGGCAGGTGCGCATAGCTGTAGAGCGCGATGCGGTCGGGGCGAAGCTCAAGAACCCGTTCGACGGTGTCGGCGAAGCTCGACACGCTCTGCTTGGGCAGGCCGTAGATCAGGTCGACGTTGAGCGACTTGAAGCCGTTGGCTCGCGAGGCCGCGATCACGTCTCGCGTCATCTCGTAGGGCTGGATGCGGTTCACCGCGCGCTGCACGGCGGGGTCGAAATCCTGCACGCCGAAGCTCGCGCGGTTGAACCCCAGTTCGGCCAGCAGCCGGATGGTCTCCGGAGAACACGAGCGCGGATCGATCTCGATCGCGTATTCGCCGTCCGGGGAGAACTCGAAATTCGTGCGCAGGAGATCCCAGACGGTGCGAAGCTCCTGGTCGGACAGGAACGTGGGGGTTCCGCCGCCCCAGTGCATCTGGCGGACGCGGCGGTCATCGCCGGCCAGCGCGGCCTGCATCCCGATTTCCACGCCGAGGTAGTGCAGGTAGCGGGCGGCCCGGGACTTGTCGCGCGTGACCACCTTGTTGCACCCGCAATAGAAGCAGATCGTGTTGCAGAAGGGCAGGTGGACGTAGAGCGACAGCGGCGTGCGGGCGGCGCCGAGCAGGCGCGTTTGCATGGCGTCCTGGTAGGACCGCGCGCCGAATGAATCGACGAAACGGTCGGCCGTCGGGTAGCTGGTGTAGCGGGGGCCCAGCTTGTCGAAGCGCTGCACCAGGTCGAGGTCGATCTGGGCCGGGAGCGACTGCGGGCGCGGGGCCGCGGCGGGGGCGTCAGGGGTGGCGGCCGTGAGCATGGATCGCATCTTGCGTCAACGGGATGCACCGGTCTTGACGAGGATCAATGGTCGCCGGGCGCTTTCCTGCCGTCTACAATGGCACACCATGACCGAGCCCGTCCTCGCCACGATCACGCGCCTTCGCACGGCCTGCTCGCAGTGCACCTTGCGCGAACTGTGCCTTCCCGTCGGCTTGAGCGCGGAGGAGCTCCAGAGCCTGGACAGCCTCGTGTCCACGCGGCGAAAGGTGCGCCGTGGCGACAGCCTGTTCTACGGCGGGGAGCCGTTTTCGGCCCTCTACGCGGTCCGCTACGGCTTCTTCAAGAGCACCCTCACCAGCGGTGATGGCCGCGAGCAGGTGACCGGTTTCTACATGGCTGGAGAGCTCCTCGGGATGGACGGCATCGGCGGGGACCGGCACACCTGCACGCTCACTGCGCTGGAGGACAGCGAGGTGTGCGTGATGCCCTTTGCCCGCGTGGAGGACCTGTCGCGCAATTTCGAGCCCCTCCAGCGCCATTTCCACAAGGTGCTCTCGCGGGAGATCGTGCGCGACCAGGGCGTGATGATGCTGCTCGGATCGATGCGCGCCGAGGAGCGCCTCGCGGCGTTTCTCGTGAACCTCTCGCAACGGCTCACCGCGCGCGGGTTCTCGGCGTCGGAATTCGTGCTTCGGATGACGCGCGACGAGATCGGCAGCTACCTCGGCATGAAGCTGGAGACCGTGAGCCGCCTGTTTTCCCGCTTCCAGGAGGACGGCCTGATCGAGGTCCACCAGAAGCACGTGAGGATCCTCAGCATCGGCGGCCTGAAAAAGGTGATGGCACAGGCGCAAGGCGCGTCCTGAACTCCGCCGGCGAGCGCCATTTGCCGCTTGATCCCGGTCAAGCAAGGCGGGGGACCCCGGGGTAGCATGGATTTCACGAAGTAACCGTTTCTTTCCCCACCAGAGGAGTCCTGCCATGTTCAGACGCATCCTCTGCGCCACAGACGGCTCGAAGCGCTCCGCCAATGCAGTCCGGACAGCCGCCGCGCTCGCGCACGGCTCCGGAGCGCTCCTGACGCTCGTCCACGTGACGCCGGATTACCGCACGCCCTATTACCCCGACGGGGTGATGATCGACTGGCCGTCGGAGAAGGACTACAAGCGCGACTGCAAGGCGGCCGCCGACAAGGTGTTCGCCAAGGACG
>Ga0154020_10007020_pt1 | contig 13180 bp, 8 predicted proteins | sample Klosneuvirus_201_FD_109709 | JGI IMG/M metagenome (GOLD analysis project Ga0154020, IMG submission 109709) | Active sludge microbial communities from wastewater, Klosterneuburg, Austria - Klosneuvirus_20160825_MG | ecosystem: Engineered > WWTP > Aerobic digester > Activated sludge | place... | reverse complement strand
GCGTCATATTAAGGTCGCCGCTCGGGATGTCCACAAACTGCATCGCCCGATCAGGCCAGTTCGGTGCCATCATGCGCAGGGGCATCCCGCGCCGGATGGTGAAATTCTTCACATGGCAGCCATAGACACGCGGGCCGACCTTGCGGAAACGGGTCTCGAAGTCTTCACCCTCCCAGCAGTGTGAGGGATCGGCGTTCACAGCCAGACATTTGTCGTTGCCGCAAATCTGCACGAGCATGTTGAACTCGTCCGCGGTCATCGCCGCCGTGCCGGGATGGATTTCATGCGCGAGATAGAGGCCAAGCTTGCGGGCGTGAGTTCGGAGTTTGCCCGTCTTCTTCACAAAACGATCCTGCCCCTCCTTTAACAGATCGTAATCGCCGCCCTTCCAGAAACCCCAGGGATAGCCTGTGGCAAGTTCCCAACCAAATGCCACACCCCAGAACATGGGAAGGATTTTCACGCCAAGTTCCGCGCACAGATCCATCAAGCGCAGGCAATAATCCTCCGCCCATTTCTCGATGTCAGCCGGGGATTTCTTCGCAATATCGGCAGGAATAAACGGGCGCACGGTCGGGCTGCCTGTCCACGCCGTGGTGTGGACCCAGAAATGACAATGCGTGGAGATGCCGTCCAGCATCATCTTCGCCTTGGCGAACGTGTCCCTGATCTCCTTGGCGGTCATCAAGCCGCCACGGTTGTTCTGAATCATGAAGCTGGACGGTTGCGCGCCGGCTGCGCCGGACTTGCGTGCGTAGTCGAGGAATTGCGGGAGGGTTTTCGCGCCATGTTGAGCGCCTTCGATGCTGGGATGGAAACAAGGTTGTGCCATAAATGTTTTATGTTGTTCGACGGACCACAGGGTAAACAGCACGAACCACTTTTCAATTGAAAAACGAGGGCGCATCATGGTCATAAAAAATGCTGTGGCAAACCCGGCTCAGGGGAGTATTGTCCATTTAACGAAAGCTGCTGGTGAAATGAATCAACAGCCCTCAAGCCGTCCTGATCAATCTTCGCCTGTGCGAGGGTTTACTCTCATTGAATTGCTCGTCGTCATCGCCATCATAGCGATTCTCGCCGCGCTGCTGATGCCCGCACTGGGGCGCGGCAAGTCCCGCGCCTTGGCCGTCGCATGCATGAACAACCTCAAACAACTTCAGATTTGCTGGCATTCCTACTCGCACGACAACGAGGACATTATGACGCCGAACAATTTCGTCTATTTTGTCCAGGTCGGCGGCAATACCAACAGCACGTTGGGCGAGGACAGCCTGACATGGTGTCGTTCGATCGCACCTCTGGACAATTATCCCATCAACGACAGCACCTCACTACTGTTTCGATACAATCAGAACGCAGGGATTTATCATTGCCCGGGGGATCGTTCGTCCGTTCAAGACCAGCCCGGCAAAACGCGCAATCGGAGCTACAACATGAGCAACAGCGTCAATTGCCGTGCGGACAATCATTTCAGGAAGTACTCCGAAGTAAAAAGGCCTCAGGAATTGTTCGTGTTCATGGACACACACGAGGACGCCATCTGGGATGCGACATTCGGAGTATTTCCGGTGACTTACCACTACCGCGACTACTGGCTGGATGTACCCGCAGACCGGCACAACCAGGGTGCCAATGTCACCTTTGCTGACGGTCACGTGGAGCGTTGGAAATGGCGCACACACAAGACCGGTTCATCTGTTGGCAGCCACACGCGCGACGCAGCCGACCTCGAAGACCTCCGACGCGTCCAGCAACACATCAAAGGTGCTGGAGGCAACTGAGCGTCACCCCCGGGACGGACTGGAGTCGACAGTTTTTATCTCGCAAACTCGGTTCGGTTCGCTTATCGGAAGGGTATGACATCTTCCCATTCCCTCTGGCTTGTTCAGGCAATATCGATTCTGTGGCTGTCCTCCAGCCTCCCGGTCGGCGCGCAGTTGCATCGAGCCACGCGTCTCGGAAATCCAGAGACACGTTTTGCTGCACCGCTTCATTCCACGGATGATCTGCGCGCACGTTTTCGGGATCCCATGCTCAAGCCGGATTTTATCGTCGTTCTGAACGAGTGGGGCTGGCAGGGAGATCCTGCGGACCTGTTTCGCGCAGCCGCCACGAACGAGATCGCGGAGACAAGCATCCAGATCGGCGAACGGATGCCGTTCATGTCCGCGAGGGAAAATGGAAAGGCCGTGTGCCTGCGCGACGTGCTCTGGGCCGGGAAGGAGACTGCGCCTGCGTATGCGTTTGTTTTTTCCTCAAGGGGACGGCGATATCGGTGCGTGACCCCAAAAGCGTGCAGCAATTTTTTCCTGGAAGACCGGGGTCCGGAGCCGAGACCTGCGTTGTCTTTGGTCTGCAACGCGCCGCCGGAAGCAGCCACGGGACGCGCAGTGGATGTCTGCCTGACCCTGATTAATCATGGCAACGCCGCCGCCCCCATGTCCACCCTTGTGCTGCCGATCCCACCCAACGCGCGCCTTGCCAGCAAGACGGATTTTGCAATGGTCAAATCGGGGCAGCTCGTCTGGGAGATCCCCGGTTTGGAACCAAACAAAGGCAAGCAGGTATGCGCCACCTTCAAACTCGCCCGGCCCGGGACACTTCTGTTCAATGCCTCCGCCACGGGCGCCGCTACAGATCAGGTTTCAAGCACATGCGAGACCCGGGTAGTGGGCGTGCCTGCCATTTTGCTCGAGGTGATTGATCTGGAAGACCCGGTGGAGATCGGAAAAGAAGTCACATACGAGGTCAGGGTCACAAACCAGGGAACTTCCGTTGGGACCAACATCCGGATCGTTTGCGAAATTCCCAGGAGTCAGGAATTTGTCTCCTCAACCGGCTCGACCGCTGCCACCAGCACGAATGGGACGATCAGCCTGAAGGACATTCCCTCACTTCCACCCAAGGAAGTCGTTTCCTGGCGAGTCAACGTGAAGGCGCTGGAAGCTGACGATGTAAGGTTCAAGGTGGAACTGCGAAGCGACCAGTTTGAAAAACCGATCGTGGAGGACGAGTCAACCCACCAGTACTGAAATCGCACGCGCAGATGAAATCCGGGGCAGGTCTTCTGTCACTTCTTCAGCTGCGCAGGCACGGGCGAGTAGTACTTGAAGGTGATGCCATCCACGTTCGCGCTGAGCGAATAAACCGAAAAACCGAAATACTTTGAAACCGTTTCGAAGGGTGGCAACAGGGAAAAATCAATCCAATCCTTGAACTTTTTTTCTGGCGCCGCAAACGGCAGGGCGCTGACCAGCGGATTGAAACCGTCCCCGCTGTTGGTGGACGAATTTGAGTTCTTGCGCAATGACTCCATCATCAGGCGCATGGATTCAGCCTGGTTTTCATAACCGAACCAGCCTGTTCCCTGTCCTCCGACCTTCTGCCCGGCTTCAGCCAATCCCGCCACTTCCCTCAAGGGCTTGGGCGGGGTCTCGCTGCTCCGCAAAAACTCCTCCAACACGGCGATGTCCGAACTGAACGCCACGTAACCGCCGCTCGCGGCATAGTTGAACGAACGAGGAGCCGGGCTTTCACCAGGTTTGGATGGTTGGGAAGGGAGTTTCATGCTGTAAATCTTCCTGCCGAGAAACTCGCGCGTCTCAGGCTTGCCTCCGGAAGCGTTCAGAATGACGAGAATTCCCTTGAGCGAAGCGGCCAGCTTGTCGGCAGCAGGCGAACCCAGGAGCGTCAGGGACGGCGGCGTCTCAAGCGCGGACGGCGAGGTGTCGCGAGGCGATTTCTCGTAAGTGATCAGATCGTCGCCCAGGTTGGCAAAAATGTTCTTCCGAATGTCGAAGTCCGGCTCGTCCAGACGCATGGCTTCGTTGCCGTTGCTGATGAAAAAATTCAACATGCTGACCATCTGCGGCGAAACGCCACCAAGCATTTTCTCGATAGTTGCAACCGCCTTCGACAGATCAATCCTTACACGCTGGAACTTGACCGCATCTGCTGGAACGAATGCAGGCGGCGCGGCATCCTTGGCCTCAGTGGCAAGCAACTTGAACATTCCTTCGCGTGAGGATTCAGGTACACCCAGCTGCAGTTCAAAGCCGGCTCCCTCCGGCCCGTTCCGGTAGCCCACCGCAATGGACTTCAGCCCTGCGATGCCCAGAGCACTGACAATCTTCTTTTTGTCCGGCAGCGGCATCGGATCCGGTGCGTCAGGATTCGGCTTGTCGTCGGGCATCTTGTTGAACACGTCCACCAGGGCCTTGGTGTTGACCCACAAAAATGCGGGCGCATCGCGGAACACGGCCAGCCGGCTCGATTCAAACGCGGGCAGATCGCCGAGCACGGGAGCTGAACCGCCCGTGAGCTTGGCAACGATCTTCTCGACGGGCTTTGCACCGGTGCCGATGATCAACAGCGAATCCTGCTGCCCGATATAAAGGCGGCTGTCTTCCCTCTTCGTCACCTCCTTGCCCAGTTCCTCGATGGGCCGCGACTCCGGAAAAAACTGCCGGATTGTTTTCGGCACATCGTTCGTCGTCATCGTGACGACGAGGAATTCGGCATCGCGAATCTTCTCCGTCTTGATCGTCTTGCCGGCATCCGTCCACTTCTTCCGGAAATCCGCAAGATTGGTTTTGAGCTGATCCGACTTGCCCATCGCATCGAGCAGGAACACCAAACCCGGTTCGACATCGCTCTTACCGTCCCAGTCGTCCTGGGTCACGGCCAGCGTGACTTGCCCCTGAAGCAGCGCGCCGTAGTCGGAGAACTTCACAGCCAAATCACGTTCCAGCGGCACGATCAATTCCTCATTCCACTTCTTCTCAAACTTTTCGCGGAACGGTTTCATTGCGGAATCATCCCAGAACAGACGCTGTGGCGACTGGAGATAAATCTCACGCAGCTTGGTGAAGTCCGGAGCGCTCATGACAAGCAACGTGTCCGCCGGAAGCAGCCGCTCCACGGGAGGCACGGCGGCGCACAATGAGACGGCAGAGAAAAAAATCGCAGCAAACGTGAACTGAATGCTTTTGGCAGGCGAGCAGGGTGTTTTGTTCATGGAAGAAGGACGGGCTTGATGGAAAATGGTTGCGGTAGGACTGGGAGAATCCGAGCGTTCTTCATTTCTCGGGCAGGTTTTGCTTTATGCGGCCTGGAGGTTCGAGATAGCGAAACGGGTTGCTCGGATTGTCATTCGAATAGGCGTAGGCATCCCGGTGATCAAGAAAGTAACGGACGACCTCCGCCGGAATCGCGAATCCCAGCCCCTCGCCAAAATTGATTTTCATGTTTGTGATGCCAACCACCTCGCCGCTGAGATTGAACAACGGCCCGCCGCTGTTGCCGGGATTGATCTGGGCCGTCGTCTGCAAATAGAGATCGCCCCCAACCTGGCGTGTCTTGGTGCTGAGAATTCCCTCCGTCACCGTGCGTTCCAGCCCGAGCGGACTGCCGATGGCAAACACACGTTCACCCACCGACAAATCATCCGCACTGCCGAACGACACCGTCTTGAACTTTGGCGCGTCCTGGTCGTCCACCTTGAGAAGGGTCAGGTCCTGAAACTTGTTCATCGCCACGATACGCACCTGCTTGTAGGTCTTGCGCTCAAGCTGGCCATTCCTCTGATGGTACACTTCGACGGAAATCTGCGTCTCACCTTCAATCACGTGAAAATTTGTCATGAGGAACCCGTCCTCATTGATAAAAAATCCCGAGCCCAGTCCGCCGGGAGTGCGCACCTGCACCACGGCTTCGCCAAGTTGATTCACGAGATCGCGAACGTTTCGTTCCGGACCGGCCTTCGGCGTAGCCCGGTAAAGACCCGTGGATACCGGGGCTTCATTCCTGGACTCGGCGGCACCGGCTTTCTTTTCCGGAGCATTCTTCTTTTTCGCATCGCGTTCTGCGGTCGCCGTTTCGCCGGAGGTAATCTTAGCCACATGATCACGCGGAATCACCAGCACCGTGTACCCCAAGTCCACGACGACAGCATCACGTTTCTCAATCAGGATCTTTCCGGTCACGGAAGATTTTTCCTTGAGTTCGACCACGTCTCCGCGGGCAATGCCCGGCGAAACCAGGGCGCAGAGCGCGAGGACGAAGATGTTCTTCAACAACATGCCTGAACAGTAGCGAAGCACCTGCGCAATGACAAGCGGCGTCCCAATCTGTTTGCGCCGGGCGACGGAGGCTTGCTCCACCGACGGAATGTTGGATAATCGACTCATGAAAACCATCGCCATCATCGGGGCATCAAGCGACCGAAACAAGTTTGGCAACAAGGCGGTGCGCGCGTTCCAGCGGCAGGGCTACGAGGTGTTTCCCGTGAATCCAACGGAGGCGACAGTGGAGGGTTTGCACGCGTTCCCATCCATCACCGACATACCGGTGCGTCCGCAGATGATCAGTGTGTATCTGCCGCCGCCAGTATTGGTGAAGTTACTGCCGGACATCGCGGCACGCGGGTGCGATGAGTTTTGGCTGAATCCCGGCACAGAATCGAACGAAGTTCTCGCGGAAGCGGAACGACTTGGACTTAACGTGATTCAGGCGTGCAGCATCGTCGGAGTCGGCGTTTCACCGGATGAACTTTGAATGCCCGTGCATCCATGAGACATCTCACGAATTCTCGCAGCCAGGAATCCCAGTCTCGTTACCGTGACTCCTACGCGTAACAAAACGCACCGAACCATCACCGCCATCATTTCCCTTCGCCTCTCCTTTGAACGCATTCCCGGTTCGTGTGGGCGATGAGATCCATCAACATTTACTTCCGGCAAACTCCCATTCCGGTCTTCCCAAACAACCGCCTATTTCTTCGGCTTCTTAAACAGGTCGAGAATGTTCACTGGCTTGGTCTGGTTTGTCGTCGTGGTGTTGGTCCCGGGGTCGGCAGGTTTTCCGCCGAGCAAACCACTCACGAGGTCCGCCGCAGCGCCAACCTGCTCACCCGCCTTGCCGCCGATGATGTTCGCCACACCTGCGCCAACCGCCAATACAGTGAGTCCGGTTAGTTTTGTCTTGTCCACCTTGGGATCGACGTTGCCGAGAGTGCCCTTAATCGTAACGAAGTCCGGAAGTTTCATGTAAGGAACGTTCGTCGGCACATTCGCGAAACTCAGTTTGTTGGCGAGATTGCGGACCAGGGAAACTTCCACGGGCTGATTCAACGGAGAATCCATCAGCACCTCGGTAATGGGAATTGTGCCCTGCGATTCGGCGTGGAGCACGGCGCTTTGCGCAACGAAGCTCGAAACTTCAATTTTCCCTTCACCGGCACGGATGCGGGTGGTGACGTAGTCCAGCGGTGAACTGAGCAGTTCCGGCGCGTTCAATGCGATCGAAATGACCCCTACGACTTTCTTCATGGACTTGCCGGTGATCTGGATGTTCGCATTGGTGAAGTTCAAGTCCGCCGTTGCCGCGAGTGTGTTTCTGAGGTTTGCGCCGGTGACGCCCGCGCCTTTGACATTGATGCCGGCGATCAACCTGCCCTGCGCCTTGCCGCGATAGTCGGGCGAGAAAGAGTTGGCAAGCGGTTCGATCGGAACTCCATTTGCGTTGAAGGACAGATCGTATTTGTATCCAGGCATGCCCAGGTCCACATCCGCCGTGGCGGTAATGGGGGCGTTGTTGAGCGTGAGCTGAAACGGCTTTAGCAAAACGCGGCTGCCATTGACAGCGAGCGTGGCCTGTAAATTGGCGGCGTCCACTTCACGCAGATAGAATCGTCCAATGGTTGCCTCGGCGACAAAGTTGCGGAATGGCAGCTTTACCGCGTCCGGCTCCTTGCTGGCGGCAACCGTGTTGGTTGTTGCGGACTGCGGATTCCGGTCTCCGGCCTTTTGGGTGTTGGAATCGAACAGGTCGTAATAACGGGTCGCGTCCAGCGCGGCTGAAGTGAGGGCGAGTTTGCCTGTGATGGCATCCATGTCAGAGAAATCCACACTGCCCACAAGTGAGAGTTCATTTGCAGCCCGGTCGGTGGGAGTAAGCCGGAGTCCGCATTGGTGGAGTTCGGCAACATTTTTCGCAATGGATGCCTCCAGTTTGAGCGCGGCCTCAAGCGGCGTGCCCTGGGTGGCGGGGAGGAAAATATTACGCGTGGCGATATCGGCATTCACGAACTGTCGTTGGTTTTGGTTGGTGACGCCGCCGTTGATTGAGATTTCGCCAATGCGCAGGATCTGGTCGCCCAACCCAAGCGCGAGATTCTCAAAGAGGCTCTCGATCCGTGCGGCAATCTGCTTGTCCCCGGGTTGTGTGACGAGCTTGATCCTGGCACTCGCAGTGCCCTTCGCCTTGCCGCGTTGCGCAGGCGAGAACGAGTTGGCGATAGGTTCGATCGGAACTCCCTTCGCGTCGAATGTCAGATCGAGTTTGTAACCGGGCTCGCTCATGTCCACATCCACAGAGGCCGTGATGGGTGCGTTGTTCAGCGTAAGTTGAAAAGGCTTTAGCAGAACGCGTCTGGAGTCGAGCGCGATCGTGGTCTGGAAGTTAGCAACATCCACCTCGCGCAAAAGGAAACGACCAATTGCGGCTTCAACAATGAAATTCCGCAACGGCAGCTTTACCGCCCCGCCATCTTTGTTGGCGGAAACGGAGTTGGTTGTCACAGTCTGGGGCGTTGCAGCCACCGCCTTTTGTGTTTTGGAATCAAACAGATCGTAATAACGGGTCGCGTCGAGCGCGTCCGCGGTAAGTGCCAGTTTGCCTGTGACGGCTTCCGTGTCGGAAAAATCCACAGTGCCTTTGAGTGAAAGTTCGTTCCTGGCCCGGGTGGTGGAGGTGAGCTGGAGCGCGCACTGGCGGAGTTCGGCGACACTCTTTGCGACGGATGCGTCCAGCTTGAGCGTGGCCTCGAGCGGGGTGCCCTGCACGGCAGGCATGGAAATATTGCGCGCCGCCATAACGGCGGTGACCGACAGGTTCGGAGACTGGTTGGTGACGACGCCGTTGAATGACAATTCGCCAATGCGCAGAGCCTGATCGCCCGGGCCAAGGGCGAGATTCTCAACGAGGCTTTCGATTTGGGCAACAACCTGGCCGCCTGCGGGCCGGGTGACGAGTTTGACCTTGGCGCTCACGCTGCCGGTGGGACCGTCGCTCCCGGTGAACGGCTTCCAATCTGCAAGGTTCAGATCGGTCAGGGCCAGCGTGAGCACGGCTTCACTGGTGCCATTGGTTGCATTGCTGCCCAGGGCAAGTGTCATTGGATTGCTCAATTCGCCTTGCAGCAAAGCCCGGGATTTCTGAGTGACTGCAAGGCTGACGTTTTTTATCTGAAGTGTTTTGGATGCGAGGTCCAGTGCAACCCCATAGTCACAGCGCAGGTCCAGCTCCGGTGTGGTCTGTCCCTGGCGTTTGATCTGAAATCGCGCGACCTCGAGCCGCCCGTTTGATGCGATGGATTCCCCGCCTTTGGAAAACTCCACATCACAACCAGCACTTACGGTGGTGCCTACGAAATCAATTCCGCTTGCCGCGCCAAACAGATTCAACACCTGCCGGTCAATTGAAAGAATCTCAAGTTTCAACTTGCCCTGCTGCCTGGCGGAATCGAACGGTCCGCTCACCCGCGCCTCGCCAAGGCTCTTGTTGCCGCGGTCGAACCGGAGCGCAAGCTGTTTGACTTCGGTGGGTGAAACTTCGCAATCGAGCTTTGCCACGAGCCCGTTGAGGTCCGCGAATTCGCCCGTGCCACGACTCACGGTAAATGTAGCTGCTCCGCGTGCCTCGCCTGGAATGATATCCTGCGTGAGATCAAACGTGAACGATCCGCCAAGCATGGCCTGGAGCGATGCGACCGCGGTGGGTGATGCGGTGGTCTTGTCGAGTGAAAGTCCCCCGGAGAAATCGAGCTTCCCGCGTCCACCGTTCCGGATGTCGCTGGCGGTCACCATCAAACTGGCAAGTTCGGTGACGACCTTGTCGCCTGTTTTGGAGGTGGTGGTTTGACGGAAAGTACCATTCTTAAGAGTGACGGATTTGATGTTCAGTCTGGTCGGGCCGGAGGCATCCACAGAGTTTTCTTGCGATCTGGATGTGTCCGCACTGCTGGAAAGCGATTTGAGAAAGTCGAGATTGGACGAGCCGTCGGGGTTGGTGACGACGCTGACTGTGGGCGCATCGAGTAAAACCTCCTCTACAAGGATGTTGCCACGCAGGATCGCGAGCAGGCTGTAACGTGCATGGATGAGCTTCGCTGAAAGGAGCATCTCACGGCCTTCCGGCGTGATCTTGACCTCATGCAGTGCGAGTTGTGTGAACGGACTGAATTCCACGTCCGCAACGGTGATTTTGGCGTTCACAGTTTTCTCGACACGTGGAATCACGACGCCCTGGATAAACGCACTGCTCGTGACGATAAAATACGCCACAATCAGCAGGAGCATGAGCAAAATGCCTGCACGGAACAGGAATTTCAGCCCGTTGCGCCCGGATTTTGCGTTTGAACCGATTTTTGTTTTTGCGTCTGGCATAAATCTCACTTCAACAGGGAAGAGTGACTCATCATCACGTCACTACTGCACTAACAGACTAACTGTTGTGCCACTTAATTCAAACTTGAAATTGGACGGCGCGTCCGGCTTCAGTCAATGTTGCCCCTGTGAAAATTTCCGTCGTCATTCCCGCCTTCAATGAAGAGCGGCTGCTGGGTGAGACAATCCGGCAGGTGCGCGCGGCGATGACTTCCTTCACGGCGCTCCGCTGGGAAACAGAACTGATCGTATGTGACAACAATTCGACTGACACCACGCCGCAAATCGCCCGCAACGCGGGAGCCATGGTGGTGTTCGAGCCGGTGAACCAGATTGGACGCGCGCGAAATCGCGGAGCGGCGGCGGCCACGGGCGACTGGCTGCTGTTCATCGATGCCGACTCGCATCCCTCCCCGGAGCTGCTCGCGGACGTGGCGGACCAGATTCAATCCGGCCGGTGTCTCGCAGGCGGCGTTACGGTGAGGTTGCAGGGACGACACCATCTTGCAAACTTTGTCACAGGTGTTTGGAACTGGAAAAGCCGGACACGCCGGTGGCTGGCTGGATCGTTCATCTTCTGCGATGCCACCGTTTTCAGAAAGCTCAACGGCTTCAGCAATGAACATTTCGTGGCGGAGGAACTCGACCTGAGCTGGCGGTTGCACGACGAGGTGAGGAAGACGGGGCGCGAGCTTGTCATTCTGCACCGGCATCCGTTGCTGACATCGGATCGCAAGATGCGTCTTTACACAACGTGGGAGTTGCTTCGCTTCCTTTTCCGCGTGGCGTTGAGGCCGGGCAGCACCATGCGTGACCGCGAGGCGTGCCACGCCTGGTACGACGGGCGGAGGTAACCTTGCGGACTGGGCGTGCTGAGTGAACCGCTTCCAACTGCCCGCTTTTGCTGACCAGTAAGGGTCAAAGAAGGAAAACTTCAATCTGTATGAATCTCCGGAAATTAAATCAAGACGAGCAGTGTAATCGTGTTGTGGAATCAAAGGCACTGTTGAGGGGAACTGGAATTCAATTGTATCCACCGTCGTGTTTGTAATGGTGAGCATGGCCGAACTTGCAATGGGAATTCCCACGGTGGTCTGGCCGCTGAAAAGCTTGAGTTGGACTGTGGAGATTCCCACGGATGAAGCTTGAATATCAAACAGATCAATGCCTGACAAAACGGGCCTGAATGTTTGCCCAACCGTTCTGTGTCAGACATTGGATCTCGCTCGGCTCGCGTTGGAAATGGCTTATCGCCAATGTTGTTCGTGGCTACTACAGCTCGCAAAGTCGCCGCTTCTATCGCATTGGTCGGGGTTTTCCAACCTTCCGGATTCTCTGCAGGCAAGGAGACCGCACACAGAGAAAGGGCCAGTGCCAGCGGTATATTTTGTCTGCTATCATTCAAGGCGAACTCAATGGTTTGTTTGGCTGAACACCTCGGCCGCGGAAAGATTCCATGACTTGAGATAAGCGTTGATATAAGACTCGTCCATCTGCTCGCGACGCAGGCGTTGGAGGTAGGAAACCTTCCAAGCGTTGGCAGCGTTCAGATACCCCGGACTGAGCGGCTCGATTATGTATTTCTGATCCACGAATAATTGACCGATCCAATTTGTGAAAACCATCTGGTTCGCATTTGACAAGGGCGCGATATGCGCCGCGTATTCTTCCCTTCTCCGATAGACGCGAATCTTTCCGGCGGAGTTTGCAGGGGCGATCTTTTTTAACTTCATGGTGAAAAGACTTGCCAAGGATTCAGGTTGAACGGAGATTTTTGGGATGGTCAGAAAAATGCCATCCGGATACAGCCCGCTAGGGTTGGTCGTCGGTACTATCTGGACAACACTGCCATTGGATTGTTCCATGTCTTGAGCCACTGTGGTTCCGTTCTTACGGTTGATATCAATGTTTGCCCGTACCGCCGTGAGGTTTACCATGTCAATTGCCGAGCCTACTCGAACGGTGATTTTCAGGTCGCCGGGTGTTACGCTGGGACGAACCGTCTCAACATAGAAAGTCTTTGTTCTTTCGGCGGAAGAAAACCCGAGCAACGAAAGATCGGTATAACGGCTCGGGGCGACATAATCGCCCGGTGTTTCCAAGGTTCCGTTGGCGCTTATGCCACTCGCTCGATTCATGTTTCGCGTAGTTGTGTTAACAACATTCTTCCATATCCGCAGAAATCCCGGTCCAGTTTCCCACTGGCTATTGTGCTGTACGTTTTTGGGGTCGGCACCTAAATATGTAAGGTCAAGTGTTGCCGTTGAAACGTCTATTTCCGCTGGCAATTGAAGCACAATCGGCACGAAGTTGTCATACAGACTCCGGTCATCCCAGACTTCAGATGCATCCCAGTCGAATCCATCAGCAAACCCGGGAATACCATCTCCATCTGAGTCAGCGTCGTTGACAGCAATGATTTTGCCGGGAAGTCCCACAGAACTTTCAATCATGTCTTCGGCAGCGCTGTGATCCGGGCCACCGTATGGGCCAGCGTTGTTATCAGAGTCTATATCTAGTGTAGTGTAACAGATATATCTTTACAATAAGGCAGGCGGCAGTCATTCTGAGGGCATGTGGCAATCTGCCGATTCACTTGCGCTTACGGACGCACAAAAACAGCAATTAGCCCGACTTCCGCTATTCTATTGCGAAAGTGGCGATTTTCCGGGGATTTCGTTTCGTAAGTAGTTGGCAATGTGTTTGCGGATATCCAAGACTGCTTGTAGTGC
>Ga0154020_10007017_pt1 | contig 13184 bp, 9 predicted proteins | sample Klosneuvirus_201_FD_109709 | JGI IMG/M metagenome (GOLD analysis project Ga0154020, IMG submission 109709) | Active sludge microbial communities from wastewater, Klosterneuburg, Austria - Klosneuvirus_20160825_MG | ecosystem: Engineered > WWTP > Aerobic digester > Activated sludge | place... | reverse complement strand
GAAGGACGAAGGTGCCTTGAAGATCATCTTGGACCTGCGAGGAAATGGCGGTGGCTTGTTGCGCGAGGCCGTGAACATCGTGAACCTCTTCGTACCCAAGAACCAATTGGTGGTGGAAACGAAGGGGAAGATCCCCGAATGGGACAAGACCTACAAGACACTGAGCGAGCCGTTGGACGCAGAGATCCCATTGGTGGTCTTGGTGGATGAACACAGTGCAAGTGCCAGCGAGATCGTTAGCGGCGCCATACAAGATCTGGACCGTGGTGTGATCGTGGGAGAGCGTACCTATGGCAAAGGCTTGGTGCAACAAACCCGTGACCTCTATTACAACAGCAAGCTGAAGGTGACCGTTGCGAAGTATTACATCCCTAGTGGCCGGTGCATCCAAAAGCTGGACTACGCGCACCGCGACAGTACAGGCAAGGTTTCAGAAGTTGATGAGAAGGCCATCGCGGAATTCAAGACGCGGAACGGAAGGCCGGTGTTCGATGGTCGCGGTATCCTGCCCGATGTAGATGTGATGGATCCGGAGTTGGCCAAAGTTGTCGGCGGTCTGTATGGCGAAGATCTTTTCTTCGACTTTGCAACGGATTATCGCTTGTCCCATGATTCCATCGGACCTGCCGAGTCGTTCAAGATCAGCGATGGACTTTACCAGGAGTTCACCAATTTCGTGAAGGACAAGAAGTTCGATTACGACACCGAGACCATGGAGGCCTTCAAGACCTTGGAGGAAAAGGCGAAGAAGGAACGCTATTACGAACATGCAAAGGCGCAGATGGAAGCGCTGCACAAGGAGATAGCACCGGACCGCACCGAAGAGTTGGTACGTTTCCGTGACGATATCTCACAAGTGTTGCTCAACGAGATCGTTGGCCGGTACTATTTCCAAACGGGTCGAGCCAAGTCCGCTTTGGCGACCGATCCTTATGTGGCCAAATCCGTGGAGGTGCTGAACGGTGCGAGCTACAACGAGGTCCTTACCGTGGCCAAGAAGTAGCGTACACGTTATGATCGCGTCCGCCATGGAGCAATTGCGGAGTCGCGATCCCTTTCGCACGGTACACGTGGCCGCCTTGGCCTTGTGCGCGATCATGCTTCCGTGGAGCACCGCATTTCTCAGCATCGCCCAAATGCTGTTGGTGGTGAATTGGCTGGCCGAAGGAGTTGTTCGAAAGGATCTCCTTCAGCGATTGCGGGCCGGCTTGGGATCCGCTGCCGCGCTGGTATTCATTTCATTCTTCCTGTTGCATGTGGTCGGTCTGTTGTGGACAACCGATATGGAATGGGGTTTGGACCTGGTGCGGATCCTGCTGCCCATCATCTCGTTCACCCCGGTATTGGCGAGCGCGCCGAGGCTTTCAAAGGATGAACTGAGCACGGTATTGCTATTGGGTGCTTGGAGCGTGGTCGTTAGCACGCTGGTCAGCCTCTTCATGCGACCGGATGCAGGTTCGGACTATCGATCCCTATCGGTGTTCATCAGCCACATCCGGCTCACCTTGCTCTTGTGCTTGGCCGTGGTGGTATTGCTGAAGGAGCGGCCCGCCTTGTCATGGTTGCGGTGGGCCGGTGTCCTCGCTGCACTGTGGAGCATCTTCTTCATCAACAAATTGGGCAGTATCCAAGGATTCGTGATCTTGGCAGGGTTGGCGTGGGTGTTCCTTAGGCGCCTGCAATTCCTTGGGAGAAAAGGACTGCGCATCGTCGTTCGGTCGATCCTGATCGTGGTGCCGATCATCCTACTTCTGTTCGGTATCCATGAGGCACGCAAGCGCTACCAATTACCGGATCCGGCGCTGGCGAACTCGTTGGAGCGCACTTCGAGCGGCGACCACTACGAGCACGACCTGACCAATCCCCAGACCGAGAACGGCACGCATGTCTGGACCTTCTTTGCCTGGCGAGAGATGTATACCGGATGGGCCGCTCGGAGCGACCGTCCAATGGATTCGCTGGACGATAAGGGCAATCCGCTCCGCAGCACCTTGGCGCGGTACCTCTCCAGCAAAGGTGAACGCAAGGATAGTCTGGCCATCATGGCATTGAGCGATGTCGAGGTGCGTGCGATAGAAACAGGGGTCACCAATGTGATGCAAGGCAAGCGGAGCAAATTGCGCGAGCGGTTTGAAGAGGTCTTCTTCGAGATGGAGATCTACTACGCATATGGTGCTGCGGACGGTCATTCCGTGGCCATGCGTTTGGAATTCCTCAGGGCGGGTTGGGCCTTGGCAAAGAGCAATTGGGTCCACGGTGTTGGCACCGGCGATACCAAGATCGCTTTCGCACAGCAATACGAGAACATGCATACCGCTCTCTCCAAGGAATACAGGTACCGTGCGCACAACGAATACCTCACGCTGCTGATCAGCTTCGGTGTCTTCGGATCGTTGTGGGCCTTGTTCAGTTGGTGGTGGCCTGCCTGGCAACAAGGCGCTTGGCGATCCTCCTATTTCATTGCTTGGGCCATCATCTTCGGGATCTCCTGCCTCTCGGACGATACGATCGAGACCCAAGCAGGTGCTACGTTCTTAGGTCTGTATTACGCCTTGTTCGTATTCGGGGCACCGCGGCAAGAAGCGTGATCCCGTGCTTATTCGACCTTCCGCAGCCGCTGCAACTTGGCGTACTTCAGGTACACTCCATAAGCGGAATACCACGCGATCCTCCAGCCTGCTACACCATCGAGAAAGCCGAGTTGGAAGAAGAAGGTCTGAATGAATTTCACCACGGGCGAGAGGTAGCGTTTGATCAGTCCGCCTCGCTTACCAGCAGCGTTCATCTTCTGCGCGTGCAGATCGCTGTACCGCTCCAGTCGCTGCAAATGATCGGCCACGGAGGTGTAGGAATAGTGGAGCAGGTCACCTTCCAATGGAGTGATCTTCGATCCGGGAACCAGATGCAATTCCTCATGCACATGTGCTCCTTCCCAACGTGTTCCGTGCTTTGGGAAAAGGCGCACTTTGGCATCGGGGTACCAACCGCTGTGGTGGATCCAGTGGCCGCAATAATTCGTTAACCGGTTCAAGCGATATGCTCCGTTCAATCCTTCTGCGATGCATTTTCGAATGGAGCCGATCAACTCGGGCGACAGCGCTTCATCGGCATCCAAGGAAAGGATGTAAGGACCGGTCGCTTGGTCATTCGCGAAATTCTTTTGGTCCGAATAATCGGTCCACGCGCGTTCCACAACAATGGCACCGTGTTGCTTGGCCAACTCGCGGGTACCATCGGTGCTTTGTGCATCCACGACGATCACCTCATCCACCAATCCCTTGAGAGGGACAAGGCAACGCACAATGTTGTGCGCTTCATTGCGCGTAATGATCACTGCGGAAATGCCCGTCATCAGTGGCCGAAGGTAGTGGAGCGTTCCGTTGGTGGGCCCTTGGCTCGAAACAGGTCACGGCTCGTTCAGCGTCCGTGCACCACCATGAAGCGACCGTTCCCAATGGTCCTCCCAGCGGCTGTGATGCGGAACGTGTAGAGTCCGTTTGCCATGTCACCGGTGCGAAGGGTGTAACGATCTGTAAGCAATGAATGAGTGCCTACCAGTGCTCCGGTCGCATCGTACAATTCCATCCGCGCATTGGTTCTTTGTCGCTTTGTGATCTGAATGGTCAGCTCTTGGTCGGCCGGTTGCGGGTAGAGGTTGAAAGCGTTCGGATCCAAGATCTCCGATACGCCGGTGGATGCAGTGATATTCACGCAATAATCCTCGATCTCCCCATAGTCGAAATCCACTGAACAGGCACTTGTTGGCGCATTCCCAGCACGCATGCCAATACGCATCCGAGTAGGACCCAACAGTGCGCTGATCGGTATCCGGAGCGAATCGATCACAGGATCATTGCTGGCCCCTTCCGTATCGAAAACGAGTTCATCGACCCCGCCGAATGTGCCGTCGTGATCGAGATCGATCCAGATCCGGAACCACTCGGTGAAGTTGAATCCACTCCAACCGGGTTCCAATCGCAAGGCATGCGCTGCACCGACTTCGAGGTTCGTTGAAACGGACGTGTAGTTCCCATAACCCTGATCACTCGCAGTGGTATTATCGATCGCGCCTACCTGAACAATGTGGATCCATTCGTCGGATGCATTGTCCCCGTTCGCGGAGCAATAGACGTTATCGACACAAGCACCGCAACCACTGGTGCCTAGCGGCAGTGCAGTGGACCAGTCGGAGATGACGCCATCACACAGGCTTCGCACTTGCACTGTGTAGTTCGTGCAGGGTGTAAGTGGGGCCAACGTGATCATGTTCGTGGTGCTGCCGGGGATCACCGTCCAAACTGTTGAACCCGAAGGCATGTAACGCACATCAAAGGTTTGCGCGGCAAGAATGGATGACCATTGGAGTACGATCTGTGTTTCGGTCCTGGATACTTCGATGAGTGTTGCCGGCGCGTTGCAGCAACCTTCACTCGTCCATACGAATGGCGCACTGTAGGCGCTGGTGTCTGCTTCACAATACACGCGTACTTCAAACTCATAAGGCGTGCAACTCGATAGTCCGCTCAAAGAAAATTCTTGGGCGCTGAGAGCCGGAACTTCGGTCCAGACAGAGGTTGATAGATCGCGGTACCGGAGATCGAAAATGGTGCCCGATACGGAGCTCCAAGAAAGTGTGCTGGTGGTCTCGCTGTCCGAGTCGGCATTTAGACCATACGGAGCAGGACAACTTCCGCAAAGGTCCATGATGCGCTGCATGCTGTTGCCTGCATTGATCCGGCCACCTGTTACGGTCTCCAACATCAATGAAGGAACTTGGTCAACTCCCTCAAAGAGCATTTGACGGATGTAGAGTGCGCCGACGGAGGGGTCATCCTTGACCAATGCCATCATTGAAGCGCACGGTGCACTATAGAGCAGGGCGATCACTCCGGCTGTAAGAGGTGATGCGAAAGAAGTACCGCTTGTAGTGCCGTAATAACCGTTGATATTCGTGGTGTACACATTGGCGCCCGGCGCCCCCACATCGATGGTCGTTTGACCGTAGCCGGAGAACGTGCGCAGGTCATCCGTATTCGTTGCCGTAACACTGATCATGAAGTCACTTGGGCAGGCGGTGGGTAGATCACCATCGACATCCACGTTCCTGTTCTGATTGGTCGTGGCACCACAGTTCAAGATACCTGCTGTACCAAGGGAATCGTACATCGCGCACCACAATGGCGCGTCCTCCGGTTGTCCGCCATCCACACCCCAACTCGCATTGGTAGCTACCACGAATGCGCCGCTCGCACCGTTGGAAGCGTTGTACATGCGCCGCATCACCAAGGGATAACTATGCGATGCGATCACACCGGCATCGTTCGCTCCGGAGTTCGACACCACCATCATCTTCACGTTCCAATTCGCTCCCGAAACCCCCAATTCGTTATTCCCTTTTGCACCGATCATGCCGGCAACTTGGGTGCCGTGCCCACCACTGTAGATCTCATCGTCCATGGCAGTCGGATCCCAGCCACGGAAGTCGTCCACGTATCCATTGTTGTCATCATCAATGGAATTGTTCGGGATCTCTGCGTGATTGTACCATGCGTTATCGATCAAGTCGTCATGGGGCAAGTTCGCATTCTCAATGATGCACACCACAATGGTGTCGCCATCGGTAGTAACCCCGCCCGTACTAAGGTCCCACGCCGCCTCGCTACCAATATTCTCGTGGTGCCATTGGCTGCTATAATTGGTGTCGTTGGGCACGTTGCGCAATTCCACAGGGTGATTGTTCTGTGCCAACAGCACATCCGGGTGGTTCCGTACCGCACGCAGCACCACCGCTTGTTCCGCGGAATTCGGGTCGAACTGCAAAAGCCAAGTCCGCATCGGTGCACTTACTTCGCTCACTACATGCAACTTCGCACGCTGGCCGTTGATCAGGGACAGATCATCCACCAATTTGCTTACATCCACATTGGGCTGGAGCATCACCAGGATATCTCCCGGAATGAAGGCCGCTTGTTGGGCATGCGATCGGGTGAAGGAACCGAGCACAACAATTAGAGCAAATAGAAAAGTACAGCGCATAGGTAGGGTAGGGTTACATACAAAAGTACGGGAAGTGGTTGTTTCCAGACCGCTTCAGGAGTTCCGATCAACGTGCTACTTGGAATGCTGAAGGTTGGGCCACATATCCTCACTTGTCATCCAGGTGTGCTAACCTGCCTGCGGTAGGCAAACCGGGGTTCACCCTTTCACATACACCCGCTTCACGCGCTGGGCAATGCTGGTCAAGGCTTCATAGGGAATAGTGCCCAGGTCCTTGGCATATTCGGCAAGTCCATGGTCTTTGTTGAAGATGATCACCTCATCCCCGGATGTACATGGGATATCCGTAACGTCCACCATGCACATGTCCATGCAGATGTTGCCGATGGTACGCGCTTCCTTTCCGGCGATCCATGCACGGCCTTGTCCATTTCCCAAGCGGCGTGAAAAACCATCAGCATAACCGATCGGCAAAACGGCAATACGCGTGACGCGATCCACGGTAGCGTGCCTTCCATAACCCACGGCATCGCCCTCTGCGATCTCCTTTACTTGGGCGATCACTGTACGCAATGTGGCGGTAGCTATAAGCTGCGTTCTTTCAGCATCTGAATTACCGATCCCGTGCAGGCCGATCCCAAGCCGGACCATGTCGAAGTGCGCTTCCGGAAAGCGGGAAATGCCCGCGCTGTTGGCGATATGCCGCAACGGTTGGTAGCCGAGTACCTCATCTATCCCATGGCACATGGAAGCAAACTGGGCGATCTGCTCCTTCGTGAAAGCATCCTGTTGCGGATCTTCACTTGCGGCCAAATGACTGAAGATGGACATGATCTTCAACGGTGCCTCCTTCAACTCGGAAAGTAGCGCAGGTAGTTCGCTCTCCATAAAGCCCAAGCGGTGCATGCCTGTATCCAACTTCAAATGCACCTTGAGCGGTTCACGCAGGGTGCGAGCGAAATCGATCGCGGCGTGCAGAGAGACCTGATCGTAGAGCTCGGCCTCCAAATTGGAACGGTGCAAAGTCTCGTGTGGTACGGGTTCCGGGTTCATCACAAGTATGGGAAGGTCGATCCCGCGTTGGCGCAGTTCGATCCCTTCATCCGCATAGGCCACTCCCAAATAATCCACCCGCTCGTGTGCGAACAAACGTGCCAATTCAACAGCTCCGCTCCCATATCCGAAGGCCTTCACCATGGCCATGATGCGCACACGGGGAAGGGCCTCACCCCCGGCCCCTCTCCCAGGGAGAGGGGAGGAAAGCAGCTTGCGATAGAAATTCAAATTCGTCCGAATGGCCTCCAGATCGATCTCTAATTCGGTGCCATGTACTTGGTGTTGCCAACGTTGCACAACGGCTTCCAGGTGAAGGCTGCGGGCGCCTTTTACCAAGACCACAGAGCCTCCGAAAACTGCCGGGTCAAGTTCGCGAAGAAGGTCACTCGTGTTCTTGAAGAATTGCGTGGAAACAGGGAACGAAGAGCGTTGTGCAGAAATTCTTGGTCCCACGGCGAAGAGCTTATCCACACCCGCCAGGGTAAGTTGACCAGCTACGTCCGCGTAGAGCTTCACAGGGTCCAACGCACTTTCTGCGATATCGCCGATCACCACCATGCGCTTACGTCCCTGTGCGATCCTTGCTTGGTGATCCAGTGCTATGCCGAGCGAAGCCAGGTCGTTGCTGTAGCTATCATCGATCAAGGTGCTTCCATGCAGACCTTCCATAGTGCGCAACCGCATTTCCACCGGTTCCAATGTTCGCAACCGATCATTGATCCACGAGGGATCCTTCTGCAAATGCAACAAGACCGTAATGCAAGTGATCGCATTGTCCACGCCAGCGCGATCGGTGAACGGGACCATGAAGTTGAGTTGGGAACCGTTGTACAACACCGTTAGTTCGGTGGCATTGGTATGGATCTGCTCGTTGACCACTCGGACGAAGGCCTGATCGTTGCGCGACCAATTCCGCAGCAAGGGTGGAGACAGTTCCTCCATCGCTTCGCGAACTACCGGTTGGTCCGTGCAGCAGACAACGGCCTGTGCATTTTTGAACAAGGCACATTTCTCACGGGTCTTTTCCGCATCATCGATGAACCCTTCGCCATGTGCTGGGCCAATGGTGGTGAGCACACCGATCGTAGGTGCGATGATCGGTGCCAGTAGCTCCATTTCACCGCGCTTGCTGATGCCTGCCTCAAAGATCCCCAAGGTGTGCGATGGGTCCATTTCCCACACGCTCAATGGCACGCCCACTTGGCTGTTCCAACTGCCCGGACTGCGTACGATATGCTCTTCGCTCCGCAACATTTGATAGAGCCATTCTTTTACGATGGTCTTCCCGTTGCTGCCGGTGATACCGATCACGGGAATGGTGGACCCTTCACGGTGCAACGCGGAAATTCGTTGCAGCGCGCGCAGTGGATCGGACACCACAAGGAAGCACGCTCGTTCTTGCAGGTCCGGCGCAGGAGCATGCGAAACCACGAATGCCTTCACCCCACGATCGATCAGTTCCGGAACGTAGGTGTGCCCATCATGTCGGTCGCCGGGCAACGCGAAGAAGAGCGTGTTGTCGGGATCTATCGGCTTGCGTGAATCGATCGCCAGGTGCTCCACGGATATTGTGCTACCAGCGCCGATCAATTGCGCATTGATCATGGTTGCGAGATCGCGCAAGGGGTATGCACGATGCATCAGGTCTTTTGTGCGTTGTTTTCGGGCACTGTTCCCGCATCAACACGGCGCGCTTCATTGAAGCAATTCCGGCACAGAGGCTCATAGCTGTCCGTTTCGCCAAGCACCACAAGATCTTGGCTTGCGGTCTTGCGGTGGCTGAACGTTGCCAAGCCGCCACAATGCATACAGATCGCATGCACCTTGGTCACGTACTCCGCCATCGCCATCAACTGTGGCATGGGTCCGAAGGGTCGACCTTGGAAGTCCATGTCCAATCCGGCAATGATCACACGTACTCCACTGTTGGCCAACTGTTCGCAGACCAAGGGCAATCCCATGTCGAAGAATTGCGCTTCATCGATGGCCACTACTTGGATCCCGCTTGCCAATAGAAGCAAGTTGCTGCTGCTGGGAATTGGCGTGCTCCGAATGCTGGTCCTATCATGGCTCACCACTTCCTCATCATGGTATCGGGTGTCCACTCCGGGTTTGAAGATCTCCACACGTTGTTTGGCGAATTCCGCACGGCGCAATCGGCGGATCAGCTCTTCGGTCTTGCCGGAGAACATGGAGCCGCAGATCACCTCGATCCAGCCTTTGCGGGCGCCTAGTGGTCCGGTGTGTTCAAGGAACATGGTTGGAATGGGTCATCTACAGGAATGTTCGACCCGGAATTGGCACTTGCTCCGGTTCTTCAACATTCCAAATTGTGCAAAATTCAAGACGTGGTTGTTCCAACGTGTGGCGAAATTAGGGATCTTCGCAATGTACCGGGTTGATCCGGACGCATTACATGAGCATGGAGAAGCCGTTCAGGAAGATCAGTGAGTTGGTGGCGGCGCTGGCCAACGCGGACAAAGGCATGAATGCCGGGACCTTGAAATTGGACGGTCTCGAAACCGCCTGCAACGATGCACGCGAACTGTTCGAACGCTTGGTGGTATTGCGGCACAAGGCCAGGGAATCGGCTGTTGGGGGTGATAAGAAAAGTGTGGATGCAGCGCCATCCGAAATGGTCGCAACCGGATCTGAAAAAGAGCCCACAAGTGCTGCAACCAGCGTAGTGGAAGAGCCGACCCCACTGCGATTGGATACCCGACCAATGGAGACGAACCCGCGGCAGACCTCATTGATAGAGGCCATCGAGAGCATCGAGGAGCCTGCCCCACCGGAAAAGGCGACTGCGCCCAAGAGGCCTGTTGCCGAAGAGGCCCCTGTGAAAAGCCCGGTAGCGCGGCCCAAGGCACCGCCTTCGGTTGCCGAAAAATTGGAGAGGGCGGCAGTGGCTGACCTTGGAAAGGCGATATCGCTCAGTCATAAATTCTGGTTCGTTGCCGAATTGTTCAACGGTGATCGGATCAACTACGAACGGTCCATCGAGAAGCTGAATCTGTTCACCAGCTTGGAGCAGGCGGAAACCTTCGTCAAGGAAGAGGTCTTGGACAAATTGAAGAAACCGGCCGACCCCGAAGCTGTAACCACCTTCACGGACTTGGTAAAACGACGACACGGATGAAAGCGCTGATCCAATTGGTAATGCTCTTTGGCTGGGGCACATTGCAGGCCCAAGAGGCAGCAGCCCTGCAGTCACGGGCCAAGCAAGTGGTTGCGACGCTTTGTGCACCCGGGATGCACGGCCGTGGCTACGTCGAGAATGGTGATGGATCGGCGGCAGAATGGATCGCGGAACAGTACCAAGCGATGGGCTTGCGTCCCGTCAAAGCCGACTATTTCGAACCGTTCACGTTCAATGTGAACAGCTTTCCCGATAGCGTCAAAGTGGAACTGGACGGAAAGCAATTGCTCCCAGGCATCGACTTTCTCGTGGACCCTTCTTCGGGCAGCGCCAGTGGCACCTTTGAATTGGTACATCTTACGGCCGAGGTCTTGTTGCAACCCGAACGCAAGGCGACCGTAATGGGCAGCTTGTCGGGCAAGGCTGCTTGCCTCCACTTTCCGGCGACAACCAATGCCGATACCCTTCAGGCGTACCGGGCCTTGGAGCGCGAATTGATGCACTACGGCCCCGTTGTGCGAGCGGCAACTGGAAAGCTCACGTGGGGTGCGGCACAGGAAGCAATGCGCTATCCATTGGTTGAGGTGGCGAGTGATCAGTTGACCGAAGCGAACAGGACGATCCGGATCGACGTGCGCAATAGCTTGTTGGTGAAACACCAGGCGCGCAACGTGTTGGGCACGATCAAAGGCAAGGGGAAGAAATGGGTGATCGTCGGTGCGCATTACGATCACTTGGGGCGAATGGGACCCGATGTTCTTTTCCCCGGTGCCAATGACAATGCGAGCGGGGTGGCGATGCTCCTTTCCTTGGCGGATCACTTCAGCAAGTTCAAGCCCAAGCACAATTTGCTCTTCGCTGCTTTTGCGGGTGAAGAAGCCGGTCTGGTCGGTTCTGATTGGTGTGCGGTGGACCGGCCGATCAACTTGCCTGATGTGAAAATGATGCTGAACCTGGACATCTTGGGCACCGGAGATGATGGGATCATGGTGGTGAATGCCACGGAACAACAAGCGGCATACGAACTGTTGGTGAAGATCAACGGAAAGAAGAACTACCTCAAGGAGGTCAAGTCCAGGGGACCAGCGTGCAACAGCGACCATTGTCCGTTCGTGAAGCGCGGTGTGCCGGGCATCTTCGTTTACACCTTGGGCGGCATAGCCGCCTACCACGATGTATTGGACAAGGCGGAGACCCTTCCGCTCAACGAATTCGCTGATCTGCATTTCCTGTTGCGCGACTTCATCGATCAACTGAAGTGAGCAACTTCCACGCTTCCCTGGTCCTGGTGCCAACGCCGATCGGCAACTTGGACGACATCACCTTACGCGCCCTGAAAGTATTGGCCGAAGTGGATGCCGTGATCGCCGAGGACACACGGGTCACCGGCCGATTGTTGCAGCACTATGCGATAGCCCGGCCACAGATCGGTTTCCATGCGCACAACGAGCACCGCATGGTGGAACAGCTAGTGCAACGCATGCTGAACGGCGAGCGCTTCGCCATGGTCACCGATGCAGGCACACCGGGCATCAGCGATCCAGGCTTCCTGTTGGTGCGTGCAGCGTTGGCCGCGGGAGTAACGGTTGAATGCCTGCCCGGTGCCACCGCCTTTGTACCGGCTTTGGTGAACAGTGGTTTGCCCTGCGATCGTTTCGTGTTCGAAGGTTTCCTACCGGTGAAGAAAGGACGACGTACCCGTCTGGAAGCATTGCGCACTGAAACGCGCACCATGGTCTTCTACGAAAGTCCGCACCGCATAGGCCGTTCGTTGGGCGACCTCGCGGAAAGTTTCGGTCATGACCGACCAGCAAGCGTCTCACGGGAACTCACCAAATTGCACGAGGAAACCGTTCGTGGCACCCTCGCGGAATTGGCAGCCCACTTCACCACCAAGGAGCATCGAGGTGAATTCGTGGTGGTCGTTGCGGGAGCGGAATAGCGTCGAATGGGGAGGTATTTACCTGAGGACTCTCAGGTACTGGCACTTATGGAATTGCTTGTGTTTATTTTCGTGGCCCCAGCCAACTTATCAACAATCGGTGTTTACTTTGTGGATATGTTTTCCACCCATCTACAACTCCTCCAACGCACCGTTGTGGTCGTCATCGCGGTTGTCGCCCTAGGTGCAACGGGCATGGCGCAAGCTTTCCTGCTTTATACGCCGGATGAATATTTGGAAAAGCGCACCTCAGATCCCTTCTTACCCATTGGGGAGGCCGTCGGCGATTTTGTGGACCTCTATCCGAACCTCGGCGCTTGGACCTTGCTCTTCGTGAAGGATGGCGTGCAGCGCAAGGTGAAATGCAAGGACATCTGGGGCTTCAACTACAAGGGCGTGTTGTTCCGGATCAACAGCGAAGGCCCGATCCCCGTGCGATTGATGACCGAAGCCGAAGTGTGCTACTACGAGAACGGCTTTGCCCATTTGAAAATGCAGCGTGATGATACAGAATGGGCCGGCTTCGAACTGGGTCATGGCTCCTACTTGAGCCGCAACATCAAAGGCCCCATCGTACCAGCGCAGTTCAAGGAGGGCGATGAAAAGTCCATGAGCGGCATCTTCCGCAAAGAGCATTCAGATCTGGAACCGTTGTTCAGCTGCATTGGTGCGGGTGCTGAAATGGACCACACACGACAATGCGTCGTGGATTTCGAAGCGGGCCTGGAAGTACAGAAGTTGGCCCGTGAGAAGGAATAGAGCGGGCATCGTTCAACCAGTTGGTTCTCCCTCCCCGCTTAGCGCCGAGACAGTCGAAGTGCTTCACTTCTTTACTTCTTAAGTCTTGTGCCTTTTGACTTGTAAATTGTGACTTGTGACTTGCGCTTCTCTTGCCTTTTGCCCTTGCTTCCTGCCCTTGTGACTTGTGTCTTGTAACTTGTGTCTTCCGACCGGAGACTTGTATCCCCGCTGCGCGAGATTTCGCCTCCGGCTCAACTTAAGCCTTGTGCCTTGTGTCTTGTAACTTGTGTCTTCCGACCGGTGACTTGT
>Ga0154020_10007016_pt1 | contig 13184 bp, 16 predicted proteins | sample Klosneuvirus_201_FD_109709 | JGI IMG/M metagenome (GOLD analysis project Ga0154020, IMG submission 109709) | Active sludge microbial communities from wastewater, Klosterneuburg, Austria - Klosneuvirus_20160825_MG | ecosystem: Engineered > WWTP > Aerobic digester > Activated sludge | place... | reverse complement strand
GGCCACGCGGTGACATCATCATGATCTCCAGCGTGGCGGCTCGAGGGTTAGGCCCGAATGGGGCGCCATACAACATGGGCAAGGCGGCTATGGAAGCGCTCGCGATGACCCTCGCAAAGGAAGAACGCCGCAACAATGTGCGCGTGAACATCGTGGCCCCGGGGCTCACCGAAACCGAGATGGGCACGCGGCTGGCGAGAGCCACCCAGGGGATCAAGGACATGCGCGAGATCGACGCGGTCTCGCCATTCGGGCGCGTTTGCCAGCCGGAGGACATCGCCAACGCCGTCGCATTCCTCGTGAGCGACAAGGGCTTCTATATCACCGGCCAGCGGATTGAGGTAGATGGGGGAGGACGGTGAACTGATTTTGGATTCGGGATTTTGGATTTTGGAGATGATCGCTAGCTCGCCACGGCCCGCCCTCACCCCCAACCCTTCTCCCGACTTCGCTGGGAGAGGGCAGCCATGAGCATGATTTCGCCGGAACTGATGTCAACGTTCACCGAGGTGGGGCAGGACCTGTATTCGCTGGGGCTCGTTTCCAGCCATGGTGGAAACCTCTCCGTGCGTGCGGGCCACGAAATGTGGATCACTGGGACGGGGACTATGCTCGGGCGCCTTCGCGAACGGCATATCTCGTTCGTGCTTCCGGATGGGACTTCGACGGGGCCGGCGCCTTCGAGCGACACGCTCCTGCATTCCGCGATCTATGCGGTGGGTGGTGCGCTCGCGGTGGTCCACGCGCATCCCCATCACGCGATCGCGATGACCTTCGAGACCGAACTGTTCGTGCCGCCCGACTTCGAGGGCCAGCACTTCCTCCAGGATGTACCTGTCATCCCACAGGGGCCGAACCAGGATGCACTGCTCGCAGCAGCGTTGCAGTCACGCCTGGTGGCAGTCCTCCAAGGGCATGGCGCGTATTCGCGGGGCCAGACGTTGTGGGAGGCACTGCACTGGATCACGGCGCTCGAGGAGAGCGCGCACATCGCCTGGTTGCGGCGTTAGCGGCGTGCGACGAGGGGGATGATTTCCATCTCTGAGAGTCGAACCGGGTCCGCGATCAGGTCGATCCGGGTGATCGTGTCGCCCTCAACAGTGAAGCCGAAGACAACGCGAGGCTTTCCGCCCGCCTGCCAGACTCCGCCGGGCTCGCCATCAACAGTCGCGAGGATCGCTGCACGCGCCCTCCCCGAGAAGTTCGCGGCGACAGCCTCCTGGCCCTGGATCAACTTCTCGGCACCGAGTGCGGCGGCGGCGGCATCAGCCTGGAGTATGGCACCGGGATGGAGGAGCGCAATCAGCGCCTGGAGGTTGCCTTCGCGTGAGGCAGCGAAGAATGCCGCGACGACCAGGCTGTGCCGGGAGCGGTCGGATGACGGGCTATGGGCGGCGCGGACCCGACGGCGCGAGCGGCTGGCGACCTGGCGAGCGGCCGCGGGAGAACGATCGATAATCCGGCCGATTTCTTCGAACGACACGCCGAACATGTCGTGCAGAACGAACGCCACCCGCTCGGCGGGAGTAAGCGTTTCGAGAACCACCAGGATCGCCTCACCCACCGAATCGGCAACGATAACCTCGTCTTCGGGATCCACACCCAGGCTGCTGGAATCCATAACTTCCGGCGGCGCCTCTTCGAAGCTCGTTTCACGGCGCGACTTGCGGCGCCGGAGCATGTCCAGCGAGACACGTGCGACAACGGTCGTCAGCCAACCACTGAGATTTTCGACGTTGCTGGAATCGACCCGGCTGGCTCGGAGCCACGCCTCCTGGACTGCGTCCTCGGCATCAACCGAAGTACCCAACAGACGGTAGGCGACCGATCGAAGGTGGGGCCGAAGCTGTTCGATTCGCGCGGCCAGGAGTTCAGCATCGGCCATCTGTCACATCCTTCCTCCGAGATCCGTCAACCGTTTGACGGCCCGGAACGGGCCGATGTGACGAAGGAAAGGATGTTCATCGTGTCGAAAGCAATCAATCACGTCGTTTTCCCAGTGAAGGACCTCGCCCGCTCGACGAAGCTGTTCGCCAAGCTTCTGGGCACCGAGCCGTACGCCGACTCACCATATTACGTCGGCTTTCGGGTGGAAGGGCAGGAAGTAGGGCTCGACCCAAACGGCCACAAGAAAGGTGTAGGCGGCCCACTTCCCTTCTGGGAAGTCGCCGACATCCGGGCAACGGTGGAGGAGCTGGTTGGCGATGGGGCCAGCATCATCGAGGGCGTGCGAGACGTGGGCGGCGGCAAGCTCGTCGCTTCGCTGAAGGACTGGGATGGCAACCCGATCGGGCTCACGCAATCGCCCTGAGCGCGGGTCACTCCGCGAGGAAATCGCGGACGGCGGCGCTGAAGGCATCGGGCTGGTGGAGCGGCACCTGGTGCCCGGCGTCGGCGATTTCGATGAAGCGGGCGTTGGGCAGCCGTTCGACCATCTGCTCGGCGATCTCGCGTGAGAGCACTTTGCTCTTCTCGGCCCGGATCACGAGCGTTGGGCAGGTGATGTGCTCGAGGCTCTCCCAGAGGTAGGGGATCTCGGCGATCGCGCCACGGCCGGTGGCCTGGTGGATCGAGGGGTCGAAGCGGAAGACGAGGCTGCCACTCTTTTCGTCGAGCTCCAGGGCCGCGCCGATCTGGCGGCGCAAGAAGTCTTCGTTCTGGCCCGGGTAGAGCGCGGCGAAATGTTCGAGCGCTTCGGCTTCGGTCGCGAACCCGGCCGCCTTCTGGGCATCGCCTGTACTGCGGCGAATGCCGCGCGCGCCCTGTTCAGCCATCTCCGGGCCCATATCGGCGAGGACGAGGTGCTTGATCCGGTGACTGTGATCGCGAGCGTAGGACATGGCCACGCGGCTGCCGATGCTGTGCGCGACCAGATCGAACGCTTCGAAATCCATCTCTTCGATGAAGCCGCGAAGGTCCATCGCGAAGGCCCAGACGAGGTAGCCGCCGGGCGCGTGCTCACTTTCGCCGTGCCCGCGAAGGTCGGGGGCATAGACGGAATAGCGATCCTGGAATCGCTGGGCGATGTGTTCCCAGTAGCGGCCCGTGTTCATCAGGCCGTGAAGAAAGACCACCGGATCGTTGGAGACGTCACCCCAGCGAAGATAGTGGTGGCGAAGGCCGTGAATAGTCAGGTAGCCGTCGGTTCCACCCGGCTGGGAGTTCGCATCGAGAGTAGTCACAGGGCGAGTATACCGAAACGGGCGGGTGGCCGGGATGAGGGGATGGCTGACGGCCTTGCCAATTTCGGCCCGCACTTGATTGCCCACCCGAAAACGGAGGGCGCGGCTATTTCGGCTCCTCGAAGAGCTGGAAGAGGACGCCACCGCTATCTTTCGGATGGAGGAAGGTGTGCCTTTTCCAGGTGCTTTCGATGATGCCGCCGAAGGGTTCGATGCCGTTCGCGCGGAGGCCGGCGCAGGCTTCTTCGACTGACGCGACTTCGCAGCAGATGTGGTGCATACCGGGGCGCTTCGCATCGATGAACTTCTGGACGAAGCTGTCCGGCCGCGATGGCTGGATCATCTCGAATTTCAGGAGGCTCCCGGGGAGTGTCATGATCGCGCCGTGGTAGCCGAGGTGTTTTTCTTCCCACCGGCCTTCGACTTCGCCGCCGAAGACGCGCTGCTGCCAGGCAATCTGCTTCTCCAGGTCCGGGACGGCCATCGAAACGTGGTCGACGCGCTGGAGGTTCACCGCGCCACCACCGGCATTGCGGTCGACTTCGGGCGGCTCGCGGTGGGCGACGAAGAGCTGCCAGAGGATGCCACCACTATCCCGCGGGTGGATATACGTGAGGTGCCAGAGGCCGTCGTCCTGGATGCCACCGAAGGGCTGCATGCCGAGACGTTCGAGTTCAGCCGCCGCTTCGTAGATGTCTTCAACTTCGACGGTGATGTGATGAAGGCCGCCGCCGCCGTTCTGATCGAGGTACTTCTGGACGAAGCTCTCGGGACCACTGGGGCAGATGACTTCGAATTCGATGCCGGTGTTCCGAACCTGGGAGACCGAACCATCGAAATCGGACGCGGAATTGGCGCCGAAGCTGTGGAGGAGCTTGAAGCCAAGCAGCTTTTCGAGCTTTTCGGCCTGGGGCTGCCATGCGGGCGCTGCCATGCTGATGTGATCGACACGCTTCACAGAGAGCAAGAGGGACTCCGGAGACTGAGATGTGGGCCTTATGCTACGTAGGGAACGGAGGCCCGCCAACTGTGACCCTGCGTGCGACGGTGATCGTGAATCCCACGGCTCGGGGTGTGCCAGCTTCGTTCGATGGTTCGAAGCTCATCCGGTACCTCGCGAGACAGCGGTGTGAGGCGGTTCTGGTTGTCCCCGATTCGGGTGCTGAAGCGACGCGCCAGGCCCGGCTTTCGGCCGAACGCACCGACGACCTGCTCTTCGTCGTCGGTGGCGATGGCTCGATGCGGGATGCAGCCCTGGGGCTGGCCCAATCCGGCACCGCGCTGGCGGCGGTGCCCGCAGGGACGGTCAACATCTGGGCGAAAGAAGCGGGCATTCCACGCGGTCTGCGTGCATCAGTGGATGCGCACCTTGGTGGGCAGAGCGTCCACATGGACCTCGGCATGGCCGGTGATGCCTGCTTCCTCCTGATGGCCGGGGTTGGGTGGGATGCAGCCATTGCCAGCCAGGTCTCGCCAAAGCTGAAAAAGGCGACCGGCGATATCGCCTACATGGTCCAGGCGGCGGTAATGGCGCCACGGCTGCGAACCACGCGGACCCGCTGGATGGCCGGGAGCGAGGATTTCGAAGAACCGCTCGCCTGGATGGTGCTGAGCAATTCGCGCCTCTACGGCGGAAAGGTAGAACTAACGCCGGACGCAACCATCGATGACGGCCTGATCGATGTGGTCGCGATGTGCCCCCGGGGAGTCACCGAAACGGCCCGGCTTGCGGGCAAGGTGGCGACCGGCATGCGGGAGGATGACCGGCTCATCCAGCGGCGGGTGGCGGAGGTTACAGTCAGTTCGGCGGGGCTACCGGTGCAACTCGATGGCGACTACACCGGCGAAACGTCGATGACCTTCCGCGTGGATCCACGGGCACTGCTGGTAAGTGTGCCGGCCGGGCCACTGGCGGCGGTTTTCGGAGACGCACACCGGGACCGGCGAAAGCCCTAAGCTGCCCGCCCGCGTAGGATTCGGGCAGTGGGAAGTGGACAGCTCGCGGCACTCGCCGCCGCCATGATCTGGGCCTGCACGAGCGTGGCCCTCACTTCGCTTTCGACCCGCGTATCGCCTGTTGTGCTCAGTGGCTTGCGGCTCGCCTTCGGGAGCGTGGTCGTGCTGGTGATGCTGGCCGTGAGCGGGCAGGCGAGCAGTCTCGCGGACGCATCGGGCGCTAGCATCGCTGGTGTCATCCTGAGCGGATTCATCGGCTATGGCTTCGGCGACACCATCTACATCGTGGCGCTGAAGCGAGTGGGAATGCAGCGCACCTTCCCTATCACGATGGCACTCTTCATCACGCTCACGGTGATCGGTGGGGTGGTGGTCTTAGGGGAGGACTTCACCTGGGGGCTGCCGGCTGGCGCGCTGCTCATCGGTGCTGGCGTCTACCTGCTGGTCATCCCCGGCAAGGGAAAGCGTTTGACCGCGACCCCTCCGGTACCCGCCGAACCGGCGATGGCGACCATGGCCGAGATACGTGCCCCGGCCGCATTCCCGCCGCCGGACGCCCTCGGCTACGGGATGTTGCTGGCGGTGGGGGTGCTCTGGGCAGCTGCCTCGCTCTGGCTGGCCGATTCGGGCAAGGGCCTCGAAGCGATTGCAGCGGGCGCGATCCGGACACCTGCTGGAGCTACGGCCCTGATCGGCTTCGCCATGGCGACGCAACGGCACAACCTGGTCGCGCCGTTCCTCAACCGAAACCACCTGTGGGCCATCCTTGGGGCAGGAATGATCGGTACAGGGTTCGGCAGCCTGCTTTACGTGTATTCGGTACTCGAAGCGGGCGCCGCCCAGGCCGCTGTCCTTTCGGCCACCTCACCGCTGATGGCGCTGCCCCTTTCGATCGTGTTCCTCGGTGAGAAATTGACGCGCAGAATCGGCGCGGGCACGGTGATCTGCGTGCTCGGAATTGTCGTGGTGGTAAGCCTGTGAGATTCGCCACGCTCGGGTTTGCGTTCGTGGTACTCATGCTGGGTGCGAGCGCGTGCGGTGGCGACGACGACCCGGACGCGCGATTCGACGTCACACTCACCCAGGGCGATTCGCAGGCAACGGTCTCCGTTGAGGTCGCGGCAACATTCCGGGAACGGCAGCAGGGGTTGATGTTGCGACAGGAGATGGCCGAAGACGCCGGGATGCTCTTCCTGTTCCCGCGCGATGGGCAAGTCGGGTTCTGGATGAAGGACACCTACCTGCCGCTGGACATCGCCTACATTTCTGCAGCGGGCGAGGTGCTCGAAGTTCGGCAGGCGACGCCACTGGACGAGACGGCGCTTACGCCAGCCCAGCCCTATCGCTACGCGCTTGAGGTCAACCAGGGATGGTTCGAACGGCACGCGCTGGGAGCTGGGGCGAAGGTCACGCTGCCGACGGGGCTGCCGAAGCCCACAGAGTGAACGCGTTCCCGATTTTGGATTTTGGATTAGGTTGTGGTGGTTTCACCTTCCGTGACCGCTGGCGCGCGGCCAAGGTGGTGGTTTCCACAGCCCACCCCGGCATGGCTGCCGGGGTATTGACGCGGCGGGGCTGTCGTGGTGCCGACAGCGTGCCCCGGCATGGCTGCCGGGGTACTGACGTACCTCCCCGCCTCCACCACGACCGCACAAGGAACCGCGAGCGCCAGCGACCGGCCCACCGCCCCTCGACGCGATAGCGGCAGAGGGCCGTGAAGCGATTTTAGACTTTGGACTTTGGATTTTGGATTGGGTTGTGGTGGTGGCGGCTTCTATGGTCCCTGGCGCGTCGCAATCGCGGGTGCGCCGGAAGCCCACCCCGGCATGGCTGACGGGGGTACAGACGGGGTGGGCGACCGTGTGGTTGCTGGCGCGTAGGCCCGTGGTGCTGTGAACATCGCACCCCGGCATGGCTGCCGGGGTACTGACGGGGCGGGGCGGCTACTCGCGCCGTTGGGCCTTCACTTCGGATGCGAGGATCGCCGACCAGCCGATCGCCAGGAGCACCATCAGGAGCGCCGAGACGATGCAGTAGATGCACCACGCATCGATGACGAACGCCTCCAAATAGGTAAGGAACGCCGAAAAGGCAAGGCCGAAGAGCGAGCCGAAGAACGCGATGAGGATGGCGTAAGGCGCCCACCCACGGAAGTTCGTGAGAAGAATGGCAGCCGCGGCCACAAGCACCACATAGAGCGCAAGCCCAGGAATCGAAATTGGGATACCGAGGACCTTGCCGTACTTGCTCTGCTGCACCGTCGAACAGCCATGGACGACGGTGCAAACGCCGCTCTTGCCCTGGGCATTTTCCCACGCCAGGTAGCCCGAAACCGCCGTCCCGGCGATCGCCGCGACGAGAAGCACGACAGTCAGTGCGAGGCGCCAGCGGGAACGCCCCTCGAACGCGGCAACTTCACGTGGAGATGCGGCAGCGATACCTGGGGACATGTGATCCTCCTACCGTTGCAGTGTGACTGCGAACTCGAACCGCCTGCCACGCGATTTCTCCCACCGGCGCGAACCGGCGCGAACGATTCCGCTCGTTCGGGCCTGCATCACGATGGGACGAAGCCGCGCTTGACGAGCAGAGGCAGATCGTTAATCCATTCTTTTCGGCCCATTCCGCTCGGGTAAACGGTGTGGGCAACGTGATCCTTGGTGTAGGCGATGACGTAGGCGGCATGGTTCACCGCGTAGTTGCCATCGCCGAGGTCTTCACGTTCGGCCACAGGAACGCCGAGTGCTTCCTGCGCCGCATCGGTTTGTTCGCGGGTTCCAGTCAGGCCAATGAACGACGGGTTGAAGGCGGAGAGGTACTTCTTAAGAACCTCGGGTGTGTCCCGTTCGGGGTCGGAGGTGATGAAGATGACCTTCACCTTCTCGGCCACATCCTTGGGGAGGTCGCGGAGGGCGGCGTTCATTTCGGCGAGGTGGGTGGGGCAGATGTCGGGGCAGTGGGTGTAGCCAACGTAAACGAGGGAGACAACGCCTTCCGTCTCCTTCTGGAGATCGAACGTCTTTCCGTCCTGGTCGGTCAAAACAAGGTTCGGCATTTCGACCGGGTTGGAAATGATCGCGCCCATGTAGTTCGCGGGCCCCGAGTCGTCATCGCCTCGGGTGGCAATGTAGCCAATCGCGACCGCGGAGATGAGAACGAGGACAGCTGCCAGTCCGAGCGCGATCTGCGAGCGTGGTTTCCATTGTGAGATGTTCAAACTGTTCTCCAACTGTGGAGCCTGCCGGGCGGCGAGGCGATTTAGCGTGGAATCTGGCCGATGCGGGGTGGGTGGCCGAGTCGGCCACCCACCCCGTGAAGACTCGTTTTGGCGCCCTTGGCGGGCGCTTCGAACGTACTACTTCGCTGGCGCCTCCGCGAGTACGGGCGCCTTCACGTTTACGGTTCCTGCATGTTCGAACTGCAGCGTGAGGTCGACAGTGTCTCCCGCTTTCAGAGGCTCCTTCACGCCCATGATCATCACATGGAAACCACCGGGCTTGAGTTCGAGCTCGCCCTTGGCCGGGACGGGGAAGCCGCCTTCCTTCTCCTGCATCTTCGATGATGCCCCTTCGGTGATGACTTCGTGGAGCTGGGCCATCATGCCGACGCTCGCCTTTGCACTGATGAGGGTGTCGGCGGCACCAGAATTGTCGACCGTGAAGTAGGCGGCGGCAACGTCGTTGGTGGTGGTGCGTACCCAGACACCGGAGATCTTGAGGTCGCCCTCGGTTACGGCGGGTGTCTGGGCGCTGCCGGTCGTTGCAGCGGGCGTCGCGTTGGTGTCGTCATCGTCATCGCCGCCACAGGCAGCGACAGCGGTGAGGCCAACCACAACGAGGCCAAGGCAGCACGAGATTGCTGCGAGACGCAGCCAGGAAACATTACGAGTCATTGGTTCAATCCTTGATTCTTAATCATGAGGGGCAGGTCGTTAACGAGTTCCTTCTGGCCCATTCCAGCGGGATAGAAGAGCTCGGCGGCCTGGTCCTTTGCGAAAGCGATGATGTAGGCGGCATGGTTCACGGTGTAGTTACCATCGCCGAGATCGGTACGGTCCGCGACCGGTATTCCAAGATCCGCCTGGACGGCGTCGGTTTGTTCCCGTGTTCCGGTTAGCCCGATGAAAGTCGGATTGAAGAGCTTGAGGTAGCGCTTCAGAACATCGGAGCTATCCCGTTCTGGATCGGCAGTGATAAAGACCACCTTCACCTGTTGGGTGACACTTTCCGGCAAATCCCGCAGCGCCGCCGCTATTTCGGCGAGGTGCGTTGGGCAGATGTCGGGGCAGTGGGTGTAGCCCACATAGAGGAGGGTAACGTAGCCATCGGTCTCCTTGCGGAGGTCGTAGGCCGCGCCATTTTGATCGGTCAGCACTTCGCCCGGCATTTCGATCGGGCTTGTGGTGATCGCGCCCATGTAGCGAGCGGGCTGTTCGTCGTTTCGCGTGAGCATGTAGCCGATCGCGATGGCAGAGAGCGCGACAAGTACAGCGGCAAGACCGAGCGCAAGCTGTGGCCCTAACTTCCAACGCGTGATGTTCAAGGTGTGCTCCATTCCGGGTGCGGGCACCTGGCCTGCCACCCAGGGCTGGACGGGTTAGTTATGCATCTCGCTGGAAGCTTTGATCCCGGCAGCGGCATACAGGTGCTGCCAGACTTCATGGGAGAATTCGTGGTATCCATCGTGAGCCTTCTTGGTGGCCTCGCCCGCCTTGGCCAGGTCGGGGTTGTCACCATCCAGTGCAGCTGACAAGTCTCCGAAGAGTTCTGCCAGTGCGTTGGCTTGCGGCTTCAGTTCGTTCGGCCAAGCCGTGAGGTTCAGGATGGTGTGAACCTTATCTGCGGTTACCTTGGCGGTTGGGGGGATGGTCTTATCGGTGTTGATGGACTCGTCGATCTCGTGGATTCCCGCCGAGTCGATGATGCTGATGGCGCTGAGAACTTCGGCATTACCCGAAGCATGGGAGTCCGCGCTGTCGTCATCGTCTCCGCAGGCGGCGAAGGCGAGCGACCCGAGGGCGGCCAACGCGACGAGCGAGGCCAGGAGCGTGAATTTTCGAGGCAACAAGGAGTGAACGGTTCCTTTCGAGGCGTTGGGAGGTGGAAGGCCGGCCCAACTCAGGTGCGCGAGTTCATGAGAACGAAAGGAGCGTGCGCGGCGGGCGAAGACCGGGTGTCAGCGAGTTCGTGTTTCGCGGCCGCCAGGCAGCGGCGAGGAGCGCGATGAGTACGTTCGAAACGATGACGAAACCGGAACCACCGGCAAGGGCTGCCATGCTGACGCCGGCAGCAGCCGGGACATCGCTGCAGGAGGCCGCGCCACCGTGGCAGTGTTGGGCGTGTTCGTCTTCGGAAGCGGCACTGTGGTCGTCGTGGTGTTCGGCGCCGGCGAGTGGGACAGACAGGTACAGCTCAGTGCCCGGAATCGGTACCGAAGTTGGCCAGTGCCCCATGAAGGAAAGCATCGGAACGAGGGCCAGAAGCATCACCCAGGACAGGTGAGCCGGCCGAATGCGCGGCATGTGAATTCCCCTCACAAAGAAAGCGTAGCAGCAACGCCGCATCCAGAACGTCACGAACGGGAGAAGAACCACTGCCCCTTCGGGCCATTCGAGACCCACGATTGGCGTGGGCGGCCTCGCGGCGCCTGGGCCGAGCAGCTCACTGAGTGAGGAGGGGCGTGCTTCAGGAACGAATCGCGGCCAGAGCGCCAAGCCTGTCGAGATTCACCATCGCGGCAACATCCATGACGGCTACCCGGCCTGGCGGGCGACTGCTTCGGCGGCGGCTTTCGCGGCTTCCGGGTCGCCGAGATAGGCAGAACTCACCGGGTGAAGGTCGTCGTCGAGTGCGTACACAAGAGGGATCCCGGTGGGGATATTCAATCCCGCGATCTCTTCATCGCTGACCCCATCGAGGTGCTTGACCATCGCACGGAGGCTGTTGCCGTGGGCGCCGATGAGCACCGTCTTGTTCTCGCGAAGATCCGGGACGATGGCGTCGTACCAGTAGGGCAGGAAGCGGGCGATGACGTCCTTCAGGCACTCGGTCGCGGGGAGGACATCCGGGGCGAGGGATGCATAGCGCGGGTCGTGACGGGGGTGGCGTTCGTCATCCCACTCGAGCGGCGGTGGAGGGACATCGAAGCTACGGCGCCAGGCGAACACCTGGTCGGCGCCGTAACGTTCCGCAGTTTCCTTCTTGTTTAAGCCCTGGAGCGCACCGTAATGGCGTTCGTTCAAGCGCCAGGAGCGTTTCACCGGGATCCAGTGCTGGTCCATGACATCGAGAGCGATCTGTGCAGTTTGAATGGCCCGACGAAGGAGGGAGGTGTGGAGGACATCGAAGTGGAGACCGGCTTCCCGCATCAATCGGCCCGCCTCGAGCGCTTCTGTGGTCCCGGTTTCGGACAGCGGCACGTCGTGCCAGCCGGTGAATCGGTTCTCCAGGTTCCAGGTGCTTTCGCCGTGGCGCAGGAGCACGAGTGTGTAGGTCGTGCCCGGTGCCCCTTTCCCGCTTTCCGGTTGGCGCTTCGCGGTATCCTGGCTCAAATCCATTTCGGCTCACCCCTCACGTTCGATTACAGCGCACCGCCCGGCTATTCGCCATCCCGGTAGAGCAGGTTCGTATCGACGAATTCGCGAACTGCATCGGGAACAAGGTAACGGATGGAGAGGCGGCGGCGAACCCGCTCGCGAATGGCGGTCGAGCTGATTCGAAGCAGGGGCATTTCGACCCGTTCGAAACCGCCGGTATCGGCGCCAGGTTCCTTCTGGGCGATGACGATCCGGGCGAGCCTTCGAATCTCAGCCGGTTCGCGCCAGTTCGGCAGGTCAGCGAGGGCATCGCTGCCGAGGACGAGGATAATCTCGGCGTGGCCCTCGGCGTGGAGTTCGCGCAGGGAATCGACCGTGTAGGAGGGGCCGGTACGGCGAACCTCCCTGCCATCGGCAACGAAGCAGGGGTTACCGGCAACGGCGAGTTCGACCATAGCCAGGCGCTGACGCCCGGGCGTCACGCTCCGGGAATGGACCCCGGCAGCACGGTTCTCGGGCGTGTCGGTGCCGGTCTTCCGGTAGGGGTCGCCGGCGGGGACGAAGAGGACACGCGCGCACTCGAACTGCTCCGCGACGCATTCGCCGAGCAGCAGGTGGCCGATGTGGGGCGGGTCGAAGGTCCCGCCGAGCAGCGCAATGGCCATTCCCTCATCCCCCGGCCCTTCTCCCATGCCGGGAGAAGGGAGTGCGCGGTCAGCGAATCAGGCGGGGACGGCTTCGCTGAAGAAGCGGTCGGTAACTTCCTGGCTGAGGGCGACGTTTTGGATCCGGGCGCGTTGCAGTTGCTGCCAGTAGTAACGATAGGTCGCGCGATCGTGCAGGTTGCCCTCGTGCTGGATCGGGCCCCAGTCCGCGTCGAAGGCCTTGAGGAGGATGGCTTCGGATTCGGCCACTTCGTCGTTCGTGGGGGCCATCGCGCGAGTGATCGGTTCGATCTGCGCGGGGTAGATGCTCCACTGGCGGAGGAATCCGAACTCTTCGTGAGCGCGGTGCGCATCGTTATAGATGAACTCCACGTCCTTGAGTTCGAGGGTGACGTTGTGCGCCGGGACGATGCCGGAGGCGAGCGCGGCGGCGACCATTTCCGTCTTCGCTCGCTGGAGCAGCTTGTGGTCGAACTGGTAGGGCGAGCGCATGGCGTAGGCGGGGATGGCGCCGTTGTGGGCGCTGACGAAATCCATCATGCCGAAATCGAGGACCTGGATGTTCGGAAGTTCGGCGATCTCCCAGACCTGGCGAAGCGCGCCATGGGTCTCGACGAGCGCGTGAATCGGGATCTCTCGCTTGATTCCAGCCCTGGCCGTGGTGTTGCGGACGTAGTCGATCATCTCGGCAAGTTCGCTGGCCTTCACGGACTTGGGAATCGTGATGTAGGCGAGGCGGGCGCCGGCGCCACTGACGATGATGTCGATGTCCTGCTTCCAGTGCTCGTTGGTGTAGTCGTGGATGCGGACGCCGGACATGTTGTGCGTGTTGGCGTCGCTGTTCTG
>Ga0154020_10007014_pt1 | contig 13190 bp, 18 predicted proteins | sample Klosneuvirus_201_FD_109709 | JGI IMG/M metagenome (GOLD analysis project Ga0154020, IMG submission 109709) | Active sludge microbial communities from wastewater, Klosterneuburg, Austria - Klosneuvirus_20160825_MG | ecosystem: Engineered > WWTP > Aerobic digester > Activated sludge | place... | reverse complement strand
GCTCTTTCTTGTCAGGCTTACTCTGCCGCTTCGCCATTGCCATCACTTTGCGTCGCGGCCGACAACCAGATCGCTGCTAGTTTCTGCCGCAGGCCCTCGCGCTCGTTCAGCCAGGTACGCGAGAACTCGAACTCGGTGTTCAAGTCCGATGGCTTCCAACCGTGCTGCAGAATGAGCACAGGACGGCGGAATGTACCCCAGCTGACCATCTGATCGTCTTCATCAACATGGATCAACAGGGCACCCGGCATACTGGGCGACAGCACCAGCTGCGCACCCTGCAGATAGGAATACACAACCGAAAGATCGCGCTCGATGGCTACGTGCGCGTACCAGCTCGGCAACCACACCTCGTAGGTGCCGAACTCATTGGTGATGGGGCCGCCCTTGGACGCCAGCGCATTGTTGTCATACAGAAATGTCAACAAGGTGCGCATCCGCATCGCGGAGCGAGCTAACTCGGAGGGCAGTCGAGCCAACGACAACGTGCCGTTGTTTTCGATCTGCAGCGGGGCCAGCGCAAACCTGCGCCCCACTGGATTGAAGTTCATGTTCATGGGCGACTCCGTCATGACTTCACGCGAGTCAACGTCACGCGCACCGCCGTCAGCGAACGCGGATCGATGTCCTTGCGCACCATCATTTTACGATACTTGCTGTTCGGTTTGGCCCAGCGACGCAACGCATCCATCACCTGCTCCACCTTGGCAGTGTTGCGCAGCATCAACGCCAGCTCCATATTCTCCTCGAGCGACAACACGCGCGGATTGACCGCCTTCGCATCTGGATCGAGGGACAGGAAGCGGCCGCTGGGATCGACCAAACAATACTTGGCACCGAAGTTGCGATGCTCGAGCTTGCGCAACTCCTCGGCTTGCCGCTGTGTCGTTTCACGATACCCGGCAAACGCTTGCGTCGTGGCGCGCAGACTCTCCTGCGCTGTCATCAACTGGCTCTCCAACGCCTTGATGCGTTTGCCAGATGAATCTGCCGCCATCAGCCACGACTTGGCTGACGTGCCGACCGTCAAACAGACGTTGACCAACTCGGTCAGATTCTGCGGCGACAAATCGTCAACCACACCCTGCTCCTCCGGCGGCAAACCGTAAGCGATCATGTCGCCCATGGCGCGCACCGCCGACATGATAACCGCGGTCGACTCGATCAGATTGTGCAGCTGCTCGTGATACACCGTGTGCTGCAGACCATGGATCACTGTGTCGTTGCCGACCAAGCGCGCCAACTTCTGGGCCAAGATGTGATACTCGCGATATTGCATGTCGAGCAGCGACTTGCGCTCGCGCGTCAACCTACCGCGCCGCGCTGCCGAAATCAACTCGTCAGCATCCAACAGGCGATTGCGCATTTCAGCGCTGCCGCCCCACTCCGTTTTTAGCAGATAGAGCTGTTCCTCCAACGTGCTGATAGGCAACACCGCATACGCCAGCCGCATCGTCGCGTGCTGATACTCGCCGCTGAACTGCAACAGCTGATCGATCAGCACGTCGCGCGTTTGTGCCTCCTCCGGCGTGTCGGCGACTACCGCGACAACGGCCAAAGGCACTGACGCATGGTTCTCTTCGACTGGCGTGGCGTCGATTGCCGCCTCCTCAGATGCCGTCGCCGCCGTTTCCGGCTCGGCTTCTGGCTCGAAGGGCGTCGAGATGTTTAACTCAATCGACTCCAGCTCTGGCGTGTCGAGCTCTGGCGTGTCGAGTTCGGGGCTGGTCAGCTCTGGCGTGTCCAACTCCGCCTCGGCTTTCGGTGCCGCGGCTGTCGCCTTGTTCGGCACTTTCACTTTGGTCGAAGGAAGAACTATCGCCGGACGACGCGGCAGAATGCCGGCTTTGACTTTGGCTGGTGTCGGGCGATTTGGGTCAAAATCCTTCGGGTCCAAATCCGTCAGGGAACGTACTGTCTTTGCCATGTATTTTCTCCGATTTCATACCTTGAATATGCGTCCAACATGTGCCGCTGAACGCGCCCTATTTTAACATGATCGTGGCGTGATTGTCAAATAAAAGCTGCGTTTCCTGCTCATATTCAAACACGCCAAGATCGTGCTTTCTCACGCATGAGTGACAAGGAGCGGGCGCATATCATCGATGATCTTGCTGCATCCTCGGCTGCCGCCGATGTCCTCGTGCGCAGCATCGACTGCATCTGACAGCTCGTCCATTTTCTCGACTGCCGCAGCCAAGTCGCCGAACTCCTCGAAGGTCGTCGCATTGCGCTGCCCGTTGGCGTGCCGCAGTGCCTTGATGACCAGCGCGCCTTCCTTCTCCAGCAGATGTCCCGCATCGTACTGTGCCACCAGCGCTTGCATTCGACGCAACAGCTCTCCCTGCTGCGGTGTTGCGATATGATTGTTGTGTGCCATTTTCACTGCTCCTTGCTATGCGGCCATGCCGCGGATATGCCTCTCGTACCACTCCGTTTTGCCCTGCAGTCGCATCCGGTACGGATCGTCTTGCAGCTCACGCAAACGCACTTTCCAAATCGCGTCGAGATTGTACAACGCATCCGACAGCTGCTCTCTGCACGACGGATCCTCCTTCGCCGTTTCGCGCAGTATCTTCTCTGCGCCATCGTAGCGCATTTCCTTCCACTTCTTCATGCTGCCTTCGCTGCGGCCGATTGCCAAATCGAAGCCGAACGGAATCTTGACATCGAAATCGAACGCTTCCTTCATTCGCTGCATCACCAGCGTCGTCTGCGCGTGCTCGACCAAGTACATCATCACCGGAACGAACTTGAACGACACTTCGTTCGACATCGAGTCGTGGACCATCATCAGCAGTTGACCGTCGAAGTTCAAGCCCGGCCGCTTGAAGGTGTAATAGATTTCTCGCTCCAAGCAATACGCTGCTTGGTGAACGATATCGGCGGCCAATCCCTGCATGATCGAGTTGGGACCGCGACGGTTCATCGCGTACTGCACCCATTTATCGGGATGCAGATATGCCCACAGGTGGCGCGGCCGATTGATCGGCGAGAAGACATACAGCTGACGACTGCCGTCTTTGACGATCTGGTCCATCATGCGCTTCGCGCCGGGCCACGTCTCAAACAGCTTGTCTATCAACGCTTGCGCTTCTTCAGTCGTCTTGCCGATTTGGCGACCGAGCGACGGTGCTTGCGAACCATAGATGGTCTGGAACACCGTCACCTTGACGTCAGTACGCAACGGGTGCTCGGAGTCGACTTCCTTGTTGTAGAAGAAGCGGACGTTCAGAATGTGAACATCGCCGTCTTTCTTGTATGCCGCGCGCGCCTCTTCCAGATAGTTGTCACCTGCGGTACGCAAGTCGATGACGGCTTTATTGGCGATCTCAAACGTCTTGCGGATCACTTTGTCGCCTGACACCAAGCCGGTGACGCGAATCTCGTGCGCCGAAAAGTCCGACTTGACGATAGCGCCGCCTTTCTTAGCGATGAAAGCCAACTTGATTAGCACCGCGTCGGGGCCGCGCGATGGTATCTGCTGGAAGTTAGGATCTGATGCTGACGACCGGCCAGTCAACACCGTGACAAACCAGTACGAAGCGCGCAGTCGGCCATCTTCCAGCGCGTCTTCCGACTCGTTCATCACCTTCAAGATGCCGTCGGCGAAAGCTGACTTCAACTTGACCAGCTTGGTGTATTCGGCATACAGCGCGACTTCTTTGCAATCGTCCTTGTACTTCTTCTGGAAGTTCTTATCGACTGAGCCGCCGCCCTCTTTCAGCTGCCGCAACGGCTCCAGATTTAGCACTTCGAAGAACAGCGTTTGCAGCGACTCGGTATTGCCGATGTCGAAGATGAATTGCTCGGCCCTGTCGGCGTACAGCCCATCGCCCGGCTTGATGCCATGACGATTGCGCAGCAGCATGCGATTGGCTTTGGCGACAGATTTGCGCTCGTATAGCTTGCGCTTGACCGCGTTGATGCGTTCGGCCAGCGGACCAACTGGCGATGCCAACTGCATCAAATGTTCGCGATCTATCAGCACGCCGCGCGCTTCCATGAAAGCAAACAGCTGCTGCATGACGCCGATTTGCTCAGTTACCAGTCGCTTGAAGCCTTTGTAACCGCGCCGCTTGGCCGCCAAACACTGACGCAGCGCAATGTGCCAGATGGTCAGCACGTCATAGGCGCCGTACTCAGCCACTTCTTTCAAGCTGAAGCGGGCCATGTCTTTGCGGTCTTCTTTGCCGATCACCATGTCTGGCGGCCGATTGAAACCACAGCGCGGCTCCAGCGTTTCCAACGCATAGCCCTTGATGCCGGTCACCTGCTTCAAGTATTTGGTGTTCTCGTCCAGCGTGAAGATCGCCGCTGTGGTATCGTAGAACGGCGCCTTGAACCAACGCACACTAAACTGATTGATGAACGCCGTCAAATCGTACTTGCCGAAATGGTAGATGATCATCTCGTTGTCGGACTTGTTCTCCAACCAACGGCGAATCTCGCGCTTGATGTATTTCAGCTCTTTGCCGGACCATGGCGTTTCGCGGTGCTCGATTGGCAGTACGAATAGATTTTGCTCTTTGTCGCCGCGCGAACCGGTACAGAACTGCAATGTGTAGGTGGCGTTTTTGAGCTTGTTGAGATTGCGTCCTTCGGAGTCGACTGCAACGAACCGGCTGCTTTTCAGCTTCGCCATTAGGCGGTCGAATTGCTCGATGCTACGAATGATACTTGGCTTGACCGGATACTTGTCGGTATTGTGCAGATAGGAGATGTCGACTTCGTTCTCGTTGCGTGCTGTCCAGCGAATGGCGTTCAGCACGTAGCCCAGCAGGTTTACCCCTGCGCCCTCGGTCTTGATGTCACGACCGGCTTGCAACCATGCGCGACTGGGCACCGTGTAGGTGGTCGGTATGCCGAATGGATTGCTGGGCTGCTGACGGCGACCGCCTTTGGGCGGCAACACGTAATTGATATGATTGTAGACGTGCTCACCGCCCAGATAATGGCTGAAGCCGTCGTGCGCAATCACCAACGCATCGGCACTTTCGCTGCGCACATAAGACCACACGTCTTGCTGCAGATCGGTCATCTGCGCTTCCTTGTGCGGGAAGAGGACGTGCAAATTGATCTGCATACCGTCGCGCGCTTCGAGGTAGTCGACGAAGTTGTAGAACAGCTGCTTCAACTCGTAGTAAACATCGGCGCGTGTCGCACCGCACAGGAGGACCACCTGCTTGCGATCCTCGTCACCCGGATGCGTTTGGGCGGTCTGGAACCGGCCCTTATACGAGCTGAAATGCATTCTCCACCCGATATATTCGCATACAGTCTATTAACGTGACGTAGTTTTACTGCGGCCGACCATGCCAGGCGGTGGCCGCTCCTCAGTGATAGGACCGCTGGGCAAACCAGCTTGCCGTCGCTTCATGTCTTCATACAATGAGCGAATGACATCGCTGGGCGACTGGCCGCTGGTGGCGGCCTTGCGCAACGCATCTGGCGCTTCCGGCGTCAGCAAGAAATCACGCACCCTGGCCAGATCGTCACTGTCAAACAAATCGGCAGCAAAGATCAACAACAGCTTGTAGTTCGCCAATGCCGTCAGCTCTTCTGAGAGCTTGCTATCAACCAATTGCGCCTTGGGATCGGTGCCACTGACTAGTCCCTCTTCAATCGACTGCAGCACGTCACCAAACGCATACAGCGTCGCCAATACATCGCGCGCTTTGGGGAATAGCTGTTTTGCTTTCTCTTCCCACTTGGCTTGGAACTCTTCGCTGTTGAACAACCCAGCGACAACCAGATTCATCTCCTGTTCGGGCTCTGGCTGGTTGAGCGAGATTTCTATCTGGCGGGTGCGCGCTACAGTCGCTCCTTGTTCCGTGACGGGGATCACTTCTCGGCGTGGCGGTGGCGAAGGTGCAGACGGCTGCGAACGTGCTCGCAGCTGTTTGCGCTTGAGGGAGATTTGACCGCGAATGCGCATCAATTAGTTGCCGGCTGTCGTTAGTCCGACAAAGCCTTGTCGCTCAACGATTTGGCAGAAGATCTTGCTCAGGTAAGTTTGGTTGAGCCCCTTGACAAAGCCGCGCACCGCATCTGGCGTCATCTTCATGCCGCGCTGAGAATCATCAGCCGACAGCAGCTCTTTCATCCGCGCAGCAAACGTATCAAACACCATCAACTCGCCACGCTCCTGGCAATCGATCATCTCCTTCAACAGCCAGGCGATGAAGCGAGGAACTTCCACCTTGCCGTTGATGCTGCTGACTTTCGCCGTTGCGGTATTGACCGTCAGATCGAGTTGCAGCATGTGCAGCGTAGACAACACTTCGCGCATCGGATCGATTTGCGTCTTGGGCTTCTTCAGCGGCAAATCTCTCGACACCTGTTCCGGCGGCGTAGCCAACGACTGGATCGAAGCGGGCAGCTCTTTCTTGGCGCGCGGTGCCTCGTCTTCGTCCTCTTCCGGTTTGGCTTTCTTGACATACGGCGCTTTGGCAAATGCTGGTTTCGATTCTTCCCGCATGTCGTGCTCATACTGCTCACGCAACTGTGGATCGATCACCAAAGCCTTCGGTAACGTAAGCATCAAAGCGCCATCTTGCACTTCATGCTTTACACTGACTCTCTTATGGGCTGCTGGCATTTGCCACGGCTGACGGCCCAGTTTCAGCGACCAGCTAGCCTGAAATGGCGTGCTGGCCAGGTGATAGCCACCCAAGCTGTCCTGCGTCAGACGCAAGTAGCGCCGACCTTCGATATTTGGATCGAGGGCCGTCGCAATGCGAATATGAATCCGCTTTACTTTGGTGTCGGGTTGCCAACCGAGCTGTTGGATCAGCTCGAGGGTGAAGGTGAAAGTTAGCATAGGATTGCCGGCTTTGTTTATGCGACACGATACGCCTACGCCATCGAAACCGCCCGGCTTTTCAGCCGGCTTTACGTCTTCCCAGGTCATTGCGCCCGCTGCCGTGTCCATATCTCGCTCCATCGGGAATTGGTTGAATGAACGCCTACCTGTCATTTACGCAGCAGTTAGGAAGGGAAAACGCGCAACGGCATGATCTCACCACGCTTCTCAGCGGCGGTAATTATTTCTTTCAGCACTTGTCTGTGGTGGTCATTGAAGCCACGACGGCGCACTTCGATCCAGTCAGGGCAGTTCTCTAGCATCGCTTCGGCTGCTACCATGGCGTCGTTACAGCGGGCAAACACACTGCCGCCGTAGGAGATACGCCAACCGGTATCGGACAAGGCGATGGCAAAGCCCTCGTCCTCACCCAGCATTAGATGCACCGCCAGCTGACCACGGGTCATGGATTCAATGTGCGTCTTACCGTCTACGGTGAGCACTGGAATGTCGCAACGATGCCAACCGTCGCGTTCGCACAATTTGGTTTCTGCACTACCCAGCTTCGGCCAGTTGATAGTCGGATCAGCTTTTTGCATACGGATGACGGCGAAGTGATCGTTCTGCATGGTATTACTCCTACCACAGGCCGTCGCGGTCACGCCGGGCGTCGATCTGCGCGATCAACTCGTTCTCGACTTCGCGGTGCGGGGTGTGGCTGTCATCGATGGCGACGAAGCGGTTGGTGTTGCTACCATCCGGCAGGGTCAACATGCGCGACCGTTCTTCCGACTGATAGTGTTTGAGCATGCGCAGCGCGTAGGTGGAAATCATCGCGCGGGCGTAGTTGGTCGAATGCATCTGGCTCAGAAAGGGCCGACAATGCGTGTAAACGACACGCGACCGCGTTACCAGTTCGGCTGCCAGATCGTCGGTATCGTAGCGATTGCTGTCGGCGATAAAGCTCAACCGACGGCTGGCCTGATACTGAGCCAACGAGCGCAAGTTGGTTTCCTCGACTACGCTGTTGGCCTCATCCATCAGGGCGCCGAACTCCAGCACAAACGGTTCGCGCAGTTCAGCCAACTGCTTGACGGTGTGCAACCCTTCGCCGCTGTTCCAGTATAGCTGATACAGCCGCGCGCACTCATACGGGAAACCTTCCGCCTTGTATTCGGCGATCACCCGGCCCAGCTCCAAGCGCGGATTGACTTCCTGCAGTAACAGCCGCAGCGTGACCATCTTCAACTTGTGGACGTAGGTGCCCGACATTACATCTTCGCGCACATACGAAGCAAAGTAATTCGGCAACGACCGGCTCCACAGGTGACGTGACATGGCGCGTCGCATGGCGAACAGGAAGAGCGTGTAGTTGAGATGGAGAATGTCGCTGTCGCTCAGGGCAAACACTTCATCCGGGCGACGGCCGATGTTGAAGTAATCGAACTCACTGCCGTCGTTAACCACCGCATGGGCTTTGCGGATTGCCGCAGTGAACGGTAGGCGTTCGATGTCGATGTTGAAGTAGCTGCGATGACCGTCGATCACCGACATTCCGGTGTCCTTGCGCAGCAGGAAGACGCGATTCTTGTTTGCAGATAGCGGGCTAAGGCGGGTGGCGTAGTGAAGTTTCTTCACAGCGGGAGTCCTCCGGTAGTCTTTATCAGGGGATTGACATGTCCAGTATAACACGAAATTACTGAACATGTCAAGTTGTCGTTTTTGGGCCACTATTCGGCGGGTATGATCTTCTCTGCCTGCACCGGCTCGGTGGCATACCTGCGCACCCTGCAGGTCTCGCAATTCGCCAGCTCGTAGGTGATAGTCAAACCGGACGTACCGATAGCTGAATAAATCCGCTGACCGCACAGCGAAGTGATATGCGGCGAGTCGTGCCGCACTTCAGCAACGATATGGCGCATTCGGTTATAGCACCCTCTGCCAGCTCAACCCGTGACTCAAAATCCGGCAACCCTTCCTTGGGGTAGTATGTCTTCCTTCAGTCGGGCCACTTCAGTTTCCAGCCGCGCTAATTCTCGCCGCTTGTGGCTCAGATTGGCTTTGCTCGTGCTACCGTTTTTCAATGCCAGAGACGGTTCGAATTCTGTTGACATGGTCGTCGTCCTTGTCTTGTGATGTAGTTGCATGCTCGGCCGCTGAAACACGACTCTAATCGTCTTCGTCGCCCTCTAGCAGCGCCTCGGCTTCGGCCTTTTCCTTGTCCTGCTTTTGGATTTGGGCGAGATAAAACTTGCCGTTCGGAGTTGCCATTACCAACGCCATCAATAGCTGGCGAATAGTTTGCGCCTCGTCCAGCATCTCGATCAGCAGACGTTCGCTAAACGATAGCTCCTCGTCGTCACCGTCATCGGCTTCATCTGGAAATTCAGCATCGTCGTCATCGTCGTCGCTGTCGCCAACATCGTCGAGCAGGCTGATGTCACCAGATGCATCTGGATCTGGATCTGGCATCTCGTCGTCTTCGTTGAAATCATCCAGTGTGTTCAGATTGGGCTCGTCATCGAGATCCAGATCGCTGTCGTCGTTGTCAAACTCGCGGCCGGGAGGGGTGGGCTGGCGTACCATGATCGTTGTCCTTTGCATGCTTGCGTTATAGTTTGACCAACAGGCCGCCGTTGACGGCGACCCAATGTAGCGGTGGCGCTGACACGCTGTAAGCGTAGGTGTGCAGATGAACCGCTGCCTGCATTCCCATGATCCGGCGCAGCGTGACGTTGCTGTAAACCATCCGCCCTTCGCTATGCGACCAAGTCGCCAAGCTGACACGATAGGACACTACCGGCGAGCGGCCACGCAACAGAAACGCCAGTTCAACGATGCCGTCGGTTTCAGACCGCACGACATTGCTGCGATCCAGCACAGCTTCGTCGTTGGGCGGAAACAAACCCGACTCCGACTCGACGCGCGCCAGAATAAAGCTGCTGTCCTGCGCCTTCTCGGTGCGAATGGACAGCGGCGAGATGGTCGGCAAACCTGCCAGCTTGGGCGCTCGCGTGTCCAGATTGAGCGTCACCGGATCAGCGTCGAAGAAGATCAAATCCGACAGCGGCATGTACTGATGCGCCGGCGCGTCGCTGTCGATCTGCCGTGCCAGCATCGTCGTGCGAGAGCCCACAACTATCAGGCTCTCGCGCATGTTGCTACGTTCTACCACCCTAGCACCTCTGGACATTCGGGGTCGGAGTTGGGATCGTTCTCGCACATGGGCCGCATTAGATTCTCCCATGCGCGCCGCGTCTCGTGTGACATGATCTTGTTGCTGCCGTGACCGCGCAGTGCGTCATTCGGATTAAGCACATCCTTCAGCCAATCCGGATTGACTGGTTGCGGCGCACCGCCGTTCTGCAACATCTGCATCGCTTCATCGACCGCCTTCCACTCGTCGGCCAAGCCCTTTGCTGGCCCAGCTAAGTCGTCAAACTCCGCCAGCACGTCCTCGTCTACTTGCACCATGCCGGAAGCGAAGGACAACGCCACACCGACATATTGACGTGGCAAGTCGCATTGCATTGTGTCCGGGGTGATGCCGACCAGCGGTCCGCTGAATGCCAAGTCAGCGCGCACCGCTTCCAAGGTGTATTGCCAGTAGTCGGGATCAGAGCGGCGATACTGCTCGTCTATCCGACGAAACACGTCACCGATACGCGGGCTCATGCCGCAAGCATCGCGCGTCGTGGCGTAGGATTGCATTCCGTAGGCGATCATCTGCATAGCGTCCAGCGATTGCGCTGGCGCACCAATCGTGCTGGCGATCACCGCGATCATGGCGACGATACTGATGAAAACGTAGCCGGTAACGGCCAAGGCGTAGGCTTGCATTCGACGGACCATCTGATCCTCCTCGTGTTGATGTTGCACTGAAACATTCCCTCAAGTGGCGTATGAAAATGGCATGCTGTAACTCGCTGGGCCGCAATTAGCCCAGCGTCGGTAATTCCATCTCCAGATGGATCTTATTGCGCCGCCGCATAATCCCTGCATGCTGGGCTTCGTGATACCTGGCTTCGTGCGACAGGAAGAGTACGTCGCCGATAGCATAATCTCGGCTGAAGTAGTCACGCATGAGCTGTTTCCTCCATTTCGATCTGGCAGACAAACATCACATGATCGTTGCCGTTGATTAAGTAGGTGCAGGTCACTTTCAGCGGCGGCAGATAATGCGTGCTTTCCGATTGTGAAACACCAAGTAGAAGGGTAGCCGTCACTGCGCTTCGCCGACGGCAGATGATCGTTGATGGTGATTGGCCTATCCAACCGGAAGTCGCCATCCAGATTGAGGGAACCACTCAGCACACCGTCGGTGATAGTGACGCGGTCGTGCAGCGTCACTTGACCGCCGATCACTTTTGCCGCGCCGCCTACCGCGGCAAACTGCTGCAGGGCGACAAAACCTGACACGTCAGCGTGACCATCAATGTATGAATTGTCTTCGGCCAGTACTCGGCCGTGCACTAAAGCCTCTTCGCCGACATAGGCGTTATCAGTAACCATAGCACCGCCCCATACTTTAGCGTCCTCACCAACCCAACAGTCGCCAAACTCAGACAAATTGCCGTCTTCCTCGATCCAGCCGCCGACCGTGCCTTTCTTGCACGACGCCATGTCTTTGACCGACTCAATTCGCCACAAGATTACACCATCCGGCATTGTCATCTGCTCGCCAGTGAACTTGTACTTGCTGTTGCTGATGCCAGCGATGGATGCCTCGCCTACTTTTCTACGCTTAGCCATAACCGTTCTCCGTTTGATCGTGTTGTCGTTGAGTGTGTCCAGACGCCAATCAGCGTCTGGCCTTGGTCCGCTTAATATGCTGCGCGTAGGTGGCCATGTTGGGATCGGCCAAACCTTCGAGTCGCAGTGGCCGCTTGCCGCGTTCGTACTCGTCACGGTTGACAAAGCCCCAACCGGGCTGCGGCGCAGTAATCTTCGAGCCGTATTCACCGGCGACAATCACCGCGGTGCGTCCTGGCGTGATGGTGCGACCGGCGTCTTTCTTCGGCACCACCAATGCCGCCGAGGTCAACGCGCTGTCGGAGAACATCTCGAAGCCGTCGAAAGCGATCCGCTGCCACTTGTCGCTGACGACGCGCAACAGTATGACGCTGATCTGATCCAGCCATTGGCCGGTTTCAGCGTGCCGCTTGTACAGCGCGCGCGTCGCCATCACTTCGACTTCCTGATCTATCGCTGGTGCAGGTTCGTCGTTCTCGAACAAGCACAGCTGGCGCTGGTAAAACGCCACTGCGTTGCCAGGATCGCGACGTGACGGCACCGCACGAACGATCAGCGGTTCGTAGGGTAGCAGTACGGGCTTGGCAGCTGGAGCTAGCATTACTTGGTTTCCTTCCTGAAATTCCGAATTGCGTCGGAGATTGGCGCGAGCTTAGCCCAATGGGTCTTTCTATGCTCGGCAATCACCGACTTCTTGAAATAGTTCAAGCACACAGGGCACTTGACTTGCGACTTGCGTTTCGCTGCCATCTCACGCTCCACAGCTTCTGGCGGTTAGAATGATAACGCAAAACATGATTACCATTAGTGAGCGGCGAATGTCGCGCACCATGTCGTTCATCTGCTGCTCATGCGGCAGATGGTGGTTGTCGTGAAACAACCAATCGTCGAGCACCACCTCGATGAACAGCCGTCCCTTACCGCGGCCCATCTAGGTTCGCTCCTGCCACGCGAACGTGATCGTCAGCTTCTTCGGTACTTTCTTGCCGCCGGCTGCTTTGATGGCTCGCTTGTCGAGGTAGATGGTGCCGAGCGTCTTCGCCGCACCGCGTTCGATGATCTCGCCATCGTCGTCCACCTCGACCATCTTGATCACCTTCGTCTTGACCGAGTCGAAAACGAAAGTGGCCGTGGTTTCCAGTTTCTTCGCCATTACCGTATCTCCGTTGAGTGTAAATGCACTGCACTTTACCCAGCGCGAAAAGCTCCGCGCTGGGTCTGCTTGTGTGCTGCGTGGCGCTTAGCCGATGATATAGGCGCCGACCAACAAACCTGCCCACAGCTTGGCACGCTTCTTGGCGCTCTTGAGTTCCGGCTCCTCGATGTCAAGATCCATCAGCTTGGCGAACTTCGCCACGCCGGCTTCCTCGTGCTCGAGCAACTGCTCGCGCGCATACTGCATCCGCGCGTGGTAGTTCTGCAGCTGCTCCGTCTTGGCTTTGCGAACCTGACCACGATTGCCCTTCTTCGGCAACTTGATCTTCAGTTCGTCAATGCCGACGCCGAACTCGTCGCGCAACGCTGACTTCAACTCGGTCAACCCCATCGTCTCCACCTCGAGGTTGGACTCGGCCAGCTCGGCGAAGAACTTCTCGATCGACTTGGACGACAGTTTCTCGAGTGTTGGCAGCTC
>Ga0154020_10007013_pt1 | contig 13191 bp, 11 predicted proteins | sample Klosneuvirus_201_FD_109709 | JGI IMG/M metagenome (GOLD analysis project Ga0154020, IMG submission 109709) | Active sludge microbial communities from wastewater, Klosterneuburg, Austria - Klosneuvirus_20160825_MG | ecosystem: Engineered > WWTP > Aerobic digester > Activated sludge | place... | reverse complement strand
TGGTTGCCCAGCTTGTTGGCCCAGGCCTGCATCTTGTCCAGGCCCGTCCCGTTGGCGTCGATGTAGGTGATGGCGCCGGTGGGGCAGGCGTCGGCGCAGGCGGGTTCGCCGCCGCACAGGTCGCACTTCTGCACCTTGCCCGTTTCCTGCACGTAGTTGATGGTGCCGAAGGGGCAGCTGATGGTGCAGACCTTGCAGCCGACGCAGGTGGTGTCGTTCACCACCTTGGCGCCGGTGGCGCGGTCGACCGTGATGGCCTCCACCGGGCAGGCGTGCAGGCACCAGGCCTCGTCGCACTGCGTGCAGGTGTAGGGCACCTTGCGGCCAGTCTCGTGGAAGTCGAACACCTTGATGCGCGACTTGGCCGGCGCGAAGACGCCGTAGTTCTCGTACGAACACGCCATCTCGCACTGAAGGCAACCGGTGCACTTCTCGGCGTTGATGTGGAGGCTCTTCTGCATGCGCTGTCTCTCCGCTGGTTTCGAGGGGCGGGTGACGGGCGCAGAGATATGCACACCGTGACCGACCACGCGGACATTGTGGTGAGCCCCCACCTATGCAAACCTAGGCATAACCCTGAGGGTCGGCCTGGCCTTCGCGAGCTGTCACGGCAGCGACGCCAAACCGTCATCGGTGGCTCACGTCACGGCGCTGAAATGGCCCCGTCATCAACGGACGGGACGCATGCCGCCAGGCTTCCACCTGCTCATCGCGGCGCAGTTCGTCTCGGCGCTGGCCGACAACGCGCTGCTCATCGTGGCCATCGCGCTGCTGCAGCAGCAGGGGCACCCGCTGTGGTGGGCGCCGCTGCTGAAGTTCAACTTCACCATCGCCTACGTCGTGCTGGCGCCCTTCGTCGGCCCGCTGGCCGACGCCTGGCCCAAGCAGCGCGTGATGATGGCGATGAACGCGCTGAAGGTGGTGGGCGTGGCGGCGCTGCTGGCGGGGCTGAACCCGCTGGCGGCGTTCGTGATCATCGGCATCGGCGCCGCGGCCTACGCGCCGGCCAAGTACGGGCTGGTGACCGAGATGGTGCCGCCGCGGCAGCTGGTGGCGGCCAACGGCTGGATCGAGGTGTCCACCGTCTGCGCCATCCTGCTCGGGGCGGTGCTGGGCGGGCTGCTCGTCAGCCCCTGGACGGCGGCCTGGGCCGGCGCCTTCGCGGCTCGCCACTGGCCGGACCAGGGCGCGCTGCAGGTCGCCGCGGCCTTGCTGCTGGGCGCCTATGCGCTGGCGGCGCTGCTGAACCTGGGCATACCGGGCAGCGGCGCCCGTTACCGGCGTGCCCATCGCGCGCCGCTGGCGCTGTGGCGGGCCTTCTGGCGTGCCCAGCGCCGGCTCTGGGCCGACGCCGAAGGCGGGCTGTCGATGGCCGTGACGACGCTGTTCTGGGGCGTCGCCGCGGTGCTGCAGTTCGCCGTGCTGCGCTGGGCCGGCGAGCACCTGGGCCTGCCGCTGGACCAGGCCGCCTACCTGCAGGCGGTGGTGGCCGTGGGCATCGTCGCCGGCGCCGCGCTGGCGGCGCGCCACGTGGCGCTGGCCGCCGCGGTGCGTGTGCTGCCGCTGGGCATCGTGATGGGCGTGCTGGTGCCGCTGGTGTCCCTGGTGCAAGACTGGCCCTGGGCCTTGCCGCTGCTGGCCGCGGTGGGTGCCCTGGGTGGTGCGCTGGTGGTGCCGCTGAACGCGCTGCTGCAGCACCGCGGCCACGTGCTGCTGAGCGCGGGGCGGTCGATCGCGGTGCAGAACTTCAACGAGAACCTCAGCGCGCTGCTGATGCTGGCGGCCTACGCCGGCCTGCTGAAGGCGGGCGTCGACATCCGCAGCCTGATGGCGGGGCTGGGCGCGCTGGTGGCAGCGGTGGTCGGCGCGCTGGTCTGGCGCGGGCGGGCCGTGGCGACACGGCGGGCCGGCGCCTGAACGGGTGCGGCCCCCGCGCGGCCGCCGCAGCGCCGGCCGCGCGCAAGCCGCACCCGTTCAGGCCGAGGGCAGCGCCGTCGACAGGCCGGCGCCGGCGGTGCCCGGTGCGCGGGCCATGGCGGCCGCGTATTCCCCTTCGATGGCCGCCACGATGTGGCCCCAACCCAGCCGCGCGGCCGTGGCCCTGGCCTGCAGGCCCAGTGCCCGCAGGTACAGCGGCGTGCCCGCCAGGCGCTGCGCGGCGCTGCAGAAGGCGGCCGTGTCGTCCAGGCGCACCAGCAGGCCGTTGATGCCGGCCTGGATGAGCTGCCCGGCCGCGGCGTGGTCGTAGGCCAGCACGGCCAGGCCGCTGGCCATGGCCTCGGGCACCACGTTGCCGAAGGTCTCGGTGGTGCTGGGGAAGAGGAAGACATCGGCCGAGGCGTAGTGCGCGGCCAGGTCTTCGCCGCGGCGCAGGCCGGCGAAGACGGCGTCCGGGCAGCGCTGCTGCAGGCGGGTGCGCTCGGGGCCGTCGCCCACCAGCACCAGGCGCAGGCGCGGTGCATCGCCCGGCCCCGCCGCCCCCAGTGCGGCCGCCATGGTCTGCGCAGCGGCCACCACGGTGCCCAGGTTCTTCTCGGGCGCCAGCCGGCCCACGCACAGGGCCACCACCGTGCCGGGCCCGGCGCCCCAGCTGGCGCGCAGCGTGTCGCTGCGCCTGGCGGGGTCGAAGAGCTGCGTGTCGACGCCCCGCGCCACCACGCGCAGGCGTTCGAAGCCGGCGCCCGCCAGCTCGCCTTGCAGCGCCACCGTGGGCACCATCGTGCAGGCCGTGCGGTTGTGGAACTTGCGCAGATAGGCCATCACCGGCGCACGCAGCCAGCCCACGCCGTAATGCGCGCTGTAGGCGTGGAAGTTGGTGCGGAAGTCGCTCACCACCGGCAGGCGCAGCGTGCGCGCGGCCTGCAGTGCCGACCAGCCCAGCGGGCCTTCGGTGACGAGGTGCACCACGTCGGGCCGCTGCGCCGCCCACAGCCGCAGCAGCGCGCGCCGGGCCGGCAGCCCCATCTTCAGCTGCGGGTAACGGGGTATCGGCAGGCCGCGCAGCAGCACTTCATCGAGCAGCGCGGCAGGCGGTGCTGCGGTCGCCGCGTCCGCGGCCGGCGCAGGGTCCTGGCGCGGGCGCACCAGCTGCAGCTGGTGGCCGCGCTGGCGCAGGCCGTCGACGACACGCGCGATGGTCGCCGCCACGCCGTTCACCTCGGGGGGGTAGGTCTCGGTGACGACGGCCACCCGCAGCGAACGCCGGGCGGGCAGGAAGTCATCGACCTGGATCGCTTCTGCGGGCGTGGGGTTCATGCGCGGATGGTGGCGAGGCCGCGCAACAGTTCGATGACAAGGCCGCGGCACTGGCGCGTGCGGCAGCGTGGCCACGTCACACCAGCGTCACGCCCCGTTCACGGCCTGTTCATGGCCCGTGTTCACGATGCCGTCACGACCCCCGCCACCGGAGCCGACACATGAGCCAATTCCTGCAAGCCCTGTCCACGCAGCGCTGGGACGACCACCGCTACTACCACCACAGCCGCATCAACCAGGCGCTGCACTTCGTCAGCGCCCTGAGTTTCATCGCCGCCTACGCGCTGCTCTTCGTCGACCCGGCCAGTGCCGCGCTGCTGGCCTGGGGCGTGAGCATGACGACCCGCCAGGCCGGCCACTTCTTTTTCGAACCCAGGGGTTACGACCACGTCAACCGCGCCACGCACGAGCACAAGGAAGAGATCAAGGTCGGCTACAACCTGCGCCGCAAGGTGGTGCTGATGGCGGTGTGGGTGGCGATGCCGCTGCTGCTGTGGCTGTCGCCTTCGCTGGGCGGCCTGATCGCCCCGGCCGTCGGCTTCGAAGGCTGGCTGCACGATGTCGGCATCGCCTGGCTGGCGCTGGGCGTGGGCGGGCTGCTGTTCCGCACCGTGCACCTGTTCTTCCTGTACGACGTGCAGACCGGCCTGGTGTGGGCGACGAAGATCCTCACCGACCCCTTCCACGACGCCATGCTCTACTGGCGTGCGCCGCTGGCGCTGCTGCGCGGCGAGCTGATCGACCCGATGCCGCACGCGCGCGGGCGCTAGTGTCGTCTCGCAGCAATACGTTGCAGGTTTCTTGCGCGACCTCCGGTGCATTGATGACCGGAGGCAGCGATGCGCCAGATGCGTGCGGATGCGACGCTGGAACTGCAGCAAGAGCAGCGCGCTGAACTGGGGAACGTGGCGCACTCCAGGTGCACGCCGCGGGCCGTCGCGCGACGCGCTCGCATCGTGCTGCTGACGGCCGAAGACATTTCGCCCGGCGCCATCGACGCGCATTTCGGTGTGTCGCCACCCACGTGCGCAAGGGGCGTTGCCGCTGCGTTGGGGCGGTCTGACGGGGTTGCGCAACAAGCCTCCGCCGGGACGCTCGCGAACACTGGACGATCAGCGCGTGGCCGAACTGACAAACAAGACCCTTCAGACGCGCCCAGCCACGCAAACCCCTTGGAACGTGCGCCGCTTTGCGGCTGATAAGCGCTGGTGCCGTGCGCGAATGAGAAGAGTCAGATCCAGGCGCTGGAGCGGATGAAGCCCGTGCTTCCGATGGGCTTCGGCTACCTCGAGGGCGAGGTGGTCGGGTGAGGCGTCCGCCATGGCCTCGAGTTCGCCAGCCGTCCGGTCGGTCTCCTCCACCAAGGCGGGCCTGGCAGCGGACGAGGGGATCAGATGGGTCTCGATGCCCGGAGTGGCCCTCAGGGCCTGCAGCGCACGTACGCCGAAGATGGCGCCGGAGGCGCCCGACATACCGAGGATCAGACGACGCTTGCGGGCTGGACGCGTCACAGCTTGCCGGCGTAGTTCACTTCGAAGGCCTTGGCTGGATCGCACTGCGTTCCGTAAGGCGCGATCGGATAACGGATGCCTCGCTGGGCCAGCCACTCGAGACCGATCACGATTTCCTGCAAGTGCTCGACACGCAGCGAGACCAGCAGTTCATCGTCCTGCACGCCGCCAAACCGGCGTTCGGCAAAGCAGGGGATCGAAATGCTGGGCTCACCGGTCTTCAGCCCGCGTCCCCAGGAGTCGGCGCAAGCGGTCTCGCCGGTGACGGTGAAATCCGCCCGCGCGTAGTTGCGGTGCTGCAGCGCATTGACGAGCAGCATCATCTGGCCGGGCGTGGCGTAGACCAGCACGGCATCCGGCGGGTCCAGGCGGCCCTTGGCCAGCGGCGCGGCGACCAGGGCCTGGTAGCGCCCGGCGGGCACACGCGGCATCTGCGCCTGGTGTTCGCGCGAAGCCTCGACGGTCGCGAACCAGACGCCGTGGAACATGCGTCCGTCCAGGTACTTCTGCCCCGGTGCGTTCAGGCCGACCACGCCGCCGCAGTTGCTGTCCGGCATCACGTTGTCGTGGGTGATGCCCAGCGTGAAGCCCAGCCAGCGCACCTGCCCTATGAGCTGGCACATCGAGAAGCGCACGCCGGGCTCCGGCCGCCGCAGGCCGGGCACCGCGTCCATCGCCTCGGCCTGCGCGTAGAGCTTCAGCGCGATGGGATCGGCACGCAGTCGAAGACGGGTGCGCATCTCGGCAACCAGGGCGGCGTGATCGGCAGTCGTCACTTCACCTCCACCTTGAACGAAACCTGCCCCCAGCTGCCATTGCAGAAGCCGGCATCCTGGCAGCTGAAGTGGTTGAACCACATGCCGTTGGGGTCCAGCCCCTCGGCGATGCGGTCGTGCGCCATGGCGGCATGGATGGTCATCGGCGCCACGGCATAGATGCACACGTTGCAGGACTTGACCACGCCGGCGCCGCTGACCTCGATCGTGTCGCCAACCTTGAAGCCCGCGGCACACCCGTGGCTGGCCACCACGCTCGCCACGATGGTGCGCCGGTTGGCCTCGGGTATGGCCTCGGCGGCGCGGCGCCGGCGCTCATCGGCCTTGAACTCGGCCATCTCCTGGTCCGTGTAACCCAGGTTCTGCTGGAACTTGTCCCAGTTGAACGGCTTCTTCGGTGCATCTGCCATGGCGGCTTCCTTCGTGTGCAGGACGGGTGGGCTTCAGCAGCCGCGTGTCAATAGCGGCGCGCCAGCAGGGACTTCACGTAGTCGCTCTGGCGCTCGCGCACGCCGGCGGCGGCCTCGGCCCCCAGCCAGTCGGCCAGGTCGACGGCCTCGAAGACGCCACGCGTGTAGCGTTCGCGCTCGGCAAACGGTGCGGTGGCATCGATGTAGACCTTGCGCCCGAGCCCGGCCGCACTGCCCTCGGAGAGCATGCCGCTGACCTTGGCCAGGGGCGACAGCATCAGTCCGTCCTTCATGTCGCCACGCGAGATCACGGCCCACATCACGTCGTCGGCATTGCCGATGTCGATGTCGTGGTCGACGGCGATTACCCAGCCCATGTCGGAGTGTGCCGACAGGGCACCGAAGGCCAGGTTGTTCTGCAGACCCTCGTCGCGAAAGCTCTTGCGGTTGATGCGGATCACCATGCCCAGGCACCCGCGCATGCCCTGCAGCACCTGGCAGGTGTCGAACACGCGTGGGCTGATGCGCCGGCAGGCGTCGTAGACCGAGGCTTCCGCCGGCAGGCCCATCAAATGGGTGGTCTCCGCGTTGATCGCCAGCGGGAACCAGTAGTGATAGTCCGGTCGGTGCGTGATCGCGGTCACCGTGAAGGTCCACACCTTCCAGGCGCGACCCATGTAGCCGCCCGCCTCGGGCATCATGCCCTTGGCACCGTCCTGGCCCGAGTCCTCTTCCGAGGCCAGCTGCGTGGTGTCGATGTAGCCCTCGAGCACCAGTTCGGATTCCCCGATGGACCACGCGTCGGGCTGCGTGAGCGCAGGTGCGATGCTGACCGGCTCGCCCTGCAGCGCACCGGCGAAGCCCAGTTCGTCGTAGCCCATCGGCGTCAGGGTCTGCTGCGTGCTGCCCGAGCAGGCCAGCAGCGTGGCCGGACCGGCGCCGATGTTCACGGTCACAGGCACCTGGTTCCTGCCGGCCTTCTTGAACTTGCGGGCGATCTCGAGCAAGTGGCGACCGGCCTGGATGGTCATGCAGGTCGTGTTCGCAGACAGGACACGCATGCGGTGGTAGGAGCCGTTGAAGGCGCCGGTCTCCGGGTCCCGGGCCAGGACCAGACCGCCGGTGATCACGTAGCCGGCGTCGTCGCGGGTCTGCTGCGTGATCGGGACGGTCTTCGCGATGTCGATGCCGGTCGTGACCGCAACGGCTTGGCAGGGGACGTCTCGCACCGCGGCTGAGGGAATCGGTGAACGCGCCGTATCGGCAAGGTGTCGTGGCAGGTAGTCCGGGTGCACGCCGCACATGCGGGCGATACGACGCCGGTCGCCGAACACGTTGGTCAGCACGCTGCGGCCGGGGTGGCCCACGACGTTGCGGAAGAGCACGGCCGGGCCGCCATCTGTGGCACGCGCGACGGCCGCGATCTCCAGATAGGGGGACGCGGGACGATCGATCTCGAGTAGATCGCCGTCGCGCCGGGCCTGCTCGACAAAGGCGCCGAGATTGACGATGCCTCGCATCAAGGTTTCCTTTCCTGGACGCGCCGGAGGACGGGCGCAAGACAACGACCGCCGCTGGCTGCGGCGGGCGTACTCTGGTGCTGCCGCGCTACTCGGCCTTCAGGCCAGCGGCCTTGACCATCTCGCCCGTGTCCTTGACCTCCTGGGCGATCAGCGCGGCGAACTGTTCGGGCGTGCGCATCGGCACGCCGTAGGCGCGCTTGATCATGTCGTCCCTGAATTCGGGTTGCCGCATCACGGACAGGATGTCGGCGCTGATCTTCGCGACGACGTCCGACGGCGTGCCACGCGGGGCAAAGGCGCCGTGCCAGGTTGCGACCTTGAAGTAGGGGAAGCCCATTTCCTTCGAGGTCGGCACGTCGGGCAGCACCGGGTCGCGGTTGTCCGAGTTGTAGTTGATGACCTTGGTCCTGCCGGAGCGGATCGCCGCGTCGCCGGTGCCACGGCCGGTGAGCGTAAGCATCGACTCGCCCGCCATCACCGCGGTGAGCGCCGGGCCGAGCCCCTTGTAGGGCACGTGAAGCAGTTGCACCTTCTCGCGCGTGTTGAACAGTTCGAACAGCAGGTGCGGCTGCGACCCGTTGCCATAGGAGGCATAGGTGATCTTGCCGGGCTCTTTCCTGGCCAGTTCCACAAGTTCCTTGAGGTTGTTGGCCGGCACCGAAGTATGGGCAAGGACGACCATCTCGATGTCGGCGAGCTGGGCGATCGGGGTGAAGTCGCGGTCGGGGTCGTAGGGCAGCGACTTGAAGAGGAAGCGGTTGCCGACGATGGCGCCGTTGGTGGTGACCATCAGCGTGTAGCCGTCGGGCGCAGCACGGGCGACCTTCTGCGCGCCTATGATCGAACTGGCCCCGGGAACGTTTTCGACGACCACGGTCTGCCCCCACAGCGCCTGCAGCGCGATGGCCAGCTTGCGGGCGACGATGTCGGTTCCGCCGCCGGCGGCCAGCGGCACGACCAGCGTGACCGGCTTCTGCGGGAACGACGGCTGCGCGACAGCAGGCAGCGCAGCCGCAGCAAGCACCAGCAGCGAACTCAGAAGCGTGAATCGACGTTTCATGGGCAGGTTCCTCAGGGCATGTCGTTTGAGGGGGCAACGCGAAAGTCGCAGGGGACTCGCATGACGGTGCGGAGTGGTCTTCATCCGACGCCGCTGGTACGGACATTACATGCCGCGTTCAAAGGGTGTCAACGCTGGCGATCCCCATGGATACCCTGAAGCAGAGTCGGTTCCTGAAGGCAGGCCTTTCCCCGTTGACATCGGCGCAAACCGTGTCTTATGGTCCGGACCAGAAGCGATGCATGTATCTGGGGTGGAACGGCCATGAACTTCACAGACCTTGTGTTCGAGAAACACGACGGCTGGGTACGTATCGCGTTCAACCGGCCCGCGCGCCGCAATGCCCTGGGCGACACCACGATACGCCAGCTGGTCGAGGCCTGCCAGGATGCGGCGGCCGACCCCGCCGTCCGCGTCGTGGTCATCACGGGCGAGGGTGAGGCCTTCTGCGCCGGCGGTGACTTCGAGGACACCTTCGAACGCGGGGCCGGCCGGACCGCCGCGCAGTGGGCCGAGCGCATCCGCAGCGGGCCCAATGCGCTGGTGCGCGTGCTGCAGGGCATGCCCAAGCCGGTCGTGGCCAGCATCAACGGCATCGCTGCAGGGGGTGGCGCCACCATCGCGCTGGCCTGTGACCTGCGCATCGCGTCGGAACGCGCGCGTTTCGTGTTCCCGTTCTCGCGCATCGGCATCACGCCGGAGTTCGGTGCCAGTTATCTGCTGCCACGTGTCGTGGGCCTGGGCAAGGCGATGGAACTCCTGTTGCTCGCGGACACCATCGACGCCCACGCCGCAGCGCGCGCCGGGCTCGTGAACACCGTGGTGCCGCACGAGCAACTGGCCGCCGCCACGGCGGAACTGGTTCAACGCCTGCTCGACAAGCCGGCAGCGGCGCTGGGTGCGATCAAGTCCTTGCTGCACCGCGGCGTGGCCGACGGCCTGGACGCCCAACTCGAACGGGAGGCCACGGCGCTGGGCGCGGCTTTCACTTCGGACGAACACCGCAGTGCGGTGGCCGCGTTCCTGCGCCGCAAGGCATCACGCGCCGACGCCGCGTCGGGCATGTGAGCCCCCCCCAACCACAGAGCAGCACAACGGGAGACCCCGCGCCATGGAGTTTGGATTCACGCAGGAACAGGACATGTTGCGGGACTCCGTTCGCCGCTTCATGGCGAAGGAATGCAAGCGCGACTACACCCGGGCCTGCAGCGACAACGACCGTTTCCCCATCGAGCTCTACGGAAAGATGGCCGAGCAGGGGTGGATGGGCATACCCTTCCCCGAGGCCTATGGCGGCGCCGGCCTGGGCCCGATGGAACTGGCGATCTTCCTCGAGGAGGCCGGCTACGGCTGGTACGGCGCAGGTACCTCCTACTTCACCACGGTCGTGCTCGGCGGCTACAACGTGCTGCTCTACGGCAGCGAGGCGCAGAAGCGCGAAGTGCTGCCCAAGGTGGTTTCGGGCGAACTGAAGATGGCCTTTGCGCTGAGCGAACCGAACGTCGGTTCGGATGCCGCGGCGGTCGAACTGTTTGCCGAGGACCGGGGCGATCACTTCGTGCTCAACGGGCAGAAGATGTTCACGACGAACGCCCATGTCGCCGATCGCATCGTCACCGTCACCCGCACCCTGCGCCAGCCGGCCAGGAAGCACGACGGCATCACGATCTTTCTCGTCGACGCGCACTCGCCCGGCATCGAGATCCGCCCGTTGAAGCAGATGGGGCGCAGCGCGACACACACCAACGAGGTGTTCTTCCGCGATGTGCGTGTGCCCCGCGAGGCCATGATGGGGCAGCAGAACGAGGGCTGGGCCAATCTCAACCAGGGGCTGGGCATCGAACGCATGAGCGTGGCCATGATGTACGCTGGCACCTCGCAGGCCATCCTCGACTACGCCATGGGCTATGCGAAGGACCGTCGGCAGTTCGGCCAGCCCATCTCCAAGTTCCAGGCGGTCCAGCACAAGCTGGCGGACATGCAGATGAAGACCGACATCGCCCGCCTGCTGGGCTACCGCGTGGCCTGGATGCTGCAGCAGGGCTTGCCCTGCTTCAAGGAGATGTCCATGGCCAAGCTCTGGGCCTCGGAGGCCTTGTTCGACATCGCCAACAACGGTGTGCAGATCATGGGCGGCTACGGTGTGCTGGAGGACTACGACATGGAGTTGTTCTTCCGTGATTCGCGCATCGGGATGATCGGTGCCGGGGCTTCGGAGATCCAGCGCACGATCATCGCCCGGCAGATGGGACTCTGAGTGGTGGCGACACCTGCCCTGTCGGCCACTGGCTTGCGCCGGCGGCTCATTCCGCCCGGTCTGTGGCAGCACCGGCCCGGGCTGCCGCCGGTGCGGCACCACGAAGCGCCGATCGAGATGGGCCGGCCGCTGGAGATCGCCGAGGGTGTGCTCCTGCTGCGCCTGCCGCTGCCCTTCGCGCTGAACCACATCAACGTCTATCTGCTCGAAGAGACCGATGGCTGGACGATCGTGGACTGCGGGCTCGACGCCCCCGCTGCGCGCCAGATCTGGGACGGCGTACTGGCCTCCGACCGCCTGGGCGGCCGGCCGGTGCGGCGGATCATCGTCACGCACCATCACCCCGATCACGTGGGCCTGGCCGGATGGCTGGCGGCTCGATGCAAGGCCGGCGTGCACATGACGGCCGGCGAAAGCGCGGTGGCAGGACGTTATGCAGATCCGCGCCGCGATGTCGTCGCCGAGCGCACGCCGCTGTGGCACGAACACGGGCTGCCCGCGCCCGTGGCGCTGGCACTGCTGGACCACATGCCGCGCTATTCGGTCCAGGTGCACGCTTTGCCGGCGCACATCGAACCCATACACACCGCATGCCTGCTGACCCTGGGGGGCAGGCGCTGGCGCCCCATCGTGGGCCGCGGCCATTCACCCGAGCACCTCAGCCTGCTGTCCGAGGACGGGGCCCTGATGCTCGGCGGTGATCAGGTCCTGCCCAAGATCACCCCCAACATCGCCGTCTGGCCGGGCGGCGATGCCGACCCGCTGCGTTCGTACCTGGGTTCGCTGGAGCCGTTCGCCGAAGTGGACGGGCAGACGCTGCTGCTGCCCTCGCACAAGCAACCGCTGTGGGGCATTGCCAGCCGGGTCGAGCAGATCCGGGCGCACCACGAAGACCGGCTGAACGCCGTGCTGCTGGCCTGCGCGGCCCCGATGACCTGCTATGAGATGCTGCCCTCGCTCTTCGGACGGCGCCTGCGGCACGAAGAGATCGGCTTCGGCCTGGGCGAGGCCATCGCACACCTGAATTTCCTGCAGTCCGAGGGCCTCCTGGTGTCCTCGCTGGACGCGGACGGCCGGCGCCGCTTCGCCCGCCGCCAAGAAGTTCCCACTCCTTAGAAACCGAAGTCGTGTCTGCCATCTCCAATTGCTCGACACCATCGGCGCCGGCCTTGCAGGCGCTGTTCCGACCCCGGTCCGTGGCCTTCATGGGCGCATCGGAGCGCCCGAACACACCGGCTTCGCGTGGTCTGCGCAACTGCCTGCGCCATGGCTTCCAGGGCGGCCTGTACCCCATCAATCCGAAGTACCCCCAGCTCTTCGGCGTGCGCTGCTACGCGTCTCTGGCCGATCTGCCCGAGGTGCCCGAGCTGGTGATGATCGGCCTGGGCGCGGAGATGACGCTCGGGGCCGTGGCGGCCTGTCGGGACGCCGGCGTGAAGGTGGTGGTGATCTGCAGCGCGGGATGGGAGGAACAGGGCATTGAAGGGCAGGCGCGGGCCGAGCGGCTGCGCGAGCTGATGGCGGGCAGCGCGATGCGCCTGCTGGGGCCGAACTGCCTGGGCGCGGGCAACCCCGCGGTGGGCATGTCGCTGGGCTTCAACAGTTCTTTCGAGTCGATCCGGCACGCCCGCCCGGGCCGCGTCGCACTCGTGACGCAGAGCGGCGCCATGCTGGGCGGCCTACTGCTCAACGCCGAGGACGTCGGCGCCGACGTCGGCCTCTACGCACACGTCGGCAACGCCATGGACATCGGCATGGAGGAGATCGTCGAGCACCTCGTCGACGATGCCGCCATCGACGTCATTGCGCTGATGATCGAAGGGCTGCGACAGCCGGCGCGCTTCGTCGCTGCCGCCCGCCGCGCACGCTTGGCGGGCAAGCCGCTCGTTGTCTTCAAGGCCGGCACGTCCGAGCTCGGTCGGCTGGCCGTGATGTCGCACACCGGCGCGCTGGCCGGCTCTGATGCCGTCTTCGCCGCGGTCTGTCGAGAGCAGGGTGTCCTGCGCGTGGCGGAATGCGAGGACCTGATGCCGGCCGCCGCACTGCTGGCGGCGTGGAAGCAGAAGGCCCCGGTCGGCGACAAGGGCTTGCTGGTCTTCACGCTGTCCGGGGGGGCCGCGTCCATCCTCGCCGATGAGCTGGCCGCAGCGCAGGTGCCGCTGCCGCCGTTGTCGCCGCAGACCCTGGAGCACCTGCAGGCCCTGCTGCCGCCCTACGTCAAGGCCGAGAACCCCTTCGACATCGGAGGCGCGGTCTTCTCCGACCCCGAGTTGCCTCGCCAGGCGATGGCGCTGGCACTCGAGGACCCCGCGCTGGATGCCGTGCTCTGGGTCGGTGTCGGTGCACCGCGCGACGAGCGTTCCTGTCTGTGGCTCGACCAGGCGATCGACGTGCTGCTG